>OHJA01000108.1_pt1 | contig 68071 bp, 61 predicted proteins | sample 1568441 | NCBI WGS metagenome assembly OHJA01 (sample SAMEA3879500, study PRJEB24766) | human gut metagenome | biome: human-associated habitat; feature: feces | place: USA | collected 1985/1987 | reverse complement strand
GGAATACCGCCGCTTACAGACTGTCAAGGGCAATATCGACCAGATTTTACGCCGGGAACGCAAGCCTGTGAAAAGGCAGGAACAGGAGCGATAAAAACCACCCCAAAATGTACCCGAACCCATACAGAACAAGGGGGCTGCCCCGTACCCTATCCGCAATACCAAAGGATTTTTTAACGGGCTTACAGGGCAGAAAAACCCCGAAAATGATACCGAGATGATACAGAATTACCGCCGATACCGCCACACCAGCGGAAACGGCAGAAAGGAGCGCACCCATGCCAAGAATGAGCAAGAAACGGCGGCTGGAATGGTCTTTTTTCCTGCGGCAAGTGAAAGTCGGGAATACCACCTGCGACCGTATCACATACAACGACCTCTGCCGGGGCTGTACCCATAGCTGCAAGCAGAGCTTCCGGGCGGTTATCATACTCTGCCCCCGCTACTACTCCAAACGCCGGAAAAAGGAGGACAGGGACAATGGCAGATAACCGCAAGTATTACTACCTCAAGCTGAAAGAGAACTTTTTTGACAGCGACTCCATTGTGCTGCTGGAAGATATGAAAGACGGGATTTTATATTCCAATATCCTCTTGAAGCTGTACTTAAAATCGCTGAAAAACGGCGGGAAGTTGCAGCTTGACGAGCATATCCCCTACACAGCGCAGATGATAGCGACACTGACCCGCCACCAGATAGGGACGGTTGAGAGGGCTTTAGAGATTTTCCGGCAGTTGGGGCTTGTGGAGCAGCTTGACAGCGGGGCTTTCTATATGACCGACATTGAGCTGATGATAGGACAGTCCTCTACCGAAGCCGAGCGAAAACGGGCTGCAAGGCTGGAAAACAAGGCACTTTTACCGCCCCGGACAAAAGGCGGACATTTGTCCGACATTCGTCCACCAGAGATAGAGATAGAGTTAGAGAAAGAGATAGAGATAGAAAAAGAGAGAGAGGGAGAAACGGGACACCCCGCCCCCGCCGCTTATGGCAGATACAACAATGTGATACTGACCGATACAGAGCTTTCCGGGCTGAAAACAGAGCTGCCCGACAAGTGGGAGTATTATATTGACCGGCTTTCCTGCCATATCGCTTCCACCGGGAAGCAGTACCACAGCCATGCAGCCACCATTTACAAGTGGGCGCAGGAGGACGCTGCCAAAGGCAAGGCTGCCCCGAAACAGGGCATACCCGATTATTCATGCAAGGAGGGCGAGAGCTTATGAAAAACGAGATTGAAGCTATGATTACGGACATTACAGCCACTACCGCCGAAGCGGAGGACTACACAGGCGAGGACGGGCTTTTATACTGCGGCAAGTGCCATACGCCCAAAGAAGCCTACTTTGCAGAGGGAAAGACCTGTTTCGGGCGTGACCGCCACCCAACAGACTGCGACTGCCAGCGAGCAGCCCGTGAAAAGCAGCAAGCCGCCGAAAGCCGACAGAAGCACCTTGAAAAAGTGGAGGACTTGAAACGCCGGGGCTTTACCGACCCTGCTATGCGGAACTGGACATTTGAGCATGACAACGGCAGAAACCCACAGACCGAAACCGCCCGCTTTTATGTGGAGAGCTGGGAAACCATGCAGGCTGAAAATATCGGCTACCTGTTTTGGGGCGGCGTGGGGACAGGAAAAAGCTACCTTGCCGCCTGTATCGCCAACGCCCTTATGGAAAAAGAGGTTGCCGTCTGCATGACAAACTTTGCAACGATACTGGGTGACCTTGCCGCCAGCTTTGAGGGCAGGAACGAATATATTTCCCGCCTTTGCAGCTACCCCCTGCTGATACTTGATGATTTTGGTATGGAGCGAGGGACAGAATACGGGCTGGAACAGGTTTACAGCGTGATTGACAGCCGTTACCGAAGCGGCAAGCCGCTGATCGCCACGACCAACCTCACGCTGGAGGAATTGCAGCACCCGCAGGACACGCCCCACGCCCGTATCTATGACAGGCTGACTTCCATGTGCGCCCCCGTCCGCTTCACGGGCAGCAACTTCCGAAAGGAAACCGCACAGGAAAAGCTGGAACGCTTAAAGCAACTGATGAAGCAGCGAAAGGAGAGCCTATGACAGAAACCAAACAGACAAGCACCACCAAAACAGACCGCCGCCCGGACTGTGTGACGGAAATCCGCATGGGCAACTCCGTCCTTACCGTTTCCGGCTTCTTCAAGCAGGGCGCAACCGATACCGCAGCCGACAAGATGATGAAAGTGCTGGAAGCGGAAGCTGCTGCCGGACATACGCCACCGTTCAGCGCATAAGTGATGACATGGAAAAGCGGTCATGCCGGGGAGCATGACCGCTGGAATATCAGTAACAACTTTATTTTTTCCGAAGTTTCAACTCAATGCCTTTTGGAACAGCTATATCCCGCAACAGTTTTGCGATAACAGAAGCCTGTTCTTTCTTCCCCATACTTTGAAAATCCTTATCGGATTTAACTGTTTGCAAGATATTTTCAATTTCTTTAATCGTTAAGAGATTGACTGCAACACAGAATAGATTTTTTCTGCGCCCGTCATTATAGTGTGACAAGAGGAAATCCAATAATTTGCGCTTTTCTTCCTGTTCAGCATTATAGGCGGGAATCCCTATCTGGCTGGCTTTTTCCATGTCATTCATTTGATTATGATGAGTTATAAAGGAATCAAAATCATCTATATGAGCGTATTTGTCACAAGGGAAGCTGGTACACTGAAAGCAATATTCGATTTTCCCATGTTCAATACTACACTTTGCGATTTTACAACTTTGATTATCAACGCCGCAACCGGAACAATGCCCTGCCAAATTCATAGGACATAATTTACAATTTAGACCACAAAGAGAAAGGTACTGATTGTTACGGACAAACCCTTTCATTGTCACACCCCCTTGTATTGATTAGCTCCATTTTACCATAAGAACAAGAGTTTTTCTACTATGCAATCCCAATCATCTGCTACACAAAAAACGGCGATTTGACCGACCATAAAGAAGCAGATTTGACGCTTTTGCCGCTATACAGACAGCCGCCCCATGTGGTACAATCAAGGTACGGAATAGTGGGGCTGGCTGTCGGAAACGGAGGATTTTATGTTAAGACAGACCAACCAACAACCAATTACCGCCCTTTACCCAAGACTTTCCCATGAGGACGAGCTGCAAGGCGAGAGCAATTCCATTTCCAATCAGAAGCGTATCCTTGAAACCTATGCAAAGCAGAACGGCTTTTCCAATCTGCGCTGGTACACGGACGACGGTTATTCTGGTGCGAACTTTCAAAGACCCGGTTTTCAAGCCATGCTTGCGGACATTGAAGCCGGAAAAGTCGGGACAGTTATCGTAAAGGATATGTCGAGGTTAGGGCGAAACTACCTGCAAGTGGGAATGTACACGGAAATGATTTTCCCACAGAAAGGTGTCCGCTTCATCGCTATCAATGACGGAGTGGACAGCGCACAGGGCGACAATGACTTTGCCCCGCTGCGGAATATCTTTAACGAATGGCTGGTGAGAGATACGAGCAAGAAAATCAAAGCAGTAAAACGCTCAAAAGGCATGAGTGGCAAGCCCATCACAAGCAAGCCTGTGTATGGCTACCTCATGGACGAGGACGAAAATTTCATTATTGACGAGGAAGCTGCACCCGTAGTCAAGCAGATATACAACCTCTGCCTTGCCGGGAACGGTCCGACCAAGATAGCCCGTATGCTCACAGAGCAGCAAATCCCCACGCCGGGGACGCTGGAATACCGCAGGACGGGCAGCACCCGCCGCTACCACCCCGGCTATGAGTGCAAGTGGGCGACCAATACCGTAGTGCATATCCTTGAAAACCGGGAATACACAGGCTGTCTGGTAAATTTCAAGACAGAAAAACTTTCTTACAAAGTCAAGCACAGTGTAGAAAATCCCCCGGAAAAGCAAGTGATTTTCGAGAACCACCACGAGCCTATCATAGACACCCAAACATGGGAACGGGTGCAGGAGCTTCGCAAGCAGCGCAAACGCCCCAACCGCTATGATGAAGTGGGCTTGTTCTCCGGCATACTGTTCTGTGCGGACTGCGGCAGCGTCATGTACCAGCAGCGATACCAGACGGACAAGCGCAAGCAGGACTGTTATATCTGCGGAAGCTACAAGAAACGCACCGCCGACTGCACAGCGCACTTTATCCGCACTGACCTCTTGACCGCTGGCGTACTCTCCAATCTGCGGAAAGTTACCAGCTATGCGGCAAAGCATGAAGCCCGGTTTATGAAGCTTTTAATCGAGCAGAATGAGGACGGGGACAGACGCAGGAACGCCGCCAAGAAAAAGGAGCTGGAAGCCGCCGAGAAACGCATAGCCGAGTTATCTGCTATCTTCAAGCGGCTGTATGAGGACAGCGTAACCGGGCGCATATCGGACGAGCGTTTCACAGAGCTGTCGGCAGACTATGAAGCCGAGCAGAAAGAACTGAAAGAACGTGCCGCCAGACTGCGGGAAGAACTTTCCAAAGCGCAGGAAGCCACCGCAAACGCTGAAAAGTTTATGAATGTGGTACGCAGGCACACTACCATTGAAGAACTTACCCCTACTCTGCTGCGGGAGTTTGTGGAGAAAATCGTTGTCCATGAAAGCGTTGCCCTTGACGGGAAACGCCGGGGCAAGTTACGCAGACAGGAAATCGAAATCTATTATTCTTTTGTCGGCAAGGTAGAACTGCCCGACACCTAACCGCCCGACCTATCCGACATACCTCATGTGCCGGATAGGAACGGCAAAATTTTTTACACTTCTATTACTTCTTTATCACACATAAGCAAATTTTCAGGGGATCACGGAGCAGACGAACTTCTATTTTAATGAAAAGGATGAACTTGTCATTGCCTTTGACGAATACGAAGTGGCGCCCGGTTCTATGGGAGCGCCGGAATTTGTGATTCCGCAGGAAGTGACGGCAGCAATTTTAAAGTAAGCAAATAATATCTAAATGGGGAAACTCCCGCATATCATGAAACAAAAGGATATGCGGGAGTTTTTTTATGTCATTGATCGTATTGGATGCGGGGCATGGTGGTGCGAACCCCGGAGCCACTTATAATGGAAGAAAAGAAAGTGAGGATGCGCTGGCGCTGACACTGGCGGTGGGAAGCGTCTTAGAAGAAAACGGAGTGGATGTGTATTACACCCGGACCACAGATATCTACGAGTCTCCTTATCAGAAGGCACAGGAGGGAAATGAGGTGGGAGGAGATTATTTTGTCTCGATCCATCGCAATTCCAGTCCTTATCCGAACCAGTACAGTGGAGTGGAGAGCTTAGTCTACAACCGCTATGGAGCGGCAGCCAGGATGGCGTACAACATCAATGCCGGACTGGAGCAGGTGGGATTCGTAAATCTGGGAGTGAATGAAAGACCGAATCTGGTGGTGTTAAACAGTACAAATATGCCGGCTGTGCTGGTAGAAGTGGGATTTATCAATACGGATGCGGACAACGAACTCTTTGACAGCCGGTTTGACGAGATCGCCCGGGCTATTGCCGACGGCATTCTGGAGAGCATCTGATTTTACCTAATTCTTACAAATAAATTACCGGACTGTGATATTATGTGAATTTCCTCCATGTTAGTATGATTGCGTAATCAAGAGAAAGAAAAACAAACACATGGAGGACATTATTATGAGAGTAAGACACAGCAAATTATTAGCTCTGATCGGAGCAGGAATATTAGCAGTAACCACATTGGTTGCATGTGGTAACAGTGATGCTACTGCAAACACAGCATCATCCGCATAGGCGAGCACCGTAGCAGAAAGCACTGTGGCAGCAAGCAGTGAAGCAGCACCTGTTGAGACTACCGCAGATCTGTCCGGCAGCATTTCCATGGTAGGAAGTACTTCTATGGAGAAGTTAGCCAATGCATTGAGCGAAGCTTTCATGGAAGAATATCCTGAGGTAACCGTAACTGCTGAGTTCGTAGGATCCGGCGCAGGCATCGAAGCTGTTACCAACGGAACCGCAGATATCGGTAACTCTTCCAGAAGCTTAAAGGATGAGGAAAAGGCAGCAGGCGTTGTAGAGAACATAGTAGCAATCGACGGTATTGCCGTATGTGTAGACCCCGCTAACGAAGTAGCAGATCTGACCAAAGAGCAGCTGACTAACATCTACAATGGCACAATTACCAACTGGAAAGAAGTCGGTGGCGCAGATGAGCCTATCATCGTGATCGGCCGTGAGGCAGGTTCCGGTACCAGAGGTGCTTTTGAAGAGCTGGTTGACCTGAAGGATGCCTGCAAATATGCAAACGAACTGGACAGCACCGGTGCGGTGATTGCTAAAGTAGCATCCACTCCCGGAGCTATCGGATATGCTTCCCTGGATGCACTGGATGATAGTGTTAAGGCACTTTCCCTGGAAGGTGTAGAAGCTACCGCAGAGAACATCAAGGCCGGTAACTACTTCTTAAGCAGACCTTTCGTAATGGCTACCAAAGGTGAGGTCTCCGAGCAGAACGATCTGGTACAGGCATGGTTCGACTTTGTACTGGGTGACGAAGGACAGCAGGTTGCTTCCGAAGTTGGTCTGATCACTGTAAAGTAATAGCCTGACACAGAAAAAGGAAAAAAGCGATGAATAGTGGAACACACGCTTCCGTAATGGGAAACAGAAAAAATAAAGCGGTTGTGGAAACTGTGGCACAAATAGTATTTACCATTTGTGCCTTCTTCGCCGTACTGGCGGTAGTTTCCATTACCTTATATATGATCATAAGCGGTACCCCCGCGATCTTAAAAGTGGGTCTGGGAGAGATCCTGTTCGGCACGGAATGGATGCCGACGGCTGCAGATCCAAAATTCGGTATTCTGTGGGTCATTCTGACCTCCATCATCGGTACGACTCTGGCAATTTTACTGGGTGTGCCCATCGGTGTACTGACAGCGGTATTTCTGGCAGAGGTGGCACCTAAGACCTTAGCTGCCATTGTAAAGCCTGCAGTAGAACTGTTGGCCGGCATCCCTTCCGTTATCTACGGACTATTGGGAATCTATTTATTAAATCCTCTCATGTATAAATTAGAAAGACTGATCTTCCAAGGATCCACGACACACCAGTTCACCGGAGGCGCGAACCTGTTGTCCGCAGTGATCGTCCTGGCGATCATGATCCTGCCCACGGTGATCAATATCAGCGAGACTTCCATACGCGCCGTTCCCGCCGGAATAAAATCGTCCTCTCTGGCACTGGGAGCTTCCCGCGTGCAGACCATTTTCCGGTCCATCCTTCCGGCAGCCAAATCCGGTATTGTGACCGCTATCGTTCTGGGTGTGGGACGAGCTATCGGTGAGGCTATGGCTATCACGCTGGTATCCGGCAGCAGTGTGAATGTGCCCCTGCCATTTAATTCCGTGCGATTCCTGACCACAGCCATTGTCAGCGAGATGGGATATTCTTCCGGACTGCACAGACAGGTGTTGTTTACCATCGGACTGGTGCTGTTTGTATTCATTATGATCATTAATGTAGTACTGAATAAAATACTGAAAAAGGGGGCGGACGACAATGAATAAGGACACCTTATATGTAAAAAGAAAACGCCCCACGGACATGCTGTTATTGGCAGCGATTTACATCTCCGCCACACTGGCGGTGGCACTTTTGCTGGGAATTATCCTGTATGTCTTTGTAAAAGGCATTCACACCGTGAACTGGGTTTTTTTAACGACTGTGACCAGTGCCAGAAAACAGACCACGGGTATTGCAGGCAACCTGTTAAATACCCTGTACATCATCGTGATCACTCTTTTGATCGCGACACCCATTGGCGTGGGAAGTGCTATTTACCTGAATGAATATGCCAAGCCAGGCAAGCTGGTTTCCCTCATTGAATTTACCACCGAGACCCTGTCCGGTATTCCTTCTATCATTTTCGGCCTGTTCGGTATGATCTTCTTCGGAGAGGCTTTGGGATTTGGTTACTCGCTTCTCACCGGTTCTTTTACCCTGGTACTGATGGTGCTGCCCCTGATCACCAGAAATACGCAGGAAGCACTGCGTACCGTGCCGGACAGCTATCGTACCGGTGCTTTGGGAATGGGATCTACGAAATGGCATATGATCCGTACCATCCTTCTGCCGTCCTCCATGCCGGGTATCGTGACCGGTATCATCCTGGCGCTGGGACGAATTGTAGGAGAATCCGCAGCACTCTTATTTACCGCAGGAAGCGACTATAAGCTGCCAAAGTTCACCGGAGCTTTCGGGGACAATCTGGCGAAGCTGGCCCACAAGGCAATGGAGTCTGGCGGTACCCTGACGATCGAACTGTATTTGCAGATGCAGAAGGGACAGTATGACAACGCCTTCGGTATCGGCTGCGTTCTGATCATTATCGTGTTGATCCTGAACCTGCTGACCAAGCTGGCAGCAAATAAATTGAGACGAGAGTAAGAGAAATCACAAGAAGGAGTAACCTTATGGATAACAGTAAAATAACCGTGGAAAGCTTAAATCTCCATTACGGAGAGAACCACGCACTGAAAAATGTAAATATGGAGATTGCAGACCACGCCATTACCGCATTTATCGGTCCCAGCGGCTGCGGCAAATCCACTTTCCTGCGCTGCCTGAACCGGATGAATGATCTGGTGGACGGCTGCAGAGTCGAAGGAAAAGTGATCCTGGACGGAGAGGACATTTACGATAAGCGGGTAGATACCACATTGCTTCGTAAAAAGGTGGGTATGGTATTCCAACAGCCTAATCCTTTCCCTATGTCTATCTATGACAATATCGCCTATGGCCCAAGACTACATGGCATCAAGAATAAAAAGGAACTGGATGAGATCGTGGAACGTTCCCTGCAGGGTGCCGCTATCTTCGAAGAAGTAAAGGACCGTCTGCACAAATCCGCATTGGGTCTGTCCGGCGGACAGCAGCAGAGACTGTGTATTGCCAGAGCACTTGCAGTATCCCCGGAGGTGCTTCTGATGGATGAACCCACTTCCGCCCTGGACCCGATCTCTACGTTAAAGATCGAGGAACTGATGGAGACCCTGAAGAAAAAGTACACCGTGGTCATCGTAACCCACAATATGCAGCAGGCAGCCCGTGTGTCGGATGACACCGCATTTTTCCTGGTAGGAGAAGTGGTCGAGAAGAATGCAACCTCAGAGATCTTTGCAAGACCTAAAGATAAACGGACAGAAGACTATATCACCGGACGGTTTGGTTGATTTTGAATGAAAAGATAGGAGGAATGGGAGATGTCACCCAGAGTATTATTTGAGCAGGATCTTGAGACTTTGAAAAATAAAGTATCGGAGATGGGAGAACATGCGGAGATCAGTTATGACCATATGTTTTATGGAATCCGGGAGAACAAAGAGGATATTTTAAAGACTCTGCTGGATACGGATCACAAGATGGTGGATATGCAGAGAAGCATTGAAGCTATGTGCTTAAGTCTGCTGACCAGACAACAGCCGGTGGCGAGAGATATGCGGCTGGTGAGTGCAGCACTGAAGGTTGTAACAGACATTGAGCGGATCGGTGATCATGTGGCAGATATGGTGGAGTTGTATCTGCGGATGGGGAATATGAATTCCGAAGGAAAACAGGAAAAACTGCTTCTGGAAATGATGGAAGAGGCAAAGGATATGATCCATAATTCCGTAGAGGCTTTCGTGGAGGGAGACGAAGCGAATGCCCAAAAAGTTGTGGAGCATGACGATGTGGTGGACGACCTCTTTAACGATATGAAGAAAGAGATGATGCAGGCTATCCGGGAACAGAATCTGGATGCCGACCGCGTGGTGGATTATCTGATGATGGCAAAGTACCTTGAAAAGGTAGGCGACCATGCAGTAAATATCGCCCAGTGGGCGATCTTCCGTATGACCGGAGATATGGAAGGGGTAAAATTATACTAGAATCCCAGCAACGATGCAGAGCCCAATTCGCAAAATCGCCTCTGCGAGGCTTTGCTTTTGCTCATTGAGGCGTGCTCGCCAAAGAACTATTGTCATATGCTCTTACAGATGCCAGCATCTGACGAGCATAGAACAATAGTTCATGGCTCTGCATCGTTGCAACTTTACATAAATTTTACATTCGCTGGTAACACATTTTACATAAGCAAGATAAAGTGTAGATAGAAACCGAAAATGTAAAGTATGTTATGTAAAATGAGAGGATTAGAGTATGGACTTTTTTGATTTACTGAAGATGGTAGGAGGACTTGCACTGTTTTTATATGGAATGAATCTGTTGGGTGATGGATTGTCCCAGGCATCCGGCGGACGTCTGGAGCGTATCCTGGAGAAACTGACCAGCAACCCGATCAAGGCAGTATTGATGGGTGCGGTGGTCACCGGTGTGATCCAGTCCTCCTCTGCGACCACTGTTATGGTAGTCGGTTTTGTCAATTCCGGCATTATGAGCCTGAAACAGGCAGTGGGCATCATCATGGGCGCCAATATCGGTACCACGGTGACCTCCTGGATCTTAAGCCTTACAGGCATTGAGAGTGATGCTTTCTGGATCCGTATGCTCAAACCCAGTTCTTTTTCGCCGATTCTGGCAATCGTGGGTGTGGGTATTTTGCTGTTTTCCCATAAAGATAAATTAAAAAATGCGGCAACCATCCTGGTGGGCTTTGCAATTCTGATGTTTGGCATGGATTCCATGAGCGCAGCAGTTTCACCTCTTGCAGAGGTACCGGAGTTTACCAATCTGCTGATCAAGTTCCAAAATCCCGTATTCGGTGTGCTGGCAGGACTCATCCTCACAGCGGTGATCCAGTCTTCTTCCGCATCCGTAGGTATTTTGCAGGCACTGTGCATGACCGGAGCGGTAAGCTTCGGCGCAGCAGTTCCCATTATCATGGGACAGAATATCGGTACCTGTGTTACCGCCATGATCTCCGGTATCGGTGCTTCCCGCAACGCAAAGCGTGCGGCACTGATCCACTTGTATTTCAATATTATCGGAACGATATTATTCCTTGGAATCTTTTATACTGCGAATGCTATTCATCCCTTTGCTTTTTTGGGAGAAGTGGCAACCCCCTTCGGCATTGCAGTGGTCCACAGCTGCTTTAATGTTGCTGCCACACTGGTATTGCTGCCATTTTCCAATGGACTGGTAAAGCTTGCCTGTCTGACACTGCCTACGCATGAAGATGTGAAGGAAATGTCTGAGACAGACAAGACACTGAGCCTTCTGGATTCCCGATTCCTGGATACGCCTGCCTATGCGGTAGAGCAGAGCAGACAGGTGGCGTCTGTTATGGCGGACAAATCCCGCAAGGCAATGGATCTTGCCATGGAATTACTGCAGGGGTATGATGAGGCAAAAGCAGAGCAGGTAGCACAGATGGAGACAGATGTGGACCGCTTTGAGGACGAACTTGGTACTTATCTGGTGAAGCTCAGCTCCAGACAGCTGTCCGGTAAAGACAGCGAGACACTGAACACTATTTTACATTGCATCGGTGATTTTGAGAGGATTTCCGACCATGCCCGCAATGTGAAAGAGGCTGCACAGGAAATGTATGACAAAAAGCTGGATTTTTCCGATAAAGCACAGGAAGAACTGAAGGTATTTGAAAGAGCGGTACATGACATTCTGGATATTACCATGAACAGCTTTATAAAGGGAGACCTGAACCTGGCAAGACAGGTAGAACCCATGGAAGAGGTTATTGACGGATTGAGCCTGGATGTGAAACAGCGTCATGTGCGCAGACTCCGCAAGGGAAAATGTACCATTGAACTGGGATTCATTTTGTCCGATGTGATCACGAACTTTGAACGTGTGAGTGATCACTGCTCCAACATTGCGGTCTGCCTGGTACAGGTGAATGAAGATGAATTCGATACGCATGCTTATCTGGACGAACTGCGCCAGGAGGATAATCTGGATTTCCAGGGGAAGGTGATGGCTTGCCGTGAAAAATACCAGTTACCTCCCACAAAGCAGGAACGTGTTATGGAAAAGAATGCAAAATTACTTGCGGAGTAAGGATTTCCAGAGGTATATTTAAGAAGAGAAAGCACAGTCAGAGAGGAGTGCTGTGAGATGGCATTGATCTATGTAGTAGAGGATGATAAAAATATTCAGGAGATTGAGACCTTTGCCCTGGCAAATGTAGGATATGAGGTAAAAGGTTTTGATTCCGCCACAGATTTCTATGCGGCATTGAACGAGACAGCACCGGATCTGATCCTGTTAGATATCATGCTACCGGACGAGGATGGCCTGAGTATTGTGAAAAAACTGCGTACCAGACAGGATACCGTGCTGGTGCCGGTGATCATGGTGACGGCCAAGACCTCAGAGATCGATAAGGTAAAAGGACTGGATCTGGGAGCAGACGATTATATCACGAAGCCCTTCGGCGTTATGGAGCTGATCTCCAGAGTAAAGGCAATGCTTCGCAGAAGCCAGAAGACCCAGGAAAAGGATAAGGTGCTGAAGCTTGGCAATATTGTGCTGGACAGAGAAAAGCATTCCGTAATGGTGGGCAGAGAGCCGGTGGAGCTGACTTACAAGGAATATGAACTGTTAAAGCTTCTGATGACCAATGCCGGCATTGTGACTACCAGAGAACTGATCTTAGACCGTGTCTGGGGGATCGATTTCGAGGGAGAGTCCAGAACGCTGGATATGCATATCAAGACTCTGCGTCAGAAGCTGAAGGAAGAGGGCAGCCTGATCAAGACGGTACGTAATGTGGGATACATTATGAACGGTGAGAAAGCGTAACAGAAGATGAAGAAAAAGATTAACAAAATGATGATCCTCATTGCCACGGTGACGATCCTGCTTACCATGGTGCTGATCACAGTAGTGTATTATGATCTGTTTAGAAAACAGGTGCTGGAGGATCTGAAAAGCTATGGCTCCTTGTTGAAAAGCTGCTCTTCGGTAGAAGAGATCGAAGCAAACGGAGCACCCGTAGAATCGGATCTTCGACTGACCCTGATTAACGGTGACGGACAGGTGTTATATGACAATGAGGCAGATTCTGTGGCGATGGGGAACCATTCCTCCCGCCCGGAGATCCGGGAGGCGAAGCAGTCCGGAGAAGGCGAAGCAGTCCGTAATTCGGAGACTCTGTCCCGATCCACCTTTTATTATGCGATTCGCCTGGAGGATGGCAGTATTTTACGACTGTCCAAGGATGCCAGAAGCATTTACAGCATTTTCAGCCAGGCGCTGCCGATGATGGTGGGGATCTTCGTGGTGCTGCTGGTGCTGTGTATGGTGGCAGCCAGAGTGCTGACTACGAAGTTAGTGGCTCCCATCGAGAAACTGGCACAGAATATCGGGGAATGTACGGAGATGCAGACCTATGAGGAGCTAACCCCGTTCATGTCCATGATCCGCAAGCAGCATGAGGATATTATGAAAAATGCCAGAATGCGGCAGGAATTCAGTGCCAATGTGTCCCATGAATTAAAGACACCGCTTACATCAATCTCCGGTTATGCGGAACTGATCGAGACCGGAATGGCATCGGAGCAGGATACGGTGCGTTTCGCCCATGGAATTCATAACAGTGCAAACCGTCTGCTTACTTTAATTAATGATATTATCCGCTTGTCGGAGTTGGACGGCACGGAACAGGAAGCGGATACTGAACTTCTGAATCTCCATGAGATGGCGAAGAATTGTGTGGAAATGCTCTCCATGAGTGCCGAGAAACACAATGTGACTATTCAGCTTGACGGAACAGATGCCTATGTGACGGCGAACAGACAGATGATGGAAGAACTGCTGTACAATCTGTGTGATAATGCCATCCGGTATAATAATCCCGGAGGAAGCGTGAATGTACAGACCTACTCCAGAGAAGGACATACCAATCTCGTGGTAAAAGACACCGGAATCGGCATCTCCAAGGAACACCAGGAGAGGATTTTTGAGCGTTTTTACCGCGTGGACAAGAGCCGATCCAAGTCCACCGGAGGCACCGGTTTAGGGCTTGCCATCGTAAAACACATCATCGCCAAGAGCCACGCAAAGCTGCAGCTCGAAAGCGAACCCGGCAAAGGAACCACGATACGGGTAATATTTTCTTGACTTTTTCCCACACAGGGTCTATACTGTGTATAGTTTAAAGATGATTACTAGAGTAAGAGTGGACGCGTGCCACTCTTTCTTGTTGTTGTGACGACAGTTCATATCAGTAAAGGAGGGCATACATGTCCAAACGAGAGGACTACGAAAGCAGAACCGAAGAACTGCTTACGCCTATCGCAGAAGTAAATCAGGTGGAGATCTACGATGTGGAGTATGTAAAGGAAGGCAGTGACTACTATTTGAGAGCCTATATCGACAAGCCGGAGGGTGTGAACATTCTGGATTGTGAAAATGTCAGCAGAGCATTATCCGAAGCACTCGACAAGGCGGATTTCATTCCGGATGCGTATATTTTGGAGGTCAGCAGCCCGGGCCTGGGCAGAACTCTGAAAAAGGATAAGCATTTACAGAAGAGCATCGGCGAAGAGGTGGAGATCAAACTGTTTAAACCCATCGACAAATGCAAGGAATTTTCAGGCATTCTGGATAGCTTTGATGCAGATACTGTTACGATTACAGAAGAAGGAACCCCGAGGACTTTTGCCAGAGCAGACGTCGCACTGATCCGCCTGGCGTTAGACTTTTGATACTATTCAGAGCCAAAGAGCGAAGGATAGTTATAGCTTGTAGAATAAGAAGAAACCATACACTAAGAAAAGGCGAAAGCCGGAATGGAGGAAATGATGAATAAGGAATTAATGGAGGCACTGGATGTTCTGGAGAAGGAGAAGGAGATCAGCAAGGAAACCTTGTTTGAAGCCATCGAGAACTCCCTGATGACAGCCTGCAAGAACCATTTTGGAAAGGCTGACAATATCCATGTGGAGATCAATAGAGAGACCTGCGATTTCCTGGTATATGCAGAGAAGGAAGTCGTACCCACCAAGGACGATGTAGAGGATGACTGCTTACAGATTGCTTTGGAGGATGCACAGGAAATCTCCCAAAAGGCACAGGTCGGTGACATGATCCATGTAGAGATCAAGTCCAAAGAGTTCGGACGTATCGCTACCCAGAATGCCAAGAACGTGATCTTACAGAAGATCCGCGAGGAAGAGAGAAGCGTGATCTACAATCAGTACTACGAGAAGGAAAAGGATGTTGTCACCGGCGTGGTACAGCGCTATGTCGGCAAAAACATCAGCATCAACCTGGGTAAGGCAGATGCCATGCTGACCGAGAACGAGCAGGTAAAGGGTGAGGTATTCAAACCCACCGAGCGTATTAAGGTCTACATCGTAGAAGTGAAGAACACCCCGAAGGGACCCCGTATCAATGTCAGCCGTACCCATCCGGAACTGGTAAAGAGACTGTTTGAGTCTGAAGTTACCGAGATCAAGGACGGCACCGTAGAGATCAAGAGCATTGCCAGAGAGGCCGGCAGCCGTACCAAGATCGCTGTGTGGAGCAACAACCCCAATGTAGATGCAGTCGGCGCCTGCGTAGGTATGAACGGTGCCCGTGTCAATGCTATCGTAGAAGAGCTGCGTGGTGAGAAGATCGATATCGTGAACTGGGATGAGAACCCCGGTAACCTGATCCAGAATGCACTTTCTCCCGCCAAAATCGTAGCAGTATTTGCGGATCCCGATGAGAAGACCGCAAAGGTAGTTGTCCCCGATTATCAGCTGTCTCTGGCGATCGGTAAGGAAGGTCAGAATGCAAGACTGGCAGCAAGACTGACCGGTTACAAGATCGACATCAAATCCGAGACACAGGCCAAGGATGCTCCCGGCTTCCGTTATGAGGATTATGTGGACGATTACGAGGATGAAACCGAAGACGATTTTGATGGAGAGCAGGAATAATCAATGGCAAAAAAGATTCCACTGAGGCAGTGCGTAGGCTGCGGAGAAATGAAAGGCAAAAAAGAAATGCTGCGTGTTCTGAAGACTCCGGAAGGAGAGATCTGTTTAGATACAACGGGCAAAAAGAATGGACGCGGCGCATATATATGCAGACAGAAGGAATGTCTGCAGAAGGCCCGAAAGAATAAAGGCTTAGAGCGTTCTTTCAAGATGAGTATTTCTCCGGAAAGTTATGATATGCTGGAAAAGGAGTTTGATCAGCTTGAAACAGAATAAGATTTATTCCCTTTTGGGACTTGCGATGAGGGGGCGTAACCTGGTAAGCGGTGAATTCCAGACGGAGGACGCTGTGAAAAAAGGTTCTGCCATGTTGGTGATCGTTGCAGAAGATGCATCCGCCAATACGAAAAAGTTGTTTCACGACAAATGTTCCTATTATGAAGTCCCGGTATACGAATATGGCACAAAAGAAGAGCTCGGCTGGGCGATCGGCCGGAACTTAAGATCTTCGGTAGGTGTGTGTGATGCGGGACTGGCAGATGCACTCATCAAGCAATTGGAAGCGAATTTGCCCGGTTAGGCAGAATGGAGGAAAGCATGGCGAAAATCAAAGTACATGAACTCGCAAAAGAATTAGAATTACAGAGTAAGGATATATTGAATTTTTTACAGGAAAAAGGAATTGAGGCGAAAGCAGCACAGAGCTCTCTGGAAGAGGATGCGGCAGCGCTGGTACGTAACAGCTTAGGACAGAAGAAGGCGGCTGCAGCACCTGCTGCGGAAAAAGAGGCTCCCGCAAAGGCTGAAAATACAAAGCCGGCTGAGGAAAAGGCGCAGGAGGAAACAAAATCTCCCGAAGAGACGAAAAAGAAGAAAAAGATCATCTTTGTAAGCAACCCTCAGAATTCCAAGATGCCCGGACAGCGTCAGGGCGGACAGAACGGACAGGGACAGAGAAATGCCGGCGGACAGCGCCCGAACCAGGGACAGAATAACAGATACCAGAACAACGGTTATCAGAACAATTCTTACAATAACCGTGTGCAGGCACAGACTCCCGTACGTCCCATCAAGCCGCTGACCCCGCCTTCTCCCACACCCAGTGTGGCAATGGTACCCGGCAATAAGGGACAGCAGCCTGCGAAAAAGCCTGTAAATAATACCACAGCCACGCAGGCTCCTGTAAAGGAACAGGCAGCGCAGAGTACCAATACCGTAGCCACGCAGACAGCGCAGAATACACAGAATACACAGAATACTGCACAGGCAAGACCTGCGGACAGACCGCAGAACAATAATCGCGATAACCGTCAGGGTGGTTACGGTCAGAATAATTACGGACAGAACCGTGATAATCGTGGACAGAACGATCGTGGTCAAGGCGGTTATAATCGTGATAACAGAGATGGCAATCGTGATAATCGTCAGGGTGGCTATGGTCAGGGCAACCGCCAGGGCGGACAGAACGCAAACAGAGGAGGTATGGGCAATGGCAGACCTCAGGGAGGCGGATTTAACAGACAGGGTCGTCCGGGTATGGAAGGCGGCCAGGGTGATCGCAGAAATAACGGCAACGGTGAGCGCGGTTACGGCAATAACGGCCGCGACCAGAGAGGCAATGGAGGATCGGGTAATCGATTCGGAGATAACAGACAGAATAAGGGCTTCGCTCCGGAACCTGCAGGTAAAGATATTGAGAAGAAGCGCGAAGATGAAAAGAGACGTTTCAGCCAGGAGAAGGACAACAAGCGCTCCAAGAAGGACCATATCTACGAGGACGAGGACGCACTGAAGAACAAGCCCGGACGTTTCATCAAGCCGGAAAAGAAGAAGGAAGAGGTACAGGAAGAGCAGATCAAGGTGATCGTGCTGCCGGAATCCATCACCATCAAAGAACTGGCTGAGAAGATGAAGTTACAGCCCGCAGCCATCATCAAGAAGCTGTTCCTGGAAGGTAAGGTCGTAACCGTGAACCAGGAGATCTCCTATGAAGATGCAGAGAACATCGCCATGGAATATGACATTCTCTGTGAAAAAGAGGTCAAGGTTGATGTCATCGAAGAGCTGCTGAAGGAAGACGAAGAGAAAGAGGAAGATCTGGTGGAAAGACCTCCCGTAATCTGTGTTATGGGTCACGTTGACCATGGTAAGACTTCCCTGTTAGACGCTATTCGTAAGACCAACGTAACCGATCGCGAGGCAGGTGGTATCACCCAGCACATTGGTGCTTATACTGTAAATGTGGGAGATCGCAAGATCACCTTCTTAGATACTCCCGGACATGAAGCATTTACTGCCATGCGTATGCGTGGTGCCAATGCGACCGATATTGCTATCCTGGTAGTAGCAGCGGATGACGGCGTAATGCCCCAAACCGTAGAGGCTATCAACCATGCAAAGGCAGCAGGCGTTGAGATCATCGTAGCAGTGAACAAGATCGATAAGCCTTCTGCAAACATTGATCGTGTAAAGCAGGAGCTGGCTGAGTATGAGCTGATCCCCGAGGATTGGGGTGGAAGCACCGTATTTGCACCCGTATCCGCAAAAAGCGGCGAGGGCATCGACCAGCTGCTTGACATGATCCTGCTGACCGCAGACATCATGGAACTGAAGGCGAACCCCAAGAGAAAGGCAAGAGGTCTGGTCATCGAGGCAGAGCTGGATAAGGGACGCGGACCTGTGGCTACCGTACTGGTACAGAAGGGTACCCTGCATGTGGGAGATTTTATCTCCGCAGGTGTGGCTCATGGTAAGGTAAGAGCCATGATCGATGACAAGGGACGCAGAGTCAAGGAGGCAGGACCTTCTACTCCCGTAGAGATCCTGGGTCTATCCGATGTTCCCAGTGCCGGCGAAGTATTCCTGGCACATGATAATGATAAGACAGCAAAATCCTATGCGGAGACCTACCTGGCACAGAATAAGGAAAAGATGCTGGAAGAGACCAAGGGCAGAATGTCCTTAGATGATCTGTTCAGCCAGATCCAGGAAGGCAATCTGAAGGAACTGAACCTGATCGTCAAAGCCGACGTACAGGGTAGTGTAGAGGCAGTAAAACAGTCCCTGATGAAGCTGTCCAATGAAGAAGTAGTAGTAAAATGTATCCACGGCGGCGTAGGTGCCATCAACGAGTCCGACGTATCACTGGCAAGTGCGTCCAACGCGATCATCATCGGATTCAACGTCCGTCCCGATGCGACTGCCAAGGCAACCGCAGAGAGAGAGGGCGTGGATGTACGTCTGTACAAGGTCATCTACCAGGCCATCGAAGATATCGAAGCTGCCATGAAGGGTATGCTGGATCCCGTATACGAGGAGAAGGTGATCGGTCATGCAGAGGTTCGTCAGATCTTCAAGGCATCCGCTATCGGTAACATTGCCGGTTCCTATGTCTTAGACGGTGTATTCCAGAGAGGCTGTAAGGTTCGTATCACCCGTGAGGGCGAGCAGATCTTCGAGGGCAACCTGGCTTCCCTGAAGAGATTCAAAGATGATGTGAAGGAAGTTAAGGCAGGATATGAGTGTGGTCTCGTATTCGAAGGCTTTGACAAGATGCAGGAGCTGGATATCGTAGAAGCCTACATCATGGTCGAGGTACCACGGTAGGGAGTTATTCTAAGATTACAAAATACGTAATCTAAGAATAACTAGACCCTGCCGGGAAGTTTCGCGAAGCGAAACTTCCGGTGTGGTACAAAGCGAAGCTTCCAGTGTGGTACGAAGCGAAACTTCCAGTGTGGTACGAAGCGAAGCTTCCAGTGTGGTACGAAGCGAAACTTCCAGTGTGGTACAAAGCGAAACTTCCAGTGTGGTACGAAGCGAAGCTTCCGGTATATCATGGTTTAGGTTTGAAGTAAGAAGGAATAAGAATGAGAAAAAATAGTGTAAAAAATACCCGTGTGAACGGGGAAGTGCAGCGTGTTCTGGCAGAGATCATCCGGGGCGGTCTTAAGGACCCCAGGATCAGTCCCTGGACCAGTGTGGTCGCTGTGGAAGTGGCACCGGATTTAAAAAGCTGTAAGGCATGGATCAGCGTGTTGGGAGACGAGGAAGTCAGAAAGTCTACCATACAGGGCTTAAAGAGCGCCGAAGGCTATATCCGCAGAGAGCTGGCTCGTACCATCAATCTGCGCAACACTCCGGATATTACTTTTGTGATGGATCAGTCCATCGAATACGGTGTCAATATGTCCCATAAGATCGATGAGGTCATTGCTGCGGATGAACAGGCACAGAAGCCGGAAAATGAAGTTATGGAAGAGACAGAGGAAGGTGACGAATAATGGATTTGCGTGAAGAATGTCGTGGTGCAAAAAAGATCGGCATCAGCGGACATATTCGTCCCGACGGAGACTGCGTGGGTGTATGTCTGTCCTTACAGATGTACCTGCGTAAACTCCTTCCGGAAGCAGAAGTTACCGTATATTTACAGAAGCCTTCCGAAGAGTTTTCCTATCTGAAGGGATACGATGAGATTCAGACCGAGTGTCTGGGGCAGGATCCTTTTGATGTATATTTTGCGCTGGATTGCAGTGGAGACCGACTGGGAGACGCAGAGAAGTATTTTCAGAATGCGAAAAAGAAGATCAACATCGATCATCACATCAGCAATTCCGGCTGCGGTGATGTAAATCTCGTCCGTCCCGAGGTGGGCAGTGCCTGTGAGGTACTGTATCACATCATGGATGCCGAACTTATTGACAGAGATATTGCGGAAGCACTGTACACCGGCATCATCCACGATACCGGTGTATTCCAGTATTCCAATACGACACCGGAGACATTGCAGGCAGCGGCATTTTTGATCTCTTTCGGATTTAATTTTCCCAAGCTGATCGAGGAAAGCTTTTATCAGAAGACATATCTGCAGACACAGATCATGGGCAGAGCCCTGATGGAGAGCATACGCTTCATGGACGGTCGCTGTATTGTGAGCATGGTGGATCGCAAGACTATGGATTTCTACAATGCGGTACCGGGAGATCTGGACGGCATTGTAAATCAACTTCGCAATATTAAGGGGATTGACTGTGCGATTTTCATGTATGAGACCGGTGTACTGGAGTACAAGGTCAGCATGCGTTCCAATGAGAAGGTTGATGTGGCGAAGGTGGCATCTTTCTTTGGAGGTGGCGGACATGTACGTGCCGCAGGCTGCACCATGAAGGGAACTTTCCATGACTGCATCAATAATTTGTCACTGCACATAGATAAGCAATTGCGGGGAGAACAGGATTAATGGACGGCATCATCAATGTATACAAGGAAGCAGGTTTTACCTCTCATGATGTGGTAGCCAAGCTTCGTGGGATCTGCCGGCAGAAAAAGATAGGGCACACAGGTACACTGGATCCACAGGCTACCGGTGTGCTTCCTGTATGTCTGGGGAGTGCTACCAGAGCATGCGAAATGCTGACGGACAGGACCAAAGAATATGTGGCGGAACTTTTGCTGGGGAAGATCACAGATACCCAGGATACCACGGGAATCGTTTTGGAAGAACGGGAAGTAGCGGTGGATGAGGAACAGGTACGTGAAGTGATCGGAAGCTTTGTCGGCGGTTATGACCAGATCCCGCCTATGTATTCCGCGCTGAAGGTCAGCGGAAAGAAACTCTATGAACTGGCCAGGGCAGGTAAAGAAGTAGAACGGCAGGCAAGACACGTGGATCTGCCGGCGATCGAGATCCTGGAGATCCGGCTTCCGGTGGTGAAATTCCGTGTGGAATGCTCCAAGGGAACCTATATTCGCAGTCTTTGTGCCGATATTGGTGGGAAGCTTGGCTGCGGTGGCACCATGCAGAGCCTCGTCCGCACCAGAGTCGGAGAATTCCGGCTTACAGATGCCCTGACACTGACACAGCTGCAGGAACTTCGGGATACGGGCAGATTAGAGGAGGCACTGCTTCCCACCGACCGTATTTTTGCGGATTTTAATGCAGTGCATGTAGAGGAAAAATGGCGGAAATTGATCGATAACGGGAACGCTTTTTATCCGGGACAGACCATGGAGCAGACTACTTATCCTGTGGGAGAGTGGGTGCGTGTTTACAGAGAGGATGACAGCTTTGTAGGCATTTATGCGTATGACGGGGCAAAAGAATGGTATAAGCCCGTGAAAATCTTCCCCAGTAACACAGAAAGCAGGAAATAGACTTGGAAATTATTGCAGGAACAACAGACTTTTATCTGGAAAAAGATACAGCGGTAGCCATCGGCAAATTTGACGGTGTGCATTTGGGGCACAGAAGACTTTTAGAGGAAATCCTGAATAAGAAAAAGAACGGACTGGCAGCCTGTGTTTTCACTTTTGATCCCACACCGGCGGTGCTGTTCGGACTGTCGGATGGAAAAGAATTGACGACAAGAGAAGAGAAAAGACGTCTCTTCGAACGTCTGGGTATCGACATCCTGATCGAGTTTCCGCTGACAAAAGAGACTGCGGCCACAGAACCGGAGCGTTTCGTGACAGAGATTCTGGCGAAGCAGATGAATACCCGTTTTGTGGCGGCAGGTGAAGATCTGTCTTTTGGAAAAAATGGTGCAGGCAATGCCGAGCTTTTAGAGAAAATGGCTCCGCAGTTAGGTTTTTGTGTCCGGACCATAGAGAAGATCGAAGTGGACGGCATCGAGGTCAGCTCCACTTACATCCGCAAACTGGTGGAAGAGGGCCGGATGGAAGAAGCGGAAAAAATGCTGGGAATGCCCTATACTCTGGTGGGATGCGTGGAACATGGCAATCATATCGGTCATACTTTGGGATTTCCCACGGTAAATCTCCTGCCGCCCGCAGGCAAACTTCTGCCTCCCAACGGTGTCTATTATGCGGCAGTACGTTATAATGGGAAAATCTACAAAGCCATCAGCAATGTGGGAACCAAACCGACTGTTTCTTCCGAAAAAAGGATGGGAGTGGAATCCTATCTGTACGATTTTGATCTGGACATCTACGGACAGGAGATCGAGGTGGCATTAAAAAGCTTCCGACGCCCGGAACGCAGATTCGGATCGTTGGAAGAACTTAAGAAGCAGCTGGACCTGGATATTGCGGATGGGCGAAACGCATAGAAAAACGGCTGTTATGCGCAAAAATGGTGGAAAACGCGTAAAATTTTGTAAAGAAAAGTAAAAGAAAAGTAAAATTTACATTGCAAGTTTTTATTCTATCTCGTAAAATATATTTTGGATTGTTTCTATTTAGAATAAAGTTTGAAAATAATTATTTTGTTTTTTCGTAAGAGAATCGAGAGAGATTGAGGGATTAAAAATGAGCTTTGGAACAATATTGACAATGGCCGGAGGTCTGGGACTGTTTTTATTCGGAATGGAACTTATGAGTGATTCCATCGAGAAGGTAGCAGGTGCCAAGCTTCGTCGCATTCTGGAGATCTTCACCACGAACCGTTTCATGGGTATGATCGTAGGTATTATTTTCACCGGTATCATCCAGTCTTCCTCAGCATGTACGGTCATGGTCGTCAGCTTCGTTAACTCCGGGTTGATGAATCTGTATCAGGCAGCGGGAGTTATCCTCGGTGCCAACATCGGTACTACCATCACCTCACAGCTGGTATCATTTAATTTATCGAAAATAGCACCGCTGATCTTATTAGTAGGTGTGGTCGTGATGATGTTCACGAAAAAAGAAAAAGTCCGCAAGGTTGCGGAAGTGATCGTAGGATTCGGTATACTGTTCGTGGGACTGAGCACCATGTCTCAGGCGATGGCGAATATGAAGAATGAACCCCAGGTAGTGAATCTGCTGATGTCTCTGAAGAATCCGTTCTTAGCCACACTTATGGGTTTTGCCCTGACTGCTGTTATTCAGAGCTCATCCGTAACGGTCAGTATCGTACTGTTACTTGCCAACCAGGATCTGTTGCCGTTACCTATTACACTGTACATTATCTTAGGATGTAATATCGGTGCCTGCGCTACCGCAATGTTAGCTTCCATGACCGGTAAAAAGGATGCGAAGAGAGCTGCACTGATCCATCTGCTGTTCAATATCATTGGCACTGTTATTATCTACATTGCTCTGTTTGTGGCAGGAGATCAGATCGTGGAACTGATCAAGTCTATCTCCGCAGATAACGGACGATTTGTGGCAAATGCGCATACGATGATCAAGATCGCTCAGGTAATCATGCTGTTCCCGTTCACCGGCTGGCTGGTGAAGATGACCTACCTGATCGTCCCCGGCGAAGACCAGAAGGTTGGTTACAGAGAAAGCTATCAGTTAAAATACATCGGAGACAAAGTGGTGTTCAATCCCGCTACCGCAGTGGTAGAGGTTGTCAAGGAGCTGGAGCGTATGGCTTCCCTGGCGGAGGAGAACTTAAACCGTGCCATGAATGCCCTGATCACATTAGATGAAGAAGATATTGAGGAAGTCTACGAGGTAGAGAAAAATATCAACTTCCTGAACCATGCCATTACAGATTATCTGGTGAAGATCAACCAGACGACGCTGCCCATCGAAGACTTGAACAGTCTGGGTGCCCTGTTCCATGTGGTGAACGATATCGAGCGTATCGGTGACCATGCAGAGAATGTAGCGGATGCCGCCAGACAGCGCAAGGAAGAGGGAATCTCCATCAGTAAGGAAGCCCAGAAGGAACTGGGAGACATGCTGGAGATGGTCAATAAGATCATTCGTTATGCCGTAGAGATGTTCGCCAAGAGCGATGAGACTCATATGCAGGAGATCGTCACTTTAGAGGATCAGGTAGATGAGAAAGAACGCGAACTGCAGAAGAAGCATGTAGAGCGTCTTACCAAGGGAGAATGTTCTCCCGAAGCCGGTATGATCTTCTCTGATATCGTATCCGGTCTGGAGAGAGTTGCGGATCATGCTACCAACATTGCATTCGCCATTACCACGGAAGAGGAAATGGATGAAGGCAAAGTAAATAACTAGATACATGACAGAAGCTGTAAAAGGCTGCCCTACATATTATATATGTGGGACAGCCTTTTTTGGAAGTTATAGAAATGAAATGATAGCTTTTACCAAATATAAGGACTACTGTGCATTCAACTCGGAGAGAATCTCATCTACCATATCCTGAGTTGTCTTCACATAGTTGTCCATAGCGGCATCTACATTGCCACCCTTTACAACCACTTCAGCGATGACTGCGTTCTTGGCATCGGTGATGGTGCCACCGTAGTTGGTGATGGCATCACAGGATGCGGAATGAGGAGCATCTACGCTGTGCTCGGAGAAAAACTCGTTACATTCTTTGGTCAGGTCGGTAGCGGATTCAAAACCATTCTCTAAGGAGCAGATCATGGAAGAAGGATCAATAGCATTCTTTTTCCATAGAGCACTGGGATCGGAAGGGTTCAGGCGAAGATGAAATTCACCATCTTTATACTCATAGGTCTTTGCATTGTCGGTACCTTCACCGGTAACAATAGTTTCTGCTTTGGTAGACCAGTGATAACCCTCAGCACCGTATACCCACAGTGTCTGTACAGTGCCACCATCAAACATGGTTTCGAAGACTGCATCAAAAATTGCCTGTTCTCTGGAATCATCGCCGTCACCGTCATCAATAATGCAGTACACGGGAGATTCTCGGTTCAGGTAGCCATCCATTTCAGCGAGGGGAGCCAGTCTTGCCAGCCCGGAATCGACACCGTTTTTGTCCATGTTGTTGATCAGATTATCGTTCCAGTAACCGGACCAGTAAGTGAAAGCGCCGAAGGAACCGGACTGGTCGGAAGACCACCATTTTTCACGAACATCCTTGGTACCCATGGTCAGGGACTCGGGATCGATAACGCCGTCAGCATAAGCCTGCTGTAAACGAAGCAGAGCATCCTTGGTCTCTTGAGTGTTGAAACCATCATACCATACACCATTCTCATCATAAGTGAAGTTGGGGTATGCATTCTGCCAGAACTGAGGCAGGTAGTTGGTATAAGGGGCTTCGGAACCAATAAAACCTGCTGCTGCAACACCATAAGTGTCATTCTTGCCGTTGCCGTCAGGATCCTGCTCGGTGAATGCCTTTAACATTGCATAGTAGGAATCCCAGTCGGTAACATCTTCAGCCTTCATGCCAACAGCATCTAGCCATGCCTGTTTTACATAAGTGATACAACCGCCGCCAAGACCGGTGGACAGACCATACTGTCTGCCGTCGATACGAACGCTCTGGTTCACTGCGGGAAGTACCATATGGCTCTGGAACTTTGCATTATCATAGGCATCTGTCATATCCCACAGAAGACCGGTTTTTACATATTCGGCATACTGGCTTGCATTCAGCAGAATCACATCAGGATAATCACCGCTGGCAAACAGACGACCGACACCGTCTACATAACTGGAATGGTCTAACTGCTGGATATTCAGGCTGATGGGATGACCAAGTGCTTCGCTGACAGCAACGTCCCACTGTTCGATGAACTTGTCCTGATAAGCATCTACGGATGCATTAAAGGTACCGTCTACGACGAGGGTAACCTTGTCCAGCACATAGCCGTTATCGGAAGAAGCGGCGCTTTCGGTGGCCGCTGCAGTGCTTGCGGCATCGGTGGATGCTGCGGGAGTATCGGAACCCTGGCTTCCGCAGGCGGTGAGTGCGGTCAGCATGGAAACTGACAGCAGTAAGCTTAAGATCTTGTTTCTTTTCATTGTAATCCTCCTTGTTTTCCGAAGGAAAATCCGAGCCTCTATGGCGAGGAGAGGATTTATCCTTCTTGTTTTAAAAATACATCTCTCTATAGCAAATGGCTTACTACCATAGTGCTCAGTGTAATGGGATCTCGAGGATCTGTCCTCTGCCGTATTCATAGGTCTTCTGACCTTCTTCGGTCAGATCCGGCTGGGCAAATCCTACATATAATGTAACGGATGTACCATCGCAGTTACGATTACCGGAATCATCTACTGTAGTAAATGCCACGGCGGGAACTTCAATCCGCAATTCCTTGTCTGCTCCGGCTCCCAGGCGGATCCGCTCAAAGGCTGCCAGCTTGTGATTCGGCACTTCATTGGCGGAGCCATTCACATGGACATAGATCTGTATGACATCACTTAAGTCACGATCCGTGGGATTCTGACAGTGCAGAGTGATCTGTGCGGAGGGAATCTCCCTCGTGTATTCTACCTCTGACACTTTCGCTTCTGTAATCTGTAATTCTCCGTATGTCAGTCCGAAGCCGAAAGGCTTCCAGGGTCTGCCTTCCAAATAGCGGTAGGTACGTCCGGTCATATGATAGTCGGTAATGTCCGGAAGAGGATTGTTATTATAATAGAAGGTAAGTGGCAGCTTACCGCCGGGAGATATTCTGCCGAACAGAATATCTGCAATGGCACGACCACCTTCGCCACCGGGATACCAGGCATGCAGGATCGCAGACACCTGATCCTCATAAGCGGATAAATCTATGGGGCTTCCGGCGAGATCGACCAGGATCACCGGAGTGCCGGTAGCAAGTACCTGTTCCACTAGGTCTCTCTGAATCTTGGGAAGCAATAGATCCGGTTTGTCACCGCTGGCAAACGCATTGCCGACATCTCCCTGTTCTCCCTCTAATGTAGCATCGAGACCGACACAAAGTATTGCGAGGTCACAGGACTCGGCTAATGCCACAGCCTCAGGAATGCGATAATTCTGGAATACCTTTCGTACCGCAGGATCGTCATAGAGCAGACACCCTTCCGCATAATTCACATCCCAGTCGGTATCTTCGCAGATTCTTATGATGCCTTCCACCACAGTGATGGAGCGGGGCGGGGTACCGTTGTAATTGCCGACTAATGCGGCATGACTGTCGGCGTTGGGACCGATGACTGCCACACGTTTTTTATCCTTCAGGGAAAGGGGCAGTGTGCCGTTATTTTTTAACAGTACACAGCTCTCCACAGCAGCCTGATAAGCCAGTTCTCTGTGCTTCTTGCAGCCCACTACATTGTATGGAATTTCGTCTAATATACTGTGGTCAAAGAGTCCCAACAGATATCTGGTGGTGAAGAGGCGCACGGCACTGCGGCGGATCTCTTCTTCGCTCACTTTTCCCTGTTTATATGCCTGTAAGATATATTCATAGGTACAGCCGCAGTTTAAGTCACAGCCCTTCTCCAGGGCGAGAGCAGCAGAATCCTCAGGAAAAACAGTCACATGGTGTCCTTCGTGGAAATCTCGGATTGCCCAGCAATCGGAGACGAAATGCCCTTCAAAATGCCATTTGCCGCGAAGTACTTCTTCCATAAGATAGGAGTGTGCACAACAGGGTTCCTCGTTGGTGCGATTGTAGGCACCCATGACAGCTTCCACATCTGCCTGCTTTACCAGGGCTTCAAAAGCGGGAAGATATGTTTCCCACAGATCTTTTTTCGTAGCCTTGGCGTCAAAACTGTGACGCAGGGCTTCCGGACCGGAGTGTACCGCAAAATGTTTGGCACAGGCGGCGGTAGTTAAGTACCCGTCCCGTTTCGTTTGTAATCCTTCTACAAAGGCACAGCCAAGGGTAGCAGTAAGCATGGGGTCTTCTCCGTAGGTCTCCTGACCTCTTCCCCAGCGGGGATCGCGGAAGATATTGATATTGGGAGACCACATGGTCACACCCTTATAGCGCGTACGATCCTCCAGACGGGAATATGCGTTATATTTTGCTCTGGCTTCCAGTGCGATGGAACCGGCAATTTTTTGCAGAAGATCACGGTCAAAAGTTGCGCCCAGACCGATCGCCTGTGGATAGCAGGTGGCAGTGCCGGCTCTGGCGACTCCATGGAGTGCTTCGCTCCACCAGTCATAGGCGGGAACGCCCAGACGGGGAATCGCGGGAGAGGAGTGCAGCAGCTGCGATGCAGCTTCTTCGATTGTCATTTTTGCTACCAGCGTGGTAGCTTTTTCTCTGGCTTCTGTACGATTCATAAAGCACCTCTTCTTTATATTGTTCATAGCTTGGTACTGCTTTCATTTGAGATTATTGTACGTGAAAAATGCTTAAACTGCACGACAAAAAGAAAATACTTATAGGACAAAAATTGCTATTTTAGGGAAAATAGTGGAAATCTGGAATGGAATATGGTATGTAGAATACAGACGGTACAAAATTTGATTCGTGATTTCTTCGATGAAAGGAATCATCTGCGGAATGGAGATTAGTATGAATACAGTAAAACCGTTTTATGAGAGCAGAAAAAAGGTCTATGATTGTCATGTCTGGTGGCATCCGAACTTCCCATTTCATCTGCATAAGCATATGGAATTCGTCCATTTGACGGAAGGAGAGATGGATGCTACGGTAGCGGGGGTAAAATATCATCTGACTACCGGAGATTGTCTGATGATCTACCCGAATCAGATCCATTCTTACAGCTCCGTGGGAGAGGTGGGGATGCTTCTGATCATTGCGGATATGGATTTCATTGGGGAATTTCAGGAAGAACTTACCTATTATGATATGAAGTCTCCCTATTTTCAGAAAGGGATGCTCAGCCGGTACGGACAGATGGTGTTAGACATCCTGGCGGACATCGGGTTACATAAGGAACTGCGACCGTTCAGGCAGGATAAAGGGCTGTTAATGGCACTGCTTGCGGACATGTATGAAAATATTCCGGTGATAAAAAAGGACAAGCCATCTGACCTGAATATTACGCAGAGGCTGTTACAATATATCAACGACAATATTACCGCGGAACTGACAGCACAGAAGGTGGCAAAAGAGCTGGGGATCAGCCCGTATTATCTGTCTCACATTTTTTCTTCTCAGTTGAATATTTCATTTCCATCTTATGTAGCTCAGCAACGGATGATTATGGCATGCAATCTGCTGAAGGACAGTAAGAAAACGGTGACCGAGATAAGTTACGAATGTGGATTCCCTAATATGCGGACTTTCCATCGCAGTTTCCAGAAACGGTATGAATGCACCCCTACCCAGTGGCGGGAGAGAAGTCATCGGGGAACCGATGAAAAAATACGACATCAGCTCTGGAATCAGGAAAAGGTGGAGGCAGAAAACTCTCTGCAGTAAAATATTTCCTTTTCTCCGCTTTGGAAGTGTAGTATACTGTCTGTGGACAAACGTGTGACAAGGATAACGAAAGGCGGTAAATATATGACAGCGGAGATCATCTGTGTAGGCACCGAAATATTACTTGGGAACATTGTGAATACCAATGCGGCATATCTTGCGGAAAAGCTGGCAGGAGCCGGACTGGACTGCTACTACCAGACGGTGGTGGGAGATAATGCGGAGAGACTGGCGGGAGTACTGAAATGTGCCATGGAACGCTCGGATGTGATTCTGTTATCCGGCGGACTGGGTCCCACGGAGGATGATCTGACCAAGGAGACCGTGGCAAAGGTCTGCGGGAAAAATTTATCTGTGGATGATCACAGCATGGAACGGATCGCAGAATTTTTTGCTGTAAGAGACATACAGCCTACGGATAATAACTGGAAACAGGCCATGGTACCCGAAGGAGCGAAGGTTCTGGATAATGACAACGGAACCGCTCCGGGCATTATTCTGGAGACAGACAGGAACCGTATTGTATTATTGCCGGGGCCTCCTGCGGAGCTGATCCCGATGTTCGAGCAGCAGGTATTCCCGTATCTGGAGGGCCTGACTCCCGGAATTATCTGCTCCCAGACTGTGAAGATCTGCGGTGTGCCGGAGAGCCAGGTGGAGGATACCCTGAAGGATCTGATCGCCGAACAGACAAATCCGACCATAGCCACCTATGCCAAGACCGGCGAGGTACATATCCGGGTGACGGCTTCCGGGGAGAATGCCAAGGCAGCCGGAAAAGCCATCAAACCTGTGGTGAAGGAATTAAAATCCCGTTTCGGAGCGGATATTTACAGCACAAAAGGGGAGACGACGCTGGAAACGGCAGTGGCGGATCTACTGCTTGCCAACGATCTGACGGTGACTACCGCAGAGTCCTGCACCGGCGGTATGATCGCTGCAAGGATTATCAACGTGCCCGGGGTATCGGAATGCTATAAGGCGGGACTGGTAACTTATTCGAACAAAGCCAAGAGAAAATTTTTGGGTGTACGCAAGAGCACACTGGATAAATACGGTGCTGTCAGCAGCAAAACCGCCGGTGAAATGGCAAAGGGAGCGGCAATGCTGATGAAGTCGGATGTGGCAGTGGCAGTGACCGGCATTGCGGGTCCGGACGGTGGAACCGAGGAGAAGCCGGTAGGGCTGGTATACATCGGATGTAGCGTGAAGGGAGAGCTTACGGTGAAGGAATATCATTTCTCCGGAACCCGCAGCCAGATCAGAGAGGCAACCACCTGTGCAGCGCTGATCCTGATGCGCAGCTGTATACTGAAATACTTCAGCAAGGTTACTTTTGGTAAAAAGTAACAAAAAAATAATTTGTGAGATACCCTCAAAACGTAGGGGGTAAAAATTGTAGATAGTGCCGAAAAAAAAGAAATGTATCATGCATCCTTGCAGGGAGCGGGGATGTGTGGTACATTCTTTTTGTATCTTGTTGCGGAGTAATTCGCTGACATGTCTTTCTATCTCTGATTATCGGCAATTCAGGCATTCGCCAAAATTTCAGACGATTATCGGGACAAAATTAGCAAATTGGGGGGATGCTCTTAAAGGGAGTTTTATTGGTCATAAATATAGATATAATCAAAATAGACATTGACAAATACGAACAAATGTTTTATCCTAAACAAAAGAAGAACATTTGTTCCTTGAAAGAAAAGGAGATTAACATGGAAAAAGACGATAAGCTTAAAGCATTGGACGCGGCACTGAGCCAGATCGAGAAGCAATATGGAAAAGGTGCGGTAATGAAGCTGGGAGATCCCACAGCGCAGATGAATGTGGAGACCATTCCCACCGGTTCTTTAAGTTTGGATATAGCATTGGGACTGGGTGGTATTCCCAAAGGAAGGATCATCGAGATCTACGGACCGGAATCCAGTGGTAAGACCACCGTTACCTTACATATGATCGCAGAGGTACAGAAGAGAGGTGGTATTGCCGGATTCATCGATGCGGAGCATGCCTTAGATCCCGTCTATGCGAAGAATATCGGCGTAGACATTGATAATCTGTACATTTCTCAGCCGGATAACGGTGAGCAGGCACTGGAGATTACTGAGACCATGGTACGTTCCGGCGCCATCGATATTATTGTAGTGGACTCCGTTGCCGCATTGGTACCGAAGGCGGAGATCGACGGTGACATGGGAGACAGCCATGTGGGCTTACAGGCACGATTGATGTCCCAGGCACTGCGTAAGCTGACTGCTGTCATCAGCAAGTCCAACTGTACTGTAATCTTCATCAACCAGCTGCGTGAAAAGGTGGGTGTAATGTTCGGTAATCCCGAGACTACCACCGGTGGTCGTGCATTGAAGTTCTACTCCTCCGTACGACTGGATGTCAGAAGAATCGAAGCGCTGAAGCAGGGCGGTGAAGTCATCGGTAACCGTACCCGTGTCAAAGTCGTTAAGAATAAGATCGCGCCTCCTTTCAAGGAAGCAGAGTTTGATATCATGTTCGGTGAAGGTATTTCCATGGTAGGAGATATTCTGGATCTGGCAGCCAGCTGTGATGTCGTAGCCAAGTCCGGTGCCTGGTATGCCTATGAAGGGAACAAGATCGGACAGGGACGTGAGAATGCCAAGCAGTATCTGAAGGACAATCCTGCCGTCTGTGATGAGATCGCCGAGAAGGTCAGAGAGCATTACGGACTGAAGGCAGACGTTGCTGCCGCAGCCGAGAAAGAAGAGTAGATACATGCTGGTAACACAGGTTACGGAACTTTCCAAATCGAGAAGTAAGGTATATATTGACCAGGAATTCGCCTTTGTATTATACAAAGGCGAATTGCGTCTCTACCATATAAAAGAGGGCGAGCCGTTAAAGGAAGAGGACTACCGGACCATCATGGGGGAAGTACTTCCCAAACGGGCGAAGCTTCGTGCCATGAATCTGTTACAGGGACGAGAATATACCACATCGCAGCTTCGGACGAAACTTCAGCAGGGCTTTTATCCGCCCAAGATCATAGAGCAGGCAATTGACTATGTGGCAGGCTTTCACTATATTGATGACCTGCGGTATGCGGTGGACTATATTACCTATCATGAGGACAGCCGTAGCAGACGCCGGATCGAACAGGATCTGCAGGGCAAGGGAATCTTAGCGGCGACCATAGAAGAGGCATGGCAGGTATGGCGGGAGAACGGTGGTAAGCAGGATGAGCAGGCGATGATCCGGGAACTCCTTCATAAGAAGCACTACGATACAGAAGGCGAGACGGACTGGAAGGAACGGCAGAAGATATACGCCTTCCTGGCAAGGAAGGGGTTTTCCGCGGAAGTAATTCGTAAGGCAATCGGCGGCATGCATGGCGATGATTTTTAAGAATGTCGGATTGTGTGGTATTTACAAGAAATAATGCACAAAGAATATTTTAATATGGGAACTATTTTTGGAGTAATTGCGACTTGTACTTGACAGAGGTACAATTTCAGTTTACACTAATACTGTTGTGAATTGCTTGTTAGAATGTACATAAATTGCATTCTATTATGAACGATAATTTGTATTGTCGGAGCAAAATGTACAATGAAAATTTCATAAGGAGGTGCTCCTGTAGTGGACACTAATATTGTAATAGTATTAGTGGCTTCTGCGATTATTCTTGTCGTAGCCGTTATCGCAGCCGTGCTGATCACATCCAAAGTTACTACTTCCCGCCTGAAGAACAATGCGGAGAGTACGATCGGTAATGCGGAGGAGAAGGCAAGAGAGATTATTGATGAAGCTCTGAGAACTGCGGAGAACAAAAAGCGTGAATCACTCCTGGAAGTCAAGGAAGAGTCCATTCGTACTAAGAATGAACTGGACAAAGAGATCAAGGAACGCAGAGCGGAAGCTCAGCGGTATGAGCGCAGAGTTCAGCAGAAGGAAGAGAACATCGACAAGAAAGCAGATGCCATCGAGAAGCGCGAAGCAAGTTTAGCATCCAGAGAAGAAACCCTCAATCGTATGAAGGATGAAGTCTCCAAGCTGAATGAGCAGCGTGTGCAGGAACTGGAACGAATTTCCGGATTAACCTCTGAACAAGCAAAAGATTACTTATTGAAAATTGTTGAAGATGAAGTGAAGCATGAATCGGCCGTGATGATCAAGGAAATGGAGAGTCGGGCCAAAGAAGAAGCAGACAAAAAGGCAAAGGAATATGTGGTTAACGCCATACAGAGATGTGCAGCAGATCATGTCTCTGAGACTACAATTTCCGTTGTACAGTTACCTAATGACGAGATGAAGGGGCGTATCATTGGACGTGAGGGACGTAATATCCGTACCCTTGAGACCATGACAGGTGTAGACCTGATCATTGATGATACACCGGAGGCAGTTATTTTGTCCGGATTTGATCCGATCCGACGTGAGGTAGCGAGAATTGCGCTGGAGAAGCTGATCGTGGATGGGCGTATTCATCCCGCCAGAATCGAAGAGATGGTAGAGAAGGCGCAGAAGGAAGTCGAAGTAATGATCAAGGAAGAGGGAGAAGCCGCAACCCTGGAGGTTGGCGTACATGGCATCCATCCCGAACTGGTAAGATTACTCGGCAAGATGAAATTCCGTACCAGCTATGGTCAGAACGCATTAAAGCATTCCATCGAAGTGGCACAGCTGTCAGGGCTGTTAGCTGCGGAGCTGGGACTGGATGTGAGACTTGCCAAGAGAGCGGGACTGCTGCATGATATCGGTAAGGCAGTTGACCACGAAATGGAAGGCTCCCATATTCAGTTAGGTGCTGAACTGTGTCGGAAATACAAAGAGAATGCTACTGTTATCAACGCAGTGGAATCTCACCATGGCGATGTAGAGCCTACTTCCCTGATTGCATGTATTGTACAAGCTGCTGATACAATATCCGCTGCAAGACCGGGAGCTAGAAGGGAAACATTAGAAACCTATACTAGCAGATTAAGACAGTTAGAAGATATCACAAACAATTTCAAAGGTGTAGATAAATCTTTTGCTATTCAGGCAGGTCGTGAAGTTCGTGTTATGGTAGTGCCTGAGCAGATCTCAGATGCCGATATGGTACTGTTGGCAAGAGATATTTCCAAGCAGATCGAAGCTGAACTGGAATATCCCGGACAGATCAAGGTAAATGTGATCCGTGAGAGCCGCGTAATTGATTACGCCAAATAACTGACCAGTCAGAAATGACAATTTCATAAGATGTAACAGACAGCCGTTGTATGGAAACATGCAACGGCTGTTTTAACGCATTTTGTATCAAAAACAGTATCAAAAAAAGTGAAAGTTCCCTATTGTGTTATCTGCCGTCTTATAGTATGATATTCGAAGTGTATGATTGTATACGATTATCCAATATTCACCAAAGAAAGCGTATTCCCCATGGGAAAGAACGAGAAAGGTATGGTACAAAATGAAAGCATATCAGGAATTATCCAAGGAAGAACTTTTAACATTGAAGGCAGAGCTTAACGCTGCATACGAAGATGCAAAAGGTAAAGGCCTGAAACTGGATATGTCCAGAGGAAAACCGGCAGCGAACCAGCTGGATATGACAATGGGTTATCTCGATGTTGTGAATTCTCAGAGCGCTATGAAAGCTGAGGATGGCATGGATGTTCGTAATTACGGAGGTTTGGACGGTATTCCTGAGGCAAAGAAGCTGATGGCAGATATCATGGGAGTGAAGTCTGCGAATGTGATCGTCTGCGGTAACGCCAGCCTGAACATCATGTATGATACCGTATCCCGGGCTATGACTCACGGATTCTTAGGCAATACCCCCTGGTGCAAGCTGGATCATGTTAAGTTCCTGTGCCCTGTCCCCGGATATGACAGACATTTTGGTATTACCGAGCATTTCGGAATCGAGATGATCAATGTGCCCATGACTCCCGAAGGACCGGATATGGATCTGGTAGAGAAGCTGGTATCCGAAGATCCCGCCATCAAGGGTATCTGGTGCGTACCGAAGTACTCCAACCCTCAGGGATATTCTTATTCCGATGAGACGGTAAGACGCTTCGCAGCGCTTACGCCGGCGGCACCGGATTTCCGTATTTTCTGGGATAATGCTTATGCAATTCATCATTTATACGATGACAGACAGGATCAGCTGTTAGAGATTCTCTCCGAATGTGAGAAGGCAGGACATCCTGATATGGTATTTGAGTTCTGCTCTACCTCCAAGGTGACATTTGCGGGAGCAGGTATTGCAGCGATTGCATCCTCCAAGGCAAATCTGGATGATATGCGTAAATCCATGACGATCCAGACTATTGGTTATGATAAGATCAACCAGTTGCGTCATGTGCGTTACTTTAAGGACATCAACGGTGTCCGCGAGCATATGAAGAAGCATGCGGCTATTATGAGACCCAAGTTCGAGGCAGTACTGAAAGTACTGAAGGAGGAACTGGGAGGTCTTGGTATCGGCAACTGGACGAAACCCAACGGCGGATATTTCATTTCCTTTGATGCCATGGAGGGCTGTGCAAAAGCGATCGTGGCAAAATGTAAGGAGGCAGGTGTGACTCTGACCGGAGCCGGCGCAACTTTCCCCTATAAAAAGGACCCGAAGGATTCCAATATCCGTATTGCACCTTCCTTCCCGACCCCGGAAGAGATGGCAATGGCTACGGATCTGTTCGTACTTTGTGTCAAGATGGTAAGCGTAGATAAATTGCTGGAGAGCAAATAAGTTTATTCGAGTTATATTTGGATAAGAAGGAACGATGAGTCATGGAAAAATTCAAGCGTATCAGCCGTGATCTGGTAGCAAAAGGTGCCATTCTCGATTATTATCAGGATACCATGCAGATTCCCAATGGCAATATTGCAAAATGGGATCTGATCGACCATAAAGGAGCAGCAGCGGTAGTGGCTGTGAGAGAAGACGGCAAGCTTCTGATGGTGCGCCAGTACCGTAATGCATTGGAGCGTGAAACACTGGAGATCCCGGCAGGAGGACTGAACGGCAGGGAAGAACCTACGGATCAGGCAGCTATGCGGGAACTGCAGGAGGAGACCGGGTATCATACCGACCATGTGGAACTGTTGACTTCCATCTATACCACAGTGGCTTTCTGTAATGAGAAGATCGACATCTATCTGGCGAGAGGTCTGAAGGACAGAGGAAGCCAGCATCTGGATGAAGATGAATTCATCAATGTAGAGGCGTATTCTGTGGAGGAATTAAAGCAGATGATCTATGACTGCAAGATTCAGGATTCCAAGACCATCTGTGGTATTCTGACCTATGCTTCAAAATATCTGAATGCATGATATGTAAATTTAAGATGTTAAGCCCCCATCCGACAGATAAAACTGTCTGGTGGGGCTTTTTTGTGCCGACAAAGCATGATCCGGTATGTTGTCCGCATATATTAGCATAACACGGTGAAGCGGAGGATGGGGATTTGTGGAAATGGGACAGATCGATGCTGCCGGCGGGAAAGCTTCCGCTGCGTTTTTTGTTCCTGATCGGATTTGGAATCGGATTGTCTGCAGCATATTTCGGACGGAGAATCTGGTTTCAGACCACGGGGATACTGGACGAAGATATGTTGTACCGGATGAAATATATGACAGTGGACAGTAGAGGATTGTTTTTGTATGTGTTGTGTAAAAGATGTCGGAATTTTATCGTGCTGATCATTATGGCAACCACGTATCTGGGACTGGTGTTTTGTGGGGGGATTACGGTAAAGTACGGATTTTCCATAGGTTTTTTTATAAGTACGGCTATTTACCGGTATGGGATCAAAGGGCTCTTATTGGGAATTGTAGGTGCATTTCCACAGTATCTGTGTTATGTGCCGGCGATACTTCTGTTGATCAGATGGTGTGAGGATCTGCATCGTAGTATTTATTTTTATCATAATATAACCGGGCAGGGAAAAAAGTCCCTGCCCGGCAGATTGGGAAGACTTGCGCTTGTTTTTCTTACGCTTCTCCTCGGATGTGTATTGGAATGTTTTGTGAATCCTGTGTTATTAAAAGGCTTCCTGCAATTTTTCTAAAAAGGCTTTGCCTTATTCGTACTCTGCAATATCGTAGATCAGACGCTCGCTGTCTTTCCAGCCCAGGCAGGGATCAGTGATGGACTTGCCGTAGCAGCCGGCACCTACCTTTTGGTTGCCTTCCTCGATATAGCTCTCGATCATGACACCCTTAACCAGCTTGTGCAGATCGGGACTGAGCTTACGGCTGTGCATTACCTCTTTGGTGATACGGATCTGCTCCTTGAACTGCTTGTTGGAGTTGGAGTGGTTCGCGTCGATGACACAGGCGGGATTCTTCAGATCCATCTTGCTGTACATATCCCACAGGCGGATCAGATCCTCATAGTGATAGTTGGGGATGTTGGCACCGTGCTTGTTGGTAGCACCGCGCAGTACGGTGTGTGCCAGGTCGTTGCCATGGGTGTTTACTTCCCATCCGGTATAGATGAAGGAGTGGGGATGCTGTGCCGCATATACGGAGTTCAGCATTACGGAGAAGTCTCCGCTGGTAGGATTCTTCATACCGGCAGCTACATCGAAGCCGCTGACGGTCAGACGATGCTGCTGATCCTCTACGGAACGGGCACCGATGGCCACGTAGGAGAGGATATCGGATACATAACCCCAGTTCTCAGGGTATAACATTTCATCGGCAGCGGTAAGTCCTGACTCCTGGATCGCACGGATGTGCATCTTACGCATTGCCATAAGACCTGCCAGGAAATCCGGCTTTTTCTCGGGATCGGGCTGGCTGGTGATGCCCTTGTAGCCTTCGCCGGTAGTACGGGGCTTATTCGTATAGATCCTGGGGATCAGGATCAGCTTGTCCTTGACCTGCTCATTGACTCTTGCCAGACGATTGACATAGTCACATACGGAATCCTCGTTATCAGCGGAGCAGGGTCCGATGATCACAAGGAATTTATTGCTTTTGCCGGTGAGAACATCACGGATCCCGGCGTCTCTTTCTTCTTTGATCTTGGCTAATTCTGCCGGAAGAGGCAGTTCCTTGCGGATCTCCGCAGGAGTGGGGAGTTTTTTGATAAATTCAAAGCTCATAGTATTCCATCGTGCGAGGGGCACGTCCTTTCTGATAAATGTCATTGCCCATTATAGCCCAGATTGCGTCCGGATGCAAGAAAATTTAGCGATTTAAAGCGAAAAAGAGTTAAAACAAATAAATTGCTGTGCTAAAGCGTTAATTTGGAAAATTATATTGACACACTGAAACGTTTGACATAAATTTAAATATGTAGTGAAAAACTGCGAAAAAAACTACGAGAGAGGGCAAAATTATGTACGGAACAATTTGGGCATTACTACCCCCGGTGGTAGCAATTGTACTGGCACTGATCACAAAGGAAGTATATTCATCACTGTTTATCGGTATCGTTACGGGAGCTCTGATCTATACCGGATTTTCTCCCATTGCGACGCTGGACACAGTGATCAACGACGGATTCATCAATTCCGTTGCGGATGCATGGAATATCGGTATCTTCATGTTCCTGATCCTGCTTGGAACCATGGTGGCACTGATGAACAAGGCAGGAGGCTCTGCAGCCTTCGGTGAATGGGCGAAAAAGCATGTAAAGACCAGAGCGGGAGCACTGCTTGCCACCTTTTTATTAGGGGTTCTGATCTTCGTGGATGACTATTTTAACTGTCTGACCGTAGGCTCTGTTATGATGCCGGTTACAGACGGACACAAGATTTCCCGCGCAAAGCTTGCATATATCATTGATGCCACGGCAGCACCCATCTGTATGATCGCACCGATCTCTTCCTGGGCAGCAGCAGTGTCCGGTATGGTGGATGAGGGTGTGTATTCCGGCATCGAACTGTTCGTAAGAGCAATTCCCTATAACTATTATTCGCTGTTAACCATTGTATTTGTCGTCGGAATGGCACTGATGGGATTCGATTACGGTCCCATGGCTAAGCATGAGCGTAATGCCAGAGAAAAGGGTGACCTGTTCACTGAGGGTGAACGCGTGACAAATGCGGATAACGCACCCAAGGGTTCTGAAAGAGGAAAAGTATATGATCTGTTGATCCCTGTGATCGTACTGATCATCTGTTGTGTCGTTGGTATGATCTATGTCGGCGGATTTTTCGAAGGTGTGGATTTCATCGATGCCTTCAGTGCTACAGATGCTTCTGTGGGACTTCCCTGGGGATCGCTGATCGCGCTGCTGTTTGCCATTGTATATTATATGTGCAGAAGACTGGTATCCTTTAAGGAGGCCATGAATTGTCTGACCCAGGGCTTTATCGCTATGGTACCTGCCATGCTGATTTTGACCTTTGCAGTTACCCTGAAGACCATGACCGGACTGTTAGGTGCGGATGTTTATGTGGCAGGTCTGATGCAGGGAGCCTCTTCGGGGCTGACCAATATGCTTCCCGCAATCATCTTCCTGGTAGCATGTTTCTTAGCTTTTGCTTCCGGTACCAGCTGGGGAACCTTCGGTATTCTGATCCCTATTGTAACCGGCGTATTTACCGATCCTGCTACCGGAGCCATCGTACCCGGAGCCGAGCATCTGATCATCATCGGTGTGTCTGCATGTCTGGCAGGTGCTGTTATGGGTGACCATTGTTCTCCTATCTCCGATACCACGATCATGGCTTCCGCAGGGGCACAGTGTAATCATATCAACCATGTATCCACCCAGGTACCTTACGTACTGACTGTGGCAGCAATCTCTTTTGTGACCTATATCATTGCCGGATTTGTACAGAATGTGGTGATCTGTCTGGTGATCGGTATTCTGCTGACACTGGTGACCCTGCTTGTACTGAAGCGTGTCTTCGGACAGAAGACTGCTACGCAGCAGTAACATAAAACGGGAATAATATTAGTACAGAAATGTGTCTGAATGTGTCTGTGGGAAAGGAAATATATAGAAACTATGAAATACGATTATCTGGTCGTCGGTTCCGGCCTGTACGGAGCCGTGTTCGCAAGAGAAGCGGCTGACAGAGGGAAAAAGGTTCTTGTGATCGACAAGCGTCCCAATGTGGCGGGTAATATTTACACGGAAAAAGTGGAAGGGATCCATGTCCACAAATACGGTGCCCATATTTTTCATACCAATGATACGAAGGTATGGAAGTATATTACGAGATTTGCGGAGTTCAACCGGTTCACCAATTCCCCGGTGGCAAACTACCGTGGAGAACTGTATTCCCTGCCTTTTAACATGTATACGTTTAATAAAATGTGGGGTGTGGTGACGCCTACGGAAGCAGCGGCGAAGATCGAAAAGCAGAAAAAAGAAGCATGTATCACGGAGCCGAAGAACTTAGAAGAGCAGGCCATTTCTCTGGTTGGAAGAGATATTTTTGAAAAGCTGATCAAGGGCTATACAGAGAAACAGTGGGGACGTGACTGTAAGGAGCTTCCGGCATTCATCATCAAGCGTCTGCCGGTTCGACTGACTTTTGATAATAATTACTTCAACGCCCTGTATCAGGGCATTCCTATCGGCGGTTACACGAAGCTGGTGGAGCATTTGTTAGAAGGTATTGAGGTACGACTGAATACAGATTATCTGGAGCAGAAGGAGGAACTGGACAGACTGGCGGAAACAGTCGTCTATACCGGTCCCATCGATGCGTATTTCGGATATTTGCTGGGAGCATTGGAATATCGTTCCGTAAGATTCGAGACAGAGGTGCTGGATATTCCGAACTTCCAGGGCAATGCGGCAGTGAATTATACGGACCGTGAGACTCCCTGGACCCGGATCATTGAACATAAATGGTTCGAGTTCGGCAAGGACGAACAGGGACAGGAGTTACCGAAGACAGTCATCAGCAGAGAATACAGCTCCGAGTGGAAACCGGGAGATGAGCCTTACTATCCGGTCAACGATGAGAAGAACGGCGCGCTGTATGCTGAGTATAAGAAGCTGGCAGATGCCGAGCAGAATGTGATCTTCGGAGGAAGACTGGCGGAATACCGCTATTATGATATGGATGCAGTCATTGCGTCGGCATTACAAAAAAGTGAAGAAGTACTGTAATCATTCAGACCACGGTGGTGAGCATACCTGGTGTTGCTCATAAAAAATGCAACGGTGAATCACACCGTTGCATTTTTTATCTCAAGAAATTGAATGTATTAATCGATCTGCGGTTTTGCTTTTCTCTTGTTGCGGAACTCTCTGACTGCGATCAGCAGATCGTAACGATACACCAAGGTATACATTATCGCTGCCATAACGAAAGCAGTGAGCACATCGAAGACAGAGTGCTGTTTGATGAACATGGTCGCCAGGATGATCGAAGAAGCCAAAATCAGGGATCCGATGCGGATGCCCTTTTTCTTCTCGAAGCATTTGCTGCGGATGATCGCGAAATGCGCGCCCAGGGAATTATATACATGAATGCTGGGCCACAGGTTGGTAGGTGTGTCCGTCCGGTACAGAGCGGCTACCATGCGGGTGAAGATATTGTCTCTGGGCATTACTGCGGGACGAAGGTGCTGTCCGTTGGGCCACAGAGTGGATACGATCAGGAAGATCGTCATGCCTGTAAAGAGGAAAATACAGGTGCGGTAGTAATCCTCTTTATTTTTGAAGAAAAAGTAGATGACCACTGCCGATACATAGGCAAACCATAAAAAGTAAGGAATGACGAACACCTCACAGAAAGGGATGTAGTCATCAGCAGCCATATGTATGATCCGGTAATGCCCGGTGGTGTTCTTCTCCAGCCAGGCGAACCATGTCATATAGATAATGGCATATATAATAAGTGGAACGGCATGTTTATATTTTAAATAGAAGATCTTAAGCTTTTCCATAAAAACCTCATTTCTCTACCAAACCTATGCTTCAAAATCAATTTTAGTATAATCACCGGAAGAAAAAAATCAAGGTTTTTTTGGAATACTTAAGCATTCTTAAGAAAATCTTTAGGGTATGTTTATTTCACTTCGGGAGTGACCATGCGGATGGCACCGGGGAGGCATTCTACCCGAAAACCACAGCTTTTTCTGGTTACTTCTCCGTCGGTATGTACCCACAACGGAGAGGAAGTGGTAATGGACATCCGGGTGGCGGTATGCGCATTGATCCCCTTAACAAAATAGTGTTTACCGAAAAAGGCTGTGGGCAGGGCAAGCAGCACCAGTCCTTTGGAAATATTACCTACCGAGCACAGATCCAGCACGCCGTCATGATCGTTGGCGGAGGGACAGAACATAAAACCGCCGCCCTCGTAGCGGTGACTCATACAGGTAACGAACAAAAAGCGTGGAAGTGCTAAGTCTTCCTGCCTGTTATGCACGGTGTCTTCCAATGTCAGGGTACAGGAGACCTTGCGAGCGGTGATCAGCTGCTTTAAGGCGATTCCTAAATACGTCAGCTTGCCAAGACCGATCCGGTTCATGGTATCCTTGATGGGGGAATGCATGGCTTCTGCACAGACAGCTGCGTCAAAGCCGATTCCACAGCTGACAGCAAACAGCCTGGATTCTTCCGGCTGATCCGCATCGAGATAAGTAAGTCTCCCTAAGTCCATGACTCTGGGAGCAGCATCCCGAAGGATCAGATCAAGGGCTGCTTTCGGCTCTTTGGGAATATTAAGATCCCTGGCCAGATCGTTGCTGGAGCCGGTGGGAATGTAACCCAGGATCACCTTAGAAGGATCAGCGATGCCCTGCAGGGCTTCGTTCACCGTGCCATCGCCACCTAAGATAATGAGTTTTAAATCAGGATCGTCAGGATGCTCTGCGGTGATCTGTGCAGCCAGATGCTTTACTTCTCCGGCTTTTTTTGAAAAATAGGTCTGATATACGGCATTGCTTTCTTTCAGAGCAGGTTCAATCTGCTCAGACCAGATCTTCGCCCCTCTGCCGGAGCGGGAGGCGGGATTGATAATAATATGATACATGAGGATACCTCATCTTTCGTAAGGATATAACTAAAGTTTATTTTAGCACACTCAGGGGCTTCTGCCAACATTGTTCATTTTCCATCTTTGCAACTGAATAGTTCTATGCTATACTAAACCATAAGTTTAGCGAATTAACGTAACATAAGGAGGAATGAGGCATGTATTCATTGGATGAAGTAAAAAAAGTAGATCCCGAGGTGGCACAGGCCATTATTGACGAGGAGAATCGTCAGAACAGTCATATCGAGCTGATCGCTTCCGAAAACTGGGTGAGCAAGGCAGTCATGGCGGCTATGGGCAGTCCCCTGACCAATAAATATGCGGAAGGTTATCCCGGCAAGAGATATTACGGTGGCTGTGAATGCGTGGATGTTATCGAGAATCTGGCAATCGAGCGTGCCAAGAAACTGTTTGGCTGTGATTATGCCAATGTACAGCCTCATTCCGGAGCACAGGCGAATATGGCAGTGCAGTTTGCCGTACTGAAGCCCGGTGATACTATCATGGGTATGAATCTGGATCACGGCGGACATCTGACCCATGGTTCACCTGTGAATATGTCCGGTAAATATTTCCATGTAGTACCTTATGGCGTGGATGACAACGGATTCTTAGATTATGACAGAATGAGAGAACTGGCACTGGAATGCAAGCCTAAGATGATCATTGCCGGTGCTTCTGCGTATGCCAGAACCATTGATTTCAAGAAGTTCCGTGAAGTGGCGGACGAAGTGGGCGCCGTACTGATGGTGGATATGGCACATATCGCAGGACTGGTGGCAGCAGGCCTTCATCCAAGTCCCATCCCTTATGCGGATGTGGTGACCACTACCACACATAAGACCCTGCGTGGACCCAGAGGCGGTATGATCCTGTGCAATAAGGAAGCCAATGAGAAGTTCAACTTCAACAAAGCCATCTTCCCCGGCATCCAGGGCGGCCCTCTGATGCATGTCATCGCTGCCAAGGCAGTCTGCTTCGAGGAAGCATTAAGCGACGACTTTAAAGTATATCAGAAGAATATCGTGGACAATGCCCAGGCACTGTGCAAGGGTCTGATGAGCCGTGATATCAAGATCGTATCCGGCGGCACCGACAACCACCTGATGCTGGTGGATCTGACCCCTTACGGACTGACCGGTAAGGCTGTGGAGAAGCTGCTGGATGCAGCGCACATCACTGCCAACAAGAACACCATCCCCAACGATCCCCAGTCTCCGTTCGTGACCAGCGGTATCCGTTTAGGAACCCCTGCTGTAACCTCCAGAGGTCTGAACACCGGGGACATGGATCAGGTGGCAGAAGCCATTGCCCTGGTCATCAAGGGCGGCGAAGAGCAGGTTCCCGCAGCCAGAGCCATCATTCAGAAATTAACCGACAAGTATCCTTTGATCTAAAGATCAGAGCATCAAAAAAAGAGCCGAAAGGCTCTTTTTTGATACTCTGAAATGCTCCGAAATGCAATAAAAATGCCTGAAAAAGATAAAAATGGGGGTTGCCTTTCATACTTTACTGTGCTAGAATATCCCTCAGTGAAAAACAAGTGTCCGTACTACAGATACGAACTGCGGAAAGGATAACATATGGGAGAAACGACCAAGTATTTCGTGGTGAAGCAGAAGGCAATCCCCGAGGTACTGTTAAAGGTAGTGGAAGCAAAGCGGCTTCTTGAGTCAGAGAAGGTTCTGACCATACAGGAAGCGGTTGATGCAGTTGGCATCAGCCGCAGTTCTTTTTATAAGTACAAGGATGATATCTTTCCGTTTCATGACAATTCCCAGGGAACGACCATCACGCTGACTTTCCAGATGGATGACGAACCGGGAATCTTGTCGGATGTGCTGAAGATCATCGCAGAGTACCGGGCGAATATCCTGACGATCCATCAGAGTATTCCGATCAACGGAATCGCATCTCTGACACTGAGTATACAAGTACTGCAGACTACGGGAGATATTTCCCGGATGATCGAACAGCTGGAGGGGCAGCCCAGTGTACATCATGTGAAAATACTGGCAAAGGAATAATGCCGGAACGAAAAAGATAAAAGCGAGGAGAATATTATGATCAATGTTGCGGTATTGGGCTACGGCACCGTCGGCAGCGGTGTGGTAGAAGTTATTGAGAAAAATAAGGACATGGTAAATAAAAAGTCCGCACAGGAACTGGAAGTGAAATACATCCTGGATCTGAGAGACTTCCCCGGAGATCCTTATGAGAATAAGGTCATTCATGATTTCAATACGATCTTACAGGATGACAGCGTAACTATCATCTGTGAGACCATGGGCGGTGTCGGAGCTGCTTACCAGTTCACGAAGCAGGCACTGGAACTGGGCAAGAGTGTCTGCACCTCCAACAAGGAGCTGGTAGCAAAGCATGGTCCCGAATTGTTGCAGATCGCCAGAGAGCACAACTGCAACTACTTATTCGAAGCAAGTGTGGGCGGCGGTATTCCCATTATCCGTCCGCTGAACTATTCCCTGACCGCGGAGAAGATTGAGGCTGTCAACGGTATCTTAAACGGTACCACGAACTATATCTTAAGCAAAATGGAAAAAGAAGGCGCGGATTTCGATACCGTCTTAAAGGAAGCACAGGACAAGGGCTATGCGGAGCGCAATCCGGAAGCAGATGTGGAAGGCCATGATGCCTGCCGCAAGATCGCGATTTTGTCTTCTCTGATGTTTGGTAAAAACGTGGATTCCGAGAAAATCCCTACCGAGGGTATTACGAAGATTACCGCAGCGGATTTCGAATATGCCAATGCTACGGAGCATACCATCAAGCTGTTGGGCAGAAGCCGTGCGATTGACGATGACACAGCGGAAGTTATGGTGGCACCGTTCATGCTTCCCAAGGACCATCCCCTGGCCATGGTATACGGGGTGTTCAATGCTGTATTTGTCACCGGCAATATGCTGGGAGATTCCATGTATTACGGACGGGGCGCAGGCAAGCTTCCCACCGCCAGTGCAGTGGTATCGGATGTCATCGACTGTGCAAGACATCAGGGTAAGGTGATCATGTGTTTCTGGGACAAAGAGGAAGTAAAGCTGGTAGATACAGGTGAGTCTGTAAGAAGCTTTTTTATCAGAGCAAAGGCCGGAGCGGAAGCTAATGTAGAGGCTGCTTTCCCCGTAGGTAAAGAGCTGCATTTAGAAGACCGTAAGGAAGACTTCGGATACTTCACACAGCCCATGAAGGAGAGCGAGTTCCTGGCAAAATACGAAGCACTGGGTGAGCAGATGCTTGGCAGGATCCGCCTGGTGTAAAAAAAGAATATTATAAAGAGTACTAAATATATATATTTGAGGAGAAAATGTTATGTCAAAAGTAGTGAAATTCGGTGGAAGCTCTCTGGCAAGTGCAGAGCAGTTCAAAAAGGTAGGAAATATCATCCGTGCGGATAAGGAGAGGAAATATGTGGTACCTTCCGCACCGGGGAAAAGATTTTCCAATGATACCAAGGTAACAGATATGCTGTATGCCTGCTATGATCTGGCAGATCAGGGCAAGAGCTTCAAAGCAGAACTGGATGCCATTAAGGCACGTTACCAGGAGATTATAGATGGTTTACAGCTGGATCTGGATCTTAGTGAAGAGTTTGGGACCATTGAGAAAAATTTCAAGGCAAAATCCGGAAGCAATTATGCAGCTTCCCGTGGCGAATATCTGAACGGTATCATCATGGCAAATTACTTAGGCTATGATTTCATTGATGCGGCAACTGTAATTTTCTTCGATGAAAACGGTGAGTTTGACGCAGTAAAGACCAACGAAGTACTTCGTGCCAGACTGGCAGAGAGCAAGGAAGCGGTAGTTCCCGGATTCTACGGTTCGATGCCTGACGGAACGGTAAAGACCTTCTCCAGAGGCGGATCCGATATTACCGGTTCCATTGTGGCTAAGGCTGCCAAAGCGGATGTCTATGAGAATTGGACGGATGTGTCCGGTTTCCTGATCGCAGATCCCAGAATCATCGATCATCCAGAGGCTATTGAGACCATCACCTACCGCGAACTTCGCGAGCTGGCATATATGGGAGCTACCGTACTGCATGAGGATGCCATCTTCCCGGTACGTCAGGAGGGTATTCCCATCAATATCCGCAATACGAATGCACCGGAAGACAACGGCACCTGGATCGTGGGAAGTACCTGCCAGAAGTCCAAATATGTCATCACCGGTATCGCCGGTAAAAAAGGCTTCTGTGCTGTGAACATTGAAAAAGATATGATGAACTCCGAGATCGGTTTCGGCAGAAAAGTACTGCAGGCGTTTGAGGAGAACGGAATCTCCTTCGAGCATGTTCCCTCCGGTATTGATACCATGACCGTATTCGTACATCAGGATGAATTCATGCACAAGGAGCAGAAAGTAGTGGCTGGCATCCACAGACTGGCAAATCCCGACACCATCGATATCGAGTCCGATCTGGCGCTGATCGCCGTGGTAGGTCGTGGCATGAAGTCCACCCGTGGTACAGCAGGCAGAATCTTCTCCGCACTGGCACACAAAAATATCAATGTCAAGATGATCGACCAGGGATCCTCTGAGCTGAACATCATCATCGGTGTGGCAAATGATGATTTCGAGACCGCGATCAAGGCAATTTATGATATCTTTGTAATTACAAGACTATAAGCTGATACGATATAAAAAAGGCAGGTCATTAAGACCAATGTCATTTAGTTAGGCGCAAATCATTAAGTTAAGGGGTAAGTCTGCTTTTCCGATACCCCCACTCTTTAGCAGATTGCACATATAAAACACAGCATTAAGTTAAGAAAAGTATAGACGTATGAAAAACTACAATTATCGGCATTTTTGTAAAAACAGGCGAATTTTCAGTACATTACTGCGACTAGTGAGAATTTGTCCAAAATGAGGATTATTTGTTTTTTAGAAAAAAAGGTCAAAACTTTGTGACGTTACACCGACTAGTTAAGATTTTTGATTATTGCTGTTTTTCAACTATACATGAAATATTCCATACATTGTGCAGACTAGTTGATAAAATGAAAAATAAGGACGATTTGTTAACGCAGGTGTGTGACAACTGTATACTGTAGATAATAACAAATGAGTATTTGATTTATGGGAGTAAGAAGTACGTGATAGGATTTATAAAGAGAATCTATTTAAAATATGGTGTGGAAATAAGATACCTTATTTGTGGTGTGTTAACTACAATGATTAGTTGGGGAGCAAAATATCTAGCTACTTATGTACTCGATTCATCAATTGTATGGCAAAATAGTATGCTATCAGCAATTACATGGATAACAGGTGTCTGTGCTGCATTTGTACTCAATCGAATTATTGTTTTTAGGAGTAAAGATACTAACTGGTTTTTAGAGTTCCTAAAGATGTTCGGCGGAAGATTAGGAGTGGGAGTTGTTGGCATTATTCTTCAGAATATTTTTGTTAATGCCCTTGGTATCAATCTTTGGGTCTCGACAATAATTTGGGCTGTTATCGAAGTTTTATCCAATTACTTTGTATCCAAGTTTTGGGTATTTACAAAGAAGAAATAGTAGCCCAATTTGCCAAGCATGTATACTAATGCACAATTGAGAAAAAAGCCCTTCCACATTGGTCGGTGTGGAAGGGTATCTCTTTTTCTAAAATCTTAACTTAATGACATTGGTCATTAAGACCTGTCTTTTTATATCTCCGGATACTGGATCATGTCCAGGATCGGAGTCCGCATTATGTATTGATAAGCTTCAAAAATTTTCTCCGCAGGCACATTCTTGGGAGAAGAGAGCCAAAGCTTCAGAATCTCGATCAGTAATAGAGCATTATAATGTGCCAGCGATTGCGGAGTGATCAGATCGCAGGGCATTTTCTTCATGGGATGTCTGGAGAGAATACAGAAAAAAGTCTCTTCGCAGTAATGGGCAAAAAATTCTCCGAAGCTGTTCTGACCTGTGATCTCAAAAAGCCTGCGGTAATATTCCTTATTTTTCTCAAAGCAGATAAACATCAGCTTAATGGCTTCCTGCTCCATGTCATTTTCAATCATGACTTCGACCTTGCTGCCGATATCCCGGCCAAACAAGAACTCGATCACTTCGTATTTATCCTGAAAATAATTATAGAAAGTCGGGCGGATCACATGAGCACCATCCGTGATCATTTTAATGGATATCTTCTGAAAAGGCATGGTAAGCACAAGTGTCCGAAAGCTGTCTGCCAATAATTCCTTTGTCTTCATCACATGACTCCTTTTCCCGTAAAAAGAACCAAGATAGAGATATTATAAACAAAAAATTACCGTTTCTCAACCTAAAACGATATTTGTTGTATCTTACCATCTGTCCGGAAATAGCATATCATAATCGCAGAAAGGAGATGTATGGATGGCGTGGTATGAAATACTGATCGTATCGGTAGGACTTTCCCTGGATGTTTTTACCTATGCATTATATAAAGGTGCAATGCTCTTAGGAAGCCTGCTCTCGGAGCTTCCGTACATTGCCATGAATTATCAGCGTACAGAGAGACTGTTCCGGGCAGCCTCCGCTGCTATTTTTTTTCTGATCGCGATCTGGCTGATCGTACGGGCATCCCGGATGCGGGATCCGTTAGAATGAATGCAAAAAACTGGGATGGGCGGGCACAGGAGCTGTGGCAGAAGGATCAGAACAATAAATAATAGTTCTTTTACAAAAGTTTATATTTAGTTAATTGCTTTTTGCCTTTCGGCAGACCATAATGTAGCTAATATTCAGAGCCGGCTTCGCGAACGAGTCTCTGAAAGACTAGGATAATGTATCCCCTGCATGGTGGCGGACGAAAGGTGGCACTTCATGAAAGAGAAGTTACAGCGTTTCATGTGGGGGCGTTATGGCAATGACCGCTTCAATCAGTTTCTGCTGATTGTGGCTTTGGTCTGCCTGGCGCTCTCTTTTTTTGGTCTGAGAATATTTTATGTGTTGGCTCTTGCCCTGCTGGTTTATGTCTATTACCGGATGTTTTCCAGAAATATGAGCAAGAGAAGCGCGGAGAACCAATGGTATCTCAAAAAAGAAATGAAGGTGCGCAGCTGGTGGCAGCGCCGGAAGCAGTTATTTGCCGGAAGCAGGGATTATAAGATCTTTAAATGTCCCAAATGCGGACAGAAGCTCCGGGTGCCCAGACACAAAGGAAAGATTGCGATCCACTGCAGAAAATGCGGAGAGGAATTTATCCGCAAGACCTGACAGGACAGGCAGGATTACAAATGGAAAATAAGTAAAACCGGGAAATAAGAAAGGATGGTGAGTCAGATGTTCGGATATATTGTGGTCAATCAGTCGGAGATGAAATTCAAGGAGTATGATGTGTATCGATCCTATTACTGTGGATTATGCCAGAGCCTGAAGGAGCGCTACGGTGTGCTGGGGCAGCTTTCCCTGAATTACGATATGACCTTTATCCTGATGCTGCTTACCGGCTTATATGAACCAAAGGAGCAGGAGAATCAGTGCAGATGCGTGGCACATCCTCTGGAAAAGCATGCCACGAGAAGAAATCTGTTCACGGATTACGTGGCGGATATGACGGTGCTTTTTGCCTGCTATAAGGCGGAGGATGACTGGGAGGACGAAAACAGCCTGCGAGGATTGGCGTACAGCCATCTCCTGGAGAGAAAAATCCATAAAAAGCCTTTGCTGTATGGAGAAAAAGTGAAAAACATCGCACTGGCAATGCAGGATTTTGCAGATGCGGAAAAGCAGGGAAATGCGGACATCGATACCATGGCAGGACTGTTTGGAAAAGTTATGGCGCAGATCGTATCCTGCCGCGAGGATGAATGGAAGGATAATCTGGCGAGACTGGGATTTTTCCTCGGAAAATTTATCTACCTGCTGGATGCCTACGAGGATGTTGAACAGGATATCAAAAAAGGAACCTACAATCCGCTAAAGAAACGTTATGCGGAGCCCGGCTTCGAGGAGGAATGCAGACAGATCCTGACTATGATGATGTCAGAGTGCTGTAAGGAATTCGAACAGCTTCCTATATTACAAAATGTGGATATTTTGCGGAATATTCTGTATTCCGGTGTATGGTGCCGCTATGAGATCGTGCGGAAAAAACGGGAAAAAGACAATGCAAAAGAGGTAACGGAAAATGAATTATGATCCGTATAGTGTCCTGGGGGTGAGCAGAGATGCTTCCGAGGAAGAAATCAAAAAAGCATATAAGACCCTGAGCAGAAAATATCATCCCGATGCCAATATCAATAATCCCAACAAGGATCAGGCAGAAGAAAAGTTCAAGGAGATACAGGCAGCGTATCAGCAGATCATGAAGGAACGGACAGAAGGACAGAGTTATGGCGGCTTCGGCCAGGACTTTGGAGACTTCTGGCAGCAGGCAGGCTGGCAACAGCAGACTTCCGGATATGAGCAAGAGCCCAAACTGCGGGCAGCCGGTAATTACCTCAGAAACGGTTATTACAGAGAGGCCAGAAATACCCTGGACGGCATGGGGGAGCATGAAAAGACTGCCAGATGGTATTATTACAGTGCGATGGCGCATATGGGACTGGGCAACAATGTGGCAGCTTTGGAGCATGCAGGAAAAGCAGTGTCACTGGAACCGCAGAATATGGAATACCAGATGCTTCGGCAGAGACTTCAGAGTGGCGGACAATGGTATGAGAGCAGACAGGCAGCCTATGGCTATCCCAATGCGAGTGGGAATGACCTGTGCCTAAAAATCTGTCTGGCGAACCTGTTCTGCAATCTGTGCTGCGGTGGTGGCGGTCTGTGCTTCGGAGGATATGGTGGAAGAGGAATGTTTTAAAAAAGGTACTTGCTTTTTCTAGGTTTCCTCACTATAATAAATATACAAGATGTAGATGCGAAATGAATTTTAAAGCACAAAATCTAGTAATATACTATGATTTGCGTAGAGAGTCGTGTCGGGAACTTGCTTCCGATGCGGCTTTTCTTTCGGCTTATGCAGAAATTCGCATCTCGATGGGAATGATAAAAAGTGAGGGAACAGCAATGAAGATTCAGAAGAGAGACGGCAGAGTAGTGCCTTATGAAGAGGACAAGATCCGGGAAGCGATCCATAAGGCGAACAACGAAGTGGAGGAGCGGTATCGTGCCAGCGAGGGATTGATTGAAGAGATCCTGGAGGATGTGCAGCAAGAGGGTAAACAGATCCAGACCGTGGAGCATATTCAGGATATGATTGAGGAACATCTGGTAGAGCACAACAAATATACCCTGGCGAAGAAGTATATTGTATACCGTTACCAGAGAAGTCTGCTCCGCAAATCCAACACTACGGATGAATCTATTTTAAAACTGATCCGGAATGAGAATAAGGAGCTGGCAGAGGAGAATTCCAATAAAAATACCCGCCTGGCATCCACACAGAGAGACTATATTGCAGGTGAAGTGTCCCGTGATGTTACCAGACGTCTGCTTCTGCCGGAGCATATTGCTATGGCACATGACAACGGTGTGTTGCATTTCCATGATGCGGATTATTTTATCCAGCCGATCTTCAACTGCTGTCTGATCAATATCAAGGATATGCTGGACAACGGTACTTCCATCAACGGCAAAATGATCGAATCTCCCAAGAGCTTCCAGGTGGCATGTACCGTGACCACCCAGATCATCGCAGCCGTAGCCAGCAATCAGTATGGCGGTCAGAGCGTGAATATCAAGCATCTGGGAAAATATCTGCGTAAGAGCAGGGAAAAATTTGCAAAACAGCTGGAGGACGAATTCGGAGATACCCTGGATCAGGCAGCCAAGGATAAGATCGTGCAGATGCGTCTGCATGACGAATTAAAGTCCGGTGTACAGACCATCCAGTACCAGATCAATACCTTGATGACCACCAACGGACAGTCTCCGTTCGTGACATTGTTTTTGCATATTGATGAGAATGATGAATATGTGGAAGAGACCGTACAGATCATTATGGAGATCCTGCGTCAGCGCATCGAGGGAACCAAGAATGAAAAGGGTGTCTATGTGACTCCCGCTTTCCCGAAGTTAGTCTATGTGCTGGATGAAAATAACTGCTTAAAGGGCGGGAAATACGACTATGTAACCAAGCTGGCCGCACAGTGCTCCGCTAAGAGAATGTACCCCGACTATATCTCTGCCAAGAAGATGCGTGAGAACTACGAGGGCAATGTATTTTCCTGCATGGGCTGCCGTTCCTTCCTGTCTCCATGGAAGGATGAAAACGGAGAGTACAAGTGGGAAGGTCGTTTTAATCAGGGCGTTGTCAGCATCAACCTGCCCCAGATCGGTATCCTGGCAAAAGGAAACGAGGAGAAGTTCTGGAAACTGTTGGACGAGCGTCTGGAGCTGTGCTATGAAGCACTGATGTGTCGTCATAAGGCACTGGAGGGTGTGGTATCCGATGTGAGCCCCATCCACTGGCAGTATGGCGCCATTGCCCGACTGAAGAAGGGTGAGACCATCGATAAATATCTGCACAACGGTTATTCTACTATGTCTCTGGGCTATATCGGATTATATGAGACGACCTATCTTATGAAGGGATGCAGCCAGACCGTGGAGCCCGGCAAGGAATTTGCCCTGCGTGTCATGGATTATATGAAGGATCGCTGCGCAAAATGGAAAGAGGAGACCGGCATTGCTTTCAGTCTCTACGGAACTCCGGCAGAGACACTTTGCTATCGTTTTGCAAGGATCGACCGTGAAAAATACGGTGATATTTCCAATGTCACCGATAAAGGATACTATACAAATTCTTATCATGTGGATGTACGGGAGAAAATCGACGCATTTACAAAATTTAAGATCGAGAGTGAGTTCCAGAATAAGTCTTTGGGCGGAGCTATCTCTTATGTGGAAGTGCCGAACCTGACCAATAATGTGGAAGCCATCGAGGAAGTGATCCGCTTCATCTATGACAATATCCAGTACGGAGAGTTCAATACCAAATCCGATTATTGCCAGGTATGTGGCTATGATGGTGAGATCATGATCAATGATAACATGGAGTGGGAATGCCCCCAGTGTCATAACAAGGATCATGCGAAGATGAATGTCACCAGAAGAACCTGCGGCTATCTGGGAGAGAACTTCTGGAATGCCGGCAAGACCAAGGAGATCAAGGCAAGAGTTCTTCATCTGTAATGTGCAGATAGTAAAAGGGAAGGAAATGTCCTATGAATTATGCAACGATCAAGAAAACAGATGTGGCAAACGGCCCCGGAGTCCGGGTATCATTGTTCGTCAGCGGCTGTACCCATCATTGCAAGGGATGCTTTAACAGCGAAGCCTGGGATTTTCATTACGGACAGGCATACACAGAGGAAACAGAGCAAGAGATTCTGCTGGCACTGGCCCCGGACTATATCCGGGGCTTGAGCTTACTGGGAGGGGAACCCATGGAGCCTGAGAACAGAGGAACCGTACTTTCTCTGGTGAAGAAAGTAAGAGAGCGATATCCGCAGAAGACCATCTGGTGCTATACGGGATATCATTTTGACAGGGATCTGCTTCGTTGGATGGAAGAAGGGGATCCGGTGATCACAGAACTTCTGCCGCTTTTGGATGTGATTGTGGATGGAGAATTTATCGAGGAGAGGAAGAATCTGCGGCTGGCCTTCCGGGGATCGGAGAATCAGAGAATCCTGGATGTGCAGTTGTCTTTAAAAGAAAAATGTGGTAAACTCTTAGCTATATAGAGGATATGGGACGAATGGGGATAACGTTCCAGCACAAGGGAAATAAAGCATGAGGGAGTAAAATTAAGTATGGAGAGTTTTCTGGATACGATATGGAATAGAAACCTCTATATTGCTATTCCGTTGGGAGCTTTTTGCTGCTCCCTTTTTCTGCTGTTCTGTTTTTTCAATACCATGAGAAACCGGACAATCCGCGGTCTTCGGCTGGTGCTGACCGCCTGCCTGATCTGGACGGGCAGTGTGAGCCTTATGAGACTTGGGATATTTCCCGGAATTACTTTCTGGCATAATTTCGCCCTGCTTGGTCTTTTGATGATCCCGATGTTCATGTATGTGTTTCTGTTTGGATTTTTGGAGATTACGGAGCATGATGCCCTGATCTACATTTATGGTGTGCTGACGCTGGCACTGGTGCTGGGAAATGCAAGGAGTGGTACTATCCTGCCGGCACCGGAGCTTGTGGACCGCGCGGATGGCACCTGTGTTTATGTGTATCATGCAACTGTCGGAACCGGTGTTCTCACAGCCATGGAGATCGCAGTAATGATCTATGCCACTTATCTTGCACATTGTAAGATAGGAGACAATAAGGAGCTGCGTAAAAAGCTGTTTCCCCTGCTGCTTGGAACGGTGTTTATTCTGGGAGGAAATATGCTCTGCATGCTGCCCGAAAGTGTATTCCCTTTCGATATGCTGGGCAGTGTGGGGATGGCAATATGCATGGTATATATCATGTACAAGCAGTATCTGTTTGATTTTTCGTATCGGGCAACGGTAGGTGCGGTGTATTTTCTGGCAGTGATCGTGGCGGCAATTCCGGTGGTGATCCTGTCTTATAATCTGGAAATCGTGACAGGCAGCCTTGGACAGACAGCAGTGCAGAGGCTGATCTTATGCATTACCCTGCAGTCGGGATGGACCGTACTTGTGATCCTTTTCGCCAGGAAGCAGCTGGAGAATATTCTATATCAGAAGCAGAAGCATATGTTGGAGGGAATCCGACAATTTCAGGACAGGGCGGCATCCATTCTGAGCCGCAGAGAGCTGTTTGCTACACTGCATGATATTCTGGGCGATGCGATCCCCGGATGTGAAGCCAGGATCTTCGAGAAGAATTCGAATGGAGAAGGGTATCACGAAGCGGTACAGAGCGGACATATTCCATTAAGTAAGGAAGAAGCAGCCGGGATCTGTGACCTGGTGAAACAGGATAATATCCCGGAGCGGACAGTGATCGCAACCTTAAGATATGATAATCAGATCTGCGGATTTATCTATATGGAACGGATGCGGGCAAATCAGCTCAATTATCAGGAAGTGGACTGCATAAGACAATTGGCGAACATTGCATCCGGAAGCCTGAAAAATATTGATGCCTATGAAATAGTATATCAGGTATCTATTCACGATGAACTGACAGGTCTGTACAACCGCAACTATTGCAATATATGTCTGCAAAAGGAGAAGGCTCTCGGAGATGCGAGAGGCTTCCTGTATATGGATATGGACAATTTTAGATTGTATAATGACCTATACGGAGAGCAGACCGGAGACCGGATCCTAAAATGGTGTGCGAAGAAATTGCAGGAAAATGCAGAGAGCGGCAAAGTGTTCCGCGTAGGCTCCAATGAATTCCTGATCTCTGTGCCGGAGACCGGCAGTAAGACACTGGTGGCACTGGCGGAAATGCTGACCCGTGCAGTACAGGAGAATGGCGTGGACAAACCACAGGTCATGCAGCCGATTACCTTCAGTGTCGGTGTGGCATGGTATCCCGGACTGGCGTCGGATGCACCGGATCTTTTTCAAAAGGCTAAGCAGGCAGCTTTTTATGCAAAGCAAAACGGCAAGAACCGGATCCAGGTATATGAAGGAAATATTGACGCGGAGCGCAGGAATAAAGAGACCGGATATGAACAGGTGGCACCTACGGTGTATGCACTGGTGGCTGCCATCGATGCGAAGGATTCCTTTACCTTCCAGCATTCCACGAATGTATCTCAGTATGCAGTGCTGCTGGCACAGAAGCTGGGACTGCCGGGGGATGATATCCATACGGTAAAGGTGGCTGGATTATTACATGATATCGGTAAGATTGGGATTCCTGAGAGCATCCTGAAAAAGGCGGGAAAGCTTACGAATGAAGAATATGAGATCATGAAGAGCCATGTGCAAAAGTCCATTGAGATGATCCACTATCTTCCGAATATGAACTATGTGATCCCGGCGGTTGTGTCACACCACGAGAGATATGACGGCAAGGGATATCCCAGGGGCCTGAAGGGAGAAGGGATTCCTTTCCTGGGAAGAATTCTGGCGGTGTGTGACAGCTTTGATGCCATGATCTCCAAGAGAGCTTACAAGGAAGCACTTAGTGTGGAATATGCTATGGGAGAACTGGAGAAAAATAAGGGAACCCAGTTCGATCCGAAGGTGGCGGATGCATTTATTGAACTGATCAAAGAAGGAAAAGTTCCATTGTAAAAAAGAGGCACCGGAGGGTGCCTCTTTTCAAAAGGGGAGGATTAAGTATTATCGTATCTTCCGTAGGATCAAAGGAGGGGGTCCGATGATAGTAGTAGTCTGCCCGGGATCCGCCTCCGTTATACATCTGAGATTGATATTTTTTTGTTGTTTTTGAAGTGAAGATGTTATATACTATGATTAATCATTCGGTCAATAGGTGAACTGCCTGACTGCTTGTAGGCTGGGCAGTTTATCTATTGAGCGGATAAATCGTATGATTAAATATATAATTATTATGTAAGGATGGTATTACAATTATGAATTTAATGGAACAATGGAGATCAGTAGCATATAATGAGGCAACCGGTAAGGAGAAGCTGCAGCAGCTTTGGGCAGCTTATTTTCAGGAGGAGAAGGAGATCTACGCACAGCTTCTGAAGAACCCCGATGAAGTAGTAAAGGGTACGGTGAAGGAACTGGCTGACAAGTTCAAAGTATCCCTGATGACCATGACCGGATTCCTGGATGGCATCAACGACAGCTTGGTAGAGAAGAACCCTCTCGATGATCTGGAAGAGGATACAGAGGTAAACTTAGGATTTGATAAGGCTCTTCTGTACAAGAACATGGTAGCGGCAGAGGCTGACTGGCTGTACAATCTGGAAGAGTGGAACGCTATTTTCGATGAAGAGACCCGTAAGGAACTCTACAAAGAGCAGAAATCTTCCACTACTATTGTGAAGGAACAGAAGGTTTATCCCAACGACCCCTGTCCTTGCGGAAGCGGCAAGAAGTATAAAAAGTGCTGCGGCAGAAAGTAAATTGAACACAAAGGGGGTTTTCCGCAGGTTTGCAGAGAGCCCCTTTTTCGTTATAGGAGTTTTAGGAAAGGAAGGGTTACATATGAAAATGTTAAAAGAATTGAAATGGGAAGCAATTCTTACCGGTGTGCTGTATATTCTCTTAGGAATCGTAGCACTGGTGATCCCGGAGACCATGCAGAAGACACTGGGGTATCTGATCGGTATCGTACTGATCGTGGCAGGTCTCATTTCTATCATCTGCTATCTGCTCAGAGATGCCAGAGAGAACTATTATCACAATGAGTTTGTATTCGGTATTCTCGGAATCGTGTTGGGAGCAGTAGTCCTGTACAAGGTAGAGATCGTCATCTCCCTGATTCCCTTTATTCTGGGAGTACTGGTTCTGTGTAGCGGATGCAGCAAACTGCAGGATGCCATTGACCTGAAAAGACTGGGTTACGGCAGCTGGCTGGGACTTCTTATTGTGGCGGCAATCAACATCATTCTCGGAGTGGTACTGATCTACAATCCGTTCAAAGCAGCGATTCTGTTGTTCCGTGTTCTGGGAGTGGTACTGATCCTCAGTGGTGTCGGCGACTGCTTTTCCACTATCTATTTTGCGGAGAAATTACGCAGATTCAAGCAGGAACAGGAAGCAGTGGAAGGCACTTATGAAGAGATAACTTCTGAAAAATAAACAGCATACAAGAAGAGAAACTGGCAGGAGGAACATTGTGAACATTGCATCTTTTTTGTCTCCGAAGGAAGAAGTTACTTTTCTTCGGGACGATATGACCATCAGGCAGGGGCTGGAGAAGATGAAACGCTACGGCTACACGGCGGTACCGGTGATCGATGCCGAGGACAGGTATGTGGGCGTAGTCAGTGAGGGAGATTTTCTGTGGAATATCTTAAGCCACAACAGTGAACTGGACAGCATTACCATGAAGAGTCTGGAGAAGCTGTCCGTGCGAGATATCATCCAGAGCGGCAAGATCCGTCCGGTATGTATCGATACGAATATGGAAGAACTGCTGGGACAGGCGCAGATGCAGAACTTTGTACCGGTGATCGATGACAGAAATGTATTCATCGGAATTATTACCCGAAGCGAGATCATCAAATATTTTATTAAAAAACAGATTGAAGTAGCAGAAAAGCAGCTATAAATTCGTTAAATAAGAGAAAGGTGTGTAGAATCATGAAAAAGTTGGAAGAATATGTAAAGAGCATTCCCGATTTCCCGGAGAAGGGTATCATTTTCCGTGATGTCACAAGTGTACTGCAGGATGCGGACGGACTGCATCTGGCGATCGATACCATGCAGGAGAAGATCAAGGATCTGGATTATGATGTGGTAGTAGGTCCTGAGTCCCGCGGATTTATCTTCGGAACACCGATCGCATACAATAATCATAAGCCCTTTGTATTGATCCGCAAAAAGGGAAAGCTTCCCAGAGAGACCGTATCTGCCACGTATGATCTGGAATATGGTTCCGCTACCATTGAGATGCACAAGGACAGCATCAAGCCCGGTCAGAAGGTTCTTATCGTGGATGACCTGATCGCTACCGGAGGTACCACCGAGGCTATGATCAGACTGATTGAGTCTCTGGGCGGCGAAGTAGCAGGCGTGGTAGTGCTGATCGAACTGGCAGGACTGAAAGGCCGTGAGCGCATTAGCCAATATCGTCTGGAGTCAGCCATCTGCTACGAGGGAAAATAAGACATCGATAAAAATAATATGGAGCTGTTTCGTCTATGACAGAAGAGAAGAACGAAGTCATTTTTGATGATGACAAGATAAGTAAATCAGAAGAATTCGTGAATCCGGATGAATTGTATCAGGAGCTTATTCAATGTGTGCAAAAATATCACCCCAGTGATGATATTTCCATGATCGAGAAAGCCTATAAGGTTGCCAGCGAGGCTCACAAAAATCAGTTCCGGAAGTCCGGAGAGCCTTATATCATCCACCCATTGAATGTGGCAATCATTCTGGCGGATCTGAAGCTGGATAAAGAGACCATCGTTGCAGGTATTCTGCACGATGTGGTGGAAGATACCGTGATGACGGAAGAGGATCTTAAGAGAGAATTCGGTGATGATGTTGCACTTCTGGTAGACGGCGTGACCAAACTGGAGAAGATTCCGCTGTCCGGCAGCAATGGAGAACAGTCAGATGCCAAGCTGGAGATGCAGGCGGAGAACCTGCGTAAGATGTTCCTCGCCATGGCGAAGGATATCCGCGTCATTATGATCAAGCTGGCGGATCGTCTGCACAATATGCGCACGTTGAAGTACAAGACGCCGGAGAGTCAGCAGAGGATTGCCAAAGAGACGCTGGAGATCTATTGTCCCATCGCCCAGAGACTTGGTATCAGCAAACTGAAGATCGAACTGGATGACTTGTCACTGAAGTATCTGGAGCCGGATATCTATTATGATCTGGTGGATAAGATCGCTGTTCGTAAGAGCGTCCGTGAAAAATATATCCAGGGTATTGTGGATGAAGTCAGTGAACATATTAAGAATGCCGGCATCGAAGCCAAAGTCGATGGCCGTGTAAAGCATTTTTTCAGTATTTATAAGAAGATGAAGAACCAGCACAAGACGCTGGATCAGATCTATGATCTCTTCGCCGTGCGTATCATCGTGGAGACGGTGAAGGACTGTTATGCGGCACTGGGTGTGATCCATGAAATGTATAAACCCATTCCGGGGCGCTTCAAGGATTATATTGCCATGCCCAAAGCAAATATGTACCAGTCCCTGCATACGACGCTGATCGGCAGTAACGGACAGCCTTTCGAGATCCAGATCCGTACCTTTGAGATGCACCGCGTGGCGGAATACGGTATTGCCGCCCACTGGAAATACAAGGAGGCTTCCGACGGCAAGAAGCCGGAGGTACAGGAAGAAGAGAAGCTGGTATGGCTGCGTCAGATCCTGGAGTGGCAGCGGGACATGTCGGATAACAAGGAATTCATGAACCTGCTGAAGAACGATCTGGATCTGTTCTCCGACAGCGTATACTGCTTTACTCCTACCGGTGAGGTCAAGAACCTTCCGGCAGGATCTACCCCGATTGACTTTGCTTACAGCATTCATTCCGCCGTGGGTAACAAGATGGTGGGAGCGAGAGTCAACGGGAAACTTGTGACCATTGATTATAAGATCAACAACGGAGACCGGATCGAGATCATCACTTCGCAGAACTCCAAGGGCCCCAGCCGCGACTGGCTGAATGTGGTAAAAAGTACCCAGGCCAAGAACAAGATTAACCAGTGGTTCAAGAATGAATTAAAGGAAGACAATATTTTAAAGGGCAAGGATCTGCTTTCCGGCTATTGCAAAGCCAGAGGCATCAATCTTGCCAGCCTGCAGAAGCAGGAATACATGGATGCCGTCATGCGAAAGTACGGGTTTAGGGACTGGGATTCTGTACTGGCGGCCATAGGACACGGTGCTCTGAAAGAGGGGCAGATCGTCAACAAGATGCAGGAGCTGTACGACCGTGACCATAAGAAAGAGATGACTAACGAGGAAGTTCTGGCAAGCATTGCGGAGAATAATGCAGCAAATGTACAAAGTGGTGCGAACAAGCCCGTCCTCATGAAGTCCAAGAGCGGTATCGTGGTAAAGGGCATCGCGGATCTGTCGGTGCGTTTTTCCAAGTGCTGTTCTCCTGTGCCGGGGGATGAGATCGTGGGTTATGTGACCCGTGGAAGAGGTATCTCTATCCACCGTACCGACTGTATCAACATCATTAATCTGCCGGAGATGGAGAGAGCGAGACTGATCGATGCGGAATGGCAGCCGGAGGAGGCACATGCGGAGAAATATCTGGCGGAGATCAAGATCTATGCCAACAATCGTAACGGACTGTTAGCGGATATTTCCAAGGCGCTGACAGAGAAAAATATTGATATTATGTCCATGAACACCAGAACCAACAGACAGGGACTGGCAACGCTGCAGACGACCTTCGAGATCAGCGGCAGAGAGGAATTGAACCGCATCATTGACAAGATCCGGGGCATCGAGAGCGTCATTGACATCGAGAGAACCACAGGCTGATATCGCAGAATCAAATTTGAAATTTGATCGGCAATTCCTCCGACGGAAGGAATCACTTGCGGAATGGAGATTATTATGAGCAATATTCGTATCGGACATATGACGCTGGGAATCTACCAGACCAACTGCTACTTTGTATACAGAGAGAACAGTGATAAAGTGCTGGTATTCGACCCCGCGGATCACGGAGAGAAAATTGAGTCGGCACTTGGACAGCACGGACTGCATACGGCGGCAATCCTTCTGACCCATGGACATTTTGACCATATCGGTGGCTGCGCAGAACTGAAGGCGGCAGCGGATGCCTATGCCGGAGAGCATGGAGAGAACCCCGTGAAAATTTATGCCGGGGAGGCGGAGAAAAAGTTCCTCCTGGATACGAAAAACAATCTGTCGAAAGCGATGGGATGTCCGGTTACGGTGATCGCAGATGTGTATCTGAAGGACGGAGAGGAACTGGATCTGGACGGCATCCGGATCAAAGTTCTGGCAACGCCCGGACATACCGCGGGCGGTGTCAGCTATTATTTTCCGGAAGGAGGGTTCCTGATCTGCGGTGACACCCTGTTCCAGGAATCCGTGGGCAGAACCGATTTCCCCACCGGCAGTATGAGTACGCTGGTGCGTTCGGTGAAGGAGAAGCTGTTTACTCTGCCGGAGGAGACGGTAGTCTATCCGGGACACGGCGACAGCACCACCATCGGACATGAGAAGAAATATAATCCGTTTTGTGTATAACTATTCAGAGCCATGTAAATAGCGTTAATATTCGTCGAATGCTGGCATTCGTAAGAATATTATATGATATTTATATGGCGAAGTAACCACATGAGCAAAGGGAAAGCTGCGTAGCAGCGGCTTTGCGAATGGGGTTCTGAATAGTTATAATACTGAAATATATTCGGGCACAGAAAGAGTTATCTCTGTGCCTGTTTGATTCGCGATTCCTCCGACGAAAGGAATCGTCTGCGGAATGGAGATTACAATGAAAGTAGTGAAATTATCCCATCCTAACTATGAATATGATGTACATTCTCTGGTGAAGGCTTTTTATGCGGAGGACCAGGTCACGGTCATCACCCCGGAGACAAAACCGGAGAAGCTGGCAGAGCTGGAACCGCAGGTCAGTCTGGAGATTGAACTGGGGGACACCGGAGCGAAGATCCGAGTGGAGGATGAGACTTTTTTATGGAATGCGGAGACAGAAACCATTGCAGATGGGTATAAGAACGGTCTGAAACGTTTCCTGTACCGCACCTTAAGCAAGGTGACCGGGCAGGAACTCCCTTGGGGAAATCTCACCGGCATCCGTCCCACGAAGATCGCCTATGGTATGCTGGATGAGGGCAGAAGTGATGCGGAGATTCTGGATTTCATGGAGCAGAGCCATTATGTCAGCGAAGAGAAGGCACTCTTGGGAATCGATATTGCGAAGAGAGAGAGGGATCTGTTAAAAGAGATTCATTATGAGGGCGGCTACAGCCTGTACATTGGGATTCCGTTCTGCCCTACAACCTGTCTCTATTGTTCCTTTACCTCTTATCCGATCGCTGCATTCCGCAGGCAGGTGGACGCTTATGTGGACGCTGTGATCAAAGAGATGGATTATGTGGCAGAGAATTTTAAGGACAAGGTACTGGATACCGTCTATATCGGCGGTGGTACGCCCACCACACTGGAACCGGAGCAGCTGGACCGTCTGATCACGGCATTAAAGTCCAAGTTTGATTTCTCTACCGTGAAGGAATTCACTGTGGAAGCCGGTCGTGCCGACAGCATCACCAGAGAGAAGCTGGAGGTACTGTACCGTCACCAGGTCAGCCGCATCTCCGTGAATCCCCAAACCATGAAGCAGGAGACCCTGGATATCATCGGCAGAAAAGCCAGCGTGGAACAGGTACTTACAGCATATAAGCTGGCAAGGGAGGTTGGCTTTGACAATATTAATATGGATCTGATCCTGGGGCTGCCGGGAGAACAGGAAGCGGATGTACAGCGCACCATCGAAAAGATCGTGGAGCTGGCCCCGGACAGCCTGACCGTTCATTCCCTGGCGATCAAGCGGGCATCCCGCCTGAACCAGTGGATCCAGGAGAACGGCGTCTCCATGCTCCATAATACAGACGAGACCATGAAGATCGCGGCGGCGGGAGCTGAAAAGCTTGGAATGAAGCCTTATTACCTCTACCGACAGAAGAACATGTCCGGCAACTTTGAGAACACCGGCTACGCCCGTCCCGGCAAATACGGACTGTACAACATTCTCATCATGGAGGAGAAACAGACCATTGTGGCATTGGGCGCCGGTTCCATTACCAAGAGAGTCTTCCCCGATGGACGGATCGAGCGGTGCGATAATGTGAAAGACGTGGGACTGTATATCGAGAAGATCGACGAGATGATTGAGCGGAAGAAGGAACTGTTCGCGGATTGACAGTATCTCTTCCTGTGAGCGTTGCGCTTTTTCATAAAAATGACTATAAATGCTGATATTATGAAAAAAACAATCATTTTTCATACATTCTACCCTTTCAATTTCATATTACATGAAGAAACATGAAATTTATGAAGAAAAAGGCCTCATAAAAAGAAGATTCTTCATAAATATAAGGAAAACGGGACTTATTATGAAATGTGGGTCAGGAGTTGGAAGTCCTGTTTGCATTTATTGTATTTAAATCGCCGTTTCGGATTGAAAAAATACAAAAATGAGGGATCCTGCCGTTTACCCAAAATAACCGGGTTGCCAATACACTGATTACCGATACCGGACTTCGCACGGTACTGGTTACCATCCCGGGGATGGGATTAAATCTGATTTATGCGATATTCAATGGCGTGATTGGTTTTATGAACTTTTCGGCACGGTATGTCTCACTGGCGGTATATTACCTGCTGTTGTGCGTGATGCGCTTTTTAGCCGTGGCATATGCAGGCAGGGTGTATCAGGTAAAAGTTCCATGGCGAAAAAGGAATCCGGAAAAGGAGGACAGCTTGGAAACACGTTCCTGGAGGGTGTACAGAAACTGCAAGATCCTGTTTTCCATGATGCGTATTGCGCTGGGCGGAGCAGTGATCATGCTGGTATCCGGTGAGGGCGGAAAATCCTATCAGGGGCTGTTGATCTATGCGGTGGCCACTTATACATTTTACAAACTTGGGATGGCGATCCGGAACATGATCAAAGTGAGGAAAGAGAAGTCTCTTCTTCTGGTGATACTGCGGAATATCAGTTATGCAGATGCACTGGTCTCACTGCTATCCTTACAGACAGCACTGTTTGTAGCTTTCGGACAGGACTCCGGGGAACTGATTCCGCTGATGAATGCCCTCACCAGTGCAGGGGTGTGCCTGATGATTTTGGGGATTGGAATTTATATGGTACGGAAATCGAAAAAGCTACAGATCAGCTACAGATCAGCTACAGATCAGCTACAGATCAGCGGGTGATATCACCCGCTGATTTTTCGTTACATAAAAACCGCATTTCGTTACATGGGATTGAATTCCAAAACAAAAGTGGCGATATAAAAAAGGAAATACTTGATTGGAACAAGACCCGGGGGAGTAGAAGACGAATGCTGAAAATAGCTATATGTGACGATGAACAGCCCATAAGAGAATACCTGAAAAGGCTGGTAGAAAAATGTACGGAGGCGGAAGTCAGCCTGTTTGCCGATGGCGTGGCGCTGCTGGCGGATCCGACGGCATTTGATCTGATCCTGCTGGATATTTCCCTGAACCAGGATCCGAATGCGAAAGAACCGAACGGCATGGAGACGGCCAGAAAGATCCGGGAAAGATCGGATGCCCTGATCATCTTTGTGTCGGCCCTGAGGGAGTATGTGTTCGAAGGCTATGATGTCGGGGCGTTTCACTATCTCCTGAAGCCCATTGATGAGCAGAAGTTCACGGAAGTCATGGACAGGGCGATCCGCCAGATCCGGAGTAAGAAGAATGCCGAACCACTGGTTATAAAAGTGGGCGGCAACTATGTCAGGATTCCTGTGGATGATATCCTCTATGCCGAGAACCAGGCCAGAAAAATTATGCTGCACACCAAGTCAAAGAAGGAGCCCTACTGTTTTTATGAAAAAATGGAAGTGCTGGAGCAGAAGCTGGGAGATCGCTTTTTCCGCTCCCATCGGGGATTTCTTGTGAATCTGCAGGAGGTCGCCCGGTATGACAACAGCAACATAGAATTGAAAAACGGTGAGAGCGTATTTTTAGCAAAACAGAAATACAATGACTTTGTCACCGCATACATGAAGTATCTGAGAAAAGTGTAAGCGGTGATGATTCAGAAAGGAATCAGCGGGTGATGGGCCTGCTGATTTTTTGATGTTTCGTTACATGAAAAGATCGGTTCGTTACAAGACATATTAAGGGTGAAAGAAAAGCGGCGATATAGAAGACAGAGAGAAAAAATTGCAGATCAAAGGAGGTCGCAAAATGAGGATCACAACCCAAATGCTGGCAAATTCCGCAGCAAAAAGCGGGATTCCCATTCAGAGAACGTCGCTCTTGGACATTATCAATAACAAGTCATCCCAGAATCTGTTGGGAACCATTGGCAAAAGCACTAACACCACCAGAAGTAGTGCCACAGACATTCTGAGGAAAAACAATTATGCAAAGCTGGAGGAACTGTCAGAGAAGTTGGATCAGTCCGCAGAAAAACTTGTGGGAACCGATAAGGATTCCATCTACGACAAGGCAAAAGAAAGCGGGGACACCACGGATATCCTGAGTGATGCGAAAAAAATGGTGGAAGCATACAATGCCACCATGAAGCAGCTTAAGACCACCGGCGGAACCATGAATGAATTTTATCTGAAACAGTTAAAAGATATTCCGGCGGGCAGCAAAGAAGCATTGGAAAGCATAGGAATCACCCAGTCTAAGGACGGAAGCCTGAGCGTGGATGAAAAAGTGTTCCGGAACGTGGATGCGGATACCTTGCAGAAGGTATTGGGAGGGGAAAAAGGCTTCGCCTCCAAAATAAGCTTCCTCGGCGAACACATCAGTAAGAACGCTTCCGAAAATGTGGTCAGCGCTTCCAACCGGTATGGTTCCAATGGGGCAACCTATATGGAAGCTTTTGAAGCCAACAAGTACAATTTCTACGGGTAAGATTGTGTTGTTAAAAAAGTAAAAAAGTAAAGAAGGGATTAAGGCTCAAATGACATAGTGAATTCCGGTTTGCCGAAGTAAATCTCTAGTCGATCCCT
>OHJA01000101.1_pt1 | contig 70740 bp, 55 predicted proteins | sample 1568441 | NCBI WGS metagenome assembly OHJA01 (sample SAMEA3879500, study PRJEB24766) | human gut metagenome | biome: human-associated habitat; feature: feces | place: USA | collected 1985/1987 | reverse complement strand
CCGCATCACGGCATAAGTAAAGACAGCGATTTGTGCGCAAGCGCCCATCGCTGTCTTCACTATGCCTATGCGCGGCTCATTGCCCGCGTAAACTCTCAATTTATTTCCGGTGCTTATTCTCCAGAGCCGCCTCCACGAATCCCTTAAACAACGGATGGGGTCTGTTGGGTCTGGATTTGAGCTCGGGGTGTCCCTGGGTGGCTACGAAGAAAGGATGCTCGGTAAGCTCGCACATCTCCACGATACGTCCGTCAGGGGACAATCCGGACAGACGCAGACCGTTCTCAGCGAGGACGGCACGATAATCGTTGTTGACCTCGTAACGATGACGATGCCTTTCAGAGATGTTCTCCTGTCCGTAGAGCTGGTAAGCACGGGAATCTTTATCCAGTACACAAGGGTATGCACCCAGTCTTAAGGTACCGCCGATATCCTCGACGCCGTTCTGGTCCGGCATCAGAGCGATCACAGGATGTGTGGTGTTAGGATCCAGTTCCACACTGTGGGCATCCGTATACCCGATGACATTTCTTGCATATTCTACGATCGTCAACTGCATTCCCAGACACAGTCCCAGGAAGGGAACCCCATGGGTTCTTGCATACTGAATCGCCAAGATCTTGCCTTCGATACCCCGGGAACCGAAGCCGCCGGGTACCAGGACACCGTTGCAGTCACCTAATAGTTCTTCCACATTTTCAGACGTTACCGTCTCGGAGTCGATCCATTTGATGTGTACGGTCGCATGATTGGTGATACCGCCATGCTTCAAAGCCTCTACGACACTGATATAGGCATCATGCAGAGAGACATATTTTCCGACCAGAGCGATCTGCACTTCATCGGTGGGATGACGCAGATCCTCTACCATCTTCTTCCAGTCTGTCAGATCCGGTTCCGGACAATCCAGATGCAGGCATTCACAGGCTACCTGTGCCAGATGCTCTTTTTCCATAGCTAACGGAGCCTCATACAGATATTCCACATCCAGATTCTGCAATACATGACTCTGAGGTACGTTACAGAACAGAGCAATCTTGTCCTTGATGGACTGATCCAGAGGGTGCTCACTTCTGCAGACGATGATATCCGGCTGGATGCCCATGCCCTGCAGATCCTTAACACTGGCCTGGGTAGGCTTGGTCTTCAGCTCCTGAGAAGCGCTCAGATAAGGAATCAGCGTTACATGGATCAGAATGGCATTATCATGGCCAACCTCATGCTGGAACTGACGAATGGACTCCAGGAAAGGTTGGCTCTCGATGTCACCTACAGTACCGCCGACCTCGATGATGGCGATGCGGGTCTCATCATCGGTAAAGTTGCGGTAAAATCGGCTCTTGATCTCATTGGTGATATGAGGGATGACCTGTACGGTACCTCCGCCATAGTCGCCGCGGCGCTCCTTCTGCAATACGGACCAGTATACCTTACCGGTGGTAACGTTGGAATTTTTATCCAGATTCTCATCAATAAAACGCTCATAATGTCCCAGGTCCAGGTCAGTCTCCGTGCCATCCTCCGTGACGAATACTTCGCCGTGCTGGATCGGGTTCATGGTGCCGGGATCAATATTAATATATGGATCGAATTTCTGCATGGTTACTTTGTAACCTCTTGCTTTTAACAGTCTTCCCAGGGAAGCTGCGGTAATTCCTTTTCCAAGACCGGATACGACTCCTCCGGTCACAAACACGTACTTTACTGCCATAATTTTCTCCTCCTTTTGATATAGTAACTATTCAGCCACATCGCAAAACCGCTCTTTCAGAGCTGTTCTGTAAATAGTTATGCATATAAAAAGAGCGAGGAACTCCCCTTGGGGAGCGCCTTCGCTCAATAACTGCCATAATTTATAGTAGAATGACAAAATGTTTAGTTGTGATACAGCTTCTGGTTCTGATAATGAGGTTCGCATGTCAGATTCACGCCTAACTTGCGGAAGGTATTCATGTCGATCTGAGACAGGATCACGCTGGAGTGCACTTCGGAACCTTTCAGATTCTTCAACTGCTCCACAGCAGCCTTCGCGGTATCATCCGTAGCTGCACAGATGGAAAGGGCGATCAGCGTCTCATCTGTATGCAACCTGGGATTGCGGTTCCCCAGGTAGTTCGTCTTCAGATCCTGGATAGGACCGATGGCGGTAGGTGAGATCAGCTGTACTTCGTCCGGAATGCCAGCCAGAGCCTTCAAGGCATTTAATAATAATGCGGAAGAAGCACCCAGCAGAGTACTGGTTCGTCCGGTGAGGACTCTGCCGTCCGGAAGCTGGATCGCAGCTGCCGGTTCTCCGGTGGTCTCTGCTTTGATATTGGCTGCACTGACTACTGCGCGATCGTCGATGGTGACACCTGCCTGCTTCATCAGAAGCTCAAGCTTTAAGATCTGGTCGTCACCGGCGGTACCCTGTCGCTTCTGGCACAGAGTGTGGTAGTAGCGGCGGATGATTTCCTGTTTGGCGGCGTCGCGGACAGCTTCGTCATCAACAATACCGAAGCCTGCCATATTGACACCCATGTCAGTAGGAGACTTGTAAGGACAGCTGCCCATGATCTTCTCGAACATAGCGCTGACTACGGGGAAGATCTCCACGTCGCGATTGTAATTGATCGTGGTCTCACCGTAAGCTTCCAGATGGAACGGATCGATCATATTGACATCGTTTAAGTCTGCGGTAGCGGCTTCATAAGCCAGGTTCACCGGATGCTTTAACGGAATATTCCAGATCGGGAAAGTCTCATACTTGGCATAACCGGCCTTGATGCCTCTCTTGTATTCGTGATACAGCTGAGAGAGACAGGTAGCCATCTTGCCGCTTCCCGGTCCGGGAGCAGTAACGACTACCAGAGAACGGGTGGTTTCAATATAATCATTTTTACCGTAACCTTCATCACTTACGATGAACGGAATATTGGAAGGATATCCGGGAATGGAATAATGGCGGTATACCTTCATTCCCAGAGACTCCAGCTTTTTCTGATAAGCAATGGCACTGGGCTGTCCGGCAAAGCGGGTCAGACATACGCTACCGACATACAGACCATAGCCGCGGAAAGCATCGATCAGACGTAACACATCCAGATCATAGGTAATGCCAAGATCGGAACGGACTTTGTTCTTCTCGATATCTGCTGCATTAATGACGATGACGATTTCCGCCTCATCCTTCAGCTGTGCCAGCATATTGATCTTGCTGTCCGGATGGAAACCGGGCAGAACGCGGGAAGCGTGATAATCATCGAACAGCTTGCCGCCGAACTCCAGATACAGCTTGCCGCCGAATTTCGCGATACGCTCCTTGATCTTCTCAGACTGCAGACTGAGATATTTGTCATTGTCAAAACCTATCTTGTACATGTTGACACCTTTCCCTACGGATCTTTGCAACTAAAATCCCATGATGTTCTATTATAGTTTAGTGTTTCCCAAAAATCTACTGAAAAGTAAAATTTTTTTGGAAATCATTATTATATCTAACAATTTTGGGCAAATAATCACATAATGAGCAATTTTAAACAAAGAGCTAACATAGATTGATTATTGTTTTACATGAATGGGAGAAATTCTTTTACAGAATTTTACAAAAATTTACATCTACATGGTATTTACAAAAATTTTTTTTGGCTATGATAAAGCACAGATAAAACGTGAGGCGAAAAAGAATGACAGCACAGACAGTAACGACAAAAAACAACAGCAGCATAGTGCAGAACAACAGAAGCCCGGTCATGAGACGACCCGGAAGACGGAAGAAAAATCCGGTATTACCGTATCTGTTGATCCTGCCGGCTATGCTGCTTTTTATAGTATTTAATTATTATCCCTTCTTTAAAGCGGTGTTCCTGTCCTTTACGTTAACGGATAAGACGGGGCACTTTGCTAAGTGGGTCGGTCTGTCTAACTGGGTCCGAATCCTGGGGAAAAGCTCTTTTTGGCAGGTGATCTGGATCACGATCAAGATGGCGGGAATCAATCTGGTATTCACTTATGCAATTGCCCTTGTGTTCGCACTGCTGGCAATGAAGAAGACCCGATTTTCCAAAATCTATCAGACAATGTACGCATTGCCTATGGCGATCGCTTCTTCCCCGGCGGCAGCAATTTTCCTGTTTATCTACCGTCAGAAAAACGGACTCCTGAATGAACTGTTAGGCGGAGCGGAGATCGGGTGGACCACGCAGATGCCCTACGCGCTGTGGGCGGTATGTGCCATGACGATCTGGATGCATGTGGGAGTCAGTTTCATCTTCCTGCTGGTGGGATTTCGTAATGTATCGGAGGAGGTGCTGGAGAGTGCCAGACTGGATGGCGCGGGTCCGTTACAGAGAGTTCGGTATATTCTGCTTCCTATGTCATCTTCGCAACTGTTTTTCGTACTGTTTTTAAATATATCCGGTTCGTTCAGGTGCTTTGCACAGATCAAGCTTTTGACAAACGGCGGACCTGCCAACGGAACGAAGAATCTGATTTATTATATTTATGAAAATGCCATTATCAACGGGAGGTTTGAGACAGCATGTGTACAGGCGATGTTTCTGTTTCTGCTAATACTGATTTTAACGGGAGTACAGTTTGCACTGGAGAAAAAGACCGTATTCTATCAATAATAAAAAGAACCGTGCCGGAGATCATCAAGATGCTCTTAGGGCTTTTGTTTATTGCGCCACTGATCATCGGCATCCTGTTTTCTTTTCAAAGTGAGCAGGAGCTTGGAACTTATCCGCTGCATCTGTTGTCAGATGCTCCGACATTGCAAAATTACCTGGAAGTGATCAAAGCAGTACCGCTTTTCAGTTATCTGCTGAATTCCGGAATTGTATGTCTGGTTTCCATTGCAACACAAATCGTGATTGCCTGTCTGGCAGCCTACGGATTCGTATTTTTCGAATTTCCTCTGAAAAAGCTGCTGTTCAGTCTGGTACTGATGACGACCATGATCCCGGGAGAGGTAGTCGTGATCACGAATTACACAACAATTCAGAGCCTGCATCTGACGAATACTTACGCAGGACTGGTGGTTACTTCACTGATTTCGGGAACGTCTATTTTCCTGATGCGGCAGTTTTTCATGACCATTCCAAAAGATTACAAGGAAGCGGCGGTACTGGATGGCTGCGGAGAAATGCGTTTTTTGTTTCATATTATATTACCGATGTCCAAGCCCACGATTTCGTCCATGGCGGTATATCTGTTCGTTCAGATCTACAATCAGTTTTTTTGGCCGTTACTGGTGACGAATACCGAGAAAATGCGGACGATTCAGATCGGCATTTCCATGCTGGTCACCGGGGATGTGGTGAATTACGGACACATTCTGGCAGGAGCGGTGATAGCAATTATTCCCGCAATGATGATTTATATCATCGGACAGGATTATATGATCCGGGGCATGACCTCCGGAGGCGTGAAGGGATAATGGCGCGGACGCGCGCTTTATCATATAGAATTGTGCAGGCTGTATAGCAGCAGACAATTCAGGTATTAACAGATAAGACTATAGTTATAGTAAAAATAATGTCATAAGACAGAGGAGTAAATGAAAAAATGATGAAAAGAAAAGTTGCAATCGCGACAGTAGTAGCTATGATGCTGGGACTTACCGCATGTGGAAATGCGGATACCAAGCAGACCGTAAGTACCGCACAGGAATCACAGGCACAGACCGCAGAGTCCGCAGCAAGCACCGAACAGCCACAGACTCCCGCAGAGCCTACGGAAGTGGTATGGTGGACCTACTTCGGAGATACCAACATCGGCTATCTTCAGAATGTGATCGACGCTTTTAATGAGAGCCAGCAGAATTACCATGTGACAATTGAATATCAGGGAAAACAGTCCGAAATGAACGCAAAAATCCAGTCTACCGCACAGCAGGATCTGCCGGCATTGTTCTCCGGAGCGGTAGAGAATGTGGCAATGTATGCGAATGCCGACTATTGTGCAGACCTGCAGCAGTATATTGACAAAGATACCAACGGTTGGAAAGAGTTAGAGGATACCTGGGATGCCATCCGCAGCGCTTATTGCGACAACGAAGGCAACCAGATCGGTTACCCCATCGGCTACAGCTATCCCGGAGTATATTACAACGCAGATATGTTCAAAGAAGCGGGAATCGATCCTGCAGGTGTAAAGAGTTATTCTGATCTGTATGAAGTAAGCAAAAAGCTGGTAGATGGCGGCTATACCAAATACGGTATCGGATTCCATGCAGACGGTTTCTATTTCAATGCCGCTCTGGGAAGAGAAGGATTACAGGCATATGACAACAATAACGGTCTCGGCGCCGATGCTATTACAAAGTGTCTGTACACCAGCGATGAGAAAGTAGATGCATCCATCACCAATATGCTGGGTGTATACCAGAAACTTCACGCAGAAAATCTTTGTGTTCCTTACGGCTCCGATTATCAGGCAGAGATCATTCCCCAGCTGGCTTCCGGCGATTGTGCAATGATGATGGGTGTGGTATCCATGACTACCAAAGTGCTGGATTCCGTGAACGGTGCTTTTGAGGTAGGTATTCTGCCGATGCTGTCCGCAACAGAAGACGGTAAGAGAACCGGAGAGCCGGCAGGCGGTACCGGAACCTTCATCGGTAACAATGGCAATGCAGACCAGATGCAGGGCGCTTATGAGTTCATCAAGTTCGCAAGTACCGGTGATCAGGCAGCATATTTTGCAACCCAGACCGGTTACCTGGCACCGAATCAGGAAGCTTACCAGAGCGATGTATATCAGGATTATGTGAAGAATACTTTTCCTTCAGTATCCACAATCTATGAATCTCTGACAGCCAGCGATGATTCTGCGACTAACCCTTACATCCCCATCTCCAATGAGATGAAGGCAGCCAACAGCCTCGCAATTGAGACTGTGGCAGCAGATCCTAAGGCAGATATTCAGGGTGTGATCAAGACCGCACAAGAGAGTATCCAGGAAGCGATTGACCTGTACAACCAGTCTAATCAGTAAAATTAGGAATAATGTAACAGAATAGTGGAAATGCCGGGGCCGGTTGTACCGGATTCCCGGAATTTTTCTATTCTGAATAAAATGCAGAGAATACAGGAAGGAAAAGCGATAGAAATGCAAAAAAGAAAGAAAAGGATATTAGTATTTTCCGTGGATGCTTTTGTGTGTGAGGATCTGGAAAAGCTGCTGCAGCTTCCGAATGGCAAAAAATATCTGGCGAAAGGATGCCGTGTAACAGAAGGAATGCGGACCATCTATCCTTCCGTCACGTATCCGGCACATGTTTCCATGCTTACGGGATGTTACGCGGGAACCCATGGAGTTACCAGCAATTTCGCCTTCACGACAGCAGATAAAGAACAGAATTGGCGTTGGTGTGGTGGCTATAAGGTGGATGATATATTCCATGCGGCGAAAAGAGCGGGATATACAACGGGTTCCGTATCCTGGCCGGCTACTGCCAACCATCCGGATGTGGACTGGCTGATGGCAGAATATTGGATGCCGAAGGAAGGAGATACTCTGCGCAGCAGTTTTGCGGATGCGGGATCCAGCCCGGAAATGCTTGATATTATCGAGGCGAATGCAAAATATCTTCCGGAAGGGTATGAGCAGGGCGGCAGGAAAAACTTCATGAAATGGCCCGAAGAGGATGATTTTGTCATTCATGTGGCGAGTCAGGTGATCAGGGAGCATGCCCCGGAGGTTATGTTCGTACATATCGGTATGTTTGATTCTTTCCGTCATGCAAACGGTGTGTTCGGTCCGCATATTGACCGGGCGTTGGATTATCTGGACCGTTATATCGGAGAATTGATGGACGCCTGCAGGATCGCCGGAGTCCTGGAAGATACGAATCTGATTCTGGTAAGTGATCACGGACAGCAGAACATCCGCAGAGTCATCAATCTGAATGTTTTGCTTGCGGATCAGGGGCTGTTACAGATAGACACAGATGGGAAGATTATCTCCTGGGATGCTTTCAGCTTTTCCAATGCCATGTCGTCACTGATCTATCTGCGGGATCCCGGGGATAAAACGCTGCAGGAGAGGGTGTACCGGGAGCTGATGGCTTATTGCAAGGAAGGCATTTACGGGATTGGCAGAGTATTTACCGCGGAAGAAGCGGAGAAAGAGGAACGCTTAAAGGGAGACTTTTCTTTTGTGGTAGAGAGTGACGGATATACCTCTTTTGCGGATAAAGCTGTAAGACCACTGGTAGTGGAATTTGATGACAGAGATTACCGGTTTGGACACGCAACCCACGGATATCTGCCGGACCGGGGAGCACAGCCGGTATTTGCAGCACAGGGACCGGATATCCGGGAAGGCATCGTACTGGAGAGAGGGAAAGTGGTAGATGAGGCGCCTACCTATGCCAGCCTGTTGGGCGTGACGCTGCTGGATACTGAAGGAGAGCCTATGGTGGAATTTTTAAAGGCGTGAAAGGAAACGGGTATGAAGATATATTTGGTACGTCATGGAGAGACGGACTGGAATCTGCAGGAACGCATGCAGGGACAGGCAGATAATCCATTAAATGATACTGGGAGAAAACAGGCAAAGATCGTCGCCGATAAACTGCGGGAAATTAATTTTGATGCTGCATTCAGCTCCACGCTTTGCAGGGCAGCAGCTACGGCAGAGATCATTCTCGGGCAGCAAAAAGATCTATTACAGAAGGATGCGAGAGTTATGGAGATCGGCTTCGGACCATGGGAGGGGGAGAAAATATCCAGAGTTATGAACGAGGCACATCCATTGCATAATTTTTTCGCCGGACCTGACCGCTATTTTCCACCGGAGGGAGCAGAAAGTTTTTTCCGACTCTATGAGAGAAGCGAAGAGTTCATGGATGAGGTCGTATTTCCACTGGAAAATCAGTGTCAAAATGTACTGATCGTTGGACATGGAGCGTGGAACCGGAGTATACTGAATCCATTGAAACAGACCGCATTGGCGGATTTCTGGTCACAGCCGCTGGAAAACTGTGCGGTGGAGGTCCTGGATTTGTCAGGAAGCCGTTTGTCAATGTCGGAAATGTAATCGGAAGAGTAATCAGCAAAAGGAAGTGTACTTGTGAAGATCAACAAAAAAGAGCTTACGATAGAAGGCTTACAGGAAGAATATTATTTTCTGCATATCACGGATACCCATGCCGGGCGCGAAAACCTGACAAGGGATGGTATCAGCGCCGCAGAAAGGCTGAAGGAGTATGTGGAATATGCCAATGAGGAACGACTCTCGGGAGTACTTCTCACAGGAGACATTATTGACAATCCGGCCCTGGAAAATCTGACTTTGCTGAAAAGGCAGTTGGAGGCGTTGCAGGTGCCATACCTGTATATTCCGGGAAATCATGACTGGGCGTTTGCGGACGATTACCATACGGATGTCGCAACCAGCAGGGACTGGCCGCTTTTGCAGCCTTTTTGCCGGGGGGAGGAGACTTTTCAGGTGAAAAAGATCGGAGAGATCACCTGGATCGGTATCGACAATTCCATGGATATGTACTGGCCCGGAACGGCAGTGAAATTGCGGAAGGTACTGACGGAGAGGCAGAATGACAACGTGATTATTTTGCAGCATATCCCGTTTGACTGTGGGACACTGGCACAGGCGAGCCTGCATAGATGGGGGAAAGTGCTGACCATGGGAAGAAATCTGCCGGAGCAGGGAACCCGAAAAGAGGCAGATACCGACAGAAGTGCGGATATAAAAGAGATAATAATTCAAGCGGGAAATGTGAAGGCTCTCATCTGCGGACACCTGCATACAGACCACAAAGATATGCTTTCGGAAAGAATTCCACAGTATGTGTCAAACGAGTCATGTTTTGGAGAAGTGACGGTATTTCGGATTCATGGATAAATAGTGTGAATAGCCTGCTTTTCATGGTTTTTTCACATTTGTGCTATTGATTTATCCTCGCGTTATCTCTATAATAGAATAGATTGTAACTATTCAGAGCCATGTAAATCAGGTCAATATGTACGTTGAATGCTTGCATTCGTAAGAACATTTGACATGATTTATATGACGAATATGGGTTCTGAATAGTTGCAGAGGGTTTATTGCCTCGATAGACAGGAATAAAAACGGGGACAATAGAATAACACAGAAAATGGAGATAACATGAAAAATATATTCAGGCTATATAATAACGGGTATGGTTCCGGCAACGGAGCACCCGGCAGCGGCAATAACGGCAACGGAGGCAATGACAATAACGGTAACGGAGGCGGGAACCGTCCTCCGAAGAGACCCAGCACGCTGATGATGATTCTGTCGGCGCTCATTACCATTATTTTTGCGCTGATGCTGTACAACGCTGTATTCGGCACAGATAAGAGTACGGAGGTGCCCTATACCGAATTCCTGAAGGATCTGGAAGCGGACAAGGTGGAAGCGGTAAATGTCAATAAGGAAAACGGCGTGATCACGGTGCGGCTGAAGCAGGAGGCAACACCGACACCGGAGCCGGACAGCTATATTAATTTCTATGGAATCACGCAGAAGGCAATGCAGTCTTCCCAGACCGTGTATTACACAATGCTGATGGAGGATCTGGATACTCTGACAGCGAGACTGCAGAAACATGATGTGCAGGGAACCCGGATCAGTAGCGATGTACTGGATACGGTGGTACAGTTCCTGATCACATTTGTACTTCCGTTAGTACTTCTCTGGGTACTGGCAGGCTTCCTGTTCCGCAGAATGGGCGGCAGTGGCGGCCCCATGGGGGTCGGCAAGAGCAATGCCAAAATATATGTACAGAAGGAGACAGGTGTTACCTTCAAGGATGTAGCCGGTGAGGACGAAGCGAAGGAATCTCTGGTGGAGGTCGTGGATTTCCTGCACAATCCCCAGAAATATTCCAAGATCGGTGCGAAGCTTCCCAAGGGCGCCCTGTTAGTGGGACCTCCCGGAACCGGTAAGACGTTGCTTGCAAAAGCTGTGGCAGGTGAGGCGCATGTGCCGTTCTTCTCCCTGACGGGTTCTGACTTTATTGAATTGTATGTAGGTGTGGGCGCCAGCCGTGTCCGCGACCTGTTTAAGGAAGCAACCAAGAATGCGCCCTGTATCGTATTTATCGATGAGATCGATGCCATCGGACGAAGCCGTGATTCCAAGTACGGCGGAGGCAACGAGGAGCGGGAACAGACCCTGAACCAGCTGCTGTCCGAGATGGATGGTTTTGACAGTTCCAAGGGAATTCTGATCCTGGGAGCTACCAACCGCCCGGAGATCTTGGACAAGGCGCTGTTACGTCCCGGACGTTTTGACCGTCGTATCATCGTAGACAAGCCGGATCTCAAGGGACGTGTGGAGATCCTGAAGGTACATGCCAAGGATGTGAAGATGGATGAGACCGTAGATCTGGATGCTATTGCGCTGGCGACCAGCGGTGCGGTAGGTTCTGATCTGGCCAATATGATCAACGAGGCTGCCATCAATGCCGTCAAGGAAGGCAGAGAATTCGTCAACCAGAAGGATCTGTTCGCAGCAGTGGAACAGGTGCTGGTAGGTAAGGAAAAGAAGGACCGCATCATGAGCAAGGAGGAGCGTCGTATCGTATCCTATCATGAGGTCGGTCATGCACTGATCAGTGCCCTGCAGAAAAATTCTGAGCCGGTGCAGAAGATCACCATTGTGCCTCGTACCATGGGTGCGCTTGGGTATGTCATGCAGGTACCGGAGGAGGAAAAATACCTCAACACCGAGGCAGAACTTCGGGATATGCTGGTAGGACTGGTGGGCGGACGTGCTGCTGAGGAAGTGGTATTTGATACCGTGACCACAGGTGCAGCCAACGATATTGAAAAAGCTACTTCTATTGCCCGTAACATGATCACACGATACGGTATGAGCAAGCGCTTTGGGCTCGTGGGCCTGGCTACCGTAGAGAGCCAGTATCTGGAGGGAAGAACCGCGCTGAACTGTAGTGATGAAACGGCAGCAGCCATTGATGAAGAAGTTGTTGCCATGATCAAGGAGAGCTACGATCAGGCATTGCAGATGCTTCGCGAGAACAGAGAACTGATGGATAAGCTGGCAGCGTTCCTGATCGAGCGTGAGACTATCACCGGTAAGGAATTCATGGAGATCTTCCGCAAGGAAAAAGGATTGCCTGAGCCTGAGGAAGAGAAGAAGGACGCAGCGGAAGGCACTGTCGGTCAAAATGCCGAGACAAAAAAGGCTGAGACAAAGAGCACCGGAACAGATGCAGTGAAAGCAGAGGAGGCTACAAAGGGAAAAGCGATTGATGTGACGATCGGTGAGCAGGTCATGACCTCCACGGATCCTACATTTCAGCCGCTTGCTTTTGAGGACAGTCTGCAGGAAGCAAAAGAGCAGACAACTGTGGAAAAGCCTGAAAACAAGACCACGACTTCTGCAGAATCGAAGGATTCCAAAGATTCCAAGGATCCCAAGGATCCTATGGATCCTCCCCAGGGACCGGTTGGACTGTTCTCCCACGGAACACTGTCATAACGGAAAATAGTGATGTTGTAAACATAAAGCCTTTTGGAGAGGCACAAATAAGAAAAATTATGGAAAAATGACTTTAATTTAAACTCGAGTTTAGATTAAAGTCATTTTTGGGATGTAAGCGATAAAATAAAATTAGGAAAGTATAACTCTGGGTTGATTATTTCGTGAGATTGCTTTATCATAATAAAGTGTCGGGAGATTCCCGGACAGACTGCATAACAGTCAGATTGTAATGAGGAGGTAATATCAAAATGTTAAAACAGTTATCTATTTATGCTGAGAATAAAAAAGGAGCCCTGCAGACCATGACCAATGCGCTGTATGAAGCAGGCATCAATATCTGGGGTTCCGTGACCAACGACGGTGCGGAGTACGGAATCAACCGCATGGTGGTATCTGATCCCGAGAAGGCAAAAGAAGTCCTTACAGAGAGGGGCTACCTCTGCCGTTTCGTGGATGTCCTGGCAGTAGAGATCGAGGACAAGCCCGGTGCGCTGAATACGTTGCTGACCGCGTTGTTAGACAGCAATGTTAACGTGGACTACACCTACCTGTCCTTCAACCGTGATTCCTCGACTCCTGTCATGATCCTGCACACCGCAGATCCCGAGGAAGTAGAGATCTGTCTGAAGGCTAAGGGCTTTAAGATGTGCTAGATGCAAGAACCCATAAGGAACAGAAAAACAGTACACTCGTAAAAGGGTGTGCTGTTTTTTTATCCTTGAGCTTAAAAATATATAGAAATTGGTCAGAGAATCTATATCCTGGGTATGTTATATGCTATAGTGGAAAAAATACGATTAAGACTTATAATGGGGATTTACGCAGAAAATAAGTAAAAACGAACGGGGATTTGCGCGATAATAGGGTTTACATGAACGGGGATTTGCGTTATACTTTTGATAGGAAGGTGGAATGCTATATGGATAAGCCGGTTTTTAAAAGAAAAATATATAATGAAATACGTGAGTGGAAGGAGAACAGAAGTGACAGGTATGCACTCCTGATAAAGGGCGCAAGACGAGTTGGAAAATCAACGATTGCTGAGGAGTTTGCCAAAAAGGAGTTTAAATCATATATTCTAATTGATTTTGCACATACCAGTAAGGCGATTATTGATTTGTTTGATGATACGTATGACTTAGACTTTTTCTTTTTACAATTACAGCAGCTAACGGGAATCCGGCTGTATGAGAAAGAGTCGGTAATTATTTTTGATGAAGTCCAGCTGCTTCCAAAGGCCAGGCAGGCAATTAAGTATCTCGTCGCAGATGGGAGATATAAGTATATTGAAACAGGCTCTTTATTATCTATAAAAAGGAATACAAAGGATATTTTGATTCCCAGCGAGGAACACAAAATATCTATGTTTCCCATGGATTTTGAGGAGTTTTTGTGGGCAATAGGAGATGAAATATCAGCGGAAACAATCAGGCACCTCTTAAAAAATAAAAAGCCGGCAGGAAATGTGATGCATAGAAATCTGATGCGTATCTTCAGACTGTATATGCTGATTGGCGGAATGCCGCAGGCTGTAGAAACATATAGAGAGAAAAATAATCTGCAAGTGGTAGATGAAACGAAGAGAGAAATTGTAGATTTATATGAAGAAGATTTTACAAAGATAGATGGAACCGGTCTCGCAGGCGATATTTATGATGCAATACCTGCGAATCTCAGCAGTAATGCTTCAAGATACATCTTGTCCAGTGCAAGAGAAGGGATTCGTTCTGAGAAGGTAAGAGAGTTGATTCTGGATATGCTAAGCTCTTATACAGTAAATATTGCATATCATGCGAATAATCCGGCTGTGGGAATGTTATTGGAAAAGGATGCCGGACGGTATAAATTGTTTACTTCAGATGTCGGTTTGTTTATCACTTTGGCATTTAAGGACAAAAACTACACGGAGAATATTATATATAATAAGCTGCTTTCGGATAAACTGGATACAAACTTAGGATATCTGTATGAAAATGTTGTAGCACAGATGCTGACAGCAAAAGGTAATAATTTGTTTTATTATACGATGGAAAGTGAAACCTCAAATCATTTGTATGAGATTGACTTTCTGACTTCGGTTGGAAATAAGATCTGTCCGATCGAAGTGAAATCAGGTAACTATAGAACACATAAATCACTTGATGTATTTTGCAACAAGTTTAGTAATCGCATACGTGACAAATATATTGTTCATACCAAGGATTATAAATGGGAAAACGGAATTCATTATATTCCAGTATATATGGTGCCGTTTTTATAAAGAAAAAACGGTGTCTGCAGTTGCTAGCGGACACCGCTTTTTCTTTGTATCCCCCTGAATGCGCTCTGACGGGTGAAAGATGGTCAAATTCCTCTTACTTGACCAGGTCATTTCCCCGACCCACAAACAGGATCATCCCCGTATCCTGATCTTCGATCACATAGACAAACGGCCGGTCGACGATAAAGGTATAGGTTTTTTCCGTTTCCATGGCGGCGGTCCCGGCAATCATGATATCTGTTACGGCAGCAGCCTTTGTGCCGTTCTCATCCACGATCACTTTTGCCCTATGGGAGACGGAAGACACAGCAATATCATCTGCAATCTTGGAAAAATCTGCGGAAGTATAGGCTGACCGGATGCCAAGGTTCTTCAGGATATTGTCAAGCCCGTCAATTCCTTGTTCATCGGTGAATTTTGGAAGCTGTACCGTCTGTATTTCTTTATAATCCGCAGTATCCAGAGAATTGATCAAAGCCTGTTTTTCATCATTGCTTAAGGTATCGAACAGAGCGGAGATGGTATCACCTTCTTGGGACGGGAGGAAGACCTTCATCACTACGGAACTGCCATCATAAGGAAGCGTGATGCCCTTGATCAATCCGGTGTCGATATAAGAGAAGCGCTCCCCATACAGATGCATCATAGGTACGGTGGCATCTCCGTTTGTTCCATGGAAGGTATCATCATAAGTATCCTCTTCTACAAACGGTGTCTGCCATTTCCCCTCAAAATAAACAGCATTTATGAGCATCATAACGGTAGTGGGCGGAAGCTCATCTACGATGGAGGGGATCATCTGATTTGTATGTCCCGATACCCAGCCGTTCACATCCTTCACAACCTGATCCGCCTGATTTGTGAAGTCTGCTTCGTAGATTTCACCATGGTAATATGTCTTTGCCGGTAGCAGGAAATCGTCGGAGATATTTGCTGCCCATTCCTTTTGATCTGTCATCCAGATGGAATTTGCAGTATTGACAAATGTCTGCTCGGACCATTCTTTATTCAGATAGCTTTGCATTTCGTGATTCCACTCAGAAAGATCCGCGATACCAAGTACTGATTCCAGTTCTGTTTTCGTATCACTTCCGGCACCCTGATCCAGCATGGACAGTGCACTGGAAATACTGTAAGGAGAATAGAAGCAGTTGCTGTCTTTTGGCAGGGCATCATACAGGGCAAATGCAAATTTGTTGACGCCGTTTTTCAATTCCTCATAGGAATCGACCGGTGCCGGCTTCGCGCCGACTGCGATATCGCTTCCGAGTTCTTTGACGGCAGAAGACTGTCGTGCGATACTGGATCCGCCATCGATATTAGTTTTTCCGCATCCGGACAGACCGGCACACAGACAAGCACTGAGGAATAGACTGAGTAATCTCTTGTTCATAATAACCTCCGTTTCTGAGCATTTATCGTGAAGGGGTTCACTCCAATATCTGAGAAAATTATACTTTATATCCATCCGGTTGAGCAATACCAAATTAATATCACCTTTTTGAAAGAGACTCTTTATAGATATCCAGTGAATTCGTGAAATTATTCTCTCATTGACGGTACAATTATATTTGGTATACTGGTATATGTACTATATAATTTATTGTGGAGGAAATTATAATGACACTCGAAAAAAGAAAAGAAAAAGAACAAAAAGAACTAACCAGGCTGCGAAAGATTAATCAAAAGCCGGAAACTGCGAAGTACATCAAATGGATATTCGTACTCGTAATACTTGTACATGTTATTGATGAGATTGCTTCGAACTGTGCAGCTTATGTACAATCATCTGTCGTTAATGACTTTTTTGTTGTCGGACAGGGCATGACCTATGAGAATGGTCTGGCTGTGCTGGCTTCCTTTAGTGGGGTAACACTTCTGCTTCAGCTTGTGGCACCATTCTACAAATCACTGGCGGACAGATTTGGCCGTAAACCGTTCCTTGTGATCAACACTTATGGTATGGCACTTGGATTAAGCTTATGCTTTGTGTCTAAGTCTTTCGGTTCCTATATTATCGGAACAATGATCACTACATTTTTCATTGCACATGATATGCAGGTTGTTTATATTCTTGAAGTTGCTCCTTCAGATAAGAGAACACGTTTCTACGGTATCACGAAATGCATCGGTACTCTGGGACTGGCACTTGTGCCACTGTTTCGAGGAATCTTTATGGGCAACGATCCGACAAAGTGGCGTATGGTATTCTTCGCACCGGTACTGATCGCGATTGCAATTGCAACACTCTGTCTGTTAACTGCCAGAGAGACAAAGGTATACCTCGCAGAAAGAATCAGTGTTCTGGAACGTCCGCTGGAAGAGAGAATTGCTGAAAAAGAAGCTGCAAAAGAGCAGAAGAAATCCGCCAACAAAGTTGGAATGTGGGCTACCATCAAACTGCTCCTTAGACATAAGGATCTGCGTTGGTTAGTACTTTGTGCAAACTTATATATGTTCTCTACTATGGCGATGACAGGTTATTATGAATCAATCATGACAACAAATGGAATGGCTACAGAAGAAGTTACAAAAGCACTGTTTGCATTCCCATTCATGTTTGCAGCGTTGTTACTGCTTTGTGGTTTCATGGGAGACAGTCTTGGAAGAAAGAAAACAGCAGTTATCATGGGTTCAACTTCCATCATCGCATTTATGCTTTTTGCATTAGGATGTAAAAACGGCTGGGGTGCAATCCCGGTAGGTCTTCTTTATGGTCTCTACCTTGGTTCTTATTATCAGGTTGGAGATTACATGTGGATCATGGCTGCAGAGAAGGCACCAACGGAAAACAGAGCATCTTCAACAGCTGCGATCACTCTGTTATCTTATGTGGGTCTGTTTACAGGATTAATCCTTCTGACAGTTATGCTGGCTGGTGGCATGGCTATTACGACAGCCTGTCTCATCATCACAATGCCTACATTGATCACTTCCATGATTCTTCTGATGACAAAGGTGAAAGAAACAAAAGGTACAGATTTGGAAAGCGTAGGAAGAGAATAAAATGCGTCCGGATTTATTACTCCGTTATTTGAGAAAGAAACAGATCAAAGATAATAAAAAACGTTTTGAACAAAAGAATCTGCAGTTTTCTGTAGATAGCCTATATGACTTAAACTATATGGGAGATTCCAATCCTGATCACAATCTGGATATACATAGTCCGCAGAATACAGTCGGTGAACTGCCGGTTCTTCTGGTGATCCATGGGGGTGGTTATACCCAGTGTGAAAAATTTGTTAACGACGCATACAGTAAAGTTTTTGCAGAGAAAGGATACCGTGTCGTTAATATGAATTATTCGCTTCAGCCGGAAGCTGATTTTATCGAAGTAATGCGTGAGATATTTGCGGCACTTCACTGGATTGAGGCGAATGCACAAAATTATGGCTTTGACTGTTCCCGCTTATTTGTAACAGGTGACAGTGCGGGTGGCCATTATGCAATGCTGGTAGCTGCAATTCAAAAGAGTGTACAGCTGCAGGAGTATTATCAGATACGTCCGGTTGATTCCGGGATCCGTGGGGTGGTTGCCAACTGCCCTATGACGGAGTTATATACAGCAAAAGACGGCAAAGATACGACAAGTCGTTTTCTCCGCAAATATGTCCTTAAAGATCATGTGAACGATGAGACATATATAAAGAATATATCCATTCCATATTTGCTGGATAAAACGGACTTATCAGGCATTATGATCATTACATCTAAGACAGATCCGTTACTTTATGAGGAAGACTGCAGGCTTCATAAGATTTTTGTTGATGCAGGGGTTTCACACGTATACAAAGAGTATGTCGGAAGAGAACATGTATTAGGCCATGTATTTAATGTATTAGATCCTGATTGGGAAGAGTCGCAGGAAGCGTGTCAGGATATGTGCGAGTATTTTTCAAAGTGCTAAGTTTAAATTCCTGAAAGAGAATTTTATAAAGACGATAGCAAGAACCGGGTGACTTAAAAAGCACCCGGTTCTTGCTATTTCAACCAAAATCCTACTCTATATATGTGTAATAAGCCGGCAGATATTTTTCAATCAGATCAAATGGTGCAGGTCCGATGGAGAGCACTGCCTGGTGGAAGGATTTGTCATTATAATTATTAATATTGAGAAGCTTTGTTTCTGTTTTTAATTCTTCAAATTCCAGAAAACCAATATAATACTTCAGATAATGAGTTGGTTCTTCTACAATAAGCTCAAAAATATTTTCGATTGCTTCATCATTGTTGATCCCGTAATTATTCCAGAATTCTCTGGTGTCTTCAATCGTCCACCCTTTGTAATGGATACCAATGTCGGTGGATGCATAGAGACTTAAGGTGGCATCCTGATTTAATTCCATTAAAGTTGCTACATCTTCATTCAGAGTGGCATAATGGTAAGAATGCAGCTCGGCATAAGTAGCCCAGCCTTCAACATAACCGGAATAATTGAGCAGTGAGCGTACCGGCTGGATGCCGGACTGATACGTCATAACTGTCTGATAGAGATGCCCAGGGAATCCTTCGTGAGCAAGTGTGGTAAAATAAGAAATGTCAGACGTATCTGTTGTTTCATTTATGTAGATAGAGTTATTGGAATAATCATCAATTGGTGTAACTACGTAATAGGCGGGAGCCAGATAATCGGCTACGCAGTCATCAATATAACTGACTGTAAAATTCGTATCAGGTGGAGCTGGAAAATCAGCAAGCATCCACGCTTTTAGACAGTAGGGCTCACGGCGGACCATTGACCTGTGGAAGAAATGAATGCAAAAGTAGAAGCGTATAATCTTTTTTATCAGCGATTTGAGGATGTGCGAGGATCATTGGAAATCCCTGCAAAGCAAGATAAAAGTTCAATGAAAGAATTTGAAAAATCGTTTCAGGGAAGATTATCCTGTTATAGTGTTAATACAAGAGGTAAATTTATTCGTTCATACAGTTCACTGGAGGAAGCGAAAAAGGGAGCTATGTATTGGCTTAAGGTCTGGGGAGGTATTGACAGCGAGAATGTCATTCCGCATGGAAGTATCCGTTATGATGCATTAGAGATTCACAAACGGGAGTTTCGTGCGGCTGAATTGTATATGACTTTTATTACAAGATATGCAGATGTTATTGAGGTGATCAAAAAATATGATTATCCGGGAAATGCTGTAGATGAAGTGGCAGAGGTACTTGGAATTACCAGAGACGAGGTTGGATTCATATACGGTTTGTTTGATCCGGTATTGTTTTCTACTTCAAGACTCCAGACAATAAAGAAAATGCTAGGAGAAAATCTATGAGATATTATAATTTCGCACTGTATGCAAGTGCAGAACAGATAAGAGAGAATACAACAATTAATCTTCGGGAATACGCTTATGAGAATACTTATGCTGCTTTAAATAATTATATGTATAAAAGACTAGATAATTATATATATTTTTATGCATATCGTGAGGAGGGAAATACAACTTTTGCAGTTTATGCGTATGATGAAAAGAAAGTTGTGTTTGCTGATTCATTTGTTCATGTTACAGATGTACTCAAAGGAGACTTTTCGATAACCAGAATAAAAGCGGAACCTTGTGAGATAACAATGTATCAGGCTCTTGATTTTCTGTTAGAGGCAAGAAGGCGGAACTTAATGGAGTCAACGAACAGACTTATAGAGGCATCAAATTTGTGGATTTACAATTACTATAATAATGAAAATCTGTCATTTCATTATAATTTCGAGGAGAGAATTGTTTCAGACAAAAGCTGTGCGAATGCTCTATATGATCAGTCATTTATAAATGAACTTAAAAATATTGAAGAACATGAAAATGCATCCGACTTTAGGGGAAACATGGTTCACTATGTAATATCTGGGCGGAGTAATGAGGCTGTAAGAGATATGGCAGAGACACTTATCCAGAACTTAATAAAGGCTAATCGGGTAAGCAGCCGGAGATTGGAACTAATCACTGAGATAGAACCGGATATGTATAGTGCTCGAAACTATCTTGAGGACATTATAGATGGAAATTTTGGAGGAGCGATAGTAATTGATCTTACAGAAAAGGTTGGATGTGACCCTGTTGACTATACTCTGGTCAGCAAATATATAATTAATCTTCTGAAGAAATATAGGAATGAATGTCTGTTCATTTTTACCTATAATATGGATAATCCTGGATTTTCATATCAGATCTTGCCTGAGATAGAAAAATATGTAGTTCCGGTAATGCTTGTGATAAGGGAATTGGATGATGATCAGGCAGTTGTGGCAATGGTTGACTCTAACCTGCATAGAGAGAATCTGAAGCCAAGTGAGAAAGCATTTGCATATAAGATGAAGCTGGATGCAATGAAGCATCAGGGAAAGCGGACAGCAGAAAAAAAGCATTAGTTTTAAATGAAAGGGAGGGTGCGGTTGATGGCTGATGTATTACTGAAGACTGAAAAATTAAGCAGAAAATTTGCACAGGGAAATACAGGGAATACCGTATTAAACGAAGTAGATATAGAAATCTATCAGGATGATTTTACGTATATCAATGAGCTGGGGGGCTTTTTGTGCTCCACGTCTTAATGAGTTATATTCCAAGATTATTCAATATATGTAAGGGACGATATAGACACATTTACCCGTTGTAGCCAATCCCCATATCACCTCGGCTTTACCAACGAGCCACTGCGCAACTGTTACGCTCCTGACACGACAGAAGAAGTAACTGATAAGTCAGTTTGGTGTAAATAGTATAAAAACATTGGATTCCGTACAAAAAAGTTCCGAAATCAGGAATTTTTGTACGGAATTTCTTTTATTTGCAACTTGACGAAAATAAAGCATTTTTATAATACAAAATTACCTGCTTTTGTATTTTTTTCGCCGATATTGGTGTTTTAAATACAAGAAAATTCGTAGGAATCTGCAAGGCACTTTTACATTAGCTTCGTTAAAAAGAATATTGACAAAGTAGATAATGAGTGATACTATCAAATCATAGCTAGTGCAAACGTTTGCATTATTTTTTTAGAAGCTAGTGCAAACGTTTGCACAAAAGGACAACTGACAGAGAACAGGTGAGGATAAAATGCCAGCAACGATTAAGGACATAGCCAAAAAAGTGGGAGTAAATCCGTCAACAGTATCACGAGTGATTAACGGAACAGCAAGTATTTCAGAGGAAACGAAGCAGAAAATTAAGGATGCTATGAGGGAACTGGATTATCACCCGAATAGTCTGGCAAGAAGTCTGGTAAATGGCAGTACTTTTACGATAGGATTGGTTATTGATGCCGGCAACAGTGATGCTTTTTCTAATGCATTTTTTATTCGAAGCGTATCAGCAATAGAGGCTGTAACGCAGCAGAGAGGCTTTAATTTGTTAATAACCAGTGATACCGACAAAGAAAACAATACAGCTGTGAAGAACCTGGTTTTAGAGAAAAAAATAGATGGTATCATACTTCCTGTTTCCGCAGCAACGGATGAACTGATAGAGATTCTGCTTTACAATCATTTTCCGTTTATTGTTTTGGGAGAGCCCGATAATGTGCGGGAAGGTATTCACTGGATCGATATGGATAATAAGCAAGGTGCAGAAGATGCAGTGACCTATTTGTATCAGGCAGGGTATAAGAAGACTATTTTACTTGTTGAAAATAGAATTACCATGTTTGAAAGGAAGAGAATTCAAGGTTTTCAGTCTGCAATTGCTTTGATGAATAAAGATATAGCAGAGAATTTTATTGTGGAATGTGGTACGGAGAGTATTCAGATAGGTGATGCATTAAAAAATGCATTCGATAAATGTGCAGATATTGACAGTATCATATGCACCAATAATGTAGTGGCTTATGAGACCTTGAAGTTTTTAAGAAAGGAAAAAAAGAAGGTTCCACACAATATAGGAATTATTACATTTGATAATTATCCATTGGCAGAATATATGGATCCGCCACTCACGGTAGTAGATATCGATACATACAAGTTGGGAGAAGAAGCAGCAAATACATTATTTTCCATTATTCAAGACCCGAATCAGGACAGAAAGGAGGTACTACTTCCGACAAGAATTATTGAAAGAGAATCTACAATGAAAGGAGAAAATCGGAAAAAGTGAAAAGAGAAGCAATACAGCATTTCAATACGGAAGAATATGTATATCCGATAAAAAGAAATGAACTGGTATTCAAGATTCGTGTTGCAAAAAAGGATATTTCGAAATGTGTTCTGATTTATTGGGACAGAACAAAACCGGAAAATCTAAAGAAATGCGAATTAAAGTGTAAGTACAGAGATGAACTGTTTGATTATTTTCAGGGGAAAATAATATTTCATCAGATTGCGCGTTATCAAAAATATTATTTTGAACTGACGGACAGTAGTGGAAATATGATGTATTATACGGCAAATGGATTGCAGCAGGTAATTCCCAAGTCTGGTTTCTTTGAATATTTGTATGTCAATGGGACGGATGTCATTGCTTTCCCGGAGTGGGCAAAAGGAGTGATCTATTATCAGATATTTCCGGAGAGATTTTGTAATGGCAATCGTGGAAATGATCCGGAAGGATGTAAACCATGGGGAACTTTGCCTGACAGAGAACATCATATGGGTGGAGACCTGCAGGGAATCATTCAAAAGATTCCTTATCTGAAGGAACTGGGGATAGAGTGCATATACTTAAATCCTATATTTGAAGGTGATTTTAATCATAAATATGCAACGACAGACTATTTCAAAATAGATTCCCAGTTTGGAACCGAAGAGACATTCAGGGAACTTGTGGATACGTGTCACAGTTACGGAATCCGGATTGTGTTGGACGGCGTATTTAACCATACGGGAGTGCATTTTAAACCATTTCAGGATGTACTGGAAAAACAGGAAAAATCCCGTTATGTAAAATGGTTTCATATCAATCATTATCCGGTGGAACCCAGTCACCATAATTATGAATGTGTGGGAGCGTATAAATGGATGCCAAAACTGGATACCACCAATCCGGAGGTCAGGGAATTCATACTAAAAGTAATGTTTTACTGGATTGATCATTATGGAATTGATGGATGGAGACTGGATGTTGCAGATGAAGTAGACCCTTCCGTATGGGAAGAGGCGAGAATACGGATCAAGGAAAAATATCCGGATAAGATTCTGTTGGGTGAGACCTGGGGATATGCCGGAAAGATGCTGCGAGGCAATCAGATGGACTCTGTAATGAATTATGTATTCAGGGATGCTCTCCGAGATTACATAGCAGAAAAGTCAATTTCCGTAACAGAGTTTGACAGCAGACTAAATCATATGCTGGCTTATTACAAGGACGAGACAGATAGTCTTTTGTATAACCTGATCGACAGTCATGATACAGAACGTTTCCTGTATCTGTGCCGGGAAGATAAAACACTTCTGAAACTGGCAGTAGCATTTCAAATGCTGTTTCCGGGTTCCCCTGCAATTTACTACGGCGATGAGGTTGGAATGACAGGAGACAATGATCCTGATTGCCGAAGGTGTATGGAATGGGGAGAAAATGCGGATAAAGATGTGAAGAACTGGTACCAAAAAATGATACAGTTGCGGAAAAATTATAGTTGCATTCGATCCGGAAGCTTCAGAACTGTTATTACAGACGAAACAACCGATACTTATGGATTTGTTCGTAAAGATGAGACTGGAAGCTGTTATGTGATTCTGCATAGAGGAACAAAAAACTGTAAAATAGAATGTCCGGTTTTGGAAAGAGGCGTTTTTGCAGAAGTGCTTTCAGGGGAACTGTTACGAGAGGAAGATATCGGAGAAGCGGAATTTTTAAATGAGGACATAACAGAATACGTGGGGAAAATTACGTTGCAAATGGAACCGTATTCTGTAAAAGTCATAATGAGTTCAAGGAACTCGAGCAAAAAACAATAGGAGGATGTTTACAATGATGAAGGTGAAAAAGAACAAAAAATTACTGGCAATTCTACTCACAACCGTAATGAGCCTGGCAGCCTTAACAGGATGTGGAGAATCACCAGTAGAATCTGAAACTGGCTCAGAGAGTCAGGTATCAGCAACGGTGGAAGCTCCTGCAACTACAGAAAATACATCGCAGGAGAATGTTACAATTAATTTCTGGCACCATTATAGTGCACAGTCAGCAGAAAATGAAACATTGATGAATGTACTGATTCCGGAATTTGAAAAAGAAAATCCGGGAATCAAAGTTAACGCAGTATCTCATGAGTGGGCAGATCTGCACCAGAAAATTCTGATCAGTGCACAGTCCAATACATTACCTGATGTAGCCAGACTGGATAGTGCATGGGTACCGGAATTCCAAAAAATGGGAATCCTGACAGCACTTGATGAGGAAATGCCTGATTTTGATGAGGTATCCGGCGGCTTGCTGGAAAGTGCTATGAGTACTGCAAAAGTGGATGGCCATTTTTACGGACTTGCACTGAATACAAACACAAAAATTCTCTTCTATAATGTGCAGGCATTTAAGGATGCAGGAATTGAAGCTCCTAAAACAATGGATGAATTCATTGATGCAGCAAAGAAATTAGCAGGAACCAATGCAAACGGTCAGCAGGTATGGGGATATGATGAACCTGCATTGGCTGGTTGGAATCTTTGCCCGTTCATTTGGAGCATGGGTGGTTCCATTACAAATGAAGATGAGACCAAAGCATCCGGATATATCAATAGTCCTGAGACTGTAAAAGCAATTGAGACACTGGCTGAATTGTATCAGGCAGGTGCAATCACCGGATGGAATGCAGGTGACATTCCGATGACAGATGGATTCGGAACCGGAAGATACATGATGCTCCTGGAAGGCCCTTGGAAAGTTGCAGAAATGCAGGGATCTTATCCTGATTTTGAATATGCAACCACAGAAATGCCTGCCGGAGATGCTGGCTCCATATCTGTTCTTGGTGGTGAAGATATCGCCATGTTTAACAGTGCCAATAAAGATGCTGCTTGGAAATTTATCAAGTTTATGACCAGTGAATTTGCAGAAGAGGAAATGGCAAAATGTGGTCAGATTCCCGTAAACAAAGAAGCACTGGAAAGTGATACCGTAAAAGCAGCAGATTATGCACCGTTCCTGGAAGCTATCAAAACGGCTAAATCCCGTCCTACCGTAGCATGCTGGTCAGAAATGGATAGTGAATTATCTGTTGCAGTTACGGATGTAATGAACGGAAAGAAGACGGCACAGGAAGCTATGGATAAACTTGCAGAGCGCTTTGATGAACTTCTGTCTGAATAATAATTATTATAACTTGCCATATGTATAAAGTCAAATAGCAGTCTGGGACAGTACTACTATGTACTGTCCCGAACTGTAAAAGAGGTATTTCTATGAAGATATCACGGAAAAGCAAAATACAGATTGGACTATTACTTTTACCCGGATTACTTGTATTTGGTGTTTTTACAATTTATCCTATTTTGAAATTGTTTATCATGAGCTTTTTTGAGTGGGACTTTGGCAGTATGCTGAGTCACAATTTTATTGGAATGGAAAATTACAAAGAAGTATTGCAAGATGAATACTTTTGGACTGTTTTTATAAATTCGTTGTTATATACGCTGGTAACCGTACCGGGGCAGATGCTGGTGGGCTTTTTGGTTGCGCTTTTGCTTAACCAGATTACGCGATTCAAAGTAGGGTATCGTGTGATGTATTATCTGCCTGTAATTACGTCATGGGTAGTAGCTTCCTTGATTTTTAAATATGTGTTCAACACGGAAGGATTGCTGAACTATTTCCTCATGAATGTAGTACATATTACCAGCGCAAATGTAAGATGGCTGGATACCAGATGGGGCGGCATGACCGTTGCTATGTTGTTGGGAATATGGAAGGGAATAGGATGGAACATGGTTGTATTCCTGGCAGCATTACAGACAGTACCGACAGATCTTTATGAAGCAGCGGCAATAGATGGAGCTACAGCATGGGAGAAAATGTGGAATGTTACGATTCCCAGTATTAAAGGAACGATTTTATTTGCATTGGTAATGCTGACAATTGGTGGATTTAACGTGTTTACTTCGGTCAAGATGATAACAGGCGGTGAACCGGGACATCAGACAGACGTAATTTTGACTTGGATGTATCACAAAGCATTTAGTACAGGAAAATTTGGCTATGCAGCAGCTTTATCATTTATTACAACAGTGGTACTTGCGTTACTTGCAGTAGTACAGTTTAAACTTATGCAGCAAAAAGATCAATAAGATAGGTGGGTGCGCATATGAAAAGAAAAACTTGGACACAGATATTTCTTCATTTGATCCTGATTGTTGGATTGGTTATTGTTGTGCTTCCCATGGTTTATATGATTAGTACCTCTTTAAAACCGAATGGAGCATTGTATGAATATCCGCCACGATTTTTACCTTCATTAGATGAAGTGACTTTAGAAAATTATAGATATGTTTTAGGACAGGGAAAATTTTACCGCAATTTTTTAAACAGTATGTGTGTATCTGTGGCATCAGTGTTAATTGCAGCTGCTATTGCATCGGCACTGGGATATGTAATTGCACGCTTTGAATTCCCGGGAAAGAATTTTTTGTTTGGATTTATTGTTTTAACAATGATTGTTCCCGGGCTGACATTGATCGTTCCACAGTATGAACTGGCGGTAAAATTACATGTAATCAATACTCTTTCAGGATTAGTACCTTTTTATACAGCATGGACAATTCCTTATTCTACATTTATGATAAAGGGATTTGTGGAAGGAATTCCGAGAGAACTGGATGAAGCAACTTATATGGATGGAGGTAGTGTTTTTACCGTTTTTGGGCGAATCATTATTCCTCTTGCAAAACCCGGAATTGCTTCTGTATCAATTTTCAACTTTTTAACAGCATGGGAAGAATTCCCATGGGCGAATACCGTATTAAATGATAACCTGAAGCGAACCATGCCGATTGCAATCTCCGGATTTTTTGGAGAACATCAATTTACACAGTGGGGCTACGTTTTTGCATTGTCAGTATTTAGTCTTTTACCAATACTTATTGTGTTTATCTGCTGCCAGAAGTTTTTTGTGGCAGGTTTGACAAGCGGAAGTGTAAAAGGCTGATACCATATATTACCTTTCCTTTGCGGTGTCTGCAGTTGCTGGCGGATACCGCTTTTTTATATCTATAAATAAGTCTTTCAGCTCCTGCTTGAGAAGCTATTGATTTTTCTATCATTCTTGAATATAATATTACTAAATCATGATTTACTAAAACAAGATTTAGTAATATCTGGGAGGTGCATCAATGTTCATCGGCAGAGAGGCTGAATTAAAATTCTTACAGGATAAATATACAGAGGAGCGAGGCCAGCTTATTGTGTTGTATGGCAGGCGGCGCGTGGGAAAAACGGAAACATTGCGTGAGTTCTGTAAGGATAAGCCGCATGTCTTTTTCTCGTGTACACAGACTACCGACCTTGTGCAGCTTCGCAATTTTTCCAGTCGAATGTTCAAAGAGAACATTCCGGCTAAGAATTATATTTCTGAGTTCGCAGATTGGGAAAAAGCGTTCCGTGCAGTGCTTGACCTGCCTTATGGCAATCAGAAAAAACTGTTAGTAATAGACGAGTTCCCTTATATGTGCCGTGGAAACAAAAGCATTCCATCCATATTACAAAATCTTTGGGATGCAGAACTGCGTGACAGCAATGTAATGATCATTCTCTGTGGCAGCGCAATGAGTTTTATCGAAAAGGAACTATTGTCGGAGAAAAATCCTCTCTACGGCAGAGCTACCGGTATTTACAAGATGAAAGAGATGGGCTTCTACGATGCCATAAAGTTTTTCCCGGAGTATTCTGATCGTGATAAGGTGCTTACGTATGCTGTCCTTGGCGGCATTCCTCATTATTTACGCCAGTGGAATCCCAAACTGTCTGTCGATGAAAACATCAAAAGAAATATCCTGACCAAAGGTTGTATCTTATACAGCGAGGTAGAGTTCCTGCTCCATCAGGAACTGCGGGAAACCCCAATCTATAATTCTATTATTGAAGCCGTTGCATTGGGCAATACAAAACTTAACGACATCAGCCAGAAGTCATTGCTGGAAGACACTGCCAAGACCAGTGTCTATCTGAAAAATTTGATGGAATTGGGAATTGTAGAGCGCGAATTCTCTGTGGATGCGAAAATCAAAGAACAGGCGAATTCTGGTCGGGGTACTTATCGTCTGACGGATAATTTCTTTCGTTTCTGGTATGCCTTTGGCTTTGCAAACTATTCACAACTGGAAGATGGTGATGTGGATGGCGTTTACGAATATGTTGTAAAACCTGCCCTTCATGAGTTCGCTTCTTTTGCTTTTGAAGATGTCTGTCGGGAATTTGTCCGTATGCTGCAGAAGAAAAATGAGTTACCCTTCCGCTATTCCAAGATGGGACGATGGATGGGCAAAACGACTGTGCGCGACGAAAAAGCGTCTGACGGATTGCGGACTGCGGAAACAGAAATCGACCTATTGTGCATTGGCAAAGATGCCAGGGAGTATCTGGTTGGCGAGTGTAAATTCAAGGGGGTACCTTTTTCGTACTCTGAATACCTTGATACGCTGGCAAAACTGACACCTTTGAAGGAAACATCCAAGTTTTACTATGCACTGTTCTCAGAAAGCGGATTTGAACAGAAGATTTTGGACTGTGCTGCGATGAATGAAACACATCTTTACGGCCTGGAAGAAATCGTTGATTATCATTGATATATAATAATAGTTACAAAGTGTGATAGACCACAGGAGAAGTCATGGGATTTAATTTCGAAGAAGAATTAAAAAAGCTCCCCAAGAAGCCGGGAGTCTATATCATGCGGGATGACAAGGATGTCATCTTATATGTCGGGAAAGCCATTAACCTGCACAACCGTGTAAGGTCATATTTTCGGGAAAATATCGGCAGAGGACCGGCCATCGACCAGATGGTGTCACTGATCGCCCGGTTTGAATATATTGTGACGGATTCGGAACTGGAAGCGCTGGTGCTGGAGAATAACCTGATCAAGGAGAATTCGCCGAAGTATAACACGCTGTTAAAGGATGACAAGACCTATCCCTATATCAAGGTGACAGTGGGGGAGGATTATCCCAGGATCCTGTTTTCCCGTACCATGAAAAAGGATAAATCCAGGTATTTCGGGCCCTATACCAGCGCAGCTGCGGTGAAAGATACTATTGAACTGCTGAACAAGCTGTACCAGCTGCGTACCTGCAACCGGGTACTGCCCAGAGATATCGGCATCGAGCGTCCCTGCCTGAATTATCATATCAAGCAGTGTCTGGCACCCTGCCAGGGATATGTCAGCAAAGAGGAATACAGGCAGCAGGTGGCGGAAGCACTGGAATTTCTGAATGGTAATTACAATCCGATCCTGAAGGATCTGGAGGAGAAGATGAACAAAGCAGCGGAGGCTATGGAATTTGAGGATGCCGCCAGATACCGTGATCTGCTCTCCAGTGTACGACAGGTATCCCAGAAGCAGAAGATCACCGAGGGCGTCGGAGAAGATAAAGATATCCTGGCGCTGTACCAGGATGAGACGGAAGCGGTGGTACAGGTATTTTTTGTCCGGGACGGCAAGCTGATCGGCAGGGAACATTATTATATGACACATGTGCCGGAAAATAACAAACCGGCGATTTTACAGGATTTTGTAAAGCAGTTCTATGCTGGAACCCCATTTATCCCCAGAGAGCTTATGCTGCAATATGAGATCGAGGATGCGGAACTTATTGAGAAATGGCTGTCGGAGCGAAAAGGCAGTCGTGTCTACCTGAAGGTGCCTAAGATCGGCAGCAAGGAAAAACTGGTGGAGCTGGCAGCGCAGAACGCGAAGCTGATATTGTCCCAGGACAGGGAAAAGTTGAAACGTGAGGAAGGACGAACCATCGGTGCGGTGAAAGAGATCTCCGATCTGTTAAAGCTGCCGTTACCCGGCACTGCCCGGATGGAAGCCTATGATATTTCCAATATCAACGGCTTTGAAAATGTAGGATCCATGGTGGTCTACGAAAAAGGAAAACCGAAACGCAGCGATTACCGTAAGTTCAAGATCAAAAGCGTCTCCGGTCCGGATGACTATGCCTGCATGCGGGAAGTACTGACGAGACGGTTCCGCCACGGTATGGAAGAGAGCAGAGAGTTGGAAGAACAGGAGATGGATCAGGAGTATGGCAGCTTTACCAAGTTCCCGGATCTGATCCTCATGGACGGCGGCCGCGGACAGGTGAATATTGCGCTGTCCGTACTGGAAGAACTGGGAATCGACATTCCGGTCTGCGGTATGGTCAAGGATGACAACCACCGTACCAGAGGTCTGTATTATCATAATATCGAACTTCCGATCGACACACATTCGGAAGGGTTCAAGCTGATCACCAGAATCCAGGACGAGGCTCACCGCTTTGCCATTGAGTATCACAGATCCCTGCGCAGTAAGACCCAGGTGAAATCTGTATTGGATGATATCCCCGGGGTGGGCCCCGCCAGACGAAAAGCCCTGATGCGGCACTTCAAGTCCTTAGAGGAAATCCGGCAGGCAACAGTGGAAGAACTGATGGAAATTCCCGAAATGAATGAGCGCACAGCACAGGAGATTGTAGCCTTTTTCGCTTCACAGAAGCGATCGCCTGTGGTACAATCATAAGTAATATGGTAACTTCAAAAGTTACAATACGATAATGAAGCGGGAACCTTCAAAAATGTGTACGGGGCGGGTTCTTCGCAGAAAGGTATGGAAATTAGTATGGCAAGTGTAAGTTTGACCCGTGTTATCGAAAAAATGAAACTGGAAAATCTCACACCGGAGATCGATGTGAAGCATGTGAAGATCACACAGCCGGATATCAACCGTCCGGCACTGCAGTTAGCCGGATATTTTGAGCATTTCGATGCCACCAGACTGCAGATTATCGGATTTGTGGAATATACTTATATGGAGGGGCTGACGGATGAGACCCGTAAGGAAGCATATGACAAGCTGATGTCTTATGATATTCCCTGCATTGTATTCAGCCGTGACCTGAAGCCGGATCCTATTTTCCTGGAGACAGCAATCCGACATGAAGTTCCTGTATTATCTACCAAGAAATCCACTTCCGATTTTATGTCAGAGATCATCCGCTGGCTGAATGTCAAGCTGGCTCCCTGTATCTCCGTACACGGCGTACTGGTGGATGTCTACGGCGAGGGTGTCCTGATCACCGGCGAGAGCGGCATCGGTAAGTCCGAGGCGGCTCTGGAGTTGATCAAGAGAGGACATCGTCTGGTAACCGATGATGTGGTAGAACTCCGCAAGGTCAGCGATGATACGCTGGTGGGTTCCGCACCGGATATCACAAAGCACTTCATTGAATTGCGTGGTATCGGCATCGTGGATGTCAAGGCTCTGTTCGGTGCATCTTCCGTAAAAGATACGCAGACGATCGATCTGGTCATCCGCCTGGAAGACTGGGATAAAGATAAAGAGTACGACAGACTGGGACTGGAAGAAAGTTACACCGAATATCTGGGAAATAAGGTAGTGTGCCACAACATTCCGATCCGTCCCGGACGTAATCTGGCGGTGATCTGTGAGACCGCAGCAGTTAACCATCGTCAGAAGAAGATGGGTTACAATGCTGCAAAGGAACTGTACACCCGTGTACAGAATTCCCTGGCAAAAAGACGTGAGGAGGACGAAGATGATGAGTAAGTATGCATTTGGAGTAGATGTGGGAGGAACCACAGTTAAATTAGGACTGTTCAATGACGAAGGACAGGTGCTGGACAAGTGGGAGATCCCTACGGTCAAGGATAACGGTGGAGAGAAAGTTCTGCCGGATATCGCAGCATCCATCAAAAATAAAATGCAGGAAAAGAACATCACCGCAGCAGATCTGGTAGGCGTGGGAATCGGCGCTCCCGGTGCGGTAAATGCCGATGGCTTCATGGTCAATGGTGCTGTTAATATCGGCTGGGGATCTTTTGACCTTGCTGAAACACTGAAAAAAGAACTGGATCTGGACGTTACCGTGAAAGCGGGCAACGATGCCAATGTTGCAGCCCTGGGCGAAATGTGGCAGGGCGGAGGTAAAGGCTATTCCAACCTGGTAGCCGTTACTTTAGGAACCGGTGTTGGCGGAGGTATCATCATTGACGGCAAAATCCTGACCGGAACCAACGGTGCAGGTGGTGAGATCGGACATATTCACATGGAAGATAATGAGACAGAAGTCTGCGGCTGCAAGAACAAGGGCTGTCTGGAGCAGTATGCATCTGCTACCGGAATTACCCGCCTGGCGAACAGACGCCTGGCAAAAGACGATGCACCCAGCATTCTGCGTGGCAGTGAGATCTCTGCCAAGACGGTATTCGATGCAGTTAAGGCAGGGGACAAAGTAGCGATCGAGATCGCAGAACAGTTCGGTGAATATCTTGGCAAGGGACTTGCAGCAGTAGCCAGCGTAGTTGATCCCCAGATTTTTGTCATTGGCGGCGGTGTATCCAAAGCCGGAGATATTTTATTCAAATACATAGAGCCTTCTTATAAGAGATGTGCTTTCGGCCCCTGCAAGCAGGCGAAATTCGCCCTGGCCAAGCTTGGAAATGATGCCGGAATCTACGGCGCTGCAGCACTGGTATTAAAGTAGGCCTGTTTGGAATAACTATAATAAAAAGAAAGAGCGGCCTGATATACATGATAAGTGCAACAGTGATAGAAGCATTAAAAGAAATCGTACCGGCAGAGAGGATTCTGTTTCAGGAACCCATGAAATTGCATACTACCTTCCGCATCGGCGGACCGGCGGATTGTCTGATCTATCTGGAAAATGAAGATCAGCTCTGCAGGATACAGAAGTATCTGCGCCTGGTGGATGTCCCTTATACGGTGATCGGTAATGGGAGCAATCTGTTAGTAGACGATGGTGGCTACCGGGGTATCGTTCTGGTGATCGGAAAATATATGAGCAGGATCGAAGTGAAGGACACATGCCTGGAGGCAGAGGCGGGAGCCCTGATGAGCCAGGTAGCGAAGACCGCAAAAGAGAATGGTCTGACCGGACTGGAATTCGCAGCGGGAATCCCCGGTACTGTCGGCGGCGGAGCCGTGATGAATGCCGGAGCCTATGGCGGAGAGATGAGCCAGGTAGTGACTACTGTGACGGTAGTCAATCGTAACGGAGAGATCATGGAGCTGGATAACAGTACCATGGAGTACGGTTATCGTACCAGTGTCATCCAAAATCAGCCCTTTGTAGTCACGAAAGTGACTTTCCGGTTACAGCCAGGGGATCCGCAGGAGATAGCAGCTAAAATGGAAGAACTGGCGATCCGTCGCAGAGAGAAGCAGCCGCTGGAATATCCCAGCGCCGGTAGTACTTTTAAACGTCCCGAGGGACATTTTGCCGGACAACTGATCATGGAGGCGGGGCTTCGTGGATATTCCGTAGGAGGAGCCAAAGTGTCGGATAAGCATTGTGGTTTTATCATTAATACCGGCAATGCTACCGCAGAAGATGTAAAAGATGTGATCTGGGAAGTGCAGAGAAGGGTGAAGGAACGTTTTCACGTCGATCTGGAACCGGAGATCAAAATGCTGTAACTATTCAGAGCCATGTAAGGTTCTGAATAGTTACGATAGAATAACGAGGTGCATATGAGATTTGTAGTAGTAACAGGTATGAGTGGTGGCGGAAAAAGAACGGCATTAAAGCTTTTGGAAGATGCCGGATTTTACTGCGTGGATAATCTGCCGGTATCTCTGGTGGAAAAGTTCGTGGAACTGATTGCCATGCCCGGCAGTGAGATCAGTAAGGTAGCGTTAGGGCTGGATGTCCGTGCGGACCAGAATTTTACGGATGCCACCCGTATTTTGGAACAATTAAAGGAAAAAGGCTACAAATTCGAGATTTTATTTATGGACTCCGATGATACTGCTCTGATAAAACGGTATAAGGAGACCAGACGTGTGCACCCTCTTGCCGCAGATGGCAGAGTGGAAGACGGCATTCATAAGGAACGTAAGATCTTAGAGACCATCCGCAAGAATTCAGATTATGTTATTGATACCTCCAACCTGTTGGTCAGAGAACTGAAGGAAGAGTTGGATCGTATTTTTGTTCAGAATGAAGAATACAATAGTCTTATGGTAACGGTTATGTCCTTCGGATTCAAGCACGGAATCCCCGCAGATGCAGATCTGGTATTTGATGTAAGATTCCTGCCGAATCCTTACTATATAGAAGATTTGAAGCCAAAGACCGGTAATGACAAAGAGGTACAGGATTATGTGTGCAGCTTTCCGGAGACCGGAGTTTTCCTGGACAAGCTGACGGACATGATTCAGTTTTTGATCCCGAACTATGTTAAAGAGGGAAAATACCGGCTGGTGATCGCCATCGGCTGTACCGGTGGCAAACACCGAAGTGTTACTCTGGCGAACAAGTTGTATGAACGTATGAAGGCAGAAGGTCATTATGGTATTAAATTATACCATCGTGATGTGCCCAGAGAAGGAATCTAACATGTCATTTTCGAGTGAGGTAAAGGAAGAACTGGCGAAGAGAATCAGCCCGGCAAGACATTGCCAGATCGCAGAGCTTGCAGCGATCATGCACTTTAGTGGTCAATACGGACGCTCAGCAGAGGGAGATTTTATGATCGGTTTCCAGACGGAAAACGAGGCGGTTGTCAGAAAAGGCTTTACATTATTGAGAAAAACATATAATATAGATACTGATGTTAAAATCAGCGAGGAACAAATGCGCAGTGTGATTGACAAGATCGGAGATCTGTCGGAGCCTGTAAGTCCCCTGCTGATTAAAAATTCCTGCTGTCAAAGAGCATTTTTAAGAGGAGCTTTTCTCTGCATTGGTTCTATGAGCGACCCGCAGAAGAGTTATCACCTGGAATTTGTATGCACTGATGAGGACAAAGCGAGACAACTACAGAGTGTGATACAGGGATTTGATATAGAAGCCAAGATCGTGCTTCGGAAGAAGTATTACGTTGTCTATCTGAAGGAAGGATCCGGTATTGTGGACCTTCTGAATGTATGTGAGGCACCCGTTGCCTTAATGAAACTGGAGAATTTAAGAATTGTAAAGGAAATGCGCAATTCCGTAAATCGAAGAGTAAATTGTGAGACCGCCAACATTACGAAGACCGTAAATGCGGCGACCAGACAGATAGAGGATATTATTTATATCCGGGATCACTACGGACTGGAGAATCTGCCGGAACCTTTGAGCCAGATGGCGGAAGCCAGACTGGAGAATCCGGATGCTCCGCTGAAGGAACTGGGAGAATACCTGGATCCGCCCGTGGGAAAGTCCGGTGTGAACCACAGATTACGCAAACTCAGTGAATTAGCAGATAGGATCAGGACGTAAAAGAGGAGGAAAATTATGACAAAAAGGAGCATTAAGGTCAGACTGGAAGACGGTCTGGACGCAAGACCGGTGGCACTGTTAGTACAGGAGGCCAGCAAGTACGAAAGCAACATTTACATTGAAGTAGACGATAAGCGGATCAATGCTAAGAGCATCATGGGCATGATGAGCCTGGGACTTTGCGCAGGCGAAGAGCTTACGGTAGCTGCAGAGGGTGCAGATGAGCAGACCGCTGTGGACAACATTGAGAAGTTTTTAAGCGGTCAGGTGGCTTAAGAACATAGTATGACGAGGAGCGGGGCTGATAGAGAATTCTGTTAGTCCCGTTTTGCATATTTTGAGGATAGTGTTTATGAAGAAGATGTTATTTATCTATAATCCGAAAGCCGGAAAGGCACAGATCCGCAACAAACTGGCAGATATTCTAGATGTATTTACCAGAGGCGGTTATGAGATCACAATCTATCCCACACAGAAAAGAGAAGATGCCATGGAGAAGACCATGACGCGTGACAGGGATTACGATATCGTAGTCTGCAGTGGTGGAGACGGTACTTTGGATGAAGTGGTCACCGGTATGATTCGCAGTGACTTCCGTACACCCATCGGTTATATTCCGGCAGGAAGCACGAACGACTTCGGGGGAAGTCTGGGATTACCGAAAAATATGGTGCGCGCAGCGGAAAGTATTGTAAACGGGAATAATTTTGCCTGTGATGTGGGAGCCTTTAACGAGGATATATTCGTCTATATAGCAGCGTTCGGATTGTTCACGGATGTTTCCTATGAGACCGGACAGGATATGAAAAATGTACTGGGTCATATGGCATATCTGCTGGAAGGCATGAAGCGTCTGCCGGCGATCCGTTCTTACCCCATGAGGATCAACTATGAGGATACGACGATAGTGGATGATTTTATCTTCGGCATGGTGACGAATTCCGTGTCCGTAGGCGGATTCAAGCGGATCACCGGTAAAAATGTCAAGCTGGATGACGGTGTATTTGAAGTGACACTGATCAAGCGCCCGAGGAATCCTATGGAGCTGAACAATATTATGGTTTCGCTGTTGAATCGTGACATTGATACCAATGCCATGTATTGCTTCAGGACTTCCAGACTGGAGATTACGTCTGCCGAGCCACTGCCCTGGACGCTGGACGGAGAATACGGAGGAACTCATACGAAAGTAGTGATCGAGAATATCTGTCAGGGCATGGATATTCGTGTGGAGTAGAAGGAATCTTAAAATTTGGTAAAAATTTAACAATAAGCTGTTCCATTTTTGTTAGAGTTGTGTTATAGTTTGGGTAGTCACAAAGTGATTATTCGAAATGTGTTTCCCGTGTGCATTTAGGAATGGATTACATTTCGTATATCCTAACAAGAATGAGTATATAAAATGGAGGTATTAAAATGTTAGTATCCGCAACAGAAATGCTCAAAAAAGCAAAAGCAGGCCACTATGCAGTAGGTCAGTTCAACATCAACAATCTGGAGTGGACAAAGTCCATCCTGCTCACCGCTAAGGAACTTCGTTCCCCTGTTATCCTGGGTGTATCCGAGGGTGCCGGCAAATACATGGGCGGTTATGATGTAGTCGTTGGTATGGTAAACGGACTGTTAAAGGATCTGGACATTGATGTTCCCGTTGCTCTGCATCTGGATCATGGCTCTTTCGAAGGCTGCTATAAGTGTATTGAAGCAGGTTTCTCTTCCATCATGTTTGATGGTTCTCATTATCCTATCGCTGAGAACGTAGAGAAGACCACTGAGCTGGTTAAGGCTGCTCACAGCAAGGGACTTTCCATCGAGGCAGAGGTTGGTTCTATCGGTGGTGAGGAAGACGGCGTTATCGGTATGGGCGAGTGCGCTGACCCTAAGGAGTGCAAGTCTATCGCTGATTTGGGAGTTGATTTCCTGGCAGCAGGTATCGGTAATATCCACGGTAAATACCCCGCTAACTGGAAGGGCTTAAGCTTCGAAACTCTGGCAGCTGTACAGGAGCTGACAGGTGAGCTTCCTCTGGTTCTGCACGGTGGTACAGGTATCCCCGCAGATCAGATCAAGAAGGCAATCGACCTGGGCGTATCCAAGATCAACGTTAACACCGAGTGCCAGCTGGCATTTGCTGATGCTACCCGTAAGTACATCGAGGCTGGTAAGGATCTCGAAGGCAAGGGCTTTGACCCTCGTAAGCTCTTAGCTCCCGGTGCAGAAGCTATTAAGGCTACTGTTAAGGAGAAGATGGAACTGTTCGGATCTGTTGGTAAGGCTGAATAATTTTGACATAATAAAAATCTCTCGCAGTGATGCGGGAGATTTTTTTGCAAAAAAATAACTATCCGGCGTAGTGTTCTACCGCGATAGCTGTAATTTTACCCCTAGAAAGGGAGGATGCCAAGGATTCTGATCCTTGGCATTTATTATGAAAAAGTTTTTTAAACAAGAAACTGTTGTGTGCTACTTTGTTTGTTTCTATGGTTATAGTATATGAAACAGAAATGTCCAAAACATGTTGTGGAATTGAAGATTCCTTGAAGAATTTGTAAACAAAATATGAACAACTATTCAGAGGGAAATAAATAAGCACTACTGTACGTCGAATACTTGTATTCGTAAGAACAGCAGCGCTTATTTATTTAACGAAGTAACCACATGAGCAAAAGTAAAGCATCGAAGATGCGATTTTGCGAATGGGGTTCTGAATAGTTGAACTGAGCGGTTGGTTTATCGATCCAGCCTGTTAGGTTCGGGATAAGTCTCACCGAAGGTATCTACGGTAACGCTTTCCATTACCTGATCCTCCAGGGGACGATCGCTGTAATCAGTAGCGGTCTCGGCAATTTTATTTACTACATCCATACCCTCGATGACTTTACCGAAAGCAGCGTAAGAACCATCCAGATGAGGGCTGGTCTTATGCATGATGAAGAACTGGCTGCCTGCGGAATCGGGATGCATAGCTCTGGCCATGGACAGAACGCCTTCGGTATGCTTCAGATCGTTGCTTACGCCGTTAGCAGCGAATTCACCCTTGATGCTGTAGCCGGGGCCACCACATCCGGTGCCGTCAGGGCATCCACCCTGGATCATGAAACCGCGGATCACACGGTGGAAGATCAGACCGTCATAGAAATGCTTGTTGATCAGACTGATAAAATTGTTAACGGATTCGGGTGCAATTTCAGGATAAAGCTCGCATTTGATCACACCGCCATCCTTCATAGTAATAGTAACAATAGGATTCTTTGCCATAATAATTTCCTTTCTTCCTTTTTCAACAGAAATAGAATAAAATATAAATATTATTGTAATGGATTCCCAGGAAAACGTAAAGAGGAGAATTGCCGCAGATGGATTTTTTAAAGCAGGTATCAATAGAAATTTATCCGGAAGGTGCATCGGACGAGGAACGAGTGAGCTACCGTAAAAAATATGACGCGCAAATGCAGGCACTGCTGGATGCGATTCGTAGACAGAGACAGGAAAGAGAATTTTCCAAACAAAGAAATGGGCAGGGAAAACTCTGGATCGTAGATAATGGCACACGTGCGCAGGAACTCTTGGAGCAGGGCTGTCCGGTGCTTGCCTGGCTCCATGAGGACAACAGGAATCAGGATTTTAGCGGTGTCCGTTATGCCTGCGAAAATATCAGTGAACTGGATTTTGATTATCTGGAGAAGGTCTATCGCAGATATATGGGGATCCCCTGGGATATTCTGACGACAGACCGCTGCCTCGTGCGGGAGACCTCTGCGGAGGATCTGGATGCTCTCTACGAGATCTATGCGGAGCCTTCCGTGACGCAGTATACGGAGGGGTTGTATCCGGAACGGGAACAGGAAGAAGCTTATTTGAAAGACTATACGGAAAATATGTATTACTTTTATAATTACGGAGTCTGGACGATCTGTGATAAAACCACCGGGCAGGTCATCGGCAGAGCGGGATTTTCCAACCGCGAGGGTCATGAGGATCCGGAACTGGGGTTTGTCATCGGAGTCCCGTGGCAAAAGAAAGGACTGGCAACGGAAGTTTGTACGGCATTATTGCAATATGGAAAAGAGGAACTGGGCTTCGACCGGGTGCAGATGCTGGTGATGCCGGAGAATAGGGTGTCGCTGCGACTGGCTGAAAAACTGGGGTTCCACAGGCAGGATCGAATGACATTGGAAGGAATCATACATGAACGGCTTCTGCTGGAACTGTAAAAATATAAAGAAATTATAAAAAACCGGTTGACACTCTAAAACCACGGTGCTATACTCTCAACATAGCAAAGGCGCTACAGAATAAAACTGTAGCGCCCTTTTTGTTTGGCAGTATCACAACGCGCGTGACCGGACAAAAATAGCGTAAGGGTATGTGGAAAACAGTTTAACTGCTATACCCTAAGAATGCGATGCAATGGGGCTTCGAAGGATGAGACCATAGTATCGCATATTTTTTTACACCGGTGAAGTATGGTGGAAGATATTTCACGAAGAGTGAGGAGGAAAATGTTATGACAGAAGAAATCTTAAGCGCAGTAGACGGTCAATTATTTGCAGTTTGGTTCCTGATCGGTGCGGCCCTGGTGTTCTGGATGCAGGCAGGATTCGCAATGGTGGAGACCGGATTTACCAGAGCCAAGAATGCCGGTAATATCCTGATGAAGAATCTGATGGATTTCTGTATCGGTACCGTAGTGTTTATTCTGATCGGCTTTGGATTGTTACTTGGTGAAGATGTAGTAGGTCTGATCGGTAAGCCGGGACTGGATATCTTTACCTCCTATGAGAATTTTGATTATTCAAATTTCGTATTTAACCTGGTGTTCTGTGCTACCACAGCTACCATCGTATCCGGTGCTATGGCAGAGAGAACGAAGTTCTTATCCTATTGTATTTACTCCGGTGTGATCTCCGCATTGATCTATCCCATCGAAGCTCACTGGATCTGGGGCGGCGGCTGGCTGGCACAGCTTGGCTTCCATGATTTCGCAGGATCCTGTGCGATCCACATGGTAGGTGGTATTTCCGCACTGATCGGTGCAAAACTGTTAGGACCCCGTATCGGTAAGTTCGATAAGGATAAGAGTGGTAAGATCGTAAAAGTAAATGCATTCCCCGGACATAACCTTCCGATCGGATGTCTCGGTGTATTCATTCTGTGGCTTGGCTGGTATGGATTCAACGGTGCTGCCTGTACTTCCGTAGAACAGTTAGGCTCCGTATTCCTTACCACTACCGTAGCTCCCGCAGTTGCAACCGTAGTCTGCATGATTTTTACCTGGATCAAGTATGGCAAACCCGATGTATCTATGTGCCTGAATGCATCTTTGGCAGGTCTGGTAGCAATTACTGCTCCCTGTGATGTGACCGACTGCTTCGGTGCTATCGTAATCGGTGTTGTTGCAGGACTTCTGGTAGTATTCGGTGTATGGCTTCTGGATTACAAGTTACATATTGATGATCCCGTAGGTGCAGTTGCAGTACATTGCCTGAACGGTATCTGGGGTACCATTGCAACCGGTCTGTTCGCAACCACTTCCGCACCCGGTAACGACAGTATTGTAGGTCTGTTCTATGGCGGCGGATTCAAGCAGCTTGGTTTACAGCTGTTAGGTTTTGCAAGTGTAGCAGCATGGACTGCAGTAACCATTACCATTGCATTCCTGATCATCAAGGCAACCGTTGGCTTACGCGTATCTGAGGAAGAGGAAATTGTAGGTCTGGATTCCTGCGAGCATGGTCTTCCTTCCGCATATGCAGGCTTCAGCATTATGGATATTTCCAACACTATGACCATGGAGGTAAATGAAAATACCAGCCTTGGTGTAAGTGATTATGACGCAGCTTCCGCAACCATGAAGGAAGCAGCAGTAAAGGTAGAGACAGTTCCGGCAGCAATTCCCGCAACCGGAATCTACAAAGTAGTGGTTATTGCAAAGCTTGCCCGGTTCGAAGTACTGAAGAAAGCACTGAACGATCTGGGTGTTACCGGTATGACCATGACACAGGTCATGGGCTGTGGCGTACAGAAGGGCGCCGGCGAGATGTATCGTGGTGTTGAAATGGATGCGACCCTGCTGCCCAAGGTGAAGGTAGAAGTCGTAGTCAGCAAGATCCCAGTAGCAACTGTGATCGAGGCTGCCAAGAAAGCTCTGTACACCGGCCATATCGGCGATGGCAAGATCTTCGTATACAACGTTGACAAGGTAGTAAAGGTTCGTACCGGCGAAGAAGACTTCGCAGCTCTGCAAGACGTGGAGTAACTTAACTTAGCTTTTATCTAATCCCTCAATTTGGTATATACAGAGTGCTGTGCCCGGATGCTGCGACTCATCCGGGTGCAGACAAGGACCCCGGGTGCTTCCACCACCCGGGGTTTTTCCTGCCCTTGGATGTGGATAAGATTGCCCTCTTGAAAAGGTTTGGTGGAAATGATACTATCATCGTAGAAGTACAGATTTTCAAAGGGTATGATTTATATGGAAGAAAATACAAAGAAAACACCAGAGCAGACAGAAAATGTTATAGGGAAAGAGAACAAGATCGTAACGGGAGTCATCTGGCAGCAGCTGCTCCTGTTCTTTTTCCCTATTTTGTTCGGGACCTTTTTTCAACAATTATATAATGCAGCGGATGCGGTGATCGTAGGGCGCTTTGTCGGAAAAGAAGCTTTGTCGGCGGTAGGTGGCGGCACCGGTACGCTGATCCAGCTGCTGGTGGGATTTTTCGTGGGATTGTCCAGCGGTGCCACAGTCATTATCTCTCAGTATTATGGGGCAAAACGTGCCGAGATGGTAGGCTATGCCGTACATACCTCCATTGCGTTCAGCCTGGTAGCGGGAGTCGGCATGATGATCGTGGGTATTACGGCGGCACCATGGGCACTGCGCGCGATGTCTACACCTGAGGATATTTTGGGACCGTCGACAACCTATATCCGAATCTATTTTCTGGGCGTTATCGGGAATCTGATCTACAACATGGGCGCAGGTATCCTGCGGGCTGTGGGGGATTCCAAGAGACCGCTGTATTTCCTGATCGTCAGCTGCCTGACCAATATTGTGCTGGATATTGCATTTGTCATCGGACTGCATATGGGTGTGGCAGGTGCCGCACTTGCTACGATTCTGTCGCAGGCGCTCAGCGCTGTGCTGGTATTGTGGGTGCTGATGCGGACGAAAGATATGCATCGTCTGGAACTGAAAAAGATCCGTTTTGATGGAAGAATGTTCCACAGGATCATCCGGATCGGACTTCCGGCGGGATTGCAGTCGGTAATGTATACATCGTCCAATATTCTGATCCAGTCCAGCGTGAATGCATTGGGAACGGATACGGTAGCGGCATGGACAGCATACAGCAAGATCGACAGCCTGTTCTGGATGATCGTCAATGCCTTTGGCATATCGATCACTACTTTTGTGGGGCAGAATTATGGTGCGGGGAAAATGGACCGTGTACACAAGGGAGTGCGTACCTGTATGGGAATTACGGCGGGGGCAACCGTACTGTTGTCCGTGATCCTCTATAATTATGCATCGATCTGTTATCAACTGTTTACCACGGATGCACAGGTGGTAGTGATCGGAGAACAGATTCTGCACTTTTTGGTACCCACATATTTTACCTATATTGCCATTGAGATTTTGTCCGGTACTCTGCGCGGTATCGGCGACAGCTGGCTTCCCATGATCATCTGCTGTCTGGGGATCTGCGCGCTGCGTGTGGTATGGATCCTGACAGCTGTACCTCTGAAAAATGACATTCTCACCATTGTGTTCAGCTATCCGCTGACCTGGACGGTGACAAGTATCGCTTTTATTGTATATTACCTGTTTTTCAGCCGCCTGAAGACTGTGGGAAGTAAGAGATAATTCGTAAGATATTGCACTTTATTCTATATAATTCGCATAGAAATGGGATGAAAATAAATTTATAATAAAGAAATGAAGGAAAGAAAAGAAGGAGGTTATTTAAATGTATCAGGCAGATGAAAAAAGATATGAAGAAATGAAATACAACCGCTGTGGTGCAAGTGGATTGCAGCTTCCGGCAGTCTCCTTGGGACTGTGGCACAATTTTGGCTCCAATGGGAATTTTGACAACATGCTGGACATGTGTCACACTGCTTTTGATCACGGTATCACACACTTCGATCTGGCGAACAACTACGGACCGGTATACGGTGCGGCAGAAGAGAATTTCGGTCGTATTCTGAAAAAGGATCTGGGTGTATATCGTGATGAACTGGTGATTTCCACGAAAGCCGGTTATGATATGTGGCCCGGACCTTACGGCAACTGGGGCAGCAAAAAGTATCTCGTAGCCAGCCTGGATCAAAGCCTGAAGCGTATGGGACTGGATTATGTGGATATCTTCTACCATCACAGACCGGATCCAAATACACCGTTGGAGGAGACCGTTCGTGCACTGGACGGCATTGTGAAATCTGGTAAGGCATTGTATGTGGGAATATCCAATTACAATAAAGAACAGACCATTGCAGCGGCAGAATTGTTCAAGGAGCTGGGCACCCCGTTCATTATCAACCAGAGAAAATATTCCATGTTTGTAAGAGATATTGAGAAGGATGGTCTGAAAGATTACGCGGCAGCTCACGGCATCGGTATCATTACCTTCAGCCCTCTGGCACAGGGACTTCTGACCGACCGTTATCTCCACGGTATTCCCGAGGACAGCCGTGTCCGTACCGACGGCAGGTTCCTGAAAGAAGCGGCGATCGTGGAAGAGACATTGAAGAAGGTACGTGCACTGAACGATCTGGCATCCCAGAGAGGACAGACCCTGGCACAGATGGCACTGTCCTGGATCTTAAGGGATGGGGATATTACCAGTGTTCTGATCGGAGCTTCCAAGCCTTCACAGATCCTGGATAATATTGGAATTGTACATGCAACCTCCTTCAGCGATGAAGAAAGACGTAAGATTGATGAGATTCTGGCATAAAAAAGCCGGCGTCTGCAAGTATATTGCAGACGCCGGCTTTCGCGTTATCTTCCGTAGAAAATCTGTGCGATCGGAGAGTCCGGAGACAGGATCACGGTTTTATTATCACCGGTCATGGAAGCCTTCAGAGCATCCAGACTTCTGACGAAGGAATAGAAATCCTGCTTGGATTCATCGGCATAGGCCTCTGACAGAATACGCATGTATTCCGCTTCTCCCTCCGCAATGAGAATTTCCGCGTTTTTATTGGCTTCCGACAGGAGCACGTTGACCTCCTTGTCCGTGGTATTGCGGATCTTCTGTGCCTCGGAACTTCCCTCTGCGGTATAGGTCGCGGAGATATTTTCGCGTTCGGAGATCATGCGCTCGTACACAGCGGCTTTGTTGTCGCTGGGCAGATCCAGCTGTTTGGTTTCGAAGGAGAGCAATTCGATGCCGTATTGCTCGGTGGTGTTTCCGATGTTTTTCATAATGGCTGCCGCCAGCTCTCCGTCACGTCCGGAGATCACATCATTCTGAGTAGTACTGCTTATGATATTTTTCGTAGAGTTATATACAATGGTGTCCAGACGGCTCTCCGCGTTGGAGATGGAAGAGTTCAGGGTCTGGGCAAATTTCAGAGGATCGTTGATCTGCCATAAAATGTAACTGTCGCAGATCATGGTCTTTTTGTCACTGGTGATGACATCGGAGGAAGACAGATCATAGAGCAGGATCTCCTTTGGGAGCTTATCGACGCTCTGTACAAAAGGAATCTTAAAGGTAACACCTGCAGAACTCACTACATGGTCTACTTTACCGAACTGTCGGATCAGACTGTATTCGTTTTCGTTGGTAACGACAATGCTGGAGGATCCGATGATCAGCAGTACCAGTACCAATAGAATCAGAGATATATTTTTTAATTTTTTCATATTATTAAAACTGCCTTTCTGTAGACAATGATTATTGTGCGGTTTCAGAGGTACTGTTTTCCGTGGAAGAACCGGTTGTCGTACCTGTGAAAGATTCCAAAGGGTAGAAGGTCTGCGTATTGCCGTTGGGGCTTTCGATGACTACCTTGAGATCCGGCAGGACTTCTTCCATGGTCTCGTAGAACATACGCTGTTTGGTGACGGCCGGGTTCTTGATATATTCCTCGTACATAGCGTTAAAACGTGCAACCTGTGCAGTAGCCTCATTGATGCGCTCGGTCTTTTGTGCTTCGGCGTCCTTAATGATACCGTCTGCCTGTGCCTGCGCCAGAGGAAGCTGCTCATTGCGGTATTTGTTGGCATTGTTCAGAGCGGTTTCTTTTCCCTGCTTGGCGGTTTCTACGGCCTTGAAAGCCTCCATGACTTCGGAGGTAGGCGGCTCGGAATCCTGGATTGTGATATTCACCAGCTGAATACCGATATCCTGTTCGCTCAGACGCTCCAGAATCATTTCTTTAATAGCAGCCTGAATCTCATTTTTACCGGTGGTCAGTACGTCATCTACCGGATAGCTGCCGATGACAGTGCGGATACAGCTCTGGCTGATGTTACGCAGGATCAGCACAGGATCTTTGGAAGCATAGACTGCTTTTACCGGATCGCTGAAACGATACTCTACGAAGAAATCGACGTTGACAAAATTGTAATCGGAAGTGATCATGAGAGAATCGTCGGTTTCCGAAGAATTGGAATCTACATCATATCCCAGGGAAAATCCCTGAATGGTGGTATTGACCTTGCGGACCTGCTGGATGAACGGTATCTTAAAATGAAGTCCGGGATCCGTAACCGCTTTGGCCTGTCCTAAGGTGATCAGAACCGCCTGCTCCTGCTCACGGATCTGGTAAGTGGAATTAAAAGCAAAAATAGCGATTACCAGAATCACAAGAATGATGCCGGGGATTTTCCACCAGCTTTTTTTCGTTTGTGCTGCTTCCGCGGTGCCGGAACCTAAATCTTCAAAGCCGTTCTGGCGATTACGGAAGGAGTTGAATTTTTTCATAAATATGCTCCCTTCTGATTGTAATTCGTTTATTGGTTGTATACTTTACTATATGATGCCAGGGTCAAAAGGTCTAAACCCATATGAGCTTGCTCATAAGTGGGTGAAAGACCTTAGGACCCGCCCCGATATGAGCATGAAAGTGGGATGATAATCCCACGATATGCAGTTCTTACGCCTGCTCCTGAATATATCTGATAACATCACCTACTGTTGCCATATTTTCCAATTCCTCGGAAGGAATGGACACACCATATTCCTCTTCAAATGCCATTACCAGTTCAAACAGATCCAGGGAGTCCACTTCCAGATCCTCCTTGAAACGGGTCGCCTCCGTGATCTCTACATTCTCCTGGTTTAACTGTTCTCTGATGATAGCTGCTACTTTCTCTAACATGTTTTTACTCTCCTTATGCATTTCATTATTGTGTTTCTGATACCTTGGTTTACTACTTTGTCGTCTCCGGCGTATTCGCTTTCCCTTCGCAATTGTTGTCAGTATTGACCTTTTGCATTTCAAGTCTATCTTCGCCGAATTATTTTGACTATCAAAGCATTTATCTGCAATATACTACGAAGATGTTGTTCTGTCAACATCTTTTTTATTATTACCTCTATACCTCATTTTCACGCTTGGGCGGTAAAATCAGGATTTTTCGTTTCTCCCCTTGCCAAACCGGCATTTTTCAGATAAAATAATTTACGTTGTAATCTTTTGGAGACGTATCGAAGTGGTCATAACGGGGCGCACTCGAAATGCGTTAGCCCTTCTCGGGCACGTGGGTTCAAATCCCACCGTCTCCGCGCATAAAAAGCCGATAATCTGTGAAAACAGACTATCGGCTTTTCGTTTTAGAAAAATGTGCAAAATATGTGTTTATTTTCCAGAAAAATGTGTTACGTCTCCCGCAGGATCTGCATGATCGTATCATAATGCTCCGGATCATGCGGGAAGGTGCAGCCTGAGCAGTCCTTGATCCGTCTGCCGTTCTTCTCGAAATACCGGGGATTCCCGGGGCAGTGCTCCAGACGGTACATGGGACAGTAGCAGAACAGGCAGTTGAAGTCCGTCAGCCCCTTGTGGCAGGGGAAATATTTGCAGTTTTTATTTTCAAAAAAGCGATAAGAATTTTCCATTTTCAATGCCTACATCCTTCCATAACCTGCAAGGTTTGCGCCAAAGCGCAAACTTGCGTGTGAAACATAGAACTTCTTCACGAAAGAGCCCTTGCTCTGAGTGATCAGAAGTTCTTTTCACACTTCACACTACACTTCTTCCGCCATGCACATTCCATGGGCAATCCCCTGCTCTTTCAACTGTTCCTCCAGCTGGTTCAGGGCGTCATCCTCGTCTTCTGCGAACACCATTTCCCGATAGACCTCCTCAGGTCCCTCCGGCGCCAGTGCCGTCACCTCATACATCTGCATGGCAATTACCTCTTTCTTCCGTTTCTATACGAATGTCTTTTACCGCTGTATCCAACATTTTCAATCAAAATACATATTCACCCTTCTCTTTATTTTATACCTGTTTCCCTGTTTTTTTGCAAGCGAAAAGCGCCACTCCGGGGAAGAGTGCCGCTTTTCAGGAGAGATTTATGTATTGAATGTTGCTGGCGAAATATTAACCCTTGACACTTCCCATTGCCACGCCCTGGACAATGAACTTGGAAAGGATCAGGTATACTACGATAACGGGGAAGATGGAGAATGCGATGGTCACATACACCTGACCCATATCGAACTTCAGGAAGTCTGCGGAACGCAGCTGGGCGATCAGGATAGGTAATGTCTTCATCTTATCGTTATGCAGGATCAGTGCCGGTGTGAAGTAATTGTTCCAGCTGCTTACAAATGTGAAGATCGCCTGTACTGCGATGGCGGGCTTCATCAGAGGAAGCACGATAGTATTGAAAGTACGGAACTCACCGGAACCGTCGATTCTCGCTGCCTCTACCAGCGACAGGGGCAATGCGCTCTCCATGTACTGCTTCATATAGAAGAAAGTGACCGGAGCAGCGATTGCAGGAACGATCAAAGGAATAAAGTTATCTTCCAGTTTCATGTCAGATACTAACTGCAGGAAACCAAGTGCGGTAACCTGTGTAGGGATCGTCATGACCGCCATGATGAAAGTGAACATAAACTTTTTGATCTTAAAGTCATATACATGAATTGCATAAGCGGTCATGGTGGAGAAGTAGGTACAGAGTGCTGCGCTGCACAATGCTACGAACAAGCTGTTGAACATGCCTCTTACGATGGGTAATGTTCCTGCCATAACTCCCTGCCAGTTTTTCAACAGGTACGTGCTGGGAATCGGGGTAAAACCTTTGGTCAGTTCTCCGTGGGATCTGGTTGCGTTTACAAACAGCACATAGAACCAGAACAGACACAGGAAGCTTACCAGTATCAATACTACATATGCAAGAATTCTTCTGGCATGGATACCCATACCTTTTTTTGTTTCGTTTGTTTCGATACTTAACATGTCTGCCACCCCCTATCAATCTTTCTTGTTGGAGAACTTGAATACAACGAGACTCAGGAGACCTGTGATAATAAACAGGATCACGGAGAGTGCACCGCCCATACCATAGTTCTTACTGAACAGATGCTTGTTCAGATACATGATCAGAGTCATGGTAGATCTCATAGGATCACCGGTACCATTGGTCAGGATCTGAGGTACATCAAACATCTGTAAGCCACCGATCAGGGATGTGATCATTACGTAGATCAGGATCGGTCGAAGCAGAGGTAATGTAATCTTAAAGAATACCTGTGTAGAAGTGGCACCGTCTACTTCTGCTGCCTCGAAAAGGGATGTATCAATACCCATCATACCAGCCATCAGAAGGATGGTGGTATTACCGAACCACATCAGGAAGTTCATAAATGCTACCAGGGATCTGGTACTCCATTCGTTGGAGAGGAACTTATAGGGTTCGCTGATCCATCCAAACTGCATCAGGATCTCATTGATCGGTCCGCCTTCAGAGAACAATGTGAAGAACAACATTGCAAATGCTGCTGCCATGATCAGGTTCGGCAGATAGATCACTGTCTTAAAAAATCTCTGTCCTTTTAATCTGAGGCTGGGATCCGAGAACCATGCGCCCAGTACCAGAGATACAATGATCTGCGGAATAAATCCCATGATCCACATGATCAATGTGTTCTCGGTATAAATCCAGATATCCGGATTTTTGAAAATTGTAATAAAGTTCTGTAATCCGACAAAGTTGGGACCGATCTGTGTCAGTCCGGAACGATAGTTCTCAAAAAAGCTGTAATAGAATGTTCTGAAAAGTGGAACTAACTGGAATATCAGATATACTACAATGAAAGGAATCAGGAAAATATAACCCCATTTATTGTAGCTTACCACCTTTCCGCGTTTTACCTTTGCCATAAATCATTCCTCCCTTTAGTTGCCATGCATACCTTCTGCATAGATTGTCGTGCCATAATTTCCGATAAGGCTCGCAGCAGATCTCTTACTTGCATTTTTTACTTATAAAAAAGCTTCTGCCAGCCTTCTCTTTTTCTTATTTTTCTTGCTTTTTCCATTTTTTTGAGAGAAAAACCGTACCCACCTGACCAACCAGGCAGGTACGGCTCTCAATTACTTATTTTCAGCCAACTGCTTATCTAATTCAGATTAGTGAGTAAGCTCAGGATACTTCTCTTCTACTGCTTTGTAGAACAGATCCAGCGCACCATCCAGATCAGTCTTGCCTTCGAAGTAGTTCTTCATAGCATTCTGGAAGCTCTCGTTACATCCCTGATCGTAAGCGGACAGATTGCTCAGATCGATCTTCTCAGCACCTGCGCAGTACATAGCCAGAGGGTTCTGACCGCCCAGTACTTTGCTGGAGTAAGAGGTATCTGCTGCCATAGCTTCCATTGCAGGTACGTTGTTTACGAAATCATTATCATCTTTAACGATGTCGGTCATGATATCGGTATCGGTGGTCATCTTCAGGATGATGTCCTTAACAAGGCTCGCATTGTCAGTGCCCTGTGCTGCACATACCCAAGTACCGCCCCAGAAGAAGCCCTGAGGTCCTTCGGTAGCGCCCCACTTACCGGCGTTAGCGATAGATCCGTCAGTATCTGCTGCCATAGAGAAGTCTACGAACCAAGCGGGTCCAAAGTAGCAGAATACCTTACCATCGGGATAGAAGCCTTTGCTCCAGTCATCAGACCACAGATCGTAAGTATTGGTTTCCTTAGCATCAACCATCTTCTTGGAGTCCTCAACCCACTTCATGATGTTGTCATCTACTACGATCTTGCCATCCTGTACCCACTTACCGGATACGTTGTTGGAGTATACACGATAGGTATCGTTAGCAGAAGAAGTCATGAAGTAACCGGCTTTCTTCATAGTCTCAGCGGTTGCGGTAAAGGTATCCCAGTCAGCTACTGCCTTCTGAACCTCTGCAGGATCATCAGATCCAAGTACTTCCTTAGCTACGTCACGGCTGTAAATCAGGACACCGGGGCAGCCCTGCCATGAAACGCCCTTCAGAACGCCCTTGGAATCTGTAACGATATCCTTGGTGTACTGATACTGATTAGCCAGATCTGCATCGGTGATACCCAGATCAGCGATAGGCATGGTGTAATCGGTATCTACGTATTTCAGAGCGTAGTCAGCCTCGATCAGGAACATATCGATCTTGTCATCAGTTGCTGCGTCAGCCTGCTTTAACAGGTTGGCATCCAGATTGTTCTGGTAAGCGTTGTCATTACTGGGGGTAATGTTCCACTTAACAGTTACATCACCGATCTTACCGGTGGTACCGTCAACCTCTTCATATCCGGGATAGTGAGCGATCAGACGGCTCTTGAACTCTTCGTTCCAAGCATAGATGTTGAGGACTTTTCCTTCCTCAGCTGCAGGCTCAGCTACCTCGGTAGAAGCTGCTGCTTCGGTGGATGCTGCGGGTGCTGCCTCACTAGAAGCTGCTGCAGGAGCATCGTTGCTGTTGCCACAGCCTACCAGCATGCTGGCAAGCATAGCGGTTGTAAGTAAAGCACTAAGTACTTTTTTCTTCATGTTTGTTTCCTCCCATTTTTTGTTGAATGTTTGTTGTAAGTGCTTGTTGCATTTATCTTCATATGGTTGCGGTTGCGGCGCTTCCATATAAATGCCTGATTATTTGTCTGTCGGAATCTGTGCTACCGACTTGCCTTCCACTACCTTACCGGGTACTATGACCTGTTCGATAATGGTGGTCTTAGGTCTCTCTATGAGGCTGATCAGTTCTCTGGCTGCTAAGCATCCGATCTGTTCGGTATCCTGCTGGACTGTGGTCAGCCTGGGCTCCAGCTGTCTTGCGGACTGAATTCCATCATATCCTGCCACCGAGATATCTTCGGGAATCTGTAACCCCCTCTCCCTGATAGCATTGATGCCTCCGAAAGAAGCGAAGTCATCCGGATAAATGATACATGTCGGTGGATCCGGAAGATCCAGTAATTCGTTAGTCACACGATAGGTCGTGGCAGTATCTCTGTAAGCCGCTTCTCTGATGTACTCATCGGGAATCTGTAGCCCCAGTCGTTCTGCCGTCCGGTAGAAGCTGGATAACCGCCCCGAGGTAACCGCTGACATTGCGCCGTGGATATAGGCAATTTTCCTATGTCCTCTGCTATATATGTATTCCAGCAGTTCTTTCATACCTGTCACATTGTCCGACATGATCGCGATACGGTTATTAAACAGATAGTCGATAGTGACCACCGGGATGGAACTCTGTACTAATTCAATGACTTCGGGATCTGCGAAATCGATACAGGCGAGCACCACTCCATCAAAGCCTCTGTACCTGCTGTGTTCCAGGTAGGACATCCGATCCGGACGGTTCTTGCAGCTGTTAATAAATGTAATGTCGTAACCGCTCTTCTCTGCTGTCCTCTTGAAGCTGTCCAGTACACTGGAAAAGTAATCATGAGTCAGACCGCTTTGTGCTTCATCTACGAAGAGGACTCCAATTCCGTAGGTTCTGTTCGTCTTCAATGCTCTGGCGGAAAGGTTCGGGGAATATCCCATCTCCTTGGCTACCCGTCTGATATTTGCTTTGGTTTCTTCTCCAATGTCCTTGTGGTCGTTCAGTGCCTTGCTGACAGTTGCAACGGAGACTCCACAAATCTTGGAAATGTCTTTCAATGATGCCATACCGTTCTCCTGTTTCATGTCTTCGTCATTTCATCCGACCTGTTTTGTAACTTAATCGTTTTCGTAGTTTTAATATATAACATCTTTGAGCATTTTGCAATACTTTTTTGCAGTTTTTTTCTAAAAAGTATCCATTTTGTCTATAATTAACAATTTCAAATAGGTGTTTTTGTACATTTGGCTTGTACAGTAATCGGGTTTCTTCTATATAATGGAAAAGTATGCGATAACGTTTGCTATTATTTCGTTTCGTATATCCGCTTTTTTCAAGATCCGTTTTGTTTTGTATCTTCTGTCCATGTTTTTCTTGCGTATTTGTATATATTGCGCATTTTACAGGCTTTTTCAAGATTCGTATTGCATTTTCAGCACTGCTTCTGTATAATACAAATCAGAATTTCGGATTACTTAATCGTTTACTTATCATTAAGCAATCCGCAACGAAAAAGCAAACACTCAACATACAACAACATGAAAGAAGGAGATTTTCTTATGAAGTATGGTCATTTTGATGATGTGCATCAGGAATATGTCATCACTACTCCCAAGACTCCGCTTCCCTGGATCAACTACCTGGGCTGCAACGAGTTTTTCAGTCTGATATCCAACACCTGCGGCGGATATACCTTCTATAAGGATGCCAAGCTGCTGCGTCTGACCCGTTATCGTTACAATAATGTACCGGCAGACATCAACGGCAAATATCTGTATATTAAGGATGGAGATACCGTATGGAATCCCGGCTGGCAGCCTACGAAGACCGAGCTGGACTCTTACGAGTGCCGTCACGGTATCGGTTACAGCCGTTTCACCTCTTCCAAGAACGGTGTTAAGGCTTCCGTGCTCTCTTTCGTTCCTCTGAACGATAACTGTGAGATCTCCCAGCTGACTCTGACCAACGGAAGCTCCGAGGACAAGAAGCTGTCCGTATTCTCTTATGTAGAATGGTGTCTGTGGAATGCCGATGATGATATGAAGAACTTCCAGCGTAACTTAAGTACCGGTGAGGTGGAAGTACAGGATTCCACTATTTACCACAAGACCGAGTACCGCGAACGCCGTAATCATTACGCAATCTATTCTGTAAATACGAAGATTGACGGTTTCGATACCAGCAGAGATGCTTTTCTGGGTGCATACAGAGGTGCGGATTCTCCCGAAGCGATTGAGAACGGCAAGTGCACAAACTCCATGGCAAGCGGCTGGTCTCCCATTGCTTCTCATCAGATCAATGTGGATCTGGCAGCCGGCGAGACCAAGACTTTCATCTTCGTACTGGGCTATATCGAGAATCCCGAAGACGAGAAGTGGGAGTCCTACGGTGTGATCAACAAGACCCGCGCGAAAGAAATGCTGGCAAAATACCAGACCGACGCCCAGGTAGAAGAAGCTTTCGCAGCGCTGCAGGCTTACTGGAAACAGTTACTTGCCCGTTACACGGTAGATTCTGCTGACGAAAAAGTAAACCGTATGGTCAACACCTGGAACCAGTATCAGTGCATGGTAACCTTCAACATGTCCCGTTCCGCTTCTTATTATGAGTCCGGAATCGGTCGTGGTATGGGCTTCCGTGATTCCTGCCAGGATCTGCTCGGCTTCGTACATCTGATCCCGGATCGTGCAAGAGAGCGTATCATCGATATCGCTTCCACCCAGTTTCAGGACGGCAGCGCTTACCATCAGTACCAGCCTCTGACCAAGAAGGGCAACTCCGATATCGGCAGCGGCTTCAACGATGATCCTCTGTGGCTCATTGCAGGCACCAGTGCTTACGTAAGAGAGACCGGTGATACCTCCATCCTGACCCAGATGGTTCCTTTTGACAACGATATGAGCGTGGCTGCTCCTCTGATGGATCACTTAAAACGCTCCTTAGACTATATCATCAACCACAAGGGTCCTCACAATCTGCCTCTGATCGGCCGCGCCGACTGGAATGACTGTCTGAACCTGAACTGTTTCTCCGCTCATCCCGGAGAATCCTTCCAGACCTTCGGTCCCAGCGAAGGACCTGTGGCAGAATCCGTATTCATTGCCGGTATGTTTGTAAAATACGGTGAAGAATATGCTCAGCTGTGTGAGCTGATGGGTGATGCCGATGAAGCTGCCCGCGCACGTAAGGAAGTACAGGCAATGTACGATGCGATCCTGAAGGATGGCTGGGACGGCGACTGGTTCGTTCGTGCTTACGATGCTTACAGCCACAAGGTAGGTTCCAAGGAATGCCGCGAAGGTCAGATCTACATCGAGCCTCAGGGCTTCTGTGTACTCGCCGGTGTCGGTGTAAAGGAAGGGCTGGCCGAGAAGGCACTGAATTCCGTAAAAGAAAGACTGGATACCAAGTATGGTGTCATGATCTTACAACCTGCATACACAGAGTATCACCTCGAACTTGGTGAAGTATCCTCTTATCCCCCCGGATACAAGGAGAATGCCGGTATCTTCTGCCACAACAATCCCTGGGTGTCCATCGCAGAGACAGTTCTGGGCAGAGGTGACAGAGCTTTCGAGATCTACCGCAAGACCTGTCCCGCATACATCGAGGATATCAGCGAAATTCATCGTACCGAGCCTTATGTATACTCTCAGATGGTAGCCGGTAAGGATGCAAAATTCCACGGCGAAGCGAAAAACAGCTGGCTGACCGGTACCGCAGCATGGACTTTCGTAAATATCTCCCAGTACATCCTGGGTGTATACCCTACTCATCAGGGATTATCCGTAGATCCTTGTATTCCTAAGGGCTTCGGCGATTTCTCCATCACTCGTAAGTTCCGTGAGGGCACCTATCACATTCAGGTGAAGAACCCTCAGAACGTGGAGAAGGGTGTAGTATCCATGACCGTTGACGGCAAGGCTGTTGACGGACACATCATCCCTTACGAAAAGGGTAAGGAAGAGTACAACGTAGTTATTACGATGGGCTAATTCCTTTCAAAACGATTTCTATCCTCCTTAAAACCCCGGCAGTTATGATAACTGTCGGGGTTTTGTATTGTTTTCCAATAGCTTCCGGTATGTAGCATCCATTCCCAGAGCTCCAAGTGGTGCCGTTATGAGGATTGCCAGCACTGCCACTGACAGGACGATCTTGCCACAGGATAATCCCATCGATAACGGTACGGAACCAATAGCTGCCTGTACGGTAGCCTTCGGCAGATAAGCGATCATGCAAAACAGGCGCTCCTTTTTACCTAGTTCCGTTCCCAGCAGACACAACGCCACACCAACGGAACGGAACACCAGTGCCAGCAGGATCATGCCTACCGCTGCCAGACCGGCTTCCATGGTATAGCGGATGTCCACCGCAGCGCCTACCAGTACAAACAGCACCACCTCCGCTGCCAGCCACAGCTTGCCAAACTTGGCAGACAGCCTGCCTGCGACTTCCTTAGGTGTCTGCATCTTCAGTGCACAGGCCATACTCACCACTGCTAATAATCCGGAAAATGCAACCATTTCCTTTAACATCGTCTCCAGTGCCATTAGCAGGAAAGCTAATCCCATAATAATAATGACTTTCATGCTATTGCGCACGTAACTGCCCTTCCGGTACAACAGTTCAAAAAGCTGTCCCAGCAGCCATCCCACCAACGCACCGAACAACACACCGGTCAGGATTGACACCGGAATATTTGCAAAATCCAGTGCATTTACATGTCCGCCCTGTGCCATTCCAACAAAAGTGGAAAACAGCACTATGACATAAATGTCATCGCAGGAAGCTCCTGCCAGGATCATCTGCGGAATACTTTTCTCCGTGCCATAGCCGTTCTCCATGAGGTGCACCATCCGTGGCACCACCACAGCAGGTGACACTGCTGCCAGTACCGCACCCATGACCGCCGCATCCACTCTACTGATATTCAGGATCATGGGGGCAAATATTACAAAAGTAAGCAATTCACAAGTAGCGGGAACGCAGGACAGCATGACTGCGGAACGTCCTACTTTTTTCAAATCCTTCAGATCCAAAGATAATCCGGCCTTGAGAAGTATAATGATCAGCGCGATCTGTCGCAGCTGTGATGAAATATTCAGAATCGATACATCCAACAGGTTCAGCACATATGGTCCCAGAATAATTCCGGTAAACAACATTCCAATAATGCGTGGCAGGTGAATCTTCTGACAGATTGCTGCCATAAGAAGTCCCAGCAAAAAAATCAGTCCCAGTGATGTAAGCATAAAAATTTCCTCCATTTTCTCGCAGCAGGACGTTTTGGATTCCAGCAAAAAGGCTGGTGTCTCCTGCATATTCTGCAGAAGTCATCAGCCAAATAAAATCCTATTTCGGCGGTTCGAAACCTAAGTTTCCGGGAGAACCTCATTCCCGATGTTTTTATTATATACTAGAAAATATCCGCCGTCAACGCATCCCCGAAATCCTCTGCTGGAATCTCGAAATCAACAATTCCCACTGCATACGGCTGCAGTACATACTGTCCGGATTCAAAGACAAATCCATCTCCCGTAATGCTGAAGGTCGGGCTTGCCGGTCCATTGCCGGTACCTGCAATGTCCGCTCCATAGATTTCCTGATAGATAGTATCCATATTTTCCGTACCATCTAACACTACCAGTTTAATACTCTTCTCATAATCAGGGAAGAAGCAGTCATCCGTCGCCTGCATCTCGGCAGCTTTTTTCGTCACCAGTTCCAGTGCTTTGTCACGGAAGCTGTTTCCGAGACTGTCAAAGGTGATTTTTTCTCCTGTCTGCGTATAATAGTTTCTGTAATCCTGTATGTACCAGCCATGCGCTCCCTGATTATATCCCTCATTGCCCCATACCACGCTGATCACCTTGTCATCTGCACGGATCACCAGAAATGAAAGCTCTTCATAGCTTGTCACTCCCGACATCTCGCCCTCATAAACTGTACCGAAATCACTATTGTTGATACTATCCAAAAAAGTTTCCACATACGCATTCAGATCCTTTTGGATCTTGTCCTGCGCTTCTTCATTACCTTCTATCGTGATCGTCGGCACCTGATAGGTATAGGTGTATTCTCTTTCCGCATTTTCCGGATCACTGCTGCCTTCAAAATCCTCTGTGGTAATCTCCACTTTGCCGGTTGCAGCAGTCTCGGTCTGCGTCTCCTGCTGCGATGTAGTCTCCGCCTCTGCATTTTCCTGCACGCTTTCCTCCACGTTCTCAATTGGGGTGCCGGTCACCTCCGGGATCACCGGGGATTCCGGACTTCCGCATGCAGTGCAGGTAAACAATAGTCCTGTAAGTAATGCTGCTAATAATTTCTTTTTCATTTTATTTACCTCCCAATATCAATATATATCGTCTCTGCATCATAACTGCATCATATTCGAACAGTGGAATTCAGTCTGACACACTACATTCCAGTGGCTTGTTTGCTATACAGAAAAACAGAGAATTTCGCCATGAATTACTATGATTATAACAGAAATCCATTATTTTTTCTCTAAAATCATTCGATTTCAGGCAACTTTTAAAGACACGGTGGAATTTACCTGTGCATTGGAATTTAAAATTTCAAGTCAGCGCAAAATAAAAACGAATGGTCCTCCCAAACCATTCGTTTTTATTTTCGTTTTCAATTTCCCGTCTTATACTTTTTCTCTTTTTATTGTGCCCGCATCTTAGTTCAGATTCAATCTCTGACCCACCTTGATCACATTCCGGTTCGTGATCTGTGCGTTTCTGCGAAGCAGCTCTGCCAGGGTCATATGATTCCTCTGTGCAATCTTGGAAAGCGTATCTCCCGGCTTAATGGTGTAATCACCTTCTGCAAACCATACGCTTTCGGACGGTCTGTGCTCCGTTACTGTTACCAGATAATTACCACCGCGTTTTAACGCGAACATGGACTGTCCATTAGAAGTTACGGTAAAGGATCCGCAGTACTCCAGGCGACCCTTTTCTGCATTGTAGCGGTACATGTTTGCAGTCTTGCCTGCATTTTCCTTACCTACATTTACATGAATATTCACATTCACGCCAAAGCTGCCGGTGTCCTTAATCTCCAGTTGGCTTGTAGGTGCGGATGTCTTAGCAGCTACAACATTTGCAGGAATATTATTGCTCGCCTGATCCACTGTCAGGTCAATGTTCTGAATCTTAGACAGATCTTTATTTTTCAGATCCTGACCACTGATACTCATCGCTACACCATTTCCACTATGGAATGCTACCGTTACATTGGTACCCTTAATGGTATTCAGTACTTTCTGCGGAACCTGTACCTCACCGGTACATACCATGTTCATGTTAACCGTTGCAATCGCGGGGTTCTGTGCAATTTCTGTAACCTTATCCTGTACAGAACTGCTTACTTCATTCCAGTTCACAGTCTCCGGAGCGGAAGAAGTGCCTGCACTGTCAGAGCCATTATCATTGCTATTGTTGTTATTGTTATTATTATTTTCAGGCTTACTATCATCCTGCTTCGGTTCATCGGGTGTTACAGTAATGTCTCCGGAGATTCTTCCGGACATTCTTGCGCCTACACCTTCGGGTACCTCATCGGTCAATTCAAGGAAGCCATTCATATTGATGGTACCGTCTGCATTTCGGGTGATACCACCATCCCTCAGCGCAGATGCCGTATCCAGACTCTTGAACCAGGAAGCAGCTGCCTCCTTACCATTATTATTGACAGACTTACTGCCATCAAAATAGTAATTCGTAACACCTTTGACATCTGCAGCATTCTGTGTTCCCAACAGTTTAAACTGTTCAGCCACCTTGTTGGACACCTTGTAGGATAAAATACCGTCTGCTACAAATGCTGTATTTACAGCGGTGTTGGTGTAAAATGCTACATTGTAACTTTCGTTATCGAACGTTGTGCTACTGTATACCTTAATATCAGGGCAGCTGTTAGAGTCAATACCCTTTGCCTTATTCGCAAAAGCAACAGAATTCTTCAGTACATGAGCTCCCGGCATACTGTCGCCACCCATTTTGAAACCATTACCATTGCCGGCATTGATCTCTCTGCCATTCTCATCTAAAATATAGCCATTTTTGAATGCCACACAGTTCTGAATCGTTACCACTCCAATGGAACCACTCTGCACTTTAGCGAACAGATCCCATCCATCATCGGCATTGTATGCTGCGATACATCCGTCGAATACGTTGCCCTGACCTACAGTCAGTTTTGCAGCGAATCCATCCGCATCCTCATAACCCTTATCTGCATTCAGATAGGAACTACAGTTCAAAATTGTGTTATGAGCTGGCCACTGATTAAATTGATCAGTGCCAAGATAACGGCTGATCTGTATACCTGTGTTACCATTTTTATATGCTTTGATCTGATCCAGTATATTATGGTTACCGGATACCTGAATACCCTTCTGGGCATCTGCCGATCTGGTCACATCGAATCCCTGGAAATACCAGTAATCGCCTGCCAGTATCATACCTGCGCATTTTCCGCCAAAGTCAAATACAGGTCTTGAGCCCGCCTCAGGATCAGCGATCATATAGATCATCGCATCTGCAGTACCATTGATTCCACGTTCTACTTTTACAGTACCGGACAGATTGTAAGTTCCTTCCTTGATCAGGATCTTCTGCCCGGGTGCAGCAATCTTCACTGCTGTGTAGATGTCCATAGGAGCATCTTTGGTACCTGCTGCATTGGATTTACCATTCGGACTCACATAAATATTGTTGTTCTCTACCGTCTTATACTCTACAGTGTGGTTAATAGTCACCGGATCATAGGAAGTCATTAACTTAAATTCGCCGGGTTTGTATTCCTTATCCGGGATAAAGTTGATCGTAAATGTGTTTTTGCCACTGTTCAACTTCAGAGCTACCGTTTCCTTGGTCAATGCTTTGAATTCCTTGTTCAGGACTTCTTTTCCGTTCTGATCCTTCACGACCAGAGTACCGTCAGCATTGCCATAGTATACCAGATTATAATCCGCAGAATTGGAGAACACAGGAGATTCTATCGTATTGATCGGATATACATATTGAATCTCTCTTTCCTCTGCTTTTTCATCATCCGCAGGGCTAATCGTCTTCAGATCAATATTGCTTACCGTAATTCTTGCATTTCTGGAAGCAAAGAATCCAACATAAATATTGTCTTTATCAATCTGGGTCAAAGAATTTCTCTCCAGATCATAGTAACGTACTTCTTTGATTACTTTGTTATCCTTATCTAAATATCTCAGATAGTAACCTGTGTTGTTTCTCTGAATCTGCAGACGGAAGTCAGCCAACAGATTCTCCAGGTTTCCGGTAGGCTCTGCCTTTTTATTCCAGTTACCCACAAGATTATAAGTGCCAGGACCATTAGTCGCCGCACCGGTCTCCAGTGTTGTGGTCTCACTGACATAACCTGCAGGCATCGTAATGGTTCCATTTTTAATTGCAGCAACATCATCTGCTGTTACACCAAGTCTGGAAATCGCACCCAGACCAAGCTTCATAGATATCTTGTTGGCAGAGATATCAGTAGTTACATCCTCGCCATCCCAGTAATACTCAACCTTGGTAGCAATCGCCTGATAAGCATTGTTCCAGAATGCAGTTCCATCACCATTCGAACCAACTGCATCCGCAGCCATCATACCGAAGCCTTCCTGTCCATTGGAAAGTGTCCAACTGTCTACATGAATATCTGCTGTCAAAGTAAAGTTCTCAGTCTCAGGATCAATTGCCGTATAATAGAAAGTCAGTCCATCTGTAGATCCGGGTACAATCTTACCTTTGCCACCTTCACTGTATACCGTTACCTTACCGTCATTTGCATTTCCGATAACACCATTATTCTTAGAATCCGTACTGGAACCGTATGTGGATACTCTCCAGACTCTCTGTGCCTCATCCACTACTGTCACCTCTGTGGTACCTTTTCCGGAGACGTCCTCTCCTCTGACTGCTACTACGGATATGGTATACATATTGCCCACTGTAAGACCACTTATGGTTGCTGCAGTAGTGGTACTCTCTGTTTTATTATCCGTTCCTTCTACAGTCACTACGTATTTCTCAGCTTCTTTTACTTCGCTCCATTCCAGTGCCACGGCACCTTTTCCTACATTCGTAGCGCTGGAGATCTTCGGTGCGGTCAGTGGAAGTACGAAATCTGCGTTCATGCTGTTGCCCGCCTTGTCCTCTTCTCCGTCACGGATTGCTTTTACCGTAAAAGTATAAGTTCCGGATGCTGCGGGGGTAAAGCTTACGACTGCCTTGTTGCCTTCCTTGGAAGACTTCGCAGTTCCGATAACGCTTCCTTCTGCATCGCTCATAGCGACTTCGATCTTGTCCGCGCCGTCGTAACCGATGTTGGTCTTTACGGTCACATCCACTTTACCGGCATTCTGTACCGCGCTGATAATCTCAGGGTTCTCTACAGTAGACCAGTCTGCGCGGGCAGGCTTTTCTGTGCCGCCTGTGGTCTCTGTTACGATTACTTTAAAAATGTAGTTATTATTCTCCAGACCTCCCAGGTAATAAGTTCCAGCATCTGTTACTTTCAATACAGAAATGCAGGCTGCATTTTTCGCCAGTGTCTCTTCTGTCTTCGCTACCACGGTTCCGCTTCCGGTAAGCAGTGCCATCTGGCGGTTGTCGTCTCCGCCTTCCACCCAGTACACTTTAACTTCTGCAGCTCCGGTGGTCTTGAAGCTTACTCCGTTTTTATTATTGGTAACATCCAGTTTTCCTCCCAGATTGATTCTCTGGGTGAATGCCGTTCCATCTTCAAAGCTCTTCTTACTGCCATCTACCTTAGATTTTGAGCTCCATAAAATCGTAAAATAATCATCGGTCCCGGCGCTCTGCTCTTCTCCGTCCTTCTTGGCTCCGTTTGTAAACTGTGCCAGATCCGCGGCATCTAGTACATACTGTTCTGCATTGCCGGCAGCATCCTGTGCACTTACGGCAACATCTTCCGACAATAATGCGATCTGTGCCTCTTCGGGCACACTCTGTGTATCGTCTTGTGTATCCGCTGCCTGCATTTCTGTCGTTTCGGCATTCTCATTTCCGGACACTGTGGTTGCTTCCGCTTCCACAGCAACCGTGTCAGTCTCCTCTGCCTGTACTACCACGGAAGGTGTACCCATTCCCGATAATATCATGGCACCTGCCAGCAGTAATGCTAACCAGCGCTTTCTCTTCTTACCCTGTCTGTTACCCAACATTTCCATACCTCCATCTGCTTTGCGTGCAATACACAAATGGTAACCCCTCCATTTGCTGTTTTGTAACCGCTTACAACGCTATGCACTATATATTATCACTACCGCTTTACATTAGTAAACTATTTTTTGTACATGTTGGATATTTTTGGAAGTTATTCATAGAATTTTTGAGCAATTTTTAGTCACTATTTTTGCGCAGGTTTCTGATTTTCACAAAAATGCACAGTTTCGTTATTTTGTTTCTATTTTTATAAAGTAAACGCTTTCATGTGAAATGGATTAAATTCTGTATCTTTGACTTGGCAAAAGTTATATAGAGTTATATATGAAAGCATTAAAATAGGTTGTCTTTTCAGGCAACCTATAACCATCTCTCTATTATTCCACGCCCCGCAACACAACTTTCCCCACATATTTCCGGACGAGTTCCGCCATCTGTTCCAGTTCCTCCCGCGAGAAAGCACCGAACGCTTCCACACCGCCCGGCTTAACAGCATTGCTTTCTGCTGTCTGTATCATCCGGTACAGGCAGTTATCATTCTCCTGATAACTCTGCAAGTAGTATGCAGGACACCCTTCGATCCATCTGCCGATCTCCTCAAATTCTCCCACGGTATGGATTCCCTTTACCACAGTAGTTCGGAATTCATAGGGAATTCCGCTGCTTTTCAGGATACCGATACTCTCCTCGATGCGGGAGATATCCATGTACGGTAGTCCCGCTGCCCGGGCATAATTATCTCTGGAAGCCTTAATATCCATCGCCACATAATCGATCAGGTGCTCCTGCAACAATTCCCACAATACTCCAGGCATATAGCCGTTGGTATCCAGCTTAATGGGATAGCCCAGCTCCTTGATCTTTTGCAGGAAATTGCGAAGGTCCCACTGCAGAGTCGGCTCTCCGCCGGTGACACAGACGCCCTGGAGGATTCCCTGCCTTTTCTTCAGGTAGGACAGCACTTCCTCTTCTAAGACGGAGGGCTGACCCGCAGGATCCAGTACCAGTTCCCCATTGTGGCAGAACGGACAGCGAAAATTGCAGCCTCCTGTAAAAACAGTGGCTGCAATATGTTCCGGATAATCTAATAAAGTTGTCTTGTTAAAACCATGTATTTCCATACAGTATTCCCTTCGTCCCCACAGGGACTGTATGACTCTTTCTTACGCCCTCGGCATGGCAGAATCCCGTACCACCAGTTCTCCGTCGAATACACAGTGCTGGTGCTTCGCTTTTTTCCCGATAATGTCAAACAGAATCCGGGCGGTCTCCCTCGCCATACTGTCTACCGGCTGCTTTAAAGTGGTCAAGGATGGGATAACATATTTCCCAATTTCCACACCATCAAAGCCTGTCAGGGAAATATCTTCCGGTACCTTATATCCGGCATCGGACAAGGCTTTCCCGGCACCGATTGCCAACATATCGGAGATTGCGAAGATCGCCGTGCACGGAATCTGCTTCTCCAAGAATTCCTTCGTCACCATATAGCCATTCTCCAGGGAGTAATCCTCAAGGTCACTCCTCATAGGCAGGATCAGTTCTTCTCTTACTTCTATTCCGTTATCCTTCAACGCCTTTTTATAGCCTTCCAGACGCAGCTTACCGATGGAAGCATCTGTTTTGCGGGCACAGACGATTGCAATATCCTTATGTCCGTTCTTGCACAGATAGTCCACCATCTTGTAGCTTTCCTTGGTATCATCCACGGTCACGGAAGAATAGGTATTACGACTGAATCCCTTTGGCAGCATTCCTGTAGTGCTCAAGATAAACGGTACATGAAGCTGTGCCAGTTTTTCCTCGCTGTGGACCAGATAACCGCCAAGGAAGATAATGCCCCGAAGCCTTTTTTCCTTCACCAGCTTCAGCGCCACCTCCACTTCGTCCTCGTCGTAATCGACATGTTGCAAAACCATGGAGTAGGACTTTTCCTTGATCTCTTCTTCCAATACCTTGATCATCTGGCTGAAGAAAGAGTTGTTAATACCTTTGACCAGTACTGCAATTGCCTTGGCATCCTGACGTTTCAGGTTTCTTGCGCTGTTGTTGGGTACGTAGTTATTCTCTTTGATCACCCGCATGATCGTTTCCTTGGTCTCAGGATTGATGTCCGGGTGGTTATTTATGGCACGGGATACCGTGCTGACGCCGACACCGCAGATTCTGGCAATGTCTCTGATCGTGATTTCCTCCATGGAGTACAACCCTTTCTAAGCGTACAGACTTATCTGCCGTACAGCTTCGTCATGCTGCGGATCCTCCCTGCAAGCTCCTTTGTAAAATCTCCGTTCCCCATTCTCCACATCCAGTTGATGCCAAGCGTGGAAGGAATGTTGATGCGGGCCTCCGATCCCAGTCCGAGATAATCCTGCATGGGAATGATTGCCATATCCGCTACGCTGGACATTGCGGCACGCACGAATTCCCAGGGAATCTGCTCTCTGGGAATCGGCTCTCCGTCCGCATTTTTCAGGCGCAGATAGTCGTCACAGAGCTTTTTATCAGCTCCCTTCAAGGTGTCATACCACCCCATCACAGTATCATTATCATGAGTTCCCGTATATACCACGCAATTATGTGTATAATTATGCGGCAAATAATCACTTTCCTCACGAGAATCAAAAGCAAACTGCAAAATTTTCATACCTGGATAACCGGATTTCTTTACCAATTCTATCACCGATGGTGTCAAAAAGCCAAGGTCTTCTGCAATAACTTCTTTTTCTCCCAATTTTTCCTTCATGGTACGGAAAATATCGTATCCAGGGCCCTGTTCCCAGTGACCGTGCTCCGCAGTGGGTTCCCCGTAAGGAATCGCATAATAAGCGTCGAATCCACGAAAATGATCAATACGTACCACATCATAGCGCTCAAAGCAAGCTGCCAGCCGCTGCATCCACCAGGCATAACCGGTCTCTTTGTGATGTTCCCAGTTATACAGAGGATTGCCCCACAGCTGTCCGGTGGCAGAAAATGCATCGGGAGGACATCCCGCCACTGCTACCGGCTCACAATTCTCGTCAAACTGAAACAGTTCCGGATTTGCCCAGGCATCTGAGCTGTCAAATGCCACATAAATGGGAATATCCCCTACAATCTTGATGCCGTTATCGTTGGCATAGGTCTTTAGTTTCTCCCACTGTACCTGGAACAGATACTGCTGGAACTGGTAAAATGTGATCTCTTTCGCATATTTTCTGCGATATTTGTCCATAGCCGCAGGAGTTCTCAGTTTGATATCATCCTCCCAGGCTGCCCAGCAGATACCGCGGAAGCCGTCCTTGACTGCCATGTATAATGCATAATCCTCCAGCCAGTACGCATTCTTCTGTACAAACTCCTGAAATCCCGGATCCTCTTCGATATGACTGTTGTCAAACGCTTCTTTTAACAGGCGGAAACGGCTCTTGTAGATTTTGCCGTAATCCACGGAATGAATGTCAGTACCGAAATCGTAAGCATTGCACTGCTCTGCGGTCACATAGCCTCTCGCCACCAGATCCTCCGGATCGATGAAATAAGGGTTCCCCGCAAAGGTGGAGAAGGACTGGTACGGAGAATCTCCATAGCTGGTCGGACCTAACGGCAGGATCTGCCAATATGCCTGACCGGCTTCTTTTAATCTGTCAATAAATTTGTATGCTTCTTTGGAAAAGCAGCCGATTCCGTATTTGGAAGGCAGACTGCTCACCGGCAGCAAGATTCCACTTTTTCTCATAACATAAATCTCCCGTTGTAACTTTTTCGTTTAACCCTTAACTGCGCCGGCTACCACGCCTTCGATGATGTACTTCTGACAGGTCAGATAGAAGACGATAATAGGGATAACCGACAGTACCAACAGTGCCATCATTGCGCCCAGATCCTTTGCACCATAAGAGCCTACCAGGTATTGTACCACAACCGGGATAGTTTTGTAGTTGGTACTCAGACCAATTACCAGATAAGGTAGCAAATAGTCGTTCCAGATCCACATAGCGTTCAGAATCGCTACTGTGATAGCTGTCGGCTTCAGGATCGGCATTACGACGCCAAAGAAAGTCTGCAACGGGTTACAGCCGTCGATCATGGCTGCCTCTTCGATGTCTAACGGAATAGATTTGATAAATCCGCAGAACATAAATACGGACAGACCGGATCCGAAGCCCAGGTACAGAAGCACCATTCCGGGAGGGTTGTTTAAGTGAGTCATATTCGCCAGCTTAGACATCGTGAACATAACCATCTGGAAAGGTACGATCATGGAAAACACAAACATATAGTACAATATGTTGGTCACACCGGTTTTTACTCTGGTCAGGTAGTAAGCGGTCATGGAAGTAAACAGAATGATCGCTGCCACGGAAAATACCGTGATAAAAGCAGACCATCCGAAGGCTGTGAAGAAACCTGTTTTTTCAATACCGTTCACATAGTTGGTAAGTCCTGCAAAAGTCTCTGCGGTAGGCAGTGCGAAGGGATTGTTACTGATGAACAGTTTTCCCTTAAAGGAGTTGATCAGTACGAAGAAAATAGGTGTCAAAAATGCAACTACCAGCACACACAGGATACAAAAAATGATTACATTGGAAGTTTTTTTCTTAGTCATTATTGCTCTACCTCCTTACGTCTGGTAAGTACCAGCTGTCCCAGGGCAATGACTGCCACTACAATGAAGAACAGTACTGCTTTGGCCTGACCAACACCTTCAAATCCGTTTCTGCCATAGAAGGTATTGTAGATATCCAGAGCCAGCATAGCTGTCTTTTTGCTGGGTGCTCCAGCCGTCAATGCAAGGTTCTGGTCGAACAGCTTAAAGCTGTTGGACACGGTAAGGAACAAACATATGGTAATAGATGGCATAACCATCGGAATTTTCACTTTGAATAATGTCTGTAACGAAGTAGCTCCATCGATCTCTGCTGCTTCGATCAGATCCGTAGGTACATTCTGCAGTCCGGCTACATAAATGATCATCATATAACCAATCATCTGCCAGTTCATCAGAATGATCAGACCCCAGAATCCATAGGTCGGATTCGCCACCAGTGTTGTCTCGTATTTTAACAATACTGCGTTGATCATCTGCTGCCAGATATATCCCAAAATGATACCGCCGATCAGGTTCGGCATGAAAAATACTGTACGGAACAGGTTGGTTCCTTTGATCTTTCTCGTCAGTGCCAGTGCTAGAATGAAGGCAAACACATTAATAGTAACAATGGACACTACGGAGAATTTTAGAGTAAATCCAAATGCGTTGACAAAATCTTTGTCCGCAAAAATTTTAATATAATTACCTAAGCCTACAAATTGCGCGTTTGTAATTGTCTTAAATTTGCAAAAGGACAGATATACGCCCATGACAAACGGTATGATAAAAGCAAAGGAAAACGCGATCAGGGTAGGCAGTACAAAAATGGGAAAATATCTTTTTAATGTCTTTTGCATAAGCCTGTCTCCTTTTTTACAAACACGGGGGCCGTGGTACCACCACCGCCCCTGTGTCTGAAGTTATATAAGATGGATTAAGTTATTGTCTTTTTATTGATGGAGCTTAGTTAGCTGCGGTTGCGGCCTTTTCAGCTGCCCATTCGTCAACTACTTTTGTCTTTACAGCATCCCAGTCGATGGAACCGGAAGCGTACTCCAGAAGAGCTGCGCCGAAGTCATCCTTGAACTGCTGGCTAGGGAAGGAAGTGAAGTTCCATGATACAGATGTCTTGGAGGTATCTGCCATGTAACGAAGAACTTCCTGTGCCAGAGGATCGGTGGGCTTTTCGTCATCGCTAAAGGTGTTGAAAGGAGCGATGAATCCAAGGTCGTTGGTTACTGCTGCCTTACCGGTCTCAGAAGAGAACAGCCATTCAACGAATGCGATAGATGCTGCCTGATCCTCAGCAGAAGCTTCCTTGTTGATGCAGAAGAAGTTCTCAGTACCGGTGCACAGTCCCTGGTTCTCTTCACCTTCAACTCCGGTATAGATAGGAAGGAACTTAACATCCTCAGCCTTAACGGTGTTACCTTCTACGCCATTGATCTGGCTCCAACCCCAGTTACCGTTCTGTACCATTGCTGCCTGACCCAGAGCGAACTCAGCCATGGAGTCGTCTACAGACTTGCTTCCCAGCAGGCCGGGTGCTGTGCAGGAGTTGTTGATGTACAGATCGAAAATGTTCTTGAAGTTATCGGAGTAAGTGAACTCCAGGTTATCGGTATCGGTGATACCCTTGTCCTTGAACTCGTAGTATACAGGGATGTTAGCCAGATGAGTCTGCCATCTCCAGTCTTCACCGGGAGTCAGGGATGTGGAAGCGAATACGCCTTCAATGCCCAGCTCATCTTTCTTAGCCTGCATATCTTCTACAACCTCTTTTAACTTAGCGAAGTTGTTGATCTCATCCATGCTTGCTGCCTTAGCACCATCCAGTGCGAAGTACTTCTGCATGATAGCGTCGTTATAAATGATACCATAACCCTCTACTACGTAAGGGATTCCGTATACACCACCGTCTTCGCCGGTGATTGCCAGGCTCTTATCCATTAACCAGCTGTACAGGTCTGTATCCTTTAAGTCTGCACAGTAGTCTTTCCAGTTCTGATAACCGATAGGTCCGTTGATCTGGAACAGGGTAGGTGCTTCCTTGTTAGCGATCTCAGACATCAGAGTCTGCTCATAGGTACCACTTGCTGCGGTTACAACCTTTACAGGAACACCGGTCTCCTCGGTATATTCCTTAGCCAGTTTCTGCCATACTTCGTCAACTTCAGGCTTGAAGTTCAGGTAGTATACAGATCCGTCTGCAGTTGCTGTCGTTTCGGCAACTTCAGTAGTTGCTACATCTGTCTTGCTTTCGGTAGCAGGGGTGGTAGCTGCTGCATCACCGGAGTTTCCACAACCGGTCAGCATGGAAGCTGCCATTACTGCACAAAGTAATACGCTTGCCAATTTCTTCTTCATAATCTTACCTCTCCTTTATGTTTGTACGGGTCACTTCATGATTCTTGCGTGTTCCCGTGATTGTTTCGGAATCGGTATCGGTATTGTTACCGGTAACGTTTCCGTTGCTGTAATTAGAAGATAGCACATTCACGAATCAGTTGCAAGAGATTTCCTGTAATTTATCGGAAGTTTGTATATTGTCATCAAATCTGCAACATTGTTTTTGTGCATTTTCACCACGGGATAAAGTGTTGATAAATGCTTATGGATAGTTTTATTTTCTGTAACTTGAGAGTTACGAGCCATGCAAAAATAGAACGGAATACCTCGGTGGGAGCTTGCTCACACAAGAGGTTATTTCGTTCTATTTTTATACGGCGACAGCCGTCAATGAAATAAATGTGGAGCGTCCTTTGCGACACATTT
>OHJA01000076.1_pt1 | contig 82394 bp, 79 predicted proteins | sample 1568441 | NCBI WGS metagenome assembly OHJA01 (sample SAMEA3879500, study PRJEB24766) | human gut metagenome | biome: human-associated habitat; feature: feces | place: USA | collected 1985/1987 | reverse complement strand
CGCCGGGTTCCCGCGACAACTCTTTCGCTGACACATAACATCTGCCACCAAATAAATTTACATTCACAATGTCTGAAAAAACATCTTTGTATTGTAGTAAATTTTTCTCTGCTAAATCTTTTGCTCCCAAATGGTATCCTCCTTAATTAGTCAAATTCTTTTGTTTCTATCATTACAAGGAGAACCTCTTCGCCCCACCCTTGTTTGTATATATACTAGCACAATCAAAGCGCAAAGTCAATATATTTACTTACAATTGTCAGGCGACTTACGCCCCTCAAAAAGAACATTAAATCGTACCAAACATGCCAAATTCCGGCATATAAAAAGAGCGTAAAACGACACCACCAATAAGAGGGACGTTCTACGCTCAAAGTTTTTTCAAAACCCGTCTTATATTACTTCCTTATCTTGACTTTTTTCACCGTGCTCCACTTACCATACACCTTTTTCTTGCCATTCATCTTATAGGCACGGACACGAATGTAATACGTTTTCTTCTTTTTCAGTTTCTTAATGGTGTACTTGGTTTTCTTGGTCTGTATGCTCTTTTTCTTTTTGAACTTTTTATTCAAAGCATACTGGAGCTGGTAACCTTTAGCGCCAGTAACTTTCCCCAAGAATAACTTTAAGCGTCCTTTTTTACTTAATGCTTTTTTTATTTCCGCTTGTGTCATCCCTGTTTTTCGATAGTTTTGTTCCTTTGTCGTATTTAATTTACTTTCTGTAACTGTTGTGATAAACCTACAACACCTTTGTTCCTTATCTCTTCTTTACCTTAACTTTTTTTACTGAACTCCACTTTCCATATACCTTCTTTCCATCTGCAATTTTATAAGCTCGAATCCGAATAAAATATGTCTTTTTCTTTTTCAGCTTCTTTAATGTAACAAAGGTATATTTAACCGTTTTTTTCTTTGCCTTTTTAAACTTTTTATTTGTTGCATACTGAATCTGATACCCCATACTGTTTGGCACCTTTTTCCAAGTAACTTTTACTTTGCACTTCTTTTGATTCTTTGCAACGACACCTTTAATCTTTGTCAAAGAAGCCATTTGACCGCTATTCTTCCCATCATTGACCGTTTGTGACGATTGCGGAATATTCCCTTTTGTCGGCACTTGCGGCATCATAGATGGCTTCGGCGTATTCGCCGGTTGATTGTCTGGATTCGGTTTCACACTTGGCTGAGGACTAGGAGATGGGATTATCTGTGAACCATCACTCTCTCCTTTTGACACCACCGTACATGTATCCTTTACACTCCCACATGAAACAGTAATTGTCGTTGTTCCTTTTCCTACGGCTGTCACTTTTCCTGTTTGATCTACGGAAGCAACCCCTTCATCATCCGATTTCCATATTATTGCTCCATCTGCATCAGAAGGATAATAACTTGCATTTAACTGGTAACTGTCACCAATAGAATTTAATTCTATGGATGTTTTGTTTAAATAAATGCTTTTTATCGGAATGTTGACAGTTACCTTACATGTCGCCGTTTTTTCACCTGCCTTTGCCGTGATAACAGCCTCGCCCGCCGATATGGCTTCAATATTCCCTGTTTTGTCCACTTTTGCAATCTTCTCATCCGAAGACGACCAAATAACTTCATCCGTAGAATCCATTGGGTTTAATCCAGCAGTTAATTGATATTTCTCATTTCGCCCTAATGTCAATTCTGTTTCAGTCAGCGTGATTTTCTCCGTTGCAATCTGCTGTGCAACAAAAGCAATATCATTTTCTTTTGCATACTGCTCCGCATAACTTCCTGCCACACCATAAATTGTCATTTTATCTGGATAGGAAAATGCACTGTCAGATATCGAAGTTGTTGCTTTTGGAATTGTAATCTTTTTTAATTTCGTACAATTCTTAAATGCATTGTCTTCTATGGTCTCCACCTGATATGGGAGACTAATGGATTCCAGAGAGGAACAACCTCTAAATGCCTCATTCGGAATTTTTTTAATTCCTGTACTAAGCACAATTTGATTCAAACTTTCACAATCATAAAAAGCACCTTTTCCTAAACTAACCACATTATTCTGCATATTTACATTTATAAGCGAGTCACAATTATAAAAAACTTCCACACCAATTTTCTGCACAGTCTTTGGTAGTATAATTTCTTGTAACTCATAACAATTTCCAAAAGCGCCATCACAAATAAATGTAAGTCCTTCTAAAAATTCAATTTGCTTTAAATTCTTACAACTGCAAAACACATTACTGCTTAGTGAATTTAGTTTATTATTTAATCTAACATCCTCCAATAAATCACAGTGGTAAAACGCTTTTTCTCCCACACTTTCAACATTCTCTGGCAACACTATTTTTGATAGATTGTCGCAATTTTCAAATGCATTATTTCCAATCTTTTTTAATTGTGAATTTTCTTCAAATTTGATTTTTTGTAAATTTGTACATCCGAAAAAAGCTTCTTCGGCAATTTCCGTTATAGTTTTTGGAATTGTAATCACTTCCAGTGCACTACAATTTTTAAATATTTTCCAATCTAACTCTTTTCTATTGCTATTTATCGTTATCTCTTTCAAACTTGAACAATATTCAAAAGGACCTGTTGTTGTTCCTTCTGTCCCCCACCAATCGGATTCCATTTTTACTTTCTCTGGAATATTAATTGCCTTCAATGAAGAACAATATGCAAAAGTCCCATAGCCAATTGTTTCAATTTCAGCAGGCAATGCTATCTCTTCAAGAGATTTATCTCCCCAAAATGCATAATTATCAATTTTTTTTAGACTTGTTGGTAAATTAATATCCATTAATTTGTCACATCCTCTAAAGGAGTTTCCTTGAATTGTTGCCAATCTTTTTGGTAATTGAACACTCACAAGATTAGTACAATTTTGAAAGGAACTTTCATTAATAATTTTAACATTCGACGGAATAACCACTTTTCTTATGCCAGTACAGCCACTAAACAATTTTTCTGGAATTTCTGTTGTGTTTTCACTAAATTCTACTTCTGTCAAAAGAGAATCTCCGACAAACGGACCTTCATCTCTCGCATCTTGTCCCCACCAATTAGCACCAATTTCAACATCCTCTGGCAATACAACCGTTTTTAAATTACCACAATAGCCAAATGCTTCCCATCCAATCTTTTCAATCTTATCTGGAAAATCAATTTTGGTAAGTGCATTACAATTTCTAAATGCATAATTATCTATCTTGTTTATACGGGCTGGAAATGTTACTTTCTTTAAATTAGTGCATTCCCTAAACGCTGATGCATTTACAACATTTATTGTCTCAGGCAACTGCAATTCCTCCACCCCCGTACAGCCCCAAAACAATCTTTCAGGTATCTCTGTAATGTCTTGTTCAAATGAAATATTTTTTAAACTACTTGTTTCCCAAAATGGACCATTGTCACGTGCATTTTGCCCCCACCAATTAGCACCAATTTTTTCTAATGTCTTTGGTATAAAAATGCTTTCTAAACTTTCACAATAAGTAAACACCTCCCACCCTAAACTTTCTAATTTTGTTGACATTTTCACCAAATTTAAATTACTGCAATTTCTAAATGCGTAATTATAAATATGCTTAATATTATCTGGCAACTCTATTTCTTTCAATACACTACATTCTCTAAATAAGCTCGATTCTATCACCGTATATTTCACATTATTCGGTAAGTGCGCATACCCCAAACTGGTACAGCCTTCAAATGCACTCTGCCCAATCGATTCCACACTATCCGGTATACTCACAGACAGTAAACTCGTACAGCCTTCAAACGCACTTTCTCCAATGCTAGTTACACTATCAGGAATCAGCACATGTATCATCGTTTTATTATTCAAAAATGCCTCATCGCCAATCGCTGTTACCGTATCCGGAATTTCTACAAATGGCTGCCATCCCGTGTATTTTACTAAAACACCATCTTTTATGATAAAATTTGCACTATCATCATAAAAGACATCATCGCCATCTCCGTAAATTGACGCATAATTATCAGCACGATAAATTGTAATTCCTCCATTGGAAGAACCATATCCGTATGTTCCTTTTGCTAATTCCGAATAAGAACGTTCCCATTCATTGATACCACATCCTCCTGGAGCACAACCATTCACTGCGGCATTACAATCATATACTGTGATTCCTTTTGAAGTCAGTCCAGTAAAAATCATGGTATGCTGACCAGAAGAAGCTGTTGTACTGGCCTGAATTACATCACCAATTTTAGCCTGCGCAAATAATTGCTGCACTTGTGCCGCTGTAAAGTTTCCTGTCAGTTGTCCTACCTTATTTACACCATTTTCGTCTCTATATTGATAACGAGCATTAGAATAATATCTAGCCGGCATTTCTTTTCCATAAAGGAAAAAGAATACCATACGTGCAAACCCAAAACACTGGGTTGCTCCACCCCAATCTCCTTTCCATGTTGCTCCTTGATTTGGCGGATATTTCTGCTTTATTGCTGCTAACCGCGCCTTGATGCTCTCTGTGCTGTCATAATTTCCATCAATCGTTGTTCCATTTGGTGTCTTACGTGTAACTGTATTGCCGGAAATCTTCAACAGACCAGCAGATACATCTGCTGATGCCTCCGAACGGCAGCGGTCCATATAAGTAGCATAAGTAAAACCGGAAAGTGAACCTGCCCAGCTTTTTAATGCCTGTTTTATTGATTTATCTGAACCATTTACACAACCTGCCACTTTGTCCATAGTTGTTTTCATTGTTGTAATATAAAAACCATATACAACTTTATATTGCTCTATTTTTTCTGCTGATGCTTTCCCGTTTTTAAATTCTTTACGCAGCTTATTAACTTTATTTCTTGCCAAATATGTATATGCCTGACACATTCCAGCTTGTATGATCTGATCTGCTGTTGGACAAAAGGATTTATATATTTTTCCTAATATATTTGCACAAACATTTTTCACAAACACAACCGGTGATGAACCATATTTTGCCACGGCACTTACCATTTTTTTTATGACTTCATCCTGTAGATAATTTTTCTTAGCAAATGTCAGGAAATCTGATGTCCGATCTGACATAATTGACCGGATTGCACTGGCAAACTCTGAATCCATGGAACTAAAAGCATCATCCAATTTGTTCAATACTGCCAAATCCAAGTCCTGCATTTCAATATATGCCGTAATTATTTTCAATGCTTTCTGTGCATTGCCGGCATAACCCAATATTTTTGAAAATGTATCTGCATCTGTATACATATCCACAAGTTTGTCAACTTGATTATCTGACAGGTTTAGGGATGAGTTTTTCAATGACACTTTATAATTGTACAAATCCGTTGCATTTGCCACATTATAAGCATCGGAAATGGTACTATATGCATTTCCGATTTGCGATGCTGTATTTGTAGCAGAAGTATCACTGGACAGATACGCCTGAATTAATTGATAAACCACTTCCTTATTCAATTTGTCTTTGGTGCTCTGTCCAATTCCCGCCTTGCTTGCCAATTCCGATATGATGATGTCCGCACCATTTTGTAACGAATATAAAATGGAGGCACCTAAACCTTCTGCATCATTGATCGTTGACATCCCTTTTTCAATGCGTTCTTCGCATCTAGCCATATAGTTATCATAGGCCTTGTTATCGAGATATTCCGGACATCTATAATATATGTCCTCTTCACTAACAGAATATGCTGCTTTTACTTTTTCTGCCGGAACAAATTCAGCCAGTTGCAAACAACACATAATTGCTGCCATCAATATGGCTAAGATTCTTTTTTTCATAACAATCCCCTCCAATTTTTGTTAATTCATGCCTACATCATAGCACATATTGTTCTATGGTTCAATAGTCCATTTTGTTCTAGCATTATCATATACACTACGTTCAATTTATAATATTATTGAATTTTGCTCGGATTTCATCCGTTTAAAATCACCCTTAATCCTAGGAGGTTTTTTACATGAAAATGCAGCGTATTCGTGATCTGCGAGAAGACAACGATTTAAAACAAACAGACATTGCAGACTACTTACACATTAGCCAGCGTACGTACTCACATTATGAGACAGACAGCCGGAGCATGCCGATTGAAGTGCTAAGGCGACTTGCTGTCTATTACAATACAAGCATGGATTACCTTGCGGAACTTACCGATGAGAAAAAGCCCTACACAAGAAGCAAAGAAACACTTCCAAAATAAAAACACACTGCTTCCCATTGCAATGTGTTTTTATTTTTATGCCTCTGACCGTATCTATTTACAGCGCACTCACATCCACCAAATACGCCCTCTTTTTATTTGTTATCAAAATTTTCTTCTGCGTTTTCACCAGATGAATTTCCATATCATTTCTTAATTTCCTCGGAATATTCATCTTCTTCCACGTATGATTTGTGAGTTGAATGAGATAAACCGCCTGTTTTTTCTCCTCCAGATTTCCAAATAATACATAATCACCACTTACATCAATTACATCGCCACTATCCTTAACATCCGGAATGGTAAATGACTGATTTCCGGTAATTTCATAAAATTCCAGTGATTTCTTTTTGTGGTGGTAACGGTAAGACCATTTCATATTAACAAGGCCGACACCTGAATATTTCTTCTCAATTCTCATGGTCTGTAAATTTACTACGCATGTAGAATCCTCTTCTGTACTGTTTTTAAAAATTGACTCACCGTAGGTTAAAATTCGGTTTTCATCCAAAAACTCAATTTCTGTTGTTCTGGCATATCCATTCACGAGTTTCTGACTTATTTTTTTCTCCGTCTGCGAAGCAATATCAAAGACTGACCAGTAGCCGTCTCCCCTGTGATTGCACAAAATTTTACTACCTTCCGGTGACATAACAAAATTGCATATCATGTTACCGCCGGATATTTTTTTCACCGTTTTCTCTGCCAGATTGATTTCCACCAAATAACCTTTTGTCGCATTTTTTTCTTCTCTTACACCGTAAATTATGCCGTTTTTATAATAAGAGAAAATCTCGGTAATTCCTCCCGTGTAATTAAAGGCATAAATTTCGTTGCCGCTTGCCACATATTGAAAACCGCATTTTTCCCCGTCAAGTACACTTTCAAAAGCAACCGGTGTCATTTTCTTTAATCCATTGGAAACTACTGTGTACACATGGTCTACTTTTTCCTCATCTCCCTCAAAATGATATTCACTGATAAAACTTTCTTTCTCTCCGACCACCATCATGTTTTCCTGTAATTGTATCGTGCCATCTTTTTCCGCCTTAACGTCTGCCACCTGTTTCGTTGGTTCTGGATTTAACTCCACCTCGGTGACATTTTCCTTGCCAAATATATTTTCCAAAAGCGATTGAAACACATTGGATTTCGTTGCCGCCACAGTTACAAAAGTTCCGCACAAAAGGAAAATCACTACCGCCGCAGCCGCTGTCCGAAGTTTTTTCATTGAATTTCTCCTATGGGAAATACCCTGTATCTTTTCCGGATTCAGTGCCTCTTCCACCCAGTCTTCCGGGGCTTTAATCTTATCTATTTTTTTAATATCCATCATTATGCCTCCTGTTTAATCCCTGTTAATTTTTCATGATAGCAGCGAGTTTTTCTCTGCCTCTGCGAAGTCTTGATTTCACCGTATTCACACTTGTATGCAGCATTTTTGCAATTTCACCCGTGCCATATTCTTCATAATAATAAAGCACAATTACTTCACGGTACCGAAAAGATAATTTTCGCAGAGCCACAACAAGCTGCTCTGTTTCTTCATCTTCTATTTGCAAAGAGCCAGCCTTTTGGTTCTCCTGTGGCACATATCCAATATCCACATTTCGATTCCAGAACTGCCTGTGGTAATCTCTGCATTCATTTCGCGCAACTGTGTAAAGCCACGCTTTTATGTGTTCTTCCTCTCGAAAGGTTTGTTCTGTCTGATAGAGTTTCAGAAACGTATTTTGAAAGCAGTCCTTTGCTGCCTCCTCATTCTGCGTCCAGACAACACATAGTCTCGTTATGTCATCTGCATACTGCCGCACGACGTCCTCATACTCTATCCCGGCATATTTATTTATCATTGCCTGATACTCCTTTACTACAATATCTTTTTTTCATGTATAGTAGAAAATAATTACTTTCTATATAATACACGATTTGGATGGGAAAATGGGTGCAGGATTTTAATAAGAGAAAACCTCACCCCATAATATCAAACAAAAATGAAGTTCAATTCGTGAGAGACTATAATGCGAAACATTATCTTGTCTCGATACGAATGAACTTCATTTTTTTATTCCCACACTATTCTTCTCACTCTTGCATGCCGGCATGGGTCATGCAGAGGGTCATTTTCCGAATATCCGCATCTTCCCTCAAAACATTCCAGACTTCTGGCATGATATACGAAAATATCATTTCCATCCTTATCTTTTGTAAATGAATTGTGTCCGGGTCCAAATTCCTCATGTAAATCTTCGGATGTAAGCACCGGTGTATTCTGCTTAGTCCATGAATCCCGCTTTAGCAAATCACTTCCCTCTTTGGCAGAAATTACTCCTACACAATACTCCGGACCAGTACCGGACGCTGAAAAGAAAACCATTATTCTGCCATCATGTTTGACAACCGCAGGTCCCTCATTTACGGCATAGCGGACTTTTTCCCAATCATACTCCGGCTCCGTTAAAAGCATCGGCAGTGAAATTAGTTTCCATGGCTCCTCGCGATTAACCTCTCCCAAATACAGGCAGGAAATTTTCTCCGGACTATGCTGCGCCCAAATCACATAAGAGCGTTCACCATCTTCAAAATATGTCATATCCAAGGAAAATCCGGTGAAAGAAAAATCATCCTCTTCCCTCTTTTGGAATTTTCCCTTTTCACTCCAAGTTCCGGTATATGGATCATTGCTGTCGCAGACAAGAACGTGGCAGTCAAATGCCCAGTTATTTTCCTTGTCCTCACTTCCGGCATAAAACACATACCAGCGTCCTGCGATATAATGCAGTTCCGGCGCCCAGATAAAACGATGTGTTAATGTTGTATCTGCCACTTTCCAGATGGTAATTTCTTCTGCTGATGCAAGTTCTGAAATATCTTTTGCCCGCCGCAAAATCACACGGTCATATCCATCCTTGTCGTCTGCACTTTTCATTGGATAAGAAGCGGTGAAATAATAATATCCATCGGGTCCTAATGTAATGTATGGATCGGCACGCTCCTCAATAAACGGATTTTGATAACACTCTTTAAATTGCATTTCTCGGTCCCCCTTATCATTTTTAGTAACTTAAGCGTACAACAATCCCCCCGTTATCGCCATGTCATTTCGTGACCTTGTTTTGGAAAAATGTTACCAATTTTCTTTGACACAAGAAGGAGTAACATGGTAAAATCAAGCAAAAGGGGGACTATTCATGGCTGCAAAAACATTTGACGAAGTATATCTGGTAAATTATTCATCCTACGATGATGTCAATCTGTATGAGGTCGGATGTCAAAAATGTGACCCATCTTACGGATATGGTCCAATTATCCGCAAATTATATATTCTGCATTATGTCGTAAGCGGTGAAGGAATTTTGCGCATTAACAATCACGAATTTGCAATTAAAGAACACGATATCTTCGTTATACCGGCTCATACTGCATCTTACTATGAAGCAGACGAAAACCATCCATGGAACTACATCTGGATTCAATTTGACGGATTTAAAATCAAAGAAATGCTGAATAATTGTGGATTATCGGACAAATCTCCCATTCTCTCTCTGCATCAGGAAGCCAAAAAAGCGGAAGACTGTATAAGACACATCTTAACAAATTACGGAGATGAGTACGCTTGCATCGGAAAAGTATACGAATTATTTCAGCACATGATTCATGCAGCGAACCTCAAAAATAAGCCACAAAAAAAGCGAACTGACTCTTTAACTTACATTCAAACAACCATTCAATTTATCCGGCAAAAGTATTCTGACCCGATTCGTATTCAGGATATCGCCGATTACTGTGGACTAAACCGTTCGTATCTTACGCGGTTATTTAAGCATGCCACCGGTTATACCCCGCAGGAATATTTAGCGCAGTATCGCATAAATCAGGCCAAACAGTTGTTAGAAGAAAATGAACTTTCCATTCAACACATCGCTTACTGCGTTGGCTACAATGACTCATTTACTTTTTCCAAATTATTCAAACGACAGACCGGATTTTCTCCTTCAGATTACCGGTCTTTTACCAATAAAAAAACTCCGATTACGGAACACACACTGCATACCGTAATCGGAGACAAAATCGAGTAATTCTTATCGACGGAACAATCCTTTTTTCTCATAAGGCTCACTTGTATGGGAAACTAATTCATAACCAATTTCTTTAATTTCCTTTTCCAGCATAGGAATATCTAACGATTCCTCGCTGATTACAACAGTTTCTCCTTTTTTTGCAGAGGAAGAAACTTTCTTCACCTTACAATGGTTGCGAATCAAATCATTCATATGCGATTCGCACATGCCACACATCATACCGTCAATTTTTAACACAGTTCTTACCATTGGAATCATCTCCTTTAACACATTTTCATGTCTATTATAGCAAGAGATTCACCCTTTGTAAAAGATTATTTGTTTGTTGATAAAAATGGTTGCAGAACACCTGCCATCTGGTTAATCGGCATCGACTGCAGATAAATCTTACCGGGACCGGTCACTACGGTGTTAAAGAATCCTTCTCCACCAAGCACCTTATTTTTCAGTCCCTTAACGGTTGTAATATCCATCGTACAGCTTGCATCCATCGCAGCTAAGTAGCCGGTATCAATAATCATCTGCTGCCCTGCTGCCAGCTCATATTCCTTTACATAGCCATCAATTTCTACAAAAGCCGTACCGTTGCCGGAAAGTCTCTGCATAATAAAACCTTCGCCACCAAACAGACCGCCACCTAATTTTTTCTGGAACGCAACCGATAATGTCACTCCATCCGTAGAAGCAAGAAATGCGCTCTTCTGTGCAATTATCTCATTTCCATTTCCAATTTCAAATGCCAAAATCGAACCCGGAAAACTGGAAGCATAAGCAATCTGTCCGGCTCCGCCTTCTGCTGTATAACGGTTCTGGAACATATTTTCCCCGCTGAACATACGACCAATCATTTTTCCCATTCCGCCGCCGGATGTCTCCATCTTCATGTTTGGCGTCATCCAAGACATAGCTCCTTTTTCCGTAATCATGGACTCGCCTGCCTCCAAATCACAAATAACTACCGGCAACGGTGCTCCTTCAATTGAATATTTCATATGTATAAATCTCCTTTCGCAATTTCATAAATTGGATTTATTCTATCATATTCAAACTGCACTTTCCATAATCACTGTCAAAGCGGTTATAAAACTGTCGTAATTGCTATTATTTTGTCGCAGCCTCTAAGAAAGAATAAAAAGCTGGTTTTGGATCTTCTAAACTTTCTCCAAATAACAGACATGAAGTAGGTTTTCTCCATGAAATCGCATCATAGAGTCCCCATACCGTAACACCTGTGATTCCGCGGGCATTTACGGATTTATCACGATTTTCCTGTTTGGAAATAAGCAGTTTCATAATATCGGAATAATGATTTGCCAGATCCTCTTCTGTCTGTCCATCTTCGATTCCGATATCCAATTCTGTAACCTGAACCTGAAGTCCGGTTGCCAAAAACTTATCCACTGCTGTTCCATATTTTTCAAGAGACGGATAATTCACAGTAATATGGCTCTGCATACCGATTCCACCGCAAATTTTTGCTTCTTCTCCTTCATTAATGTAATTGATGAGTTCTACAATTTCATCCGCAACATCATATTCATTGTAATCATTATAGAACAACGTAATATCTTTCTGCAGACCGTACTGTTTCAACTCATCATAAGCTACTTCGTAAGCCTTTTTCACATAGGTTGGTTTCAAGCCCATGTCACCATAAACATCCATCCAGGAAGTAGCTGCCGGATCATTTGTGCGGTGCGTATACTCATTCGTAATGTCCTAGCAATAAACAAGGGAGCCTGCCTTACCGGTCAAACTCTTTTCCTTATCCATGACATGTTTCATTACAGAACGGATATAAAATTCAAGTCGTTTGTCCATCACTTCTTTCGAGACATTAGCGCCACTGCTGCTATATCCTTCCTTGAAGAAACGCGTTGATGTCTGCTGATGCCACTGCATCACATGTCCACGCATCTGAAGTCCATACTGATTGGCAATCTCAAGAATTTTGTCCACACTGTCAAAATTCAACTTGCCAACCGTCGATTCGGTGTAACCATCCGGAATCACATAACCAAGTTTTTTCGCTTCGCTCACAGAAATCGTACCACTCCAGTCAGACAAAATCTGTGCAGGCTTTAACTCATTTTCCAATGTGTAACTGTTAAAATGATGTTTCACAAACTTCATCGTATCATCACTCTGCATCTGATAACCATTATTCCATGAAGTATTGTAACTTACTACATTACCCATGCGTTCAAAAATTCCACTGTAAGTATCCTTGATACTCGTAAGTCCTTCCGGATTAAATGGTTCTTTTCCCGCTGTTGTCTGTGTAATGGTAAGATCATCCACAAGAAAATCAAAATTACCGGATGGTCCCTCGACATAAAATGTTAATTTAGAAAATGACTCCGGAACCTCATAAGTACCCTCAATTTTAGTCCAAACACCGGATTTCAATGTTGTTTCTTCCTTGATTGCCGGATAACTATCCTGACCGGAAACCGTAAGGTTCGCTGATAACTTAATAGTTTGATCTGAACTGGTTGTCTGTTTAACCCATACCGAAATCGAATACGTTGCACCCTTCACAATCGAATCCGTTACATTCAATTCAGCTCCGTTCCATGTGCTCGTACGTCCGGTTACAGAAAGACAATTTCCACTTCTTCCGCCGGAAGCCACTGCTACTTTTGCTGCTCCACGTCCGGTAAATCCATCCGTTCCGTCTTCAAAACCGGTAGACAAATACGTTTTTTCTGCAAATTCACCTGCCGGTGTTGCTGTTGGTGTTGCTGTTGGCTTTGCCGTTGGTGTTGCTGTTGGCTTTGCCGTCGGTGTTACCGTTGGTGTTGCTGTCGGGGTCGCCGTTGGCTTTGCCGTTGGTGTTGCTGTCGGGGTCGCCGTCGGTGTTTTTTCTGGCTCCTGCGGTTTATCCTGTCCATCCGTCGGAGTTTGTGTAGGAACAGAAGGCATCGTAACTACCGCAGTAGAACTCGGTTTTTCCGTTGTTTTTACGACATCATTTGTTGCCACCGGCGTACGGACAAGTGTAGCCTTTTTGACTTTAACTTTACACCTGTAACTCTTCCACTTGCCATTTTTCACCTTGCAGGTAAGGGTCGTTGTTCCCTTTTTCTTTGCGGTCAGTTTTACAGCATACTTACCGCTCTTTTTGTAACTTGCAATGCTTTTTTTCTTAATACTCCATTTGATACGCTTTCCTTTTGCGTTTTTGATACGAATTGTCTTCTTCTGTCCCACTGTCATCGTAACACTCTTTTTGGACAGTGCAATTTTTCTTCTTGCTGCTTGACCGGAAACACCTTGCAACGGTGTCATAAGGGAAACAGCTAAGGACATACTTAACAATCCTGCAAAAACTTTTGCCTGCTTCTTCTGCATATAAATCCTCCTTGATAGCATATAAATTTTCCTTATAAGGAAAACGCTATATTTTACACTCAAATTATACGACGTTTACTACCAAGTGTAAAGGAAACTTTATCTAAAAATGTACTAAAAAATCTGAAATACCACAAATGATGCAAGCCATGCCATAACCAGCTGAAATCCAGCTGCTAAAAACATAAATTTAATACTTCCGCTTTCCTTACGAATCGTTGCCAGCGTAGCAAAACAAGGGATATACAGCAGGCAAAAAATCATAAGACAATAGGCATTTACCATACCAAATCCGGCTGCACCAAGTGCCTGATGCAGCGCTCCCATACCGGCTGCCGAATTTACATTTGCTATTCCAAACAAAACAGCACAACTTGATACAACAACTTCCTTTGCCGATATTCCGGCAATCAAGGCCACGGCTATCTGCCAGTAACCAAGACCAATCGGTTTTAACACAGGCACGATAAAATGTCCGATTGCTGCTCCAAAACTTTCCGACATCTCATTTGTGTAACCATGTATTCCAAAATTTAAAAGAAGCCACATAGCAATAGAAGCAAGGAAAATTACGGTTCCGGCCTTCGTCAAATAATCTTTTACTTTCTCCCAAACATAAATCCAAATCGTACGGGCACTTGGTGCTTTATACTCCGGCAATTCAATAATAAGCATTCCATTTGCTTCTTTTTTATCTACAATATGAAGAATAAAAGCAACAAAAACAGCAACAACTAACCCAATGACATACATTGAGTAAGCTGCTATCATTGCATTTTCCCCAAAAAACATCTGCGAAAACAAAATGTAAATTGGAAGCCTTGCGCTGCATGACATAAAAGGCGTGACTAACATTGTTTTCATACGATCCTTGTTATCTTCTAATGCCCTTGACGCCATGACTGCCGGCACCGAACACCCAAATCCGAGAATCATCGGAATAAAGGCACGGCCGGATAACCCAATCCGCCCCATAATGCCGTCCATAACATAAGCCACTCTTGCCATGTATCCACTATCTTCCAAAAAAGCAAGTGCCAAAAACAAAATAAAAATATTGGGCAAAAATGTCAATATACCACCTACACCAGCTATAATTCCATCTACCAAAAGCGATGTAACCGCCGGATTAACCTGCCATGCTGCCAATGCGTTTGAAATAAATCCACTTAACCATTCTACTGCCAATTCAAAGTACCCGGATATAAAATCTCCCACCGTAAAGGTCAGCAGAAATACAAGTGCCATAATCCCTAAAAAAATCGGAATTCCGAAAATCGGATGAGTCAAAATACGGTCAGCTTTATCCGTTGACTGCGCCTTCTCCTCTTTGTTTACCAACACTTCCTGAACAATTTCTTCAATGAATTCATATTTCTGGTTAATAATTTCTGATTCATAACTGCTGTCAAGCACTTGTGGCAAATCAACCGGATATTTTTCAGAAATTTCTTTATCTCCTTCTAAGAGTTTAATTGCACACCATCGTACATGAATTATTTCGGGATACCGTTTCTGCAAAGCATCCGAAATACTATCAATCTTATCTTCAATTTCATCACTATATACCATGGCATGATCGGCATGATGGTCATGTTTGTGATGTGATGGCATTGTATGATGATGAACGAGTTTATCCGGCATAACCGCATCCTTGTGATGCGACACAGCATGCATCAGAATTTCAAGTCCGGTACGTTTTCTGGCAGACACAGGAATAACCGGAATTCCAAGCATCTCCGGCAGACGATGCAAATCAATTTCCATTCCACGCTTTTCCACAATATCCATCATATTTAACGCTAACACAACCGGCTTTCCAAGCTCTAAAAGCTGCAGCGTCAAATACAAATTTCGTTCCAGTGAAGATGCATCTGCCACATCCACAATAACGTCAACCTCATCACTTAGAATATACTGTCTGCTCACTTGTTCCTCCATCGTATAAGAAGTAAGACTGTATGTTCCTGGCAAATCTACAAGCCGATATGTATTATTATGGTATTTTAGCGCACCCTCTACTTTCTCAACCGTTACACCAGGCCAGTTTGCCACCTTTAAATTGGCACCGGTAAAAGCGTTAAACAACGTTGTTTTTCCACAATTTGGATTGCCAATAAAACCAACCACCAAATTTTCACTCATTGTTTTTTATCCTCCGCGACTTCAATTTTCTCGGTTATCCCCCTGCCTAATGCAAAACGCGTTCCTCGCACACGCACAATCATCGTTCCACTTCGCTTCCGGTTTAAAACTTCCACCGGAGTTCCCTTCGTCATGCCAAGTGCTTCCAATCTTTTCTCCGTTTGAAGCGGAAGGAAAAGCCCCTCAATAATGTAGCTGTTTTTCTTTTTTCCTTCTTGTAATATCATAGAACTTATTCTCCTCTACCCGTAATTATCCAAGGAGCCGGCTGCTGTTTAAAGGAATGATTTGCAGACAATCTGGAAACCGCAATCTGAATTGTCTCCACATCCTGAATTCCCAATTTCGAAAGCATCTCACCAGCTCCTGCTGCCACCTGAAAATCCAACGTATAAATGACAACATGAACATTTGGATTCTTCTTAACAAAATACTCAAGTTCCTGATTCATACTTGCGCTGGCTACCATGAATACCGTCGAAGGAACCGGACAGTCACGCATTGTTTCTTCATCCACGTGGTCAATAATTTTTACATTCTGCAACCCAAAATGGTCTACATTTTCCTCCATTGTATCACGGTCTGTAGCACTATATTCAACAGCAATAACCGTTCCTTCCGGAGCCAAAAGAGCGGTCTCAATGGCAATACTCTCTCCTCCGATAACACAGACATCGTCCTGCGTATCCACCATCATTTTATTTAAAATAACAGCACGAATCTCACTTCCCACATACTGAATAGAGCCCTTTTTGAAAAATTCATTGCCAATGCCGATTTTTGCCGTGTTTCTCGCATTTGGATTGACAATCAGCATTCCGGCAGAAGCATTGATTCCACGGTTAATCATATCCTTTACCTGACTGTTCAAAATCGGTCCGTCCGGTTCTGAACCGTCATTGTACCAAACCTCACACTCACCAAGCCCGGCATTCCACAAGCGGTAAAAAATATCGTCAATTCCTGCATTGGTAAATACCATTGTCGTTTTGTGGGATTCAACTGTAGGAATTACATTCTTGTTTTTCTTTGTAATATCAATAATTTTCACATGTTCCAAATCAATTGTTGTATTCTTTGCATAATATTGAAGCCAAGATAAAATAACCTCGTTTGTAAATATCTGTTTTTCCATTATAAAAGCCCCCTTTTGATATTTTTTATCAATTATTTTTATAAGCAGATTATACCACTAAAACAGGGGACGAGGCAAGGTGAAAGGGAGTTAATTTTGTACCCCTATAAAGTTTTGAAGGCTTTCGCTCAACAAAGGCTCCGGTGTCAGCATTTGTAATAAGGAGCCAAACATATCGGATGATTTCTTATCCTGTTTTTTCTTACCATGTGCTTTTTTATCTTTTTTCTGGTCGTTGGTTTCCGGCAGTCTGGCGTACCGAAAGCTTTTCTTGAATTCTTCTGCGACTTTCCGCAATCCCGCTGTCAGATATGTTTTGTCAGGGTCTTTGTCACTGATTCTGGAAATTGCCCGGACAATGAGAGTATTTGCTTCCTGCTTCGATTTACAGTGTCTTAACTGCTCTTTCAGTTGTTGTTTTGCTGTTTTCACACGCATTGCACTTCGATATAATTCGGGATTGTGAATTCTCAGATAATTTAACTCCTCTACAGATAAGTTCGCACCTCGTTGCAATTTTGCCCGAATCTTTTTCTCATAGTCTTGTTTTTCTTCCTCTGACATACCAGAAGTTATGTCCGTCAATTGTTCGCACACTTTTTTCCATATATCCTGTTCTCTCTCCTGTACGCCCTGTACGCTCCCGCTCGTCATTTGGAAACTTTTCCCAGTTGTTTTCATGTAAATTCCTCACTTTGTCATCGATAAATCCTTTTATCTCATATTATCATCCATGACTCTGTTTTATATATCGGAATTTTACTTGATTCCATAACGGGTCAAATCTACTTTTCCATCTGCCACTTCAACACCGTCTGCCATCAGCCGTTCTGCCTGCACATTGGCACCGCCAAAAGCAAAAGCCCCTGAAAGTTCTCCCTTACTGTTCACCACACGGAAACAAGGGATATTATCCGGGTCCGGATTTTTATGAAGCGCATTTCCAACCGCACGCGCCATTTTTTCATTTCCTGCCATGGCAGCAACCTGTCCGTAAGTTGCCACATGCCCTTTCGGAATTTTCTTTACCGCCTCATAAATCCGTTTTGTCGGATTATCCGTGACAAGTTCATAACTCTCATAAATCATTTTTCGAACATCCGCATCCGGGATAGTTCCATCCAAAACAATCGTATTCCAGTGTTCCTTGTTCTGATGCCATCCCGGTACTACGGAATCATAAATACCACGCCAGAAATCTCTGCTCTCCGGCGTTACCTTTACATTCAGACAGAGAAGTCCTTCCCTTTCATAAGTCCACAAAAAAACTTTTTTACTTTTTTTCACTCTTACAAGCTGCCAATTGGCATCTCGAAATGGTGCGTCCTGATATGTGTCCGGGAAGGATAACCCATAGGTTAGTGCTTCTTCTCTTGTCTTCATAATATATTAAATCTCCTCTGTTTCATTACCATTTTGTTCTCACTTTTAAAGTCTTAGACCATTGTCCATACACACTTTTCTGTCCGGCATCCGTATCAACTACCGTATTCGAGCAATAGCGGATATAGTACGTTGTATTTCGTTTCAATTTCTTAATCGCACGTACCAGCCTCCCCTTGTTTGAGACCGTCTTCGCCTTTTTAAATGATTTCTTGGTTGAGTACTGGATTTTCATTACATAATCCGGGTACTGCTTTATTTTAATTTTTTTTGAAGAAATTTGCAAATGCTTTTTCTTTAATGCTCTCGGTTTTCCCGGCACATACACATCCAGCCAGATTTTTTGTGAAGTTCCATTTTCATAATTTGCCGCCAGTGCAATGTAAATGCAGGTACGTTTTTTCAAATAGGACTTTTTCACTGTTATCGTGTTCTTCTTATAATGATTATTTCTATAAAGAACATTTTTCTTTGAAGTCAGACTGCCAAAGGAATTTTTACAGTATATAATCTGATAATCCTTACAGCCGGACGGTTTATCCCACTTCAAAACGTACTGATTGTTTTTGATGGTTTTAATACGGAAATTCTTTGGCACATTTTTCGGCTTCTGAACTACCGGTTTTACCACTTTTTTCAAGTATTTTGCAGGCACATAAGCTTTCTGACTGTTAAAATAAATGGCTGCCCAGTTAGCGTTACTCTCTTTTTCATACACCTGAACCTGTGCCTCATTTTGCAGATATCCCAAAACTTCACTGGATGAATTAGCTGCTGCCTGCACATTAATATCCCTTTTCTGATTCGCATTAGTAACCGGATAATTCACTTGATAGTCCACCAGATTACTCGGCGTTTTCATGTCTGCCCGGTAAAGATTGATATACTTACTCTTTACATAGTAATATCCCGGACGATTTCTCGTCATATAATTTACGTCATTCTTTCCGTTAAAAGAAATTTTGTAATATGTATCCGTTGTGTCCGATGTGCGGGATGGAAGTTTCACCGTAGAAACAACATTTAACTCGGTATTTACCTTTACTTTGTAAACGTCACCGGAATCTGCTGTTCCCGGAATCGGACTGATTCCAATAAATGACGAAGTAACTCTTCCGGTTCCCTCTTTCTTAATCGTCTCCCCTGTCGGAACTACATTTTCTGTTCGTCCACAATCCAGCCATACCACACTCCTTGGCAGCCTGTAAAAGCCCGGCGGATGTGATGCCATAAGCAGATACTGTTTACACATAACCGGACTTTCCGTGAAACTGCGGTAGCCATTGCTCCAGTAAATAATGTAATTTTTATCATAGGCGACAACTTGAAGCTTGCTGCCTTCATTTTCCAGATATGCACCGGAAATCCACGTGAAATTCTGATACCCCTGAACGGATGAATACAACTGTTTCAGATTCTCAATATTATCCTGCGGAAAATATTGCGGGTCAATCGTCTTTCCCTGAATTTTCGTGTTTACAGGCACCTTATCGACGGCAATGGTTTTCCAGTAGTTTGCCACATTATCGTTTCCTACTAAATACGCATGGGCAACGACCTGAATGCCCGGACAGCAGTTTTGCAGATATGCGGTTCGATAACGCGTGACATCTCCGGCTGCTTTTGCCGAAGTACCAAATAAAAGCACGCCTGCGAAAACAAATACCACGCCAAACAGACTGTGAAAAATTTTTGCGATATATTTTCTGTTTTTTCCCATCGCACTCACTCCTTTCTCGCTCTCTATTTTATCATATAATTTTTCGCTATCCGGCGATTTGCGTGAATGGTAATTATACAGCGTGAATAGCAAATCGGGATTGCCATGTGAAAGTTAATGTCGTATAATAGGGGCAGATAATCGGCAGCGAAAGGAATACCACAGATGATTTTACAACTACTTACCGGCATACACAATTTAACAACACTGCTTTTCGGAATTTTCATTTCTGCCTTTTTTCTTGGTGTAAAACCAAGCATGAAAAATTTCGGAAAACTGCTTTTGTTTGCATTGGTGGATGTTTTTTTCTACTGGGGCATCAACCTCTTTACAGGCACGGCGTTTGCCAATCAGCTTTACCCTGTTTTGGTACACCTTCCGCTCATTTTATTTTTGTTTTTGTGTTACCGTTATTCACTTTTATCCTGTTGTATTTCTGTTTTTTCCGCCTATCTGTGCTGTCAGTTCAGCAACTGGATCGGACTTTCTGCACTTACGCTTACTAAGAATCCGGTCTGGTACTATAGCTCACGAATTGCTATGACATTTATCACATTCTTTTTCCTGTTCAAATTTGTCCGCCGGACAACACAAACTATTTTTTCAAAGGAAAATAAGGAGCTTGTTATCATCGGCTTTCTTCCATTTATTTATTATATTTTTGATTATGCCTCAACGAAATTTTCCAATCTTTTGTACTCCGGAAATAAAGTCGTTGTTGAATTTATGGGATTTGCTTTTAGTATCGGCTATCTCATTTTTCTGCTTGTATACTTTAAGGAATCCGAGAAGAAATCGGAAATCCGCCAGTACAGCGACCGAATGGAAATGCAGCTAATATCGCTTCAAAAAGAAATTGAGCAGGTCCGTAACAGCGAACAGACGCTTGCTATTTTGCGGCACGATATGCGCCACCACCTAAATCTCATTCTCTCTATGCTAAACCAGAATCATCCGGAAAAAGCCATTTCCTATATTCAGGAAATCGGCACCGCTTATGATGACACAATTGTCACAAGATACTGCAAAAATGAGACTTTAAACTCGGTAATTTCCATTTATAAAACACGTTTTCTTGAGCGAAACATCAATTTCCTGCCAGAAATTTGTGTGCAAAAGGACCTGCCGTGTCCGGACCTCTCCCTCTGTACGATTTTATCAAATGCACTGGAAAATGCACTGCATGCTCTGGAACATACATCAGGCGAAAAATGGGTCTCCTTACATATCATGCAAAAGGAAAATCTTTTGCTGTTGGAAATAAAAAATCCTATTGAAACAATGCCAAAATTTATTGACGGGATTCCCATTCCGGATAAAAAAGGTCATGGTATTGGAACCAAAAGTATTGTATACTATGTACAACAGTTAAATGGACAATGTCATTTTTCTGTTGAGGAACATTGTTTTGTATTAAAAATCATTCTTTCGAGGTGCATATGAAGATAGCAATTTGTGATGATGAGGTGGCAGTAAGCGAAGTAACAAAATCTCTTTTACAGCAATGGGCAATTCACCAGTCGATTTCACTTTCTGTCCACTGCTATGAAAATGGAGATGCTTTGATTCTTGCGCAAAAAAGTGAATGCTTTGACCTGATTTTTCTTGACGTCCTTATGCCGCTTCTAAACGGTATTGATACGGCAAAAGAATTACGCAGGCAGAATCAAAACGTTCCCATTATTTTTCTGACCTCATCCAAAGAATTTGCGTTTGACTCTTATGAGGTCAAAGCACTTCAATATCTGCTAAAGCCGGTTTCTCCCAATCAGCTTTGGTCTATTATGGATGATTTTATAGCGCTGATAAAGAATCAGAAAGAAATCTTTGTTGCCCGCACTTCGGACGGATTTTGCAAAATCACACTGGAAGATACAAACTATTTAGAAGCTCAAAACAAATCCGTTCTCGTTTTTCCTCATAATGGTACAAGTATCGAAATCCGCGAACTATTTTCCCGGTGCGAAGAAATTTTTACTTTGGAACAGGGATTTTTTCGCTGTCACCGCAGTTACATTATTAACTTAAATTTCGTAAATCAGTTTACCAAAAATAGCGTGACTATGACAGATGGTACCACACTGCCGATCTCACGCAACCGGTTCCTCGCATTTAAGGAATCTTATTTTACCTACATGTTTGAGTAAAAGGGCTTCGCCTGTAAATTAAGAAAACCGCTGTAAGCGATGCAATCGTCTCCGCAATCCAAAAGCAGTGCCAGACTGCTGCACCGCCAAATAGTTTTCCAAGCACAAATGCCGCCGGTATAATTACGACAACATAACGAAGCAGCGAAAGAATCAAAGATTCCACACCTCTCCCCAATGCCTCTAACATACCACTTATCGTAACCGAAACTGCCGATATCACAAAGCCCATACAGATAATGCGTACCGCCTGTGCGCCATCCAAAATCGTAAGCGAATTTTTTGTAAACAGTCCTATCAGATTTCCTGCAAATTCCAAACATATCAACATACCAACAAACATAATGGAAGCAATCATAATTAATGCAGTAATAAAAATTCTTTTGACACGCCCTCTCTCTCCCGCGCCATAATTATAACTGATAATTGGTCGGATTCCCTGCACAATACCATTTGCCGAGAGATAAATAAATGTCTGCAGTTTATAGTAAATGCCAAGCACCAGCACATACGATGCGGAATACACAGCAAGAATTCCATTAAGTGCCGTAATCATAAAGGAAGGAAGGGCAAGGTTTAATGTCGCCGGAATTCCTACTCCATACATCTGTGCCACCAATCGTTTTTGAAAGTTTTTTTTATGCCAGTGAAAATGCAGTGATACCGGGTACTTGATAAAAACAAACAAGTACACAATAAGTGGTATTACTTGTCCAATACCTGTTGCAATTGCAGCTCCCTCAATCCCCATTTTCGGGAATATTCCAATACCAAAAATCAACAGCGGGTCAAGTATGATATTGGCAACACACCCACACAGCATACTAATCATCGAAACTTTCATCCGTCCCTCTGCCTGAAAAATTTTCTCAAACGTTATCGCAATAACATTTGGAACTGCAAAAATAAATACAAGATTTGAATATTTCACACCATCCGCAAGAATCTTTTCATTTTCTGTAAACAGCGAAACAAATGCCGGTGCAAAAAGAAGCGTCGCAGCCATCAAAATCACGCCATGCAAAAGGCTGAGGATAAGCCCTGATGTCACAATATCATCCGCCCTCTGTTGCTCCTTCGCCCCCAGATAATACGCAGCAGCCGCATTCATTCCTATCCCAAATCCAACCGCTATTGCCGTTTCCAGTAATTGGAGTGGATATACTAAAGATAATGCCGTCATCGCCTGCTCACTAATCTGTGCCACGAAATAACTGTCAACAATGTTGTATAGAGAATTTACAAGCATGGACAACATCATTGGCAGCGACATCGACAATACTAATGGTACTATTTTCTTTTCTTTCATAAATGTTTGTTCCATGGGGAACTCCTTTCTTCGCAAGCGTCCTTTCCTTTGCAACAAAAAATCACACCATCGGCAGATGATGTGACGAAAAATAAACAAAACTGTTTAGAAAAATTCACATAGGTTTTAGGGGTTTATTGTACTATATATTTTAGGTGTTTGCAAGCAATGTTTTTTAAGTTTTTAATTTCCGTAATTTAGCCAATCCAATTTGCATTTCATGAGCGCTCCCGCTTAACAAACTGCGTAGGGGTATGGATATGCAAAAAACGCATATCTCATACCCACGCGTTTGTACTCGCTCAATACAAAATGGATTGGCTAAATTACTGGAATCTTAAAAAGATTAAATATCTTTACTTGGCACACCCGGAATATTTATCTCCATTCCTGCCTCTAGTGCAGCTTCAAACCATGCTCTCTTTGCATCTATAGCTTTAGCAATTGCTTTTTCTTTTGTATCTCCACAAGTAAGACATCCCGAAAGCTCCGGAAACGAAACCACAAAGCCACCTTCCTCTGCATCCTCAACAATTTCCATTCGATAATTCATTTTCATGTAATCGCTTAGCGTTTTCATTGCTCTCAATTCACCCAAAATAGTAACCTTGATTATTAATTTCGTTTTCTAAAAAATCACGCAGTAAAAAATAGCCACAAGTAAAACAATATGATTCCAGCAACTATTATGCCGCCAATAATTTTTATCCATTTAAACTTATTCTTCTCTTTCATTTGTTATCCTCCTCAAACTTAATCTGGTATTCTTCAAGATTATATAATTCACCTACAAAATTTTTTAGCAACTTCTTAGCATTTTCAGTGGCATTTTCATACAATCCGTTTGCAATTGCATTCTTTTCAGCAACCTCTTTCATTCTTATCCGTGCTTTACCCATTTTTTCTACCGTCAATGGCGTAAAACAACTCTTATCTTCCACATACACTTTACAAGAATCCTCTTTTATTTCACTACTTAATATTTTAGGTTTAGGCATATGGATAGTAATTACTTTCTTTTTATCATTTACATCTGGGATAATACGTTTAAAATCAAATCCAGCCTTTATCACTATATCATAACTATAGACATACTGACTTTGCGTAAATGGAATTTCCATACCAAACAAACTTCTTGCATCCTTAATCGTATCCACTTGAGAACAATATGCAGACTGAGTAGCCAACTCACCAATATTCTCAAATCCTAACTTCTTAGTATCACTGTCAGTAAAAAAAGAATCTTTAACATTATATACTAATATTCCTATTAAGACAAAACAGACGACTCCCCATACAATTTTACTTCCTAATAATTTTTTAAGAATTTTTGTGCGATTTTTTTCCGTCTTTTCTAGTTGACTGTTTTTTGACTCCATCTTTACCCCTCCTAATGGCTTTTTCGGTTGTTTTTTTATAAAATGTTTTTCTAAATAATCTTAACACATTATCATAATTTTGTATATAGATACTACATACGTTTCGTACTAATAATCAGTGCTAACCTTTTTAACATTCCAGTAATTCGGGCGAAAACTTTGCGGCGAGTGGATATAAATACGCGGAAGTATCCGATATACAAATCTGCATATCAATACTTCCGCGTATTTATCAAGGCGAAAGCCGTCCACGAGACACAAAATTTTTTCCTGAATTACGGAAACTAAAAAAATCAATCATACCTCGTTCCCAAATTATAATCCGTCTGAAATTTGGTCTGGCAGAATTTATCTCTTGTTGTGTTGACTGCGACCGCTGTGACAAGTCCGTCCGGTTTATTATCATTGATTAGCACACGCTCTCCCTGTCCTGCGCCAAAAATAATATGGTCATAGCGCACATGATTTTCTTTTAAAAACCGCAGGGTATGCTCTTTTTCCCACTCACCTCTGGCAGTCAGAAATATAATCATATCATATTCCGAAATGCCATCTAAAAATTCTTTTGCTCCCGGCAAAAACTTATCGTGTCCTAAGATATACGGCCCGTCATGGACAACGATTGTGCCGTCCAAATCTAAAATCCATGTCTTTGGCATGGGCGATAAATTAACTTCTTTTGGCTCTAACATAATATTCCTCTCTACTACTTTTTCCTAAATAACATATAGAATTATATGATTCGCAGCCTTACTTGTCAATCCTCTCCGGGTCCCACCCAAACGCTTTGTAATACTTAATATCTAGCTGATTCTGTTTTACATAAGTTCTCAATGTTTTAACTACTTCATCCGTAAGCGAATCTCCGAGAACATCTGAAACAGCCTTTCCATCACTTCCATATAATTTTACCAGATCCTTCTGTAATAATCCACCATCTCTTGGATGTACTACCTTTTTCACCTGATATCTGCCACCGTCTTTTTTCAAAAACATGACTGCCACCCCACCACCGGACTGCGCCTCATATAAAGTTTTTCCGGACAAGCTGAAGCCATACCAGTAGAATTGTCCAATTACTTTTACCGTATCTTTTTGTCTATTTGTTCCTGTGATTTTGACAATTGGAATTACCACATCACAGTTTCCAAATTCTACTTTTTGATAATTTTGACTGCCCTGATAAACATATCCCTCATACAAAGATGGATTGTCATAAAAGGTTTCAACAATTGCCTTTTTTATCTCCGAACCGCCAAGTTCTTCATACCTTTTAAGGACCGTCGTCTTCTCTTTCTCCGTAGATGCTTGGATGCGTAGTTTTTCTTTTTTTGCCACACCTTGTTTTCCTTTTTTCTGATACAAATACATCTGGTAATCACCCTTAGTCTTGTCTTTTTCAAGCACTAACCACACAGCAGATGAAATCGTATTACCTTCTTTTGAAATTAATGCTTTTTCGCTCAGAAGTCCCTCTTTATCTTTATACAAAGAGATTCCCTCCGCATAAAAATTTAATGTATCGGCATACTTATCCTTATTCTGTTTCTGCCATTCTTTCTCTAAAAAAGCATCCGCTTTTTGCGTAGTGTCCGGCAAAAGAGACGACGTTTCTTTTTTACCATTCGTTGAAAGATTATAGTGATAGCTCTTTCCATATACTTTTTTATTTTGCAGATTATAAATCACCAGTTCGTCTCCCTGAATCAGAAACCTAGTCTGCAATGTATCGGCATTGAAGTGATTACTTTCGATTTTCTGCAAATCAATCGTAGCCGCCACACGCTCACTTTGCCGGTCATAAATAACAAGACCAAAACTTCCGGCAAAAATAAGTCTTTTCTCCGTACATTCAAGTATTTCTGGCGCATATACGGAATCCAGCCTCACATGATAATCGGTCATTTCTGTTACAATTTTCTGACTGCTCTCGTCTGTCTGCCACAAACCGGAAATTGCCTCAACAAGTCCGCCATGACTTACGCCATTAATAGTTCCGAAAAGAACTCCCATTATAAGGAATGCAGCCGCTGTTTTTCCAAGCCGTCTGACCCAAACACGGTTTTTGTGTACCCTTTTTTCTACTGTAGTATTTGAAATTATACTTTCTAAATTTCCCCACACTTCCTGTTTCGTCTGCTCCGGCAATTCCATACCGTCAAACATATTTTTTCCTATCTGTTTATTCATTACCATACACCCTTTCTGTCTGCCAATCTTGTTTTTAATTTGTTTCTTCCTGCCGCCAGCCGGGACTGGATGGTACTCTCTTTCCTTTTGAGCATAATCCCGATTTCCTTTACTGAATATTCTTCATAATAATATAAATAAAGAACCTCCCGGTATTTTTGTGGCAGTTTCAAAATCTCATCTAACACCGGATACTCCTGTTCTCTCTCATCCGACATGATTTCCCGGTTAATATCCAGTGCCACTCGTTTTTTATGCCAACTGCTTTTTAATACATCCAGACAATAATGTTTGGTCGTACTTATAAGCCATGCCTTTTCATGGGAAGCATTTTCAAAGACCGGTTGTTTTTCCCACATTTTCAGAAAAATATCTTGTAATCCATCTCTGGCATCGCTTTCATTTTTCAAATAAAGCATACAGATTCGATATACCATATCACAATAGCACTCATATTTTTCATGAAAATAATCTTTTGTCCAATCCCTCACCATAAAACCTCCTTTCTCTTGGTCTTCACTATATAAACGAGTGAACTTGCAAAAATATCCTTTTTTCATAAATTTTTCTTGTTATTCTTTCCTATCTCTGCTATTATTTAATTAGAATTATTCGATAGGAGGTATCGTTATGGATATGGATTTAGGCATGGATATTGCCAGTTATTCCATGGCAAATGCTGCAAACAATCTCATGCAGTCAGTCGGTGTCTCGATGCTTTCAAAAACTTTAGACTCGCAGGAAATGCAGGGAGACGCATTGGCGAAAATGATGGAAATGTCAGTGAACCCAAATGTTGGTGCAAACATTGACATACGCTTGTAAAAAGTGGCTGTATCAAGCAGCCACTTTTTGTTATGATTCATACAATCTTAAATTCTTTTCCACTAATTTTTCTCCTTCATAAACAAGACGAAGACTAAAAAACCGCGGTTCATCTTCCAGAAACAATTTTAGGAAAATGGCATCCCCCTCCCAGGTTGGAAGTGAGGGTACTTTTTCTTTTTCAACCCAGAACAAATCCCCCTCATCACATTCTATTACTTCTCCCTCAAATTTGTCTGCACTAAAAAGGCACATCAGTTCCGGCTCACACTGGTCACTGACAAAAGTTACAATTCCGCGAAACCGGTAAGAAGTAAGTAAAAGACCTGTCTCCTCCTTTACTTCTCTTAACAGACATTCCTCCGGTCCTTCGCCTTCCTCGGCATGCCCTCCAACACCAATCCATTTGTCCTTATTAATATCTTTTTCCTTTTTTGTCCGATGAAGCATCAGATATTTCCCATCCTTTTCAATATAACAAAGTGTCGTCATTTTCATCGTTTGTCACCTCTTTTTAAATTCATCAATCTGCTGTTGAATCGTCGTGTAATCCCGCTCAAACAATTCATCACTAATTTGTTTATGCAGCAGGTCTTCCGGTACTTTTTCCATGATTTTTTTGCGGACAAAATCTTTGCTTTTCTGTTTGTATGCCGGCAAATGATTCACTTCCTGAATATGCGCCAGTTCCGGACGCCACAACAATTTTATTTTGTGAAGCATTTTCTGCTTGGGATTTTTTTCAGCTTTGCGGAGCACATAAAAATCGCATGCTCCATCTACTTCCTCCACTGTAATAATGCCCCACCACTCCGGTACATGTTCCCCCACGTGATGAGCATGCTTCGAACCGGCGACAACATAATTTCGATCAAAAAAGCGATCGTAATCTTTAACCTGGCGTGAAAGTCTTGCGTAGGTGTCTGCATCGCTTTTGATTTCAATTCCTACCAGTTCTTCTTCCAAAACCATCACAACATCCGCTCTGGATTTTCCCATCGTTTTTTCCTCTATAATCCGAGTTTTCCCGTACTGTTCCTCCAAAAAGTCAAATAGCGGTTCCCTGATATCTTTATCTTTTAACATCGTATTCCTCCGCCTCCAAAAGTTCAAATTCATTTTTATAGAAAGAAAGGATTCCTTCTTCCTGCATAAGTCCTAACTCCTTTGACAGTGCACTCCGGTCTAAATTCAGGTAATCCGCCATCTGCTGCCTGTTAAACGGAATCTTGAATTTCGGGCAGCCGCTTCTCACCCTCTGCATTGAAAGATAGGTGTACACACGATCCCTGATTTTTTTCGGAGTTGTACAGAAAATACGATTTGACAACACTAGATTTTTCTTGCTGAGCATACGAATTATGTTAGCCTGCATTTTACCGTACCACGAATATCCTGCATTTTTTTCATGCATAAGCTGTTTCATAGGAAGAAACAAAATAACCGTCTCGCTCGTAGCCACTGCATCTACCGCCATCGCCTCACCACAGAGTGCATACGTCTCTGCAAATACATCCCCTGCTTCCGCATTTCCTAATAAACTTACATTACCTGAAATGTCCACATTTTCTATATTTACGTTTCCTTTTATAACAATTCCCATTTCTTCTGTGATGTCGCCCTGATGAAAAATAATCGTATTTTTTTTGAATTTCTTTTCGCGCAGACACAAAAGACGTACCATCTCATCCCATTCTGCGTCCGTTATTTGCATAAAAATCGGTATTTGTGGTTTTTGCATTTTCGCTCCTCAATTTCAAAAATATATTTTTCGTTGTTATAACAACATAATTTTAGCACAGCCTTTTCTATAATACAACCAGAAACAACAATTACCCGAAAGGAAGGATAAACTATGATACGAAGAATTATTCAGATTGATGAAGATAAATGTAACGGATGCGGTGCCTGTGCCAATGCCTGCCACGAAGGTGCCATCGGTATGGTAAACGGAAAAGCAAAATTGCTGCGCGACGACTACTGCGACGGACTTGGCGACTGTCTGCCAACCTGCCCGACCGGTGCCATTACTTTTGTGGAACGGGAGGCTGCTGCTTACGACGAAGAAGCTGTGAAAGAAAATATGAAAAAGAAAGCAAAAGAGAAAAAATCTCCAGCATTCAGTGGATGTCCCGGACAGAGAATGCGCCAGTTTGACCGCCGCAATTCAGCACCTGCTGTATCCGCAGGCAATTCTCTTACGTCCGAATTAAGACAATGGCCGGTTCAGATTAAACTCGTACCGACAAAGGCTCCTTACTTTGATGGTGCCAAACTTTTGATTGCTGCGGACTGCACCGCCTATGCGTATGCTAATTTCCATCATGATTTTATCAAAGGAAAAATCACCGTTGTCGGCTGTCCAAAACTGGATGACATCGATTATTCAGAAAAACTAACCGAAATCATCCAGAACAATGACATCCAGAGTGTAACTGTTGTCCGCATGGAAGTCCCGTGCTGTGGCGGACTTGAGCATGCGGCAAAGACAGCTCTGCAAAACAGTGGAAAATTTATCCCATGGCAGGTTGTCACAATTTCTACGGATGGACAGATTTTAGATTAATTACAACACACAATACATGATGTGTATGTCTTCATAATCCCCGCTGCGGTTTTCAAAGCCGCCGGGGATTATTTCTCCATTTTCATCTGATATTCTTCGCCCCATGTCCACATAGCGTCTAAAATCGGTTTCAAACTGTATCCCACGTCCGTCAGTGAATATTCAACCTTTGGCGGCACCTCGGCATATACTTTTCGATTCACAAGTCCGCTCTGCTCCATCTGTCGAAGCTGTGCTGTCAACACTTTCTGTGAGACATGTCCGATTGATTTCCTTAACTCCCCAAACCGTTTTGTCCCCGGAAGTAAGTCTCTTAAAATTAACACTTTCCATTTATCACTAATTAAAGTAAGTGTCGTTTCCACCGGACAGGCAGGAAGTTTTTCTACTGTTGGTATATTTTCCATGGCAAAAGTCTCCTTTTTTCGCAATTGTTTCCTTTTGGTAACTATGGCACAAAATAGTGCTTACTTTACGAAAGGTCCCTATAGCGATATTATAATAGCATCAACAGGAAAACACAATATTTTTCCAAAAAAAATTCCAGGAGGTTTTATTATGAACAAAGTAATTGAATTTTTAAAAGAGAATCCGGTACAGTATCTCGCTACCGTAGGACGCGATGGAAAAGCAAAGTGCCGCCCATTTATGTTTGCCGGAGAAATGGACGGAAAACTGTGGTTCTGCACAAATAACACAAAAGATGTTTATCTGGATATGCAGAGCAATCCGGAAATTGAAATTTCTGTTTCCAGCCCATCTTATGCATGGATTCGCCTGCATGGAAAAGCCGTATTTGAAAACAACATGGCTGCAAAAGAAATGTGTATTGCCAATCCGATTGTCAAAGGACAGTATGAGACTGCGGACAATCCGATTTTTGAGGTATTTTACCTAGATGAGCCGCATGGTGTAATTGCTGATTTCTCCGGAAATCCACCGTATACATTTTAAGAAGTAACCCATTTTACCGCCAGAAAGGAGAACATATAATGACAATGACGAAAAAGCAGTATCTTAATTTGTTGGTAAACGAATTTCATTCCGCCACCATGGCAACGATTGGCGCAGACGGTCATCCGGTAACCCGCATCATTGATTTGATGCTTTGGGATGAATCCGGTGTTTATTTCTTGACGGCAAAAGGGAAATCCCTTTATACTCAGCTTATGGAGCAGAAATTTATCGCCCTGTCTGCAACCGCAGAGAAACGGGCGATTTCCCTTCGCGGTAAAATTAAAAATATTCACTCCGAAAAATTAGAAGAAATATTTGAAAGAAATCCTTATATGAAGGGAATTTATCCCGGCGATACCAAAATCGGTGCCTGCACTGCGGACAATGCAAAGAAATCTGCCCAAAACAAGCTATTGAAAAGAGGTATTAGCATGACAAAAAAAGAACGGCTTATTATTCTCATAAAGACATTACTAAAAGAAAGTCCGGAATACCACAATACATCCATTCCGAAAGATCCAGCGGAGCAGCGTATGCTTTTGCGCGCTCTGATGAATGTCCGGGCACCAAAGCCAATCGATGAGAATTTTATACAAGTGCAAAATGAATATCTACAGGAAGTAATCGAGGAAAAGGGAGTGACTGACCTTCACGATTTAACGCCGGTCAAAGACAATTTGTATGTGTGGCAGGGAGATATTACAACACTTCGTTGTGATGCAATTGTAAATGCTGCCAACTCCCAGATGACCGGCTGCTACATTCCGGGTCACGCCTGCATTGATAACTGTATTCACACTTACGCCGGTGTGCAGCTGCGCTATGACTGCTTTCAAAAAATGCAAAAACAAGATTTTGAAGAACCAACCGGCCAGGCAAAGATAACGCCCGCTTATAACCTGCCATGCCGCTATGTTCTCCACACTGTCGGTCCGATTATAAACGGACATCTGACTAAAAAGGACTGTGACCTGTTAGCAAGCTGTTACACGTCGTGCCTGCAGCTTGCCACAGATTACCATTTAGAAAGTGTTGCTTTCTGCTGCATTTCCACGGGAGTTTTTCATTTTCCGAACGAAAAGGCTGCCGAAATTGCAATCGCATCTACAACAGACTTTTTAAAGCAAAATGACACAACAGTAAAGAAGGTGGTATTTAATGTTTTCAAAGAAAATGACAAAGAAATCTATGAACGCCTGCTCGGCTCAAATTAACCGGTTAAAAGAAAAACTGGAAAAGGCAGACGCCGTTATCATCGGGGCAGGTGCAGGTCTTTCGACCTCTGCCGGATTCACCTATTCCGGAGAACGGTTTAACAGATATTTTTCAGACTTTATTGCTAAATATGGCTTTTCCGATATGTACTCCGGCGGCTTTTATCCGTTTGAAACCTTGAATGAACACTGGGCATACTGGAGCCGCTATATTTATATCAACCGCTATCAAGATGCACCTAAACCGGTTTATGAAAATCTACTGAAACTGGTAAAAGATAAGGATTATTTCGTTCTTACTACTAATGTAGACCACTGTTTTCAAAAGGCTGATTTGATAAAAAACGCCTTTTTTACACCCAAGGCGATTATGGACTCTTTCAGTGTTCCAAACCATGCTGCAGCAAAACTTTTGATAATGAAGTTCAAATCCACCAAATGATGATAGAGCAGAAAACTATGCGGATTCCGGACTATCTAATCCCCCGCTGCCCACACTGCGGTGCTCCTCTGTCAATGAATCTAAGAGCAGATTCTACTTTCGTAGAAGATAAGGGATGGCACGCAGCCGCCAGCCGCTATGATGATTTTTTACGCCGGCACAAAAATCTAAAAGTGCTTTTTTGGGAACTTGGCACCGGATATAACACACCCGGCATCATTAAATATCCATTCTGGCAGATGACCGCTGCCTGGCCGGATGCATTTTATGCCTGTATCAATCTTGAACAGGCAGAAATTCCATTGGAAATCCAGAACAAGTCCATAGGCATTTCAAAGGATGCCAGAGAAGTGATAGAAAATTTACTTACGGGTGTCTGATACAATCTAAAAAACACCCGAAACAAAAATTTCAATACCGATTGCAATTAGAATTGAACCACCAAGAATCGTTGCTTTATTGGAAAATTTCGTTCCGCATTTTTTACCGAGAATCAAACCGGTAAAGCTGATTACAAAGGTCACGGCCGCAATAATCAGAGAGCACGTAAGCGCCATGATAAAATCGTACTCCGCAATCGTAAACCCAACAGACAATGCATCAATTGAGGTTGCAATTCCCTGTACCAAGAGAGCGAGTGCACCAACTTTCGCTTTTTCCACTTCTTCGGCTCCATCCTGAATGCCTTCCTTCACCATTTGCCCTCCAATAAAAAGGAGCAGTATCAGTGCAATCCATGGAATGAATTTCTCAAACATTTTAAAATATTCAATAATGGTATGAACACATACCCAGCCGGTCATTGGCATTAATGCCTGAAAAAAACCAAAGGTTCCTGCAATGACACACATTTTTTTCTTGTGCATCGCCGGCTCGTTCAGACCATTTGCCAAAGAAACTGAAAATGCATCCATCGCCAGTCCTACACCAAGCAATATACTGTTGAATACAAAAAACAAACTCCATTCCATTTTACAATCCTCCATCTGTTTTCCATTCCGTAATTCCCCGTCTTTTGCATAAAAAAACGGGTACAGCAGACATCACTATACCCGGTTGAATTTCTAAAATAGATAGACTTCACGTATAGGAATCCGCTATACATGAGTCTCGCAATTTAAAACAAGCCAGACCATTCGGTCAGTATGTTGACTTGCTACGTGTCGGACACGCTCGCTACTCCCTCATGGGAATTAATTGATAACAGAATATCATTAAAGTGGGTGGTTGTCAACTTTTGATTTTTGGGGTTCCGTAATTGCGTAGAAATGCTTTGCGTCTCGTGGGCGTTCTCACTCGTTGAGTACGTAACAGTAGGGGCACTGAAACTACCAGTGCCTCCTACTGACGTACTCAAAACCCACGAGTCACAAAGTGTTTCTGCTAAATTACTGGAGCCCAAAAAAATCAAAACACATACTTTTTCTGCAACGCCACCGGTGTTCCAATCTTTAATTCTTTTGCCGTCATATTCCGGTTGATTCGAATATCTTTCTTCTTAAGAATAAACGGAAGTTTCTTTTCCTTATCAGCATATAGGAAAGAATTACGCTGACTACCTGTGCGGCAACCGTCCTTTGTAAAAATTTGCAACATTCTATCCTTTTCACTCGTTATATATATGAAAAAATGATAAAATGATATTATTGATTGGAGGAATGTATCATGAAAAAAACAATTTGTTAGAGACTATAACAAGATATGTTATTTAGTCTCTAACAAATTTTTGGGGTTTTATCACGGGAAAATCCCCTTAATTTCTTCCGCATAAATTAATTTCTTCAGAGCTACCACATAAGCCGCCATTCGATAGGTGCAGTCATACTTCTCTTTTGCTTCCGTAATCTCTGCAAACGATTTAGACATCAGATTTTCCAACATTTCATTGACGCGGTCACGCTCCCAGGTAAGTTCCTGAATATTCTGTACCCACTCAAAATAGGAAACGATAACACCACCGCCATTAGCAAAAATATCCGGAATTACCGGTATGCCGCGCTTTTCCAAAATAGCATCTGCCTCTTTGGACGTTGGACCATTGGCCGCCTCTACAATATAAGAACACTGCAATTTATCCGCATTCTCTTCGGTAATCTGATTTTCTAAAGCTGCCGGAACTAACACGTCACACGGTGTTGTCAATACTTCCGAATTGGAAATATGAGTAATTCCATCTGCATCGTAATCTTTTAACAGAGCTCCCGGTGTTTCCAGATACTCAGCAATCGTGTCAACATCCAAACCATCTTCTTTGTATAAACCGCCGGACACATCACTGATTGCCACAACCTTGCTTCCCCTGTGCTGGAAAATTTTTGCTGCATTACTTCCCACATTTCCCATCCCCTGAATCACTACTTTTATGTCATCGAGTTTCTTTCCCTCTTTGGCTAGAAGCAGTTTGGTACTTATCACAACACCACGTCCGGTTGCCGAATTTCTTCCACGGGAACCACCAAGTTCAATTGGCTTTCCGGTAACAACGCCCGGACACGGCTTTCCCTGTAGCTGACTGTAAGTATCCAAAACCCAAGCCATCGTCTGAGCATTTGTATTTACATCCGGTGCCGGAATATCCGAATCTGCACCGATAATTGGTGCAATCGCAAAAGTGTAACGTCTTGTAAGTGCCCGCAGTTCACGCTTGGATAATTTATGTGGGTCAACTTTGATGCCGCCCTTTGCACCGCCGTATGGAATATTCGCAATCGCACATTTTAACGACATCCACGTAGCCAGTGCGCGAACCTCATTTAATGTAATATCCTGATGATATCGAATACCACCTTTGAATGGTCCGCGGATATTCGAGTGCTGAACACGATATCCTTCAAACACATGAACCGAACCATCATCCATTTCAACCGGCAGATAAACTTTTGTCTCACGCTGTGGACATTTGATAATTTCCATATAAGGACTATCAATCCCTGCCATTTTCGCTGCATCACTCATTACATTTCTTACATTTTCATATGGGTCATAACTATGTGCCATAATAGCCTCTCTTTCTGCTTTCGCAACTTCCCATTTCCTGCTCCCTGCCGGATGCGCATCGGCTTTACGTCTAATACCTTATTCCTCATTTTTTCGAAAGTCAAGGTTTTCTATTTTTTCAAATTTATTTAATAAAATTAATCGTTCACACTTAATCAAACAAACTATTTGGTGTTTTCACAAAATAAAATTAAGTGTGCCCTTGACTGGTTGTTATAAAAGGAGTATGCTGAGTTTATAACAATTCAGATTGGAGTAGCGCAATGAAAAAGAACGAACTTGACCATGTGGACTGTGAAATTTTGAATTTACTCAGTAAAAACGGGCGAATGAGTGTAAAGGATTTAGCGAACGAGGTTTTTCTCTCTTCTCCTGCTGCCTCGGCGAGAGTGGAGCGGCTTGAAAAAGAAGGTTATATTACCGGTTATCACGCCACATTAAATCCCGAACTTCTCGGCTTTCATATCCGAGCCTTTATTAACCTTGAGGTTGAGCCAAATCAGAAAGCGGAATTTTATCCTTACATCCGTTCCTGTCTTAATGTGATTGAATGCAATTGCGTAACCGGCGATTACTCGATGCTTTTAGAAGTTCTTTTTCACAGCACAACCGATTTGGATACTTTTATTGGTGAATTGCAAAAATATGGACGCACCAAAACATTGATTGTATTTTCAACTTCCGTAGACCACAGAGAAGTAACGATTCAGAATATACCAAAGGAGAAGTCAGATGAGTAATTTTATGACGAAAAATTTTTATAAACAGCGGGAAGACTTTGAAAAATCGGCAGCTGTGCGCGATAAAAAATTTTCTTTCCCGGATGGCGTAGTCGAAAGCCGTGATATTCCCTATATCGCTGACGGTCAGAAAGAACATCTCATGGATGTGTACCGCCCGGAAGGAAAAGAAAACGAAACACTTCCTGTCATCATCAACATCCACGGCGGCGGTCTGTTAATCGGTAATAAAGAATTCAACCGCTATTTTTGTGCCAGATTATGCCTTTTAGGCTATGTGGTATTCAGCGTGGAATATCGTCTTATCCCGGACTGCACCGTTTACGACCAGTTTTCAGATGTCTCAACCGCCATGACATTTATCCGTGACAATTTATCCTCCTATCAAGGAAATCCGGACAAAATCTATGGGGTTGCCGACAGCGGTGGTGCTTATCTTTTAACGAATGTAGCCGCAATGACAAAAAACAAGAAATTTGCCAAAGCTGCCCACACAAAGGCACCTGATTTTTCCTTGAATGCCCTTGGACTTATCAGTGGCATGTTTTACACAACCCGCTTTGACAAAATCGGTCTTTTTCTCCCTTCTTATTTGTATGGAAAGGGCTACAAAAAGAAAGCAATTGCACCGTATGTAAACATTGAAAATCCGGAAATTGTTTCGGCACTTCCACCATGCTTTTTAGTTACCAGCCACAGCGATAACTTAGAGCATTATACCGTAAAATTTGAAAAAGCGTTGAAGGCTAACCGAGTATCACACAAACTGCTTCGGTTTGGAAAAAATAAAAAACTCACGCACGCCTTTAGTGTATTCGAGCCATTCTATGAAGAAAGCACAAAAACACTAAATTCCATGCATGAGTATTTCCGGTCTTTTTAGGATGTCCTGGCTTTTATAATCCTAAATCCTCATAATCCTCCGGCAGAAACCGGTGGTAAATAATATGACAGCCTTCATCTTTGAAGCAATAGAGATATTTATCTTTGGAATCCACAAAATGAATCATGTAGTCAAATTCTCCATGATTCATTTTTTCTATTTCATAAGCATCTTTCTGTTTTGCAAACAATGCCTCAACTTCTTCCATGACCGTGCCATGCTTTGCTAAAAGCTCTACCAGGTCAAATATAAATCGGTTCTGTCCACCGTTTTCGTGAACATACTCGGTTGCACGCTCGGATAAAAAGAAACAGAAGCGCTCTCCTTTGTGCGTTATTTCTACTTCACCGAATTTATCATATGCAAAAGATTCAAACTTTGAAAGTTTTTCCTGCATCTCATCAGCAAAAGCGTCTCCTCCAAAAAAATGATTTAACGAACTCAAAGGATAATACAAACGGATTGGCTCTTTCATGTAACCAAGTTTCGCCTGCTCCTCTGCCACAATGTCACATAAATTATCCATTAATTTCTGATATGCCTCATTCTGCATGCTAATAATCTCCTTTGACGTACTATTTTTACTCTACATCGGGCATTATATAACGAGGGGAAATAAAAAGCAAGTAGTGGGGGGAGGATTTTGTGTCAAGTGTTCGTTGGCACTTTTTTGTTTTCCGTAATTTCGTAGAAAAGCTTTGCGTTTCGTGGGCACTCTCGTTTAACAAACGCGTAAGGGTATGGGCATGCAAAATACGCAAGCCTCATACCCACGTGTTTGTACCCACGAGCCACAAAGTTTTTCTACGAAATTACTGGAATCCAAACAAACTGGCATCAAACATTTGTCACAAATTCATCATTCCAAACCTAGTTTTTCTTTATCTTATAACCGCATTCCGAATTATACACTAACGGATAAGGATTCTAGATTTCTGGAATACTAAAATTCTTAAGATGCTTTTAAAATAAATTTAGTGGGTTGTCAGTTAGGGTTTTATTCTTTATGATTATAAGTATCAATATAAATGGAGGGATTGGATGAATTACTATAAACGTGCATTGGAATTAAAAGAGGAAACGATTGCGAACCGCCGCTATCTGCATGAACATGCAGAGACAGGGCTGCATCTTGAAAATACGGTGGAGTTTGTGATGAAGCGGCTTACGGAATATGGTCTTAATCCGGAAAGATGCGGGGAAGGCGTGACGGCTTTGATTGGACAAGGTGAGCCGGTTCTTTTGCTTCGTGCCGATATGGATGCACTTCCTCTGACAGAAGAAAGCGGAGAAAGTTTTTCATGTAAAACCGGAAAAATGCACGCCTGCGGACATGATTTTCACGCCGCCATGCTCCTTAGTGCGGCTAAGATGCTAAAGGAAAATGAATTTCATTTATGCGGACGCGTGAAGTTTATGTTCCAGCCGGCAGAGGAAACTTTTGAGGGGGCTGACAACATGATCGAACACGGCATTTTAGAAAATCCAAAGCCGGATGCCGCGCTTGCTTTCCATGTAACGACCGGCAGAAGTCCGGTTGGCACTTTTATGTACAATAGCAAAAATACCATGATGAACTCGGTGGATGGCTTTCAAATTACCATCCACGGAAAAGGTTCCCACGGTGCCTGCCCGCATCAGGGCGTTGACCCGATTAACATTGGTGTCCACATTTATCTTGCCCTGCAAGAACTAATTGCCAGAGAAAGCAATCCTGCCGATTCCTGTGTCCTCACAATCGGCCGGTTTTGTGCCGGTGAAGTTGCCAATATTATTCCGGATACCGCCATTTTACAGGGAACGTTGCGCACAAATAAGGAATCAGCAAGAGAAATTTTAGTAAAACGAATCCGTGAGGTAAGTGAGCGCACCGCTGCCGTGTATAACGGAACCATTGAATACACTACGCTCTCCGCCGTTCCTCCACTTGTGTGCAACCCGGATTTGACAGAAGAATTTGTCTCTGCCATGAAAGAGCTTGCAATTCCGTCCCTTAACGGTTATCCGGATATCACCGCACCTGCTTCGGAAGATTTTGCCTCGATTGCAAACAAAATCCCAAGTACGTATATGTATCTGTCTGCCGGCTTTGAGGATGAGCGCGGCGATTACCCGGTGCACCATCCAAAGGCTCTGTTTAATGAGGACGTGTGCCCGATTGGGGCTGCCTGCTACGCACAGTGTGCGGAAACATTTCTAAAAAACCGAGGGAAGATTTAATCCCTCGGTTTTCTTATCAGAACGGAAATTCAAAACAATGCCAGAAGCGAAGAACTAATTTTTTAATGCAGGAAGATTCCTGCCACATCGTATTCTGAATTTCATTTCCATATTCTCTTAATTGTGATAACTCTTTCTCCGTTATTTCACCGTTCTCATCAAACCAAAAACGTTCCATGCCCTCTCGTATCTCCCGTGGCAAATCTTCTTCGGAAAGTTTTAAATAGGCAAATAACGTGGTCAAATATGAAATTATAAATCGGTAATCCGCTGCCGTATCTGCCTGCATAAGTGTTTTTCTACGCTTGTAGACTATAGCCTTTCTGCGAATTGCAAGCACTCCTGCGAAAAGAAAACTTACAGCAAAAATGCAAATTACGATCCATAAAATGATTTGCTGCCACGATAAGTATTTGTTCGGTGCCTCATTTTGTTTTGGTTTTTCTTTCTTTTTCGTAACCTTCTGCGAAATTGAGGTCTGCTGTTTTTCTATTTTCTTCTGCTGTTTTGCTTTCACCGTAATCTTATCATAATGTCCCGGTGTCACATCCACGGGAAGCCACCCCACACCATCACAGTAAATTTCCACCCATGCATGCGCATTTTGCCCGGTCACGTCCGCACGGTAATTTCCATTAGCATCTTTTTCATCGGAAGTAACTGCCTCATATCCCTCCACATATCTCGCCGGGATATTCGCCGCGCGAAATGCAAGCGTACCAAGAGAAGCATACTGCAGGGCATCCCAGTCACCTTTCTCTTTTCCCGCATTTTTTAAAGAGCTTCTAATTTTTTCAATATACGAAACCAAATTATCTTTCTTTTGAGGAACATACGGTGCAACCTCTTCTTTGGCCTTTTTTGAAAGGGCAAGATAATGTTTTTTTACAAACTTTCGATAATCCATTTCCATATCCGCATAGGCACGCACCTTTTCGTCTGTAATCGTCTGTTTCTGCCAGTCAACTCCCGCCGTTTTCAAAAGAGAATCTTCATCTATCATGCAAATTTTGTATGTATTTTTTTCATCTTCACGATTGCTCCAGAATTTTTTTTGCAAATTCAAATCCCGGTAAAGGGTATCCAACGACTGAATACTCGAAAAATCCACACCGTAAGGCAAATACTGATACCTCTCATAAGCCCCTGTATTTTCAACTATAATCGTTCCTTCTTTCTCCTCTTTTTCCAATCCGTTTTGCTGGCGGCCTGCCGCCTCACAGTAACTGTACAACTGAGCAAGTGGATGAAATCCATCCGACCGGTACCGATTAAATATTCCCTCGTATTTTTCCCCGTATTCTTTTCCTTCCAGTGGTTCCCACCGGTTTTCATGATATTCACTTCCTACATATCCCTTCAAATAATACTTGCCCTTTTCGCTTGCAAAGACAGTCAGACGTTTTTCCTCGCTCAAGGCAATTCCCTCTTTAATTTTCCCCTCCGGCAAATCTTTTTCCCCATATCGTATCGCATTCGCTTCCTCTGTTATATTTTCCTTCAAATCTGCTATGATTTCATTTTTGTGATAAAGCTGCCGGTTCCATGTAAAACAGATAAAAACAGCCACTATAACAACCATTTTGCAAAATGCTGCCAAATAATTTTTTTCTTCATCCACTTTCGTATGCGAGTGGGCATATATCCCTGCTAATGACAAAAAAGCCATTGCACCAACACACCATGCAGACGGCATTTCAAAAAATACAGCCAAAGATACAAGCGCTGCCCAGAAAACAAGGGCAGGAACCCAGTGTTTTCCTTTGATTGCAATTGTCAAATACCCGGATAAAAACCACGCCGTAAGACAAAAGAATACCACCGTAGCAAGTTCTCTGTTCATATAATTCGGTACAACAAAATAGAAAACTGATTCCCCGGTCACAGCATTAAATCCGGCAGTCACCTGATTTACAAAATCCAGTGCACCGGAAATCCATATCGTGCGAAATGCAAAAAGCAAAAGGATTCCCAACACAAAATAAACCAACACAATTTTTGTGCTTTTTGTGGAAAATATAACGAGACAACAAAGAACGGACACAACCATCGAAATAAACCACCATTTTGTATCCACAAACATTTGCTGCACACAAAAAAGAATGCCCGCCACGGTAAATATCGATAAAATCAGGGCAAAAAAACTTTTTTTCTGTTTTTTCTCTTCTACCAGTCGAAATCCTTGATTCTCCACTTTCTTTCCTCTTTCCAATTAAGATGCCGAAACCATAATCTGTCTGACATTGGCATTTTCCATGCACCAGTCCGTTATTTCGTCATCCGTAATCAAAATTATATGTGAATATTTATGCAATACATTGTGATGCATCAGATAATCATCCACAAACGACTGCATAAAACTTATATTTCCATCTAAAATTGTTCTCTCATATCGTTCTCTTGTGCAGCCCTCTTCTACACTAAATGTCATATGAGACAACCCTTTTTTTTCAAAAACTACACTATCAAAAAATTGATCATTTTCCAATAAATTCTTTGACACCTGACTAATCATTTTCACTAACGAATCCCGATACCAAGGCTTATCTATATTTCTATCCGATAGTGCAAACAAAACTATTGTTTCCTGATTTGCCGGCGTATCCAATTCGCGGACAATCTTATGCCCCATTTTTTTCGATAATTTCCAATGAATCGTCTTAATGCTGTCACCCTTTTGATAGTCTCTTAAATCGAGTATTTCTGTAATATCATTACCTTTCCTGCGCAGATAACGATTTTCCATATTCTGCGCTGCCGGTGTCATTTCTTCTAAATGATATTCACCTTCATCCGCCCCATCCGGATACACATAATAAACCAACACTTCGTGATTTTTTACGAGGCACCCAAAGATACCAAAAAAATCTCGAACAATAAATTCGTCTGTTTCCACTTCAATTCTTCCACAATAGAAGCTTTCAACAGCAAATTCCACCTTTTTTTCCTGCTTCGGTGCTACTGATAACTCCTGATTAAAACAAAAGGAAGAATCTGTCAGGCAGTTTGCAATCGTTCCTTTCATTGACACCCGGAAACAGGGAATAATTCCTGTATTTTTTACATAAATCAATATTGTACTTACTTGATTTAAATCCTGATTCACCTGCAAATGCATTGTCAAATGTCTCGCTGCATACCAATTAAGCAAAAAAGACAAAATGGCAAACAACAAGAGGCCAAAGAACAGATAAAATGTCACGGCCACATTGGTCCATAAGTAGAGAAAGCCCATTAGGACAAGAATTGCTATGTACCCGATTTTTGCTCTCATAATCTCTTCCTTTCCTTGTTGTCTGCCATCTATGTTTTTGCTATTTTCTCAGCAGTTTCGGCTTTTCAACCTGCTGTGCAATTTCTTCCAAAATCTCATATGCTGTTACATTTTCCCTGCGTGCCTTTGTATTTAAAATTAAACGGTGCGCACAGACATCCGGAAAAATGGCAAGAACATCTTCCGGTACAACATAAGTCCTTCCCTCACACAGTGCGAATGCTTTCGCCATCTCTGCAAGTGCTCCCACGCCACGCGGACTAATACCAAGTTCCACATGTTCATGTTCTCTCGTTTTCTCACATAAGCAGATAATATATCGAAGGATTTCATCATTTACCTGCATATTTTTCACATAAGATTTGGCCTGCTTTACATCTTCGATCGTCATAACCGGCTGCACCTTTTCAATCAAATCTCTGTCAGACACATTTTTCAAAATAGCTAACTGACTCTCAGCGTCCGGATATCCCATAGACAAACAAATCATAAATCGGTCTAACTGCGAATCAGGCAGTGCCTGTGTTCCGCCGCTGGTAACCGGATTCTGCGTTGCCATAACAACAAATGGCTCAAGGAGCTGGTGTGTCACACCATCCACTGTGACACACCCCTCTGCCATTGCCTCTAACAATGCAGACTGTGTTTTTGACGAAGTACGGTTAATCTCATCTCCCAATAGAAGATTGCAATTCACCGCTGCTCCCTCAACATATTCAAAAGCATTTGTCTGCTCATTATAAATTGACATTCCTACAATATCACTCGGCATCGTATCCGGTGTAAACTGAATTCGTTTATTTGCAAATCCAAGTGCTTTGGAAAATGCTTTCGCAAGCGTCGTTTTTCCAAGCCCCGGAACATCTTCCAACAACACATGACCGGAAGCTAAAATCGCCATTATCACCTTTCGAATGACCTCATCTTTTCCCTTGATAACAGTCGAAACTTCCTTTTGAAGAATATCAATTTTTTCTTGAATTTCCTTTGCGTCCATATTTACCCCTTATTCTAATTCAACGTCTCCATCTTCATTGCCATCTTCTCCATCGTCTCCATCTTCATTGCCGTCTTCGCCATCGTCGGAATCATCGGGAACAATATGAATTATACTCTCATCCACTCCGGTAATTCCGGTCTTCTGGCTCTCTGTACAACTAACCTGTTTCAAGTTTGTATTCGCTGATAAATCCAACGCAGAAATTCCTATGCCGGCAATATTTAATGTTTCCAGCCCTAACTGTTTCTCAAGATTCACAATCTGCGTAACCGCACTGTTTGAAGCGGAAAGATTTGCAACGATGTCATTTTCCGGCAAAGTAAGTACATTTACATTAACCATTGACATATCAATGTCTTTCAATTTAGCATTTGACTTCAAATCAATATCAATATTTGGTAAATCTTCATTATCTGTTGTAGCATCAGGATTACCAAAACCTGTATTCATTGCATTTAACAGCTGTAAATCCGGACAAATCGAAAAATCAAGCTCCGGCACATAAGAATCCGATACATCCAATGACTCTAACTTTGTTAATACTGCAAAATTAATTGTTTCAATTCCTAAACTTTCACTGCAATCAAGAGTTTTGATTTCATTTGTCTCTGGAATATGCAAATCCGTAATTTCGTTGCAGTTAATATTCAATGATGAAAGTTTTACCGCTCCATCCAATGTGATTTCGGATAAATTACATCCGGAAGCATCAATTGTCTCGAGGTTTGACAAATTTGAAACATCCAATGTTTCAATCGGACAATATGAGCAATTCAAAGTCTTCAGACCGGTACATGCCGAGATGTCAAATTCCATCGTATCATCTGCCGAAGTACCACCATCTTCCGGCTGCTCAGAACAGTTCAGGGATTCCAGTTTTGTAAAACCTGCTAAGTTCAAATTAATAAAATCATAATTCGTACCGTTTAATGAGCAATCCAAATTAATAAGTCCGATACTTCCTGTCAAAATTAAGTTGTCATCTTTTAACATATTGCGGCTGCAATTCAAACTCTTTAATGAAGGCAAATCAGAAACATTCAAGCTGCTCATAAGATTGTTACTGCAGTCCACATCCTGCAGTTTATCACAGCCGGACACATCAAGTTCTGTTATTTTGTTATTCGAACAATAAAGGCGTTCCAGATTCTTGCTGTCATTTAAGCGTATCGTATTCGAAATCTGATTATTATGGCAGTCAAGCTCCTGTAAATTTTTATTTGTGTCCAAAACTAACTTATCAATCTTATTTCCGTAACATTTTAATTCCTTCAAATTTGCCAAATCTCCGACATAAAAGGTCCCGGAAATATTATTATTATTGATATCCAGAATTTCGAGTGCTGTAAACTCATTAAAGTCCGCCATTTCCGCACCGATAATTTCCTTTTCGCCCCAGTAGATTTCCGTCAGACGTCCTTCTTTATTCCAATGATAAACGGATTCATCATCTAAATTAGCCGAAATATCGGCGCCCTTTTGATTCAAAGTCTGAATCAATGCCTGTAATTTTTTCACATCCTGTTCATTTTTCTTTGGCGCATCCGGATCAGCCGCCGGTGTAGCTGTCGGATTCGCAGGATTATCCTTTGATGGGTTGTCTTTCGAAGGATTGTTTGTTGGCTGTGTAGCTGCATTATTTTGTCCGTTCGAAGGATTGTTCGTGGCATTTTTTGTATCTGCAGGCTTATTTGTTGTCTTAGTGCCTGCTGATGTACCATTCTTAACTGTTTTTGCTTTTACAACAACCTTGCATACATACTTCTTTTTACCAACCTTTGCCTGTACTTTTGCTGATCCTGCTTTTTTTGCAGCGACAACAACACTTGCTTTCTTTTTCTTTTGCAATTTGATTTTATCCTTGCCCGATTTAATCGACCATTTCGCTTTTTTCTTTGCATTTTTAATCTTTAGTGTCTTCTTTTTTCCTACGGTAAGTGACAATGTTTTTACATTAAACTTCACTTTTTTTGCTGCTGCAGCCGGTTCCGCCGGTGAAAGCAGACTAACTGCCATTGCCACCGTCAATGCAGTAACAAATAACTGATTTCTTTTTCTCTTCATTTTTACAAATCCATCCTCTCTTTCTTTCTATCAAAAATACGTGTGCTAATTAGACAACACATATATTTTGGTCATTCGAATTCCATAAAAGAATCGCTCTTTTACAAGATACGGTGTGGCTTTTTTTGCATAAACACCGCTTGCATCTGCCTCTTCCATCTCCACTGATTTGAGAACATATTTTTTACTATTATACATCGTATCTTTATCCTGCAAATCATCCTTTCGGAAAGCATTTAAACTTACTCTCTCATCTGAGTAATAATCATAATTTCCCGCATATGAATAACTTCCTGCCAAATCGGCAAGCGACTCATCACGATAATAATAGCAGCGAATCCTCATACTTCTCATATGAAATGTACAGGTTCCGGTAGCGGTAAATGTTTTGTCAATTACTTTATCTTTATATGTAATCGTGAAAGTCTGCTGCTTGTCAAATAAATTTTCATTATATCCGGTAATTTCATATTTGGTGATTTCCTGTTTCGTTCCATCTGCCATCAAAACCTGTACGGTAAGTGCTCCATCCGAAAAATCTTCTTCTGCATAACACTCATCTTTTGTCGGCCATGAATAAGTCAGAGATTTCGTATAATTATTAATTGTATAAGAAATCCGGCACTCTGCTCCACCGCTTGAAATTGTCATGTTATGCTTTCCAACAGAGTTATTGTTCAACCCACGAACCACATAAGCTCCTTTAGCCAGCCGGCTTGTTTTCCCGGACTCATATTTGGCAGTCACCTTCATACCATCCATGGAAATATCTTTACCATAAAGAAGATTATCCTTTTCACTCCACTCGCAGGAAAGGGAAATAATACGGTCTGTCTCCTCAGGCTTCTCCGTATTTTTCGGATTATCATCCGGCTCTGCGGAAGGTTTCGGCGTTTGTGTCGCCTTGGCATCATCCACCGTTTCTTCCGGCTGCTGTTCTCCATCACCCTGTATCACCTGTTGGTCCGGCAAATCCGGCGCACCACTTCCGCCGTCTTTTCCCCCGGGAACAGACTCATCCCCCGTTCCATCCGTTTGCTTTTTATCTGCCTTTGATGTATTTTGTTTTTTTATGGAATTATCTTTTTTCTCCTGACGTTTCCACTGCTTTTTCGGCTCTTTTCTTGTCTTGGCTTCTGCATCCTCTTCCTTTGACGCCTGACGGTTCGCATCTGCTGCTTTTATTTCTTTCGCCAGACTTTTTTTGTCATACTCATACAGATGCGGTGTCCGCTCCCAATTTGCCAAGCCGGCATAAATGAGCATCCCAGTAATAAAGAGCGCTGCAAACAGTAAAACCGACTCTTTTTTTCTTCTTTTCAATCGATACCCTCTTCTCATACAGTCTAATACAATTATACTACTATACTTATATAGAAAATTATAGGCAAATGTGTGGCAATTTTTTGGCTAATCTCTTTGAATAATTTTCTCCTTTGCAGCAAACACTAACGAAAAGCAACCGCAAAGGAGGTATTTTTATGGAAGATGATTCGGTTAAATTATTACGGGAATGCAATGCCGGCATCAAAATGGGCATTTCCTCAATTAATGATGTTATGGACCATGTGCAAAACGATGGTCTGCGTGGCGTCCTCAAAGACAGCCACGACATTCACTGCCGTCTCGGCGACGACACTCACAAAATGCTAATCAATTACCATGACGAGGGCAAAGAACCCGCCCCGATGGCAAAAGCAATGGCAAAAATGAAAAGTAATTTCAAAACCATGGGCGAAAACCCGGACTGCGGCATCGCCAGCTTGATTACCGATGGCTGCAACATGGGAATCAAATCCCTGTACCGCTACTTAAACCAGTATCCGGCAGCGGATGATAAAGTAAAACATCTTACACAAGAAATTATTGATACCGAAGAAAAATTGCAGCAATCCATGCGGCCGTATTTGTAGATATGACAGAGCTGTCGCACAAAAGTATTCCTAAAAAAAGAAGGAGCTATAAATCGATAGTTCCTTCTTTTTACATATATTTCCTTAGATCGTCAGCCGTCAAAAAACATTTACATAAGTGCTGTTTTGTCTCTGCTTCTATTCCGGATATAACTCATCCAGTGCCTGTTGCAAGGTGCCGTCTTTTGCGTATGGTAAAGCATCTAATTGACGGAAATTATGTTTCATATTTTTCGTATCCTCATCAAACCCTAGTATATAACTTGTCGCTATCTTATATATAATTTCTGTAGGAGCAAGTCCATACACCTGCTTTTCGAAGATATGTTTTAACCGTTCTTTATTATCTGGAAATTGTTTTTTCATCGTATCACTCTGATACAGCCGTTTCACAATCTCGGTAATATACAAACCTGATTTCATATATAAGTCAATAAAAGTTTTATCCGGCATATCAAAACATCCCGGATTTTCTTCTTCTAACATTAAGATGGTATAATAAAGTTGTAACACCAACACTGGAATAAATGATATAATCAAAATGAAAGTGAAGGTGATTAAAATGGCAAACACGAACAAACGTTATGAGCCTGAATTCAAAAAAAGATGGTCCGGCTTGTATTAGAAGAAGGACGAACCATCGCAAGCGTCAATAAAGAGTATAACCTAGGAGAAGGAACTGTCCGGAGCTGGATCAGACAGTTTGAAGAAGAATGCGAAAAGAATCCAGAAATAAAAGAAACAAAAGACATTTATGAAGAAAACCGCAGACTCCGTAAAAAATTGGAAGAAGTAGAAAAAGAAGTTCGTTTCCTAAAAAAAGCAGCCGCATTCTTCGCAAAGGAAATCGATTAGAGCAATACCAATTTATTGACCAATACCACAATGAGTTTGGAGTAAGATGGCTTCTTGACCGATTCCATATTTATCCGAATTCCAACTATAATTACAAAAAGAACAGAAAGGCAGGTTATCTGGCAGACAAAGAAAAGAAAAAACAACAAATATTAAGTATTTACTATGAATATGACGGACGTCCCGGATATCGGATGATGGTTATATTTTTAAGAAGAAGGGGAATCAGTCTGAGCAGGACAACTGTACTCAAATATATGAGGGAATTAAAGCTCAGATCTGTTGTGATACCCCAAAAATCTCGGTACCGTAAAGGAGACTGTTATAAAAAATTTAATAACCTGTTAAAGCAGGACTTCACAGCAATTAGACCAAACGAAAAATGGTGTACAGATTTTACTTATTTTAATCTATCGGATGGTGCAAAAAGATATAACTGCAGTATTATAGATCTGTATGATAAATCGGTACTAGCAACCCTGAATAGCAAAAGAATTGATGCGGAATTGGCTATCCAGACATTACAGATTGCCCTTGACAGAAATCCTGTAAAAGGAAAAATTATTCTGCATAGTGATCAGGGTTCACAGTATACCTCCAGAGCCTTCACAGAATTTTGTGAGGAAAAAGGGATTCAACAGAGCATGAGCAAAGCAGGATGTCCTTATGATAATTCTCCGATGGAAAGTTTTTATGGAACATTTAAGTCGGAATTTATATGACAGAATCGGTTTGAAACAGATCAAGAGTTAAATGAAAGCACGTTGGATTATGTATATGGCTATTACAATCATATACGTCCACATTCATCAAATGGATACATGACACCGTTTGAAAAGAGATATTCCAATCAATGATTTTTTTCAGTGTGAATGTTACCAAAATGCTTGGCCATCTCAACCCCGGACGGGGAACAGAAAAGCCGGTGGATCCAGATGATCCGGGACAAAAAGCCGGATCAGGTGGAGGCAGGCTGTAGTGAATGTCGTCAGGGAATCCTTCTGCGAGTGCTGGGAAAAAGTGGCGATGCAGTGTATGATTATTTTGAGGATATCGCCAGGGAGGTGTGATCTTTTTCACAGAAAATCCATGGCAGCAGGCGGCTTAGGATCTGCCAGGACAGAAAGGCATACAGAGCACCTGCCACATTGGTGCCAATGCGGAGAGCAATGGCTGTTTTCACACCAAAGAGAGAACCGGCAATGGAAAGTGCCCCAAAGGTGTTAAAGACGGTCTGCCAGGAGTAACCGGCAGAATATCCTACGCCGATACCGCCGATGACACCGATGTATGGATACAGCCAGGCCGGCAGGGTGTTATATAACACAAGGAAGATGCCACAGCCAAGGATGTTAAAGACACCTCTTTTCCAAGTACGGTCTTTGCTGTCTTCCGGAAAAGGAAGGCACACGCTCATGCAGGCAATGCCTGCCCACATAGCCCGGGGCAGGGAAAGCAGCTGCATGATAAACATAGCCGAGCAGACGATCCAGGTAAGGGATAAATACCACTGGCTGCGGGCAGATTTTAAGTTAAATTCACGGAACAGATCCGGAAAACTACGCCGGTAAGGGCGTTTTTTTTGATTCTTGTAAAAGACAAGCATACAGACCATCATGCTGACAAGCAGCCCCAGTACCCGGAGAAGATAGGCTCTGCCGGTAACATCGTAGCCGTAGAGCAGAAGATATCCTAAAACGAAGGTGGACTGGTTGTACATGATCACATTGTGACATCCAAGGATCATTAGCAGCAGGATGCTGATGAAATTTACCAAAAGAGATGCCGGTGCCGGCAGGGTGTTGGCCAGACGGGGACCGGTGATCAAAAGGGTAAAAATACCAGCAATACATATAAGCCCATGGGAGGTGCGGATGCCGAAGTCAGCCTGGCGCAGCACCAGAAGAGCCAGCAGAAAAACCACTCCGGCTACGCTGTTGTCAGAACCAAAGAGCATGCTAAAAAGTGTCACAAACACAAAGCAGAAGGCCATCACAAGATAGACTTTAAAATTATAGATAAGAATGTGGCGTCTTTTCTCTTTTGGATCGGTTGTGTTTTTGATCAAGGCTTTGGAGCCGGTCGAACTTAATTGTAATTCTTCATAAAAAGTCATAGAAAATTGTCTCCTTGTCGTAGGTAGTATGGCACACCATACTACAGAATGGGAAAAATGTCAAGGATCTCCTGCGCAACTGGAAGAAAGAATTCCTTGCTAATGCTCCTCTCGCATTCGATAATAAGCGGGAAGACAATCTCCGGGAAAAACTTGCCGAAGAACGCAAGGAAAAAGCCGATGGGCAGATAATATCATGATTGAACGCTGGTTCCGCAGCTTCAAGTATGAGGAAGCATATCTCACGGAGTATGCTAATCTCAAGGAAGCAAGAGAAGCCATTGGAAGGTATATCTACACCTATAACTTTGAAAGATGCCATCAGTCCATTGGGAACAAACGGCCTGCCGAGGTATACTATCCGGTAATGCTTCTGGATGCAGCCAGAGCAGCCGCATAATATAAAAATCCGGAAAATGCTTCACACATTTTCCATGTAACTCGTCAACATATCAGTTCATTATAAAAATATCAAATTTTTGTCTTGACAACTGAGCCATTATAAAACTCACTATGTCTTAATCGTCAAATTAATTATATACCATCTCAAACATTTTTTTTGCTATTTCCTTTGTTCTATCAAATATCATCTCTTTCGTCCATTCATCGTTATTTTGATACTGTTGCACAAATTTCTCCACGGTTTTATATTGAGATGCTGAATATTTTTTAATTTTATATTTAAAAGCCTTATCCATTAATTCCGAATTTAGTTTATCTCCTAATGGTAACAGGTTCCCAATCATTCCACATTCTTTATTATTTGTAGATTCAGGCATGATATGTTCTATCGTAAATGATAAAGGCTGAACTTCATTCGTATTCATATTATAAAACTCATACTTTTTAATAATATACTGTACTAATTTTTTATCTTTTGCAAAATCAGAAGTATATCGTACATTAACAAAATTACTAACAAATATCTCTTTTGCTGGTAATCCCTCTTTTAATGTAGCTATCAACTCATCAATACATTTTTTTGTTTCATTTTTATCTTTACATATTCTTAATTTTCGAGCATAGCTCGAATACCTTCTCTCTAAACCTGAAGGACGCATAGAACAAATAGAATTAAAAACAAAATGATACTGCTCTAAAAATTTAATAATTCTTAAAAATTGTTTATGAGATATCATCTTTTTTCTTTTTACATCAAACAACGCCAACAAAAATATTCTAACTTGCGTAACATCAAAAATATCGCATGCCTCTAACGCATAATATATATCTATTTCTTCCGGCTGAGACCAATCATTTTTATTCGGATAAACTATTTTATAGTAATCTTCTGACGCCTCAACAAGTTCTTTTAAAAAAATAGTATACTCAGACTGATTTTTTCCTATCTTGTCATTAAATTCTTTTACTAACTTCTTCGCTGTCGAATATCCATATTTCGATAACCAATAATGTCTATAAAATGTTTGAATATCACATTTACCTACTGTTTTTCTTTTTATCTTTTTCCAACTCTCCTCAGCAAAATCTACCGGTTCAGTTTCATTTAAAATTGAGAATAAAGAATTCTTTATTATATCAATTGGACTTAAATCTTTTCCTTTTGCATTTAAAACTTCAAATATTGCATAAGCATCATCAAAACTTTTTACTGTCACATATATTACCTTGCAATGCAAAATCTGATCTCTAAATAGTTTTAATAATTCAATATAGTCCAATCTATTATCGTCTATGCGATATCTTTTTTTTATTTCTTGTAAAATGTTTTTTCTTGATAATTTTCTTTCAAAATAATTATATGCATTTAATATTCTCTTTTCTTCATCTGTATTTGGTAAGATATTTTCATTCTGTTCTCGTTTTTGTATTCTCATTTGAAAATATGGTTTAGGAGTCTCTGTTTCCAACTTAGCATACTCGACACCATCAGCATCTTCACCCATTATATATGAATATACTTTATTTGCTAAAGTTTCTTCTTTTTCCATAAGAAATAATTTTCTTATGACAGAAAATGCAATAGTTATTGTCATCAATCTTTGTTGACCATCAACGACCTGTCTCTTTATATTCATATTATCATCGTCATCACCTACTAAAACCAACGTTCCAATAAAATATTCATTAGGATATAATTTACCATTATGCACTGTAAAACAGTCTAACAAATCATCCCACAATTCCTGTAATTCATCATTTTCCCATGAATATTCACGCTGAAATCTAGGAATTACATATTTTCTTTTAAGATCTAAAGTATCTGCTATCGTTCTTGGTACTGCTTTAAATTCCATCCTTTTTCCCTCACACTAACTTTCTTTTTATTACCCCATTCTCCATATCATCAATACTATACATAGTATCCAGTACTTCGAATGTCTCCCTCAAATTACCTCTTGCACTCTTCCAGCCAATGCCATCCGTAAACCATACAAATGTAAAGCCATCGATTGTATCTGCCTCTTGTGAAAGCATTTTATAACTTCTTGCCGTTTCATTTAGTTTAGAACCTCCACTCGCATAGAAGTTTGTTTCAATTGCATAAATCATCTCATCTGTCTTGATTACAAAATCAAATCGTTTAGCAGCCTTACCCTGATTGGAAAGTGCAGACAAATCAATATTCCATTTTTCTTCAATATTCTTAAGATACATTTCCTTAAAATAATTTACATTCTTCTCAAAGCCTGCTGCCACAATATACTTTTCAACCAAAGCTTCCATCTGGTGGCCTCCACGATTCTTGCGCCCATTAGAGTCCAATCCGGTTTCAATACCCAAAGCATAATCCACAAGATTGTTTACCAAATGATTGGCAATCATATCAAATAATCCGGTCTTATGCATGAATACTCGGTATTGCTCTACACCATAATTCATCTTTTTGAAATTATATAGGAACGCCCCCTCTTCATCCTGTGCATAAATCTCATTACCTCTCACTGCAAGAAGTAGCGGAATGCATTTTAAAGTTTCCGGATACTTTGTCACTATCTTTTCAAACTCTTCTTCGATATTTTTAGAGCCAATCAACGAATTCAAGATATTTAATTCTACCTTGATTTCTTCCACATTTCTTACCACTTTTTCAAAATCAATATAGTAATTATAGCTTGATATACTCGGTCTGAATTTACTCAGCCACTCATCAAAATCTCTCTCTGCCATCTGCCACCTTCTCCAATCTTTTTTTCGATATCTCCAAGTATTCTTGGCATATATCTATTCCAATAAACTTCCGTCCAAATCGTACAGCCTCCACCCCAGTAGTTCCAGAACCACAGAAAGGGTCCAATATAACCTGTCCTTCCTCCGTAGATGCCAGCACAATTTTTTCCAGCAAGTATTCTGGCTTTTGTGTAGGATGCTTGCCTTCTTTTTTTTCCGAAGGTTTTGTCAGCGAACCTGTCCACACATCCTTCATCTGTTTTCCGCCATTCATTTCCTTCATTTTCTGATAATTAAAAAAATGCCGAGACTTCTTATCATTCTTCCTTGCCCATAAAATGGTTTCGGTTGAATGTGTGAAGCATCGACACGCCAAGTTTGGTGGCGGATTCGTTTTCTGCCAAGTTATGTTGTTAATTATCTTAAAGCCCTCCTGCTCCAACGCCATACCAATCGAGTAAATATTATGCAGCGTCCCGGATATCCAAATTGTTCCATTCGGCTTTAGTACTTTCTTACATAACCTAATCCACTTTCTGTTAAACTTATGTTTTTCTTCGACACTAGTCCCACTTTCCGAAAGTTTATCCCATGAGCCTTTATTTACGGAAACCATCTTTCCACCTTGACAGGTAATGCCATCATTGCTTAAAAAATAAGGCGGATCTGCAAATATCATATCAACAGATTCTGGTTCCATTTTTGTTAGAATTTTAAAAGAATCTCCCAATACCAATTGTGATTCTTCCGTCTCGAAATATAATGGCACTTTTTTAATAAATAAGCTCTCCATTATCTCGACTCCTTAATAATTGCATATAATTATTTCTTCACCAACTCGCTTAGATGCATCTGAATTAATCATACGCTTTACACTTACAACATCCCTTCTGTATCCTTTTCCACTATACAACTCATTTATCAATTCAGTATTATGATTTGTGAGCATACAGTAGCATCCTCTGTTTGTCAATTTGTCAAATAGATTTGACAATCGCCTATGACTTTCAATGTCAAATCCTTCTTTTGTATATGACTCAAAAGAAGTGGGATTCAATGGCGCATAAGGGCTGTCGATAAAAACAAAATCTCCTTGCCCTGCTCCTTCACAAGCTTCCTCAAAGTCTCCATCCATAATCGTAATTCCTTGAAGATATCTGGAAACCTCCATGATAATACTTTCATCTACGGAAGTTCTACGACTATTATTATATGGAACATTAAATAAACCCTTGCCATTTACACGATACAGTCCGTTAAAGCAGTGTTTATTAATAAATACAAACAACGCAGCCAACTCCACATCATACTCTGCTTTCATCAATTTATCATTGTAATGTTCTCTAAGTGAATAATAATATTTCTTACCGTCTTCCCACATAGCTTCATCAAGTTGCTTTACTGCCGCCAAAAATGCCTCTGGTGCATTACATATTTGCCTATATGCATTTATTAACGCCTTATTAATATCATTTATCAAAGCATTTGTCGGCAACAACTCAAAAATCACTGCTCCACCACCTACAAACGGTTCAAAATAACTATTATATTTTTCAGGCATTCTCTCCTTTATCTGTGGAAGCAGCTGACGCTTTCCGCCAGCCCATTTCACAAATGGAGCAACACTTGAATTACTCATCTTAGTTCCTCTTCTCCAAATACCTTTAAAGGCAAATTTTATATTTCCATTATACTTGCTTATTTCAAAAAAAACAACTACTACATTGTTTTTTTGTTAATTTTTGTGAATCAAACTACTTTTGAAACACAAATACATACTCGTGAGCTAACAGAAGAAAACCATTATTCTTCCTCTTCCAATAATCTGTAAAACGGCAATTATGTTGCTCTTTAATAATAATTTCCTGATTTGTGAATCCTGCTTGCAAAAAGCACTCCATCAATCGGAACCCTAATGGGATGACTTTTCCGTGTTTTCTCACATCCCCTATCATCACAGCACACATTTTGCCTTTTTTTAATATGCGAAAAAGTTCCTCAGCCACCTTGTTTATTTCAGTCAAAAAATCGTCCACTTCAAGCAGCGAAATATCTCCTTCTATTCCATTACTATATCTAATAATATTGGCATATGGCGGATGTGTACATATTAAATCAATACTATTATCTTTAATAAAATGTAAATTTGCAGCATTCCCATTGCATGTATAAACTTTTGAACTCGTGTCACATTGGAATTGTAAATTCGCATCAGAAATTGAAACAGATTGCGGGTTGATGTCAACACCTACCGCATTACGATTCAGTAGTTTTGCCTCCACTAAGGTTGTTCCACTACCCATAAATGAATCCAATACCCAATCACCAGGGTTAGAATAACGAAGTATCAGATTTCTTGGCACATATGGCGACCAATTTCCACGATATTTTCCTGTATGGGTTGCCCAGTTACCTCTGTCGGGAAATGACCAAATTGTCGTTGATTCAAGTTTAAAATTGTTGGGTTGTAATCTTATAAGTCATACCTCCTTTGTATTTTGATTTGTCTATTGTAACTCAATTCCGAAATAAAATCTACCACTTTTCCCTTTCACTATAAGTGAATTTCAAAAGAACTGATTTCATGTAATAATATTCACAAATAGTGAAAGAGGTAACGATATGCATTTTAGTAATGATACTGACCTATATCGTGTTATAGGTGCAAATATAAAATATTACAGAGAACAAGCAAATTTGACGCAAGTACAACTTGCCGAACAGGCTAAAATCAGCACCAGCTATCTCTCCAAAATCGAAGCTGCTGGATGCAATAAGAGTCTATCTATTTCGGTGCTTAATCAGATTGCAAATGTACTTGGTGTTGAGATTAACGAATTTTTTAATTAAGGAGGTATAGCATATGTCAAGAACCCCAAATACCCATGGTGGCGGAGCCCGCACAAACAAAAACGGCTTGCACTTTGAACAAACCACATCTTTAGATAATGCATTATGTAATGCTGGCTACAAGGTTACTAATTATGAGGTATATCGAGGCTCCCAAAAAATCGGTATGTCTGTTCCTCAGAAAAAATTATATACCTATTTTCTTAATCCACATGGCATCCAGTACGCTGACTATAATTCCAAAGAATGGCGACCAGACGAAGCCTTTATTAATTTCGAAAACAACACCGTCTATATCATAGAAAAAAAATTCCAAAATTGCGCCGGTTCCGTCGATGAAAAATTGCCTGGTTGTCATTTCAAAAAACTTGAATACCAAAAACTATTTAATCCATTAGATTTTAAAGTAGAATTTATTTATCTGTTTAATGATTGGTTTTTAGACAAACGATATCGTGATACGCTAGACTACATAAAAAGTATGGGATGCCATTACTTTTATAACGAAATCCCTTTAGCCTTTCTTGGATTATAGTTGCCTTATATTAATATAAATTTTTGTTATCGTCCAACCTCCTTAAATTTATCCAATATATTCTCCTGATAACTGGCAACACCATACTCTTTCATGAGGTTAGCCACGGGAAGTAATTCTTCATCTTTAATTCTTTCTAATATTTTTTTTCGTTTATCAGAAATATATTCTTGAGAAATGCCTTTTCTATAATCCTCTAATTTCATATGCCAATAAACAAAATTTCCTCTGTAATATTGCCGCAGTTTTTGTGCAATCAAGAGTCCCTCCGGATCCAAATCTCCGGAATAATAGATTTTGACATTTGATTTAGCAAGCAAGTCAAGCACAAGAATACTGGCAAGCCTTGGCTGCCCATTCATGCACATACACGATTTTTCTTTGCAAATAGCAGCAAACACGGATGGATTTTCCACTACATAAATTTCGTTATCAATACACTCAATGGATTCCCACTCCGATATTATGTTTAATGGAACTTGCACCATGTTTTTCTCTGAGAAAAATCCCAACATTCCCTGATGTTCACTTCTATCTTTTTTCATTGCCCTGACCTGATAAAGAATTGCATAATTTGAAATATCATCGATCAGGATACCGGCAAGCAGATAACTTTTCTGCCTTTTGTAAGCAGGAAACAAGTCAGATGATTCAACTACTAATCCTCTTTGCTCCAAACTAATTAAAATCACCTGATATAAAATATTTCCTTCTGTTGTTCCCATATCAAACGCATGTGGATTCCCGGATATCTCTGCTGCAAAAACCGGCAAATATATTTTTTGATTTTTCCGGTATGGCAAAGCATTATATACTTTTGCACAAAGCCATAAAAGCCGGTTCCATTGCTGCAAGTTGTTTTTCTCATATGATTTCAAAATCGCGTTAAACAGTGCAAAACATTTAACCGCAGGCGTTTTGGCAAACTGTGCCAAGAAATCTTCTTCAATCAGCTTTTTCTTTTGCTCTTTTTGTTTCACTTCCTCAGTTTTTCCTAGAAGTGTTTTCCCAAAAAAAGCAGTTAAAATTTCTTCTGGTGTAACCAAACTATATTTACTGTTTTTTAGTGCTTTTTCGAACTTTTCTGAGGAAATCGTCACGCTTTTTTTACCATGAAAACTTTCTGCAAAAAAACCTTCTAATTCTTCAATTTCAGAACAAGACAAATTTTTAAGCGTAATCCTGCCGGAAAATTTCCCGTAAGAATAATATTTTTTTTCAAAGCCCAAAAAGAGCCTTTTCCATACCGCATTTTGTTTAAAATACAAAACACACTCATTTAGTATGTTGTTATCATTTTTCTGATTTCTCAATTTCAATTCCTCTTTGCTCTACTTTCTCTTCATCATCCAGCAATTCTTTACCCTTTCCATTCCATAAGTATGGCATTACAGTTACAAATTTTGCATTTTCCGGGCGAATCAGCTGATAAATAGCCAATGCATCCAATGTATCACAGTCGCCCCACAGTACTTGTGAATTAATAATAAAATCAAATTGAAACTGTGTCATAAGACGGAACATATCGCGGATATTTCTATTATCTACACCTGCAAATGCCTCGTCCAAAGAAATGAGCCTTGGTGCGTCATCCCTGCCACCTTGGTATTTTGCGACAACTGCTGAAAAAAGCGGCACATACATTGACATCGCTTTTTCACCACCACTGAATGTACCGAACACACTATTGGTAAGTTCTTTTTGCCGTTCCCCACTTTTTTGTGAAAACAGCTGAAATTCAAACCATTTTCGATAATCCAGCGTTTCTTTCATAATCTGATAAAATGAAATCATCCCCGCGCTATCTCGTGCATTGCGTCTGGCTTCCTCAACTTTTGAGCGGAAATGAGCCGATAATCTTGCTGCTTCCCCTTCACTCATTAAACGATAGTCTTTCTTTAAAAGTTCAACTAATTCTCTTGTATCCAGCTGTTCTTCCTTTTCTGCTGTTTTGCTTCTCCACCTGAGACTTAATTTTAAGCCACTTGATGTATCCATACCGTTCATAAGTACATTCATTTTCTTCACCCAGGCATTGGAAGCATTTATTTTGCCTCTGATTTTACGGCTAACCGTATTTGCCAGAATATCCTCAAACAACTCACGATCACCATCCTTAATCAGGCTTTCTAATTCACTAATATCCTCATCTAAATACAAAAGCAAACTTGAAAAAGAAACCTTTACCCCCTGATACCGTGCGGTGATATCCAGACGTTTGGCTAAATACTCATCCGGCTTCTGCTCCCCATCGGATTCAGCAAATAACTCGTTTTGTGTCAATTGATACTCTGTAAGAAAACCTCTGTTTTCAAAGTATACCCTGTTAAGATCACGTACAACATCATCCTTTTCCACATTTTTGACATCGGTTATTAAATACTCGTATACATGTTTTGCATCTTCTAAAATTTCATCCGGAACAGCCACATACTGAAGTTTTCTTTCTTCCTCATAGCATTTCTGATAATACTCCATTTTCTTTTCATACTCTGCTATTTTATCCGCATTGTTTGTCCGGCTTTCTGTCAACAATTTTGCTTCATCGATCTTTTTTGTCTTTTCTGCAACACATTTCTGCAATTTTTCCGGATAAGAATGTAACCAAAAAACACAAGCATCCAATCGCTCTTTAATTGATTCATAATCCGTTAATTCCAACTGCTTTTGTATGGATGTTTGTTCCTCTTCTTTTATTCGAATCTGCTTTTCGATATCTGCAATGTCATAGCGAAGGTTATCCATATCATAATCCAACATTTCCAGATGCTCTTTGCGCTCCTTAAGATATTCCACACTGCGCAAAAACATCTCATGAGCGGATTTTAAAACCGTTAAATCTTTATCATATCGTTCTGCCGCCTTCTTTGCCTGATAGAAAACATCATATGAACAATGCAAATACAGTTTTTCTGCAATTTCCAACACCGCTTTTTTCTTTTGTTTTAACTCCTCTAGAAAAATTGATAATTCCTCACCCAATTTATCATTTTCTTCGTGAAGAATCTCATATTTTCTCTCTTCTTCCAAAAGAATTTTTACCGCGTTACGCATATGGGTATCATCCGGAAACTGGTCAAATTCACTTTTAAGAACATCCTTTCTTGTCTCTAAAAGCTGTTTTTGCTGTTCCAGCAGTGCCCGCCTTTCTTCCAATTGTGCTATTTGATTTTTACACTCGTCAATCTTCATCCGACGCTGTCTTTCCCGCGCCCTTCTTCCTAAAAAGCCTGCCTCATGTTCGCCTGTAATCGTCCCTGTCAGTATGCCCATATGGTAAGTACCATTTGATGAAACAGACAATATGTTTTCTTCATCGTAAGCGATATTTTTAAGAATTCCTGTCATACGATAATTGGAAAAAATATCATTTACTTCTTCATTTAGTTCTAATACGTCAAGCAAACTCTTTTCAACCGATGATTCACTGGCAAATAAATAGCAGTCCTCACAACCTTTAGCCGGAACAAGTACTTGTTCTTTGTACTGCTCATCTACTACAATCGCATCCAAAATCCCCATTTTTAGAAGTGCCTCTTCCAAAAAGTTGCATGCTTTCTCATCCAGCTGTTTTCCAAATTCTATGACTTTGTAAAACTCCTGATAAGGAATTTTCGCATCAGCCAATCGCTTTCTGTTCCGCACTACAGCTTCACTTCTTTGTGGCGTTGGTTCCTTTTGATTTTCCCATTCGTTTAGTTCACTTTCTGTTTCTTTTATTTCCTCTTTTACTGCCGCATATTCAACAAGAGCTGCACTTATTTTGGTCTCAAAATCTACCTTTTTTTCAATCCATTTGTCTGCCACTTTCTGGCGAATACCGGCAAAATCCGAATCCAAATGATAAGAATCTGCAAACACACTAAACTCACGCAGCATATCCTTTTCAAGTTTTAATTCGCTATTTTCTTCATTCCATTTGTATAGGGACTCTTTCCATTCATTTTCGGCCTGAACAAGTGCTGCCTCACATTCGGATATTTTTCTTTGAATAGAATCCATTTCGCGAATCTGACGCTCTCTTTTCTGAATCATTTCCTCTTTTTGACGATCCAGAATCTGCAATTTTTGCAACAAATCTTCTCCCTCTGAAATCTGTTCAAAGGTATTCTTAAACTGCTCCTTATGAAGTTCAAATTTATAGGCATTTTCAATATTCCCCTGTAATTCTTCTGCCATAAATGCAAACTCCTGAAATCCCATTGTATCCGCTTCTTCCTGCATATCTTCCAGCAATGAGTTGATTTCTGTTTCTTTATCAAACTTTCTATCTTCCTCATCTTTTATCTGCGTTTTTGCATCAACATACTGCTCTTGTTTGGATGCCAAAAATTTCTCTTTGTCATCCTTATTTCTTCTCTGTTCTTCCAGTTCCTTAGAAAGCACGGAATCCCTCATTTTTAACGCAACCGCATCACTCTTATTTAACGATTCTTTTTCTTTCTCCATTGCTTCCCTTTTCGCGTTAATCTGTTCAATCTTACAAGTAAGTTGTTCGATTTTTTGAACACACTCTTCATGATTTCTTTCATATTTTTTCTGCAGTGAAACAATCTCCTGCAATTTTATCCTTGTCTGCTCATATCGTGCTGCTTTATCACAAAGAATAATCTTGTTATATTTTGAGAAAACAGCATTGATTTTTTCTGCTGCTGCTTTCGCTTCTTTTCTACTTTTAAGATTCATACTCATGGTGTCCATATTTTCAATTGCTTCTGACATCGGACGCAAATCTTCATCAGAAAGCGGCTGCAAAGAATCACTTAATATATCATTAATTACGGACGGCTTAAAATCTTTTGACAATTTGGGCGTACGCAGCTGAATGAGCAAATCAACCATTTCCTTGTATTCATCCACAGTTTCAAACCCAAAAATCTGTTTATTAACATACTCCATGTAATCAGCCTGACGGTCAAATACTTTCCCTCCCTGTAAAATGCGGTTTTCCAACTCTTTTTTTGAAAGGGTAACTTTTTCACCCATTTCTTTATACAAAAAGAAATCCTTTCCAATACGTCGTCCATCCGTAAGACTAAAGTACCATTTATCCAACGGTTTTCCACGTCTTGCACGAATTCCCATTCCAATTGTAAGATAAGTTTCACTATCTTTTCTCCTGAATTCTAAATACAGATAACCGGTTCTCTCTTCCCTTCCATCGTTTTCTTCTAAAAGGTAGCTGCTCATTTTACGGTCTCTTGAACCAAAAGGATCCAGGCGCTCCGGACTCATATTTCCATCTAATAAAAGTGGCACAACACTCTGCATGGTTACTGATTTTCCAGATCCGTTGGAACCACGAAGAAGCATGCGCCCCTTCACAAAAGGGAACTCCTGCTCATCGTAATACCAAAAATTTATAAGACCAATTTTATTTGCCTGCCATCTTCGATTCATCTTTGTCACCTCCTAAGTAATCCTCCGGGTAGCCGCCTTTTAACTTTCCAGCCAATGGGCATACACGCACCTGCTGGGTATCTTCCTCACTCTTTACAAACATAAAACGAGTCATCTCATCGATTACATTCCGAACAAATTCGCCCTCCGGCATTTCTCTGTACAACTTTGAAAATCCCGAACCATATTGTTTCTTTACTTTACAAATCAGTGCTTCAAAATTTACTTTATCCACTACACACATCTCATCCTGGCGCAGGTTCCATTCTTTATTTTCTATTTTCTTCCTTATCTCACCAAAACACAAAAGCAAAATATCCGCCAGCGAATTATTACCGGGAAAAACTGCGCCAATCCTGCATTCTTCACCAGACAAAAAATACGCACTTCCACGATGAATATGAATATGACAGTCAAACATCTGCTCTAAGTCTTCCATTAATCGACGCCTATAATATTTTAGGTATTCAAAATCCTCCTCCGAACCATCTTCCCGATACATCGCCGGAGCAAATAAAAGTCTCTTATATACCCTGTGTCTTCTTGCAAATCCTCTGTCCTCATCCACTTCATACCAGTCACTTTCCATAAAATCTGCTGCACATGTATAATGCATAATGTCTTTTGTAAAATTTCTCATAAAATACTTTGATGCACCTGTGTTTTCATATAAAACCTCTCCACTCACATCGTCCATAAACAAATCATCTGTACCATCTGTCACCGTCACCATTCCCTGTCCGACAACATATCTCAATACGCGAATCAATCTTCGCCGATTCGTGTATACTGTCCAATCCGTAATCTCCCCCGGCATTACTGCTGTCATATATTCTGTAAGCTGCGAAAGCACAAATTGCTCCTGTGCATCTTTATCTTCCAAAAACATAAGTAGTATGCATAAATACACATATTCCTCTTTCGATGTAAATGACTGAATCCCCATAAACGTCTCCGGAATAACCGGTATTTTTTCCATTTTCACTAACATCGAATTATCAATAATCTGGCAGCCGAGTTTTTCTGTTGTGTACTTACGTACCTCACCAACTGCATCACGAATCTGATAATATAAATCTTTATCTTCCGACTTTAACACCCAGCGGCGATTAAAAAGTATTTCTAATGCTTTCATATCGGTTTCTCCCCAAATATCAGTCTCATTTTTGGCATTGTAAAATTACCATCTTCACAATGAACGGTGCATGTTTCACCACCACTTGTTTTTTCTAATTGATAAGTTCTTCCATCATCCGTTCGTGATGAAAAATCAACGGATTCCATCGCATCTGAAATCCATTTTAACAGAATTTCCCGTATTCGCGGTTCAATAACCGGAAGTTCGGAAAAATCAATCACACCATCTTTTTCAAGAAGTCTTATTCTGTTCATTTCCTCTTTTTGCTGTTGCAACATCTTCTTTCGTATTTCCAATTTTTTCTCAGTCGATTCCACAATAGAACTTCTCTTTGTCTTCATGCGGTAAGCACGAATTCTTGGTTTCAATTCAATACAAATCGGTTCTTCTTCATAAACACCCTGATTCATGCTATCTGTTACCCTGTCATAATCACCTGAAATATGAACCGGCCGCTCAATTCCAAATACCATTGCCGACATTTTATGTGCCTCATCCACATCCTCACATTTCATAAAAAGTTCCGCAACTTTTTTATATTCCTCTTTTCGATTTGCCCCCAGTGAATTTTTTTCGCTTAACTCCGCTGCATATCTTGTTATTCTTCTTATGATTTCGTTCGTTGCATCAAATAGCTTAGCTGCTTCATTTTCGTGTCCATCTGTTGCCACAAACCAATTATAAATACTTTCAAAACGACCAATTACATTTTCTTCAATCTGTTTTTTTGACAATTCAATGTCTATTCTGGGAATTGCAAATTGATACGCTGTAACTTTCTCAAATACTTGTTTTTTGGCCTTTTCATCCAGCAGCCGCAAATATTCTTCAATCACTCCCACATTGCGCTGTAATCCCTTGATAAAACTGCGTAAATACTCAATCAAACGATCCTTAAAAACCATAAATTCTTTTGTATGCATCATTTCTTCCGCACGAACACTGTTCAAATCACGAATATAATCCTGGTAATTCTGATTTAGTCTTACAAAATCACTGTTCAAATCATTCCACCACGCATTTACATCTGCCTGTTCTTCTTCAACCATCTTGGAAAATTTTTCTACGTTTCTCCGAATACGCTCCAAAAGTGTTGGTTCTAACGATGCTCCCTCAACCAGTAGATTTTCCAAGCGAAGCACCAAACGCTCAATCTGAACACTATATTCTGAAATCTGATAGCGATACTTTTTATTCTTAAATTCCTCAATAGAAGCAACTTTTTTTGTGTCCTGCATTGTATTCAAATTTTTCCATTCGACAAGCGAAGCCAAATCCTGCTGGCACTGTTCAATCGTATACTCAGACCAGTAAGAATCCTTTTTCATTTCCTCATATACATCTTCCTGATATAACCAGTAATTCAGTTTTTCGTTATTTTCATAAAAAATGCGCATAATACAGCGATATCTGCTAACATTATCCGCATTTAAATATTTTACTTCAGTTAATGGTTTTAATAATTTATCTGATACCTGCACTTTTTCTATATTCCCCTTCTGAATGTGACAATGTCTCATTTTTTCGTACTTTTATTATACTTAAGCAGGGGAACATACGCAAGGGAATTTGCGCAATTTCCGAAAAATTTTTTCTACCATGTAAGCTCCCTTAAATTTCAATTATGCTAAAATCAATCTCTGTATATCCCTATGTTTTTTCAAAACATATCAATCTTCTTTTTCTGTATCCTCAATTAAATTTTGTTTTAGTGCTTCTATAGTTTCTTGATTTTTCCTAAGAATTTGAAGCTGCCTGTACGCCTTTTTTCTCAATATTTTCAATCTTTCAATTTTCGGCACATCCTGCCTTATTAAATCGGCATTTGTATCCTCCAGATTGATGAGCACAACCAATTCTTCCGCTGAAGCAAAATCTCTGATATTAGGAGTTTTTCCTTTTACTCCTTTTTCACTTCTCCATTGTGCTGCGGTTTTCCCGAACAAAGCCATATTTAAAATGTCCGCTTCGGAAGCATATGTATATGCCATTTCCTGTGGAGATAATGTGGGAGTTAGCAAAAATTCCTTTACAGCATCTGTATGAATGCGGTAATTGATTTTGGAAAGTTCTCTCTTTACATCCCAACCAATTGCTAATCGGTTTGCTTCATCTTTCTTTAATCGCTGATAATCTTTGATAATATAAAGCTTAAATTCCGGCGAAATCCAAGAAGCAAACTCAAAAGCAATATCTGTATGAGCATATGTGCCACCATATCGTCCCGATTTTGATACAATACCAATTGCATCTGTTGCTTTTATCCACTGCTGCGGTGTCAACGTAAAAGCATTATCTCCTGACTCTGCCTTAAACCTATCGAATTCGATAGGTTTAAAATTAGGATTGTGAATCTGTTCCCACAATCCTAAGAATGAAATTGTAGAATGGTTACGCATCCAATTGGCAACTATAATAAAAGCATTATCCGGATTTTTATACTTTGCAATATCTGTAAGAGAAATATATGCTTCCTCATTAACAACATCGCCCATTACTCTAATTTCTGTTCCGTTAGCATCTATTTTCATATTCTTCATAGTTCCTCTTCACCCCTCTCATGTTATTTTTCAAATACACTCTATACTTGTGCTACAAGTATAACACACACAATTTCATAAATAAATAATCATTTTCAATCATGGCACCTGCATCTACTGCATTTCCTTAAGTTCTTGCAGACGCATAAGCCATTTCTTGACAGCTCCAGATTTTATCATTCCCATAATAGCGCCATCACAAAATCTCTCGGCTCGCACCATGCCCATAAGTAACGCCATGATACCTTGCGCATCCATATTGGAAACATCGGCATTCTCCATTGAGCGTTGTCCCCATTCGAGACCTCTTTCCTTAAGAAGTTCTCCATATTTTGTCAACTCATATTCCGGATTTTCATCTTCAAACTTATAAACAGCATCTATTAACTCATTAACCACTTCTGTATACTTTGGGTATGGAAAGTGTATAGGATCGTCTTCCGTTCCCTTGTGCTCTTTATCTATTATCCATTCTCCAACACTATCAGTTTCCAATGGTTCTAAAAGCCCAATGAGTTTGTCAAATTTTGTATTTGTCATCCTATTCACCTGCTTCCAATTTGCCTTTAAGTTCTTCTACACTTTAAACATTATCTTCAACTATCCGTTTTAATTCTTTCAACGGTTACGTTGTGTCATACCTATTTTAACTCATCCATCAAGTCGGGGTATTCCTCATTTGTCACGTATATATAACTTAAAAATACACTTTTAACCGCACCCGTTTCCCATCTCTATCAGTGTAATTATTTATAATATCTACCAACTTATCAAACTGACACATATTATCTCTTACATTATTATTTGCTCTAAGTTTATCTATTGCTTCTGAAAGAGTTTTACCTTTAAAATTCTTGCCAATGATGGTATTTACCGCTTTTACCTGACTAGCAAATGGTTCTCTATCCTTGAACCTACACACCTTTTCTCTAATCTCAAAAATTGGGGTATTCGGTTTTACATCAATAATAAGAAAAATCCACATAATAGCATTGAATAATTGTTTTGCTACTGGATTCCATACCTCTTCCTGCCTTCTTCTACCATTATTCCCTATATTCCCTCCACCATAACCTCCTGCTCCACCTTCTCCATGTAAGGGGTTGAATAAAGGTAAACCTTTGTGCCCTATCAATCTCAGAAAATCTCTTGCTGCACCCATGCCACATTGGATCATTTCTCTTTTTCCACTTGCCTTATCGGTCGCATAAAAAATATAATAATCATTTTCAATCATGGCACCTGCATCACTATGTTTGGTTTGATTTGCTAGTAATTGAATATGTGCTACCGGCACCACATCATATTTATTAACAATCCATTGTCTTCTTTCTGCACTTCTACACTCCATAAGATTTCTCTCCTTTACTTAAATCTTATTGCTTATATATATCTATCTTTTTAAAATTCGTCGCTTTTTTCGTCGCTTTTTCAGCGACGAATTATTTTAATCTATACTGCTTCCCTTTTGTTTTTCCATCATCAACAAGTTTGTCCAACGAAACCAATTCCTTTAATAACTCCTTTGTTCTCGTATCTTTAAGTCCAAGAATTTCTGTAATCTCCGATGTCTTATGCCATTCCCCATCTGCCATAAAATTTAAAATTAAAGAATATTGTTTCATCTTCTTAGTAGATTTTTTTATCGCTTTTTCGGCATTTTCTATTACCCCATTATTTTCTTCCAAAAATGCTGGATGAACTGGAATCCTAATCCTCATAGCTCGCCTATCTTCATCTGTGAAGAATTCTGCTCGTGGAGAACCATTCTTTTCCAGTTCTTCTTGTATTGTCGGAATCCCAGAGGAATGACCTTCTGACAAATCCAATTCTTTCAAAAATTCCCCCAATCTTCTATTACGATAGTATCTTGAAACAAATCGCTTACCTTCCACTATAGTCTTTTCAGATATAGACCGGTCAATTCCCGGAAAATTCATAATATTAATGCAATCCGGCTCTATCTCTATTGTTACAGGCTCACAAGACATATAATCTCTGTGATAAAAAGCATTAACAACAGCCTCCTCAATTGCCTGATACGGATAATTCATAATCCGCAAAGCCTCCATTTGATTTGGAACCTTGATTACTTTTTCTCGTATAAAAAGATTTCTAAATCGTTCCATTGTTGCCTGAATCATCTGTGGTACGGAACCTGTAATATTAGGAAAATCCTCGCTTACACTTGGATTTTCTACACTCCCCTGCGGAAATGACGTCATCTGAACATAGGTGTATGGAAAAAACCGGTCCGGATGCTCACAAAACATCATGATTGCCACATTTTGAATATAACGTAGTTCCGGCGGTCCTACCAGTAACTGCATATCTTCTAATATCTCCTCTACGCCCCGTTCTTTAACTTGTTTTGCTAATTTACTACCTGTTTTTCTCAAATGATCTTCCAAAAGGACAGGTGAAATGTCATCAAAAGCAGCCTTATGATTCGCTCTGCAATCATAAGGAGTCTGGTCCGACATGTTAATCAATTCCCTTTCCTGCTCAGCATTTGCCTTAACAGAACTGGTTAGATAACGAATATAATAATTATACTTCTTGTCTTTTTTACCGGTAACATGTTCTGGTGATTTGTAAGGACGCTGCTGTCCAGTTCTCGCCACAATAACAAGAATCCATTTTCCATCAACTTCTAGCGGAATCACTTTAGGAAAATATGGTGGAGAAATCATATTGTTGTAGCTAAGCATTTCTTTTTGAATCTCGTCCAACATGTATTCCGAAATTCCCTTTACCGGACGTACTGCTACTCCGTTTTTTTCTTCAACACCGACAACAATATATCCACCACCATCATTGTTGTAATCATTTGCAAATGCACAAACACTATGATAGATGTCATCTGGGTTCCATCCTGCTTTAAACTCTATGCGGTCTGATTCAATTTTTCTTTTGTTTAACAAATCTTCTACGCTTATTTCAAGTTCCATAGTGTCCTCACTTTCCCTTTACCGGTTTCCCTATAAAATCTCTACAATTTCAATTTGGAAATTTAACTCTTTGCCAGCCATCTCATGGTTCGCATCAAATGTTATCGTGCTTTCATCTTTGGCTGTGACTTTTACCGGGAACGGCTGTCCGTACATATTTTGAAGATATACCTGCTGTCCGGCCTCCAACGCCTCCGCTCCCGGCATCTTATCAATTTCCACTGTAAATATCGCATCGGGGTCCGCTTCTCCATACGCTTCCGACGGTTCCAAATGAACATCCGCAATCTGTCCAACTTCCATATTTGCCACTGCTTTATCAAATCCTAAAATCATCATTCCCGCACCGCAAACAAACTCCAACGGCTCACCACGGTCGTAGGAAGAATCAAACTGCGTTCCATCATTAAATGTACCTTTGTAATGTACCCTCATCGTCTTTCCTACATTCTTGCCCTCAAAAGGCGGTTTACTGTGACAGCCACCACAGCCGCCTCCACATGCAGAACCACATCCACCATCTTCGTGTCCGCCGCAGGAACCTTCTTCACCGTGATGATCACAATTGGCACCGGTAGAAGTAAGTTCCCCTTTGATATATTTTTCTACTGCCTCATCTGCCTGTCCACTGACACCGGCAAACAGCTCAATTCCCTGTTCTGTGAGTGCTGCTTGCGCACCCTCGCCAATGCCTCCGCAAATTACTGTAGAAACCGCCTGTTCATGCAAAAAATCTGCCAAAGCACTGTGACCTTGTCCATTTGTTTCTACAATTTCAGATGACACAACTTTACCATCCTCTATTTCATACACTTTGAATTGTTTGGTATGACCAAAGTGCTGAAAAACTTCTCCATTTTCATAAGCTGCTGCTACTTTCATTTTCTGTCCTCCAATTTTACATTATGCCCTTGCCGTTCGGAAAGGGTTTCTCTCATCTTTACATGAATTGATGGTTTTGTCAATGGGGAAGGGCCTATGTGTCAATCCTCACATCCCTTTTGCAATCTTATCCACCAAGGTTACATCCGCAGGTAACCAATCAACCGAATCCAACTGTGCCCTTGAAAGCCACTTTGCGTCCTCATGCTCATTTAGTTATAATTGCATCCTTATAATTTTCTACTCGTTTTAAGTTTCAAATCACAACTTTATTTGCCATATTCAATCACCTGTTTCTCATTTTCATTTCACTGAAAAATCAAAGTAATACACGCCTTCCCCTTGAAGAGAAACATCAATTGAAGTTCTTCCATATGCCTCAAGATCTGCATATGATATTGCTTCCCCCTCTTTAATCCCCATTCTCTTTCTAATATACCTTCCTAATTCTGCTTTAGAGGGTGTAGTGGAAATTTGTTTAGGATACTTCTCTTTTTTACCATTAATCTCTTTTGTAACTGAACCTTCTAGCAATCCAACCATCGAAGTACCATCATCCCAGATTATTTCAATATTGTCATTATGCCTATGTCCTTTTTTCCCAACTTCTTCTACCGGACATTCTTGTTTGGGTGGGAACAATTGTGGATAGTACTCTAATAACTTTGTCCCAATTCTAATATATGCATCATTTATATTTACATGAGAACCACCCTTCTTTGCCATTCCCCAATTAATTCCACTTTTTTCTGGAACAAAACACTTTTCGTTTTCTATAACAAATAATGGCATTGAACAAACATCTTTATCATAAACAACATAATCAACTGGCATTGATTTTCTTTTCTTATTTTCAGAAACTATTGCTTTGTCGCAAGGAATTGCTTTATCCAAAATCATCTTTACATATTGATCTAGTGGCTCAAATGTATCAAAGGTTGTCTCTGCTAATATTTCTTTATATGGAGTTGTTAATCCATTTGTCGAGAAATTTGCAGACCCTACTAACGCATGTACAACTTCACCCTTATTTTTCCAAATATATAATTTTGAGTGAACAGGTATCGTGGAATAAAATATATCTGTCTTATCAGAATTAGTATATTCAGCTACAAGTGCACTATGCAACCCTTGTCGGATTCCATCACACCCATACATTCCATACACAACTGTTGATTTTATTGGCAATTCATCTAATTGATGCACTGGATGTGGACCAACATATCCCGATATAATTACTAGTTCATCACAATTAAATAATTGATTTCTGGAAAATATAATTTTGTCCAAATTTTTACAAAAAAGCATGCCATTTTCCCTCCTTTGTTATTAACTTTATTTACTGAATAATAATTCTTTAACCGATTCAGCTATAACTTTTGCAAACTTTGGCGGAACCGCATTTCCAATCATTTTATAATCCAAATTGGTCTTCGAAATAAATTCAAAGTCATCATCAAATGTTTGTAACCTTGCTGCCTCTCTTACTGTTAAACTTCTCGCCTGTGCTGGATCTGGATGAATATGTCTTAGACCATCCTTATACAAGTGAGCCGGAATTAAATTTGAAGGTTCATCCCAACGCAAAACATAAAATTTATGTACATTAGATTCTTTTCCCGTTATCTTCGTATATAGCTGTTTCAAGGCTTCTGTAGTAGTATATTCGTTTCGTCCACTTAAAATATCTTCACACAACATTTCAAATGTTTTTATATCTCTAACACTATGATATCTTGGCAAATGATTTTTTATTCTGTCATCCCCAAATGAATGTGAATATTTTTTTCCATTCTCTCGGATTATTTGTCCATCAGGCAATGGATAAAGTTTCGGCAGATCCCCTATTGCCTCTTTTACTGTCATTTTTTTATCAACCTTATGACGTGGAAGAATTTGATCGTAAAATAAATTCAATAGCTTTTGGCTCTTTTCTGGACCATACATCTCCCTGTTTATTCCTAAAATAATAATTCTACTCCTATTTTGTGGAATACCATACTCAGTCATATCAATAATGGCTCTTTTAAGATCATCCAATATTACATATCCAGCCTCATCGAATGCTTTACGAATTTTATCTACTACAAACTCTCCATCCCCAGGTCTCGCACTTAAAATTCCCGGAACATTTTCAAACACAAATGCTTTAGGAGTAAATGCTTTTACAACTTTCAAATAACTTTCAAAAAGATAATTTCTATAATCATCTTTCATTCCATTTTCATCACGCACTCTACCAGCAATTGAATAGGCCTGACAAGGTGGACCACCAATTATCAGATCAACAGTCCCACCATCTTGCTTAACAAAATATTCTAGCCCTTTACCATCACCGTATTCTTTGTCATCCGACCACCCTTTTAACAATTCATCTGTTCTTTGCATATCAAATCGAATTATTCTTTCTTCAGCATCTTCCATATTCCATTTTGACTTCATACGGTTCCTTAAGCATTCTATTGGAGCCTTTTCCCATTCCACCGCAGCAATTGTATTATATCCACCTGCTTGTTCAAATCCATCACTTAATCCTCCACAACCAGCAAACAAATCAATTATATTAATTTTCTCCATTAATTTTCTCCTGATATTATTTCTAATAGTGTAGTTCCCAAAGCATATCCTAATAATGGTGGAACAGCATTTCCAACTTGCCTACACTGTTGTGTTTTTGTTCCCGTAAAAACAAAATCATCTGGAAAAGATTGCATTCGCGCGCTTTCACGTACTGTAGGAACTCTATTATATTCGTAATGAAACAAATTTCTATGTCCTGTATCTACAGTTCTCGCTGGTGCATTACCGTTTAATCTCGTCCAAGCCATATGAAACTTTCGGCTTTCTCCCCATCCCTCTGGAAGATCCTTATAATTTCCGCCTTCCGGAACCAACGCAATTGTGTCCTTAACCATTTGAGTATGTTTGGTGCCAAAATGATTATACAAAACTTTACAGTTGCCTCTCATAAGCTTCTGATACTCCGTTAATGGTTCTTGAACATATTCCGATTCATCTGCCCCCAAATCATTCTCAAGTGTTGGAAGATCACTAACTGCATCTCTACAAGTTAAATATTTATCAGGTGTTAACTTGGCTTCAGGAAATCTCGGTTGTCCAATATCTTCTCTTACACCCATGAAAATCAAACGCTTTCTCATCTGTGGAACTCCATAATCTGCAGCACACAATATTTTGCACTCTATATTATATCCCATTTTTCTGAACCTTCTTAAAATTTCATCTTTTATCTGGCCCTCATATAAAGTTGCCATTCCAGGAACATTTTCAATAATAAATGCTTTAGGATTATACTGTTTAACAATTTCAATTACAGCTAAATACAATTTGTTTCTCTCATCGTCAAAATTACGTGGTCCTGTCAACGAAAATCCTTGGCATGGAGGTCCCGCTATTACTACATCAATTTCTCTTTTTCTAGCTATTTTCTTAATTTCATCAAACGTTTCTTGTTTTGACAAGTCAGCTTTCATTGCAACAGCACCATTATGATTTTTTGCAAATGTATTAAGTGCAGCCTGATCATTATCGACTCCAACAATGATATCGAAACCTGCATCCATAAATCCTTTCGATAAGCCTCCACATCCTGCGAATAAATCTATTGCATTCATCTTATTTCTAATCTCCTCTAATTTTCTTTTGCGAATTCACATATATCTGAAATATCACAGTCTAACTTGTTGTAACTAACTTCCATATATGATACGACCTCCTCTCTCGTAGCCCTTTCGCAATTAGGTCAGCCGGTGATTGCTAGTGATTGCTTCCCATAAACCATTTATTATATTACAATTATAAATGGTGCAACATTTTTTATCAACAAAGAAATAAAATAAAAAAGTCCACCAAATAATTCTAATAATCCTTTTTCTTTATTCTGATTCATAATACTTTATTTCTGACGAAAACCTAACTGGGAATTTTAATTCATCATCAAATTCTAAATCAGATAACTCAACCAATATGTCTTTACCACACTCTAATGGAATTAGCGTAAATTTTAGTTTCTGGTCATTTTCTAACCTCAATTCCACATGATCTGGTTTATCTGGACATATTAAAGCAAATCGTACTTCATTTTGTATTTCATACCCTTCCTTTACCTTGTGAAATACAGATTCAAAGCAATCTTTCATAGCTAAATCATAATACTCTATATCTGACAATTTCTCATCTAAATCATAGTGAACCTTCCCATAAGCATATGAAAGTTTTGCCTCCTTAGCAGCGTTTTCAAACTTCTCAATAAAAACATGTGTATTCTTTACAACAATTAATTCAGTACCTTCACCTTGCCATAAAGATTCTATATATTTCCATGGAATCACATAATAATATTTATTATTTTCCGCATCATAATACTTTTCATCGTACTTAATGCCGTACATACAATAAATATATGCATTATTATTTTTATGTATCAACGATGTATCCCCTAACAAATGCCAACATTTTTTCTCATCTGTAGAGTATAAAATCTTGCATGGTATATTGGTTATTGCTCCCTCATACTTATCATATTGTCCGTCTATTAATCCCGACTTATTAAATAACATTTGCGGATTCATATACAACTTATACTCATCATAAAAACTTTTATTGTATTCAGGCTTCGATATCCTTATCAACAATAATAATTGCTCTCTCATATTATACCTCATTACATATGACATTTTGAATTTCTCAGTTCTGCCAGAATTTTTTTCAAGCTTGCATAATAGCTGCAGGAATACACAGATAAACCTCACCAAAAACTATTTTGAATTAAGATATTCCTCATATTGTTTCTTAACCATATCAGAAAATATAGTAAATGAATCTCCAGTTCTAATCATAATAGCATCACCTTTTTTTGTTTCTTTGTTAATAATTTCTACAATCCTATAATGATGTTCTTCATCATTCACCTTGGTAATTTTTGTGCTTTTACTATCATCCTTTGCTCTATAAAAATATTCCTGTCCGTTTAATTTAAATTGTCCATCATAATTCTGCATCGTTAATCTCTCCTTTATACACCATAATATATTTATGCTGCCCTCATAAATCTATTGTCACTAATATATAATTGTAAGCTATTTTCCCAATCATAGCTTATCGGCAAATAATCTCTTACTTATGAATCTAAGTAACAACATCTCCGAAAGCCTAAATTTATACGAACCACCAAAACAGTGTCAGTACTTAGAAGTTATTCATCTTTATTAAGTCGGTATACATATCTCTCCTATTAGTATTTGACTTATTTGTAAAATCAACTGTGTTATACCAATTAATCAACCTCGCTTTGACTTTGTCATCAATCTTGCTAGCATTAAAGATAAAGAATCCTATTAGATAATTTATATAATCGATTCTGTCAGGTTGTTTTAATGCATTATTTTCAATGAAATCTATTACCTTATCTTCCACTTCTAATGTCAATTCAATACACCTCTTTAAATCTTCCATCGAAATATTACACAACTGGTTCTCCTTCGTATCCGATGGAATAGGTGCAAAATTGTTGCTGTGTACTTTATTCATAACAAGTTCATATGCAGGATTCAGTGCTGATATAGGGTATGAAACCGTTGTTTTTTCAGGTGTAAAGAAATCATATCCTACCTCTATTAATCTATTATTAAATACACTAGTATACTGCTTATAAATATCTATACCATGTGCTTTCAACTTAGAAAAACGCATTTGAATAATACTTACTCTGCTACCCGCATTATTCAACACTTCAAACCACTCTATCTGTTCATCCTCATCCAAATCTTCCGCTGAGTTAATAGTATAGTTATAATTCTTTATTTTACTTCTTACTTGAAGCAAAACATTAGTAACTTCTGGTTTTCTTAATGCAGATTTTTTATTGGTATACTCAAACAATACCGCATCATCTCTATTTAATACTATTCCTACTGGAATCTGATTAGTCCGTATCGCCTGTTCAGATTCTACAAATCGTCCACGTCCTAAATCTAAAACAATATTTCTAAAATCCTCATGATTGCAGTATGCTTTATAATTTGTTGTTAATCTCTGCTGACCATCTACTACTGAAAATTGCCCCCTCTCTACAACATCAATGATTTCTCTATCAATAAATGATACTTGTGGCACACAGTCTTTTATATCATTGATAACATTCATGGAAATAGGTGAAACAGGTGCCTTGCCTAGCAACTGATAATTTAACAATGAAATACATTTGTCTAAAGTCCAACTCAAGTCTCTTTGATACAGTGGCAATGATATTACCTGCTCTTCAATTTTATTACACATCTCCACTATTGACATCTGTGTACTTTTTTTAGTCGGATTTACAGAAGCTGCTTTCACTAATTCTTTACTAATCCTCATTTATATGCCTCCTTTTGTTGTGCTGCTATTTTATAGCTGCTATATTGTTTTTTTGTGATTTTAGCCTATTTTTGTGTTTTTGTCAATAGCTGATACAAATTTAATATGTTTTATTCTACTAACTTTCATAAAAATAAGCATATTGAAAGAAGGTATGTTTCAACCTTCCTTATCCTTAACTATATCTATGGACTTTCCCTTGAAAACGTAGGCCCATTCTTAATGATAACCGCTTTATTCCAAGGAGATTTATTTTCCTTGTCGAAAATATATTATATTATTTGCAATCCAGAACTCCATCCTTACTAATTGAGTGAAAACAATTTCAACAATCACATTGTACCAAAGAAACCTTTCTTGTATTTTCAATTGTATTGGTTGATACACCAACTTTTCCTTTTTTCTCTCGATCACCTGTCTTTCTTTTCAATCATAATTTAATCAACGGTGCTCTAAATCGAATTCTTCTAATAGTATCAGGAAAAAAATCAAAACGAATATCATATGTCTGACTTTTTTCATCAACTTTCATGATCGTGCCTTGACCAAAGTTTGAATGCAATACCACATCATTTACCTAAAATGTTGCTTTTGAAATCAATGGTGGTGAATAATATCCTCCAACTATTTTACTGCCGTTAATGCAGTTTAAATATTTCACATCAATGTCGCTTAAGAAACTGGATTGTCGTGCAATGAAAGAATCTGCTTTAACCCCATAACTGCTATGATAACCTATATGCTTCTTCTTTCAGTATCTCATTACATTTACCATGAAAAGTACCAGTAAAACAATCAGCTATCCAGAGGCAAATACGATTATCGTTTTTCACACAAAAAAGGCAAAGTGAATTATCCTCCCAAAAACAGCTTCTCCAAAACATATAAACTCTCATATATCTCAGAAATAAGAAGATAGCCTTTGATGTCAAACACTCTCGAATGCCTGTACTTACAAGATTTATCTCCTATAATATGAAGATAAAAAAAGACCTTTTTGGAGTTCCAAACAAGGCCTTATTCATCTTCATATTCTGTTTCTTGGAATAGTCCACTTTACTCTTTTCAAGATAATTGACTTTGCTCCTGAACATGTCTATTATTCAAACTCAATCGTTCCAGGCGGCTTACTAGTCAAATCATAGAATACCCGGTTGACTCCCTTAACCTCATTTATGATTCTCGTCATTACAGTCTGCAGCACCTCAAACGGAATATCTGCGCTTTCTGCGGTCATGAAATCAATGGTCTTCACGGCACGAAGCGCAACGGCATAATCGTACGTTCTCTCATCGCCCATAACACCGACGCTGCGCATGTTTGTGAGGGCGGCAAAATACTGGTTGATGTCGCGGTCGAGACCGGCTTTTGCAATTTCTTCACGGTAAATCGCGTCTGCGTCCTGCACGATGCGGACTTTTTCAGCAGTTACTTCGCCGATGATACGAATTCCGAGACCCGGACCTGGGAATGGCTGACGGAATACGAGGTATTCCGGAATGCCGAGTTCGAGACCGACCTTGCGGACCTCATCTTTGAAAAGGTCACGGAGAGGCTCGATGATTTCTTTGAAATCAACGTAATCCGGGAGACCTCCGACGTTGTGGTGGCTCTTGATGACAGCGGATTCACCGCCTAAGCCGCTTTCTACAACATCCGGGTAAATGGTTCCCTGTACGAGGAAATCAACAGCACCTACTTTTTTTGCTTCCTGTTCGAAAACGCGAATAAATTCTTCGCCGATAATTTTTCTCTTCTTCTCCGGTTCTTCGACACCGGCTAATTTTTCATAAAAACGATCCTGCGCATTGACGCGGATGAAATTCAAATCATAGTCGCCGTCTGGGCCAAATACTGCTTCTACTTCATCGCCTTCATTTTTACGGAGAAGTCCCTGGTCTACAAAGACGCAGGTGAGCTGGTCGCCGATAGCTCTGGAAAGAAGCACGGCTGCAACCGAACTGTCAACACCGCCGGAAAGAGCGCAGAGCACGCGGCCATTGCCGACTTTCTCACGGATTGCCTTAATCTGATGCTCAACAAACGAATCCATGCGCCAGTCACCGGAACAATGACATACATTGTAAACAAAGTTGGAAAGCATTTTCGTTCCCTCTTTGGTGTGAAGCACTTCCGGATGGAACTGAATGGCGTACAATTTTTCCGATGGATTTTCAGCGGCTGCCACCGGACAATCTGCCGTATGTGCACAGATATCAAATCCCGGTGCCACCTTGGAAATATAATCAAAATGGCTCATCCAGCATACAGTGTCTTCGCTGACATCTGTAAACAATGCCGAATTGGTATTTACATGAACATCGGTTTTTCCGTACTCACGAACCGGTGCTTTCTCCACCGTTCCGCCAAGCACGTGCATCATCAACTGAGCACCGTAGCAAAGGCCGAGTACCGGAATACCCATTTCAAATAATGCTTTATCATAAGAAGGAGCACCATCCTCATAGCAGCTGTTTGGTCCGCCGGTCAAAATAATGCCCTTTGGATTCATTTCCTTTATTTTTGCTAAATCCGTTTTATACGAATAAATTTCACAATATACATTGCATTCTCGGACTCTGCGCGCAACTAACTGGTTGTACTGACCGCCAAAGTCCAATACGATGACTAATTCCTTATTCAAAATTAGTTTCCTCCTTCTTCATTTGATTCTAATAATATTGTGTAAAAGCCTTTTCGTGCGGGCACGAACGCCTTTTGTACCTTTTACCCCTAGCATCTAACACATTTTATCACGAAACATCCTATGGGGTCAATGAAAACTCCTACAAATCAAAATACCCGACAAATTTAACATCATGCTTTCCTTTTGGGAACAAATAATGGTAAAGTGCGATAAAATAATCATCCGTCATGCTGGCAAGATAATCGACGACAAGCTGATTTTTCTCCTGCTCGGCATACGGCTTTCTGACGTGTGATTTGACATAAAAATTATTTTTCTCCATGTATGCCATGTGATGGCGGTAAAAAACAGAAGATTTGTCTCCGCTTTCTGCCTGACGCAAAAGTTCCTCATACAATTCACCAAACATTGGGCGGATTTCATTTTCATATAAATCGTTGAGCGACTTATTGTTATAAATCATTTCATAATTTTCTTTTTTCGCCTGGCGCAAAGCGTCAAAATATTCCTCATCCATTTTCAAATAATCTTTGCCATAACTATTTTCGATGATATTGACACTGAAATTATTGATAATTTCACCGTTGCTGGTGCCAATCGCCCCGGCGGTAAATGGTGATTCTTTTAACAAATTCAGGCGCATTGCGTCCTGTCTGTCTTTGCCAAGATAGGCAATAATATCGCAGATACGCATCACACAGCCCTCTAACGTGCACGGAATCAACTCGCCGATTGCATTCTCATCGACATAGCACGCTTCCACCTTTTTATCGTATTCTACAAAGGTAGACATCTCGCAGGGACGGTATTCTTTTAATTCCAATTCGCCATTGTGGCAGAGAATTCCGTCTAAGGTCTGCAAACTGATATTCCAGTTTACCATATCGTCCAGCACGCGGACGCTATGTACATTATGATTAAAATAACGGCCGGTATGCTCCTGATACAGACTGCTCAGAATCCGCTCGCCGGCATGGCCAAACGGTGTATGACCGATATCATGTCCCAGAGAAATGGCTTCAATCAAACTTTCATTGAGTCCTAACACACTGCCGATATTTCTTGCGATGCGTGACACGAGCTGAACATGCAGGGCACGCCTTGAAATGTCATCATTCTGGTAAAAGGAAAATACCTGCGTCTTATCCGAATAACGGTTGTAATACGGCACATGCATAATTTTCTCCACATCCCGCACAAATGCCGGACGCCACAAATTCGCCTTATCGTGGTCCATGCGTCGTCTCACGATTTTCTCATCCGGAAATGCATACGGATTTTTCTTATGTTTCTCCCTGTCCTCTAAAATCCGCTCCTGCAATTCCTTCGATAATGAATGATACTGCGCCATAATTCCCTCCATTTTTCATTTCTTTATTCTTCCGAATCGTCCTCCGCCACAACGATTTCCGTCTTTAACCGGCTCAATCTTCTGGATATCGAAATCGTCACATACAAGTCCGTAATACCGCTGTAGACCAATGCAATTCCGAGACACATAATCAAAATCTGCGCTGCTTCAAACGGATTCATCAAAAGCACAATTCCGGCAACAATATTTACTATTGCCATCGCAAACGCCACGTGCCATGTACCATGTCCGAGGCGAAGCATATCAACCGAATTCTGCATTTTCATAATACCGCTCATCGTAACCAGAAAACCAAGCACCGCCGGAATCAAATCCGTCAGTTTGTCCACTTTCACAATCACAAGAATTCCGCCAAGGATTGCACACAATCCCACGACAAGGTCATAGCGGTAAATAATTCCACTGATATCTTTTCGAAGATAATTAATAAGAGAAACCACTCCTATTGCCAAAAGCATCGCCGCCAGCAGATAGCAAATCGTTTTCATCGTTGCCCCCGGCCATAGAATCAAGACAATACCAAGTGCAATAAAAATTACTGCGAGCAAAATCAAATTCCATTTCAACTGTTTTAATAAACTCATAATCACCCTCCAATCATTCAAAATAGTATTCTGTCGTTACCATATCCACACCAACTTCATCCAAGAGACGCTTCATTTCTTCCTCTTTGTTCACCGTCCAGACATTGACAAAAAGCCCCGCCTTGTGAAGTTTTTCCACATCTTCTTTGGAAACAAGCGTGTAACGTGAATCGAGTGAAATCTCATTTTCAGTTAGCCATGCAATCAGCTCATCCGAAACTTTCGTCCACTTATTTCCGCCAACCGCCCCATAAACGTACTGAAGCCTTGACGCCGGGATTCCGATATCTTTCAAACGTAATAGTGCCAAAAGGTGCATACTGATAAAAACCGTTCGCTCAAGAAGTCCTTTTCGTTTCACCAAATCAACGATTTCTCTTAGTTCTACAGTTGTATAATCCATCTTCAATTCCACAATTGGGTGAATCGTTTCACTCCGCGCCATAATGGACAAATACTGTGAAAAAGAAATCAAATGCTGTAAGGGATGCTCCTCTCTCTTTTTCCCCGCTGTCACCGGATAGCTGATTATTTCCTCAAAAGTCATCTGGGGAATCCAGCGGTCAATTCCGCACATTCTGCGCAAATGGCCATCGTGGCTGACAACGTAAACGCCATCTTTTGATTTCCAGATATCACATTCCACGCCATAAAAATCCCCTTCTACCGCCATTGCAAATGACGCCTGCGTGTTTTCCGGCGCCTCCGAACTGAAACCGCGGTGTGCAATCCTCTTGATTTTCATTTGGCATCCTCCTTGGTTTGAGATATGGTTTCTCAAGTTTATAACGTAAGTATACTCATTTTGGAGGAAAAAATCAACTTTGGTGCAGAAAGGGATGGGGTAAATTTACTGTCGGAAAGTAATAGGCAGACTACACCTGTGTCCTGTT
>OHJA01000034.1_pt1 | contig 107331 bp, 91 predicted proteins | sample 1568441 | NCBI WGS metagenome assembly OHJA01 (sample SAMEA3879500, study PRJEB24766) | human gut metagenome | biome: human-associated habitat; feature: feces | place: USA | collected 1985/1987 | reverse complement strand
TCGTGGTGGAGATCACCGGATACGGCACGAATACGAAGAGTCCTGAGGGCAAAGTCGTGGAGATCCTGGGACATATCAACGATCCCGGTGTAGACATCATGTCTATCGTACGTGGCTTTGATCTGCCGGTGGAATTCGGCGAGAAGATAATGAACCAGGTGGAGAGGGTATCCCAGGAGGTATCTGAGGCGGACTGTGCCGGCCGCAGGGATCTGCGGGATGTGACCATGGTCACCATCGATGGAGAGGATGCCAAGGATCTGGATGACGCTGTCAGTGTATCCTTTGACGGGACATATTACCACTTAGGAGTACACATTGCAGACGTGACGAACTACGTGCAGGAGAATTCCGCACTGGACAGAGAAGCATTAAAACGCGGCACCAGCGTCTATCTGGTAGACCGCGTGATCCCCATGCTGCCCCATGCACTGAGCAACGGTATCTGTTCCCTGAACGAAGGTGTGGACCGGCTGGCATTAAGCTGCCTGATGAAGGTGGATGAAGAGGGCGAGATCGTGGACTATGAGATCTGCGAATCTGTGATCCGGGTCAAGAAGCGAATGTCTTATACCGTGGTGAAAAAGCTGCTGGAGGAGCCGGAGTGTGTAGAGCATAACGCCGGTGCGCCGGATGGAACCGCCGGGGAAAGCGCAGGAACCGTAACAGACTATTCCCAGTACAGGGAATTGCTCCCCATGTTCCAACAAATGGCTGAGCTCGCGGACAAACTGCGGAAGAAGAGACAGAAGAGGGGATCCATTGATTTCGATTTCCCGGAGTGCAAGATTTTACTGGACAGAGAAGGACATCCACTGGATATTAAGCCTTACGAGCGGAACGTGGCTACCATGCTGATCGAGGATTTCATGCTCGCAGCAAATGAGACAGTGGCGCAGCATTTTTACTGGCAGGAGCTGCCCTTCGTCTACCGCGTTCATGATGTGCCGGATCCGGAGAGAATCCAGAAGCTGTCCACGTTCATCAGCAATTATGGCTATTACATGAAGGCACTGGGGCGAAGGAACAGTAAGGTCTCCACGGAGGAGATCCATCCTAAGGAGATCCAGAAGCTGTTACAGAAGATTGAAGGAACTCCCGAAGAGCCTATGATCGCCAGACTGACCCTGCGAAGCATGAAGCAGGCGAAATACAGCACGGAATGCACAGGGCATTTCGGACTGGCATGCCGGTATTATTGTCATTTTACCTCACCGATCCGCAGATATCCCGATCTGCAGATCCACCGCATTATCAAAGAACAGCTGCGGGGACGCCTGAAGGCAGAGAGAGTGGAGCACTACCGGGATATTCTGCCGGAGGTAGCTAAGCATTCTTCCGAGATGGAGCGCCGTGCCGATGAGGCAGAGCGGGAGACGGATAAGCTGAAGAAGGTAGAATATATGGAGCAGCACATCGGAGAGGAATACGAGGGTGTGATCTCCGGTGTCACCGGCTGGGGGCTGTATGTCGAACTGCCGAATACCGTGGAAGGGCTGATCCATATTTCCACGATCCCGGGCGACTATTATCACTACAATGAGGCAGCCTGTGAGATGGTGGGAGAAGCCACCGGACGTTGCTTCAAACTGGGAATGCCGGTGCGGATCGAAGTGGAAGACTGCGACCGTTTTATGCGCACCATCAATTTCCGGCTGGTGGATAAATAAATCCGCGGTCACAATGAAGCCATACTTCATATGAACCCGGGGGCAAAGGAAAATGTCAGTTCATTGACAAATGTAAAAAATATAGTAAACTGTAACTATTCAGAGCCGTAAAAAAGCTCCGCAGGAGTGTTTTATGAACGGGTTTCTGAATAGTTACAAGGTTTTAAGAGGTAGCCATGGCAAAAGGAAAAGAGTCCCAGAAGCTGATCGCGAACAATAAAAAAGCATATCATGATTTTTTCATCGATGAGACCTATGAGTGCGGCATTGCCCTGCATGGCACGGAGGTAAAGTCCATGCGGATGGGGAAATGCAGTATCAAGGAGGCTTTCGTCCGCATTGAAGACGGAGAAGTATTCGTCTACGGAATGCATGTAAGTCCTTATGAGAAGGGAAATATTTTTAACAAAGACCCTCTTCGTGTGAAAAAGCTGTTGCTGCACAAGTACGAGATCAACAAGCTGTTGGGCAAGATCAAGGAAAAAGGGTATACATTAGTCCCTTTGCAGGTATACTTTAAAGACGGTAAGGTCAAGGTAGAGATCGGACTGGCACGTGGTAAAAAGCTCTATGACAAGCGAGAAGCCATTGCCAAAAAGGATCAGCGCAGAGAGGCAGAGAAGGAATTCAAGGTCCGCAATCTGTGATCCGCAGGCTCTGATCCTGCAATGCTTTACCGCAAGTGCTTGACAGTGTGTGTGCCATCAAGTATACTTGGTCTGACAATTGAATAAGGGGTAGTAAAGGTTTCGACAGGGGTTTTGCAGCTGGAGAAGCGAGTCGCATGGTAATGCGTTAAATGGCCAAATTAAAATTAAACGCTAACGATAATTTAGCATACGCTGCCTAATGGCAGCAGTCGGCCCTAGGGCACTCACACCTTAGGATCCCGGCTTCAAACATGTGAGAAACGACATATGCAAAGCTTTGCGCATATGGGCGTAACATGAAGCTACTGAAATGCTCAGGGTGTTTATTCCCGGGGCGCAGAGGGAATGTCAAAGAATAAACTACACTCGTAGAAGGACAGGGAATAGGCTTTTGGACACGGGTTCGACTCCCGTCTACTCCATAGAAAAAGTGCCGTTTTTGGGGCACTTTTTCTTTTTCGTGTAGCCTCAACCAAACTCAGTATAAGTGGTATAATTTCCAAAGAGTTTTACAAGGGAGTAATTGACAAGCTATGAAAATGAAACACAACAGACCTCAGAAACGTTTGATAATACAATTGTCATTATGGCTGGCACTGCTATTGACATTCACCGGCTGTGCGGAAAGCACCGTCACGCCGCAGGACAATACCTATGCGATAGAGCAGCCGGCGACGATTCCTTCCGAATTGCTGGAGGCATCGGAGACCGCAATATCGGAACCCGAATCCGGACAGCCGCAGGAATATTCTTCGGATACACAAGAAGCGCAGCAGGTCACATCTGCAACAGATACTCCGACAGGAGAGGGCACGTCAGCATTTTCTCTCCGGGAGATTCCGGCATACTCCGGTACGCCTTATACAGAAGTCAATGGCAACAAACCTTATTTCACAGAAGCGGATCTGACCACACAGTCCTTCGAGATATACAGCGAGCTGGACAGCCTGGGGCGCTGTGGCGTGGCATATGCCAACGTGGGACAGGATCTGATGCCGACAGAACCGAGAGGGGAGATCGGAGCCGTGAAACCTACCGGCTGGCATCTGGTGAAATACGATAACGTGGACGGAAAATACCTATACAATCGTTGCCACCTGATCGCCTACATGCTGGCGGCGGAAAACGCCAATCCACAGAACCTGATCACAGGAACCAGATATCTCAACGTGCAGGGGATGCTCCCTTTTGAGACGAAAGTCTGCGATTATATCAAAAATACAGGGAACCATGTTCTGTACCGCGTCACTCCTATTTTTGACGGGGATAACCTGTTGGCAGACGGCGTCCTCATGGAAGCCTATTCCGTGGAAGATGCCGGAGAGGGAATCTGCTCCTGTGTATTTGCCTACAATGTGCAGCCGGGGATCGGTATTGACTATGCCACCGGTGATAACTGGGCGGAGAGCAGCGGAACCTACCAAAGCACAGCAGCGTCTGTCACGGTAGAGACACCGGCACCACAGCCTGAGACCGATACCACGGTGCAGGCCTCACCGGAATCGTCGGCACCACAGGAATCCCAGGGAATTACTTATGTGCTGAATACCAACACTATGAAATTCCATTATCCCACATGCTCCAGTGTGGATGATATGAAAGAGAAAAACAAACAGATCTACACCGGCAGCAGAGAAGAGATCATCAATATGGGATATGTTCCCTGCAAACGGTGCAATCCCTGAAATTTGGTGCAAATCTGGTACAAAAAATAAATAAAAATTCCTCAAAAGTTGATTTTCGACAGACATAAAAAAGGTAACACAATTGATATTGTGTTACCTTTTTGCTTTCACATAGTATATCGGTACGCTCGCAGAAAACTTAACCCCTTTTTTGAAAAAAATTGAACCCCTCATTTGCCAAAGTAAATGCAGCCCCGGGACGTATATGTTATAGTTCACAGATATATAAAAACGCCGGATTTATGCGACTTACACTAATTTCAAGGAGGAATCAGATGAATACAGCACAACCAATTCGTAACCTGGAGGATCTGAAAAATTTTAAAAACTACTATAAGGAAATCCACCCCAATACCAGAAACCAATTGTTAGTGATCCTGGGCTTGAATACTGCACTGAGGATTTCGGATTTGCTTACTCTGCGGTGGGAAGATGTTTATAACTTTTCTCAAAACAGATGGCAGGAGCATATTGAGATCATTGAGCAGAAGACGGGAAAGACCTCCTGCATCTATATCAATCATAATATTCACGCATGTCTTCAAAATTATCAGGCACAGCTTCGAAAGGAGCAAAAACCTATTCAGCCAGAAAAGTATCTTTTTCCCCACAGCAATAAAAATGAACCTATCAGTCGGGTGCAGGCTTTTCGCATCATCAAAAAGGTGGCAGCTTATTACAATATCCCCGGCGTGATCTGCTGTCATTCCCTTCGCAAAACCTTCGGATATCATGCCTGGCGGCAGGGCGTACAGCCGGCAATGCTGGTCAGCATCTATAATCATTCGTCTTATGAAGTGACCAAACGATATCTTGGCATTGAGCAGGATGACCGGGATAAAATTTTTCAGGAGATCATACTCTGAACACAAGGGTAACACAATATCAAGTTTGTTACATTACGATCAGTATTTCCAAAACACAGCAAATTATAAGGAAATAATCGATTCAAGGAGGAATGGCTATGCTGAGATTATCGGTGAGAGATGAAGAGTTTCTGATGATCGGAGACGATGTGAAGATTGTATTTCTGGGAAGCAGCGGCGGACAGACACGTATCATGATCGATGCCCCCAAGGATGTGAACATCGTACGAAGCAAGGCCATTGAAAAACGGATCCAGGATCCGGAGCTTCTGGCGACGATTCCGAAGTATTATAAGAATCCGGAAGGTACCGCCAAGAAGAAAAAATCCAACGTCGTGATCGTACAGAACAAATAACTTCAGATACTGTGGGACAAAAGCTTGCTAACAATGCGGAATCCTAGGGCCGCAGTAACTATTAACCACACACCGCAGATAAACGGATGTATCTGCAACACTTTTTACACATGGAGGTAAATTATTATGGTAGTACAACACAACTTAACAGCTATGAACTCTAACAGAATGTTAGGATTAACCACCGCTTCTCAGGCAAAGTCCACCGAGAAACTGTCTTCCGGTTACAAGATCAACCGTGCAGCTGATGACGCAGCAGGCCTGTCCATCAGTGAGAAGATGAGAAAGCAGATCAGAGGTCTGACACAGGCTTCCAGCAATGCACAGGATGGTATCAGTGCAGTACAGACCGCTGAAGGCGCTCTGACCGAAGTACATGATATGCTGCAGAGAATGAATGAGCTGGCAGTTAAGGCTTCTAATGGTACCAACAGTGAGGATGACAGAGAGTACATTCAGAACGAGATTGATCAGTTAACTACTGAAATTGATCGTGTATCCACAACCACTAAGTTCAATGAGACTTATCTGCTTCAGGGTGATGCAGAAGGAGTTACTGCGGCTGAGCAGACAGTAGAGGTTGCAGGTGTAAATGCTACAATTGCTAAGGGAGCAACAGTAAAAGCAGGAACGGTTGAACTCGGTAAAGTAGGTCTTAAGACAGAAGGAGATGCTAAATACTCTACAGATGTCGATTCATTAACGGGGCCTGTGCTTACAGCATTAAATGGCAACGTACAAGGAACGATTACCTTAACGGCAACCGTTACCAACGGAAATGTAGATAAGTGGACCGACGGTGATGGTGCAGAATATACAGCAGCACAGTTGAAGGAGAGTGGAATAACTGTTAATGATGGTGTGACCAATGGTCAAACTATTGTTTTAACAAAGAAATTTGAAAAAAACGATAAACTGGGTGAAAAGGGCGTTGTATATGCGACAGAACCTACGGCAGCACAATTAAAGGATTCCGCATTGGGTTCAACATTAAAGACAACAATCAAAAATACGAATGGAACAGCAACCATGGTAGCCTATGATTCTACATATGTTCCTGATGCATTGAAATTAGATTTGCATGTTGGCGCAGATTCTACATCTGACAATAAGATTCAGTTAGAAATCAAGTCTATGAGTTCCAGTGCATTAGGACTGTTGAACTCTGATGGAAGACTGTTAGTAAATGGCAAGGATTCCACCAATGCTGATGCAGCAATTGATACCATCGCAGCAGCTATCCAGAAGGTATCCACCCAGCGTTCCGCACTTGGTGCTGTTCAGAACCGTCTGGAGCACACCATCAGCAACCTGGATAACGTTGTAGAGAATACCACCAGCGCAGAGAGCCAGATCCGTGATACCGATATGGCTACTGAGATGGTTAAGTACTCCAACAACAACATCCTGTCTCAGGCAGGTCAGGCTATGCTGGCTCAGGCTAACCAGTCCAACCAGGGCGTACTGTCTCTGTTACAGTAAGCCTAAGCTGAGATCAGGTTGTTTCCAAAGAGGAACGAACCATATCTGTAAGAGTTATGTAAGAACCAAAGGGCAGTCCATGACGGGCTGCCCTTTTTGGGTTCTTATAAGGCCTTTTGATCATCCAAAGACTTCCCTTCCAATTCCTTCGAAAAATTATCATAGTAATCCATGGCTGCCTGTGTAGAAATAGAAAGCTCAGTTTCTAATTCACGGATGGTATCTTCCTTTGATACATGAAATTTTTTGCATAAACGAACAATTTCCTCGGCTTTTCCCTCAATCTTTCCATCCTTGTAAATAACTCTCTTTTCCGCCTCAGCGTCATATTCGAAAAACACCATATCAATAACCTCCTTCTTATTCTCAAGCAAAAATTCCTTCAAAATATCTTTCTTAATACACACATCCACTGCCTGAACGATGGCCTGTCGATTTGGATACACTTTTGCCTGCTTGCGGACTTCTGCAACGAACTGGGCGTACTCCTTTAAAATCTGGCAGGCATCCATCAGCTCGGCGTTGAACCCGAGATTGATATTGATTACCTGTACCTGTAATTCAAGCTGAGGAGCCTCTTCCTTATTCCGGTAGGCACTGGACAGCTTCAGGGTGCTGTATTCCGGGAGAGGATCTGTTCCGTTATAAAATACCACAAAATGCGGAGTATCCAGCATCTGTAACTTGTTGGAGTAAAGCAGGTCATCTGTGTTCAGCTTAGAATATTCACTTGCCAGATACAGCAAAAAACGATACGGCATATTGGGATTCAGGGTGGACTGATGCTCAAAAAACCACAGATCAAAATCCACCACAAATGACAGGTCGTTCTGCAAGCTTAGGTAAACCGCATTTTCCAAAGTTGTAATATGCAGTAGCTCCGGATCTTCATAATGCGAGTGATTCAGCGCATTGTACAGCGAGAGCAGCTTCTCCTTGTCATGAAATATTTTCCGGAACACCAAATCCTTATAATTTCGCTTTCCGGAAGCCGGTATTGCGACAGCCACATCCCCCGGCGCAGCCGATCCCGCATTCTCATATGAAAATTCTTCCGCAACAAAATTTTTCCAGAATCTCGACACAGTATTCATCAAATACTCCTCCGAAAAATAGTTGCTGGTCATATTATTTTGTTTTAACTCCATAAATCTCCTTTCTGTTGCAAAATAAATGTAAAAATAAAATAAAGCAAAACAAAAAAACAAATATTTTCCATATAAAATAAATAACAAGGGAAAAATTTGACCACTGACGGGCCTATAAGAATTTTGAAAGAAATAAAAATATTTCTACTATCACCATATCATACGAAATCTGTGCTGGCAAGTTGGTAAAATGTTACAAATTTTTAAAACAGCATATTACCCAAATTCCGGGGGTCAAGATTTTGCTATTCTGCTACATTGACAATGCGATAGATGTCTGTTATTCTCAGCTTGTAAGCAGATTTTTCTATTTCAATTTGTAATTATTCAGAACTCAGGCAATTTTCATAATTTGCGAATGAAGTGCTGAATAATTACATCAATTCTTTTATATCAGCGCAAGTTGATGTCTTTGACTTCAGAGGAATCCCTGCTTAGATACCCATTAATGACAATAGAGCAGGGGAAGACATAGAAAGAAATCGGAAGATTTGTTTTGTAAAGTGTCGTATATATTCTCCTGTGAAAGTGTGGAAGGAGAATACAAATGGCAAAACGGTATGAAGAACTGTCGATTGAGGACGATTTTATGTTCGGCAAGGTAATGGAGGATAAGGAACTTTGTCGGGATGTGCTGCAGTGTCTGTTGGAAGAACCGGTAGGAGAACTGGAGGATGTGCGGACACAGAGGGAGTTTCGATATACCTCGAAGGGTAAGCCGATTCGCCTGGATGTGTATACGAGAGATCAAAAACGGATTTATGATGCTGAGATGCAGAGGCTGAATCATCAGACACCGGAAAATCTGGAACTGCCCCGCAGAAGCAGATTTTATCAATCTACCATGGACACAGATCACCTGAGTAGGGGCAAGTCCTATCGGGAATTGCCGGAGGGCAAGGTGCTGTTTCTTTGTACCTTCGATCCGTTTGGACTGGGATATGCAAAGTATTCGTTTCAGAATCTTTGTATGGAAGACAGGAAATTGTGTTTAGATGATGGAACCGAGAAAATTTTTTATAATTGTATCGCGGAAGAGATACCAGAGCAATTGAAGTATCTATATGAATACATCAGAACCGGTCAGGTCGGAGACGACCTGACCCAGAGAATAGACGAGGCAGTAATCAGAGCCAGAAAGAATGAAGAGTGGAGGTCAGAGTACATGAAAGAATTATTGCATGATGATGACGTCAGAGCAGAGGGAAGAGCAGAGGGAGAACACTCTGGGAAAAATAAGATGATATTGTTAATATCCAGAATGAGTTCGGGAGGAGATGCTGATAAGGTTGTACAGTTGGCTGATCCTGAAGTGTTGGAAGTAATGCAGGAAAAATACGGAATCAAATAATATAATTAAGTGAATCCAGGAGAAGCTCCGGTTATCGGAGGAAGAAGTACAGAGAGACATGAAACTATACTGGTAAAGAGTATATCATAATGAGAGGGCATCCCTATAGGGATTGCCCTTTCTGCTTTTCGTTAGACTTTATCATATTTCTGAATGGTTCGTTATTGTTGACTATAGTTCTGGTAAATACTCATATCACAAGGTCCTTATAATGACAAGCAGAAAAATGTTACAATTATGCTGTTAAAACGAAAGAAAAATGTTACAGAACGCTTCTAAAGTTTTACTTTCCCGGCATTTTGGGGTAAGATAAGCAGTATAGATTCCTAAGGACACAGAAAGAGAGGGTTACTATAATTATGAGATTTCAGGACATGCCTTACGAGAGAATAGATTTTGCCAAAGTGCAGGAGGAGATGGGAGAGCTGATCCGGGAGCTGGATGCGGTGAAGAGCGGGGAGGAGCAGTTCGAGGTGCATAAGAAGTACTATGCGCTGACGGACCGTGTCATGACGCTGATGACGATCGCGAATATCCGCTTCGACATCGATACCTCCGATAAATTCTACGAGGAAGAGCATAAATACTACGATGAGCAGGGTCCGGTATTCAGCAATCTGGTGCTGGCTTATCAGAAGAAATTATATGAATCCCCCTACAGAGCTTATCTGGAGGAGAAGATCGGTCCGGTAGCGTTCAAGAATATGGAGCTGGCACAGAAGTCCATGAGTGAGGCATTGATCCCGCTGATGCAGGAGGAGAACTCTCTGACCATGGAGTATGACAAGCTCATCGCCGGTGCGAAGATCGATTTCGACGGCAGGGAACTGAATCTGTCCCTGTTACGGCCCTATCTGGTGAATTCCGACCGCAATGTCCGCAGACAGGCGTGGGAGAAGATGAGTGCCTTTTTCCTGGAAAATGAAGAAAAGCTGGACAGCATTTACGACAAACTGGTGAAAAACCGTACCGCGCAGGCAAGGGCAATGGGCTATGAAAATTACCTGGAGCTGGGATATTACCGGATGAACCGCAACTGCTACGGCAAGGACGAGGTAGAGGCTTTCCGCAGGCAGATCAAGGAGTATTTCGTACCCTTCGCAGAGAAACTGCATGACCGTAGAAGACAGCGTCTGGGTCTGGAGAAGCTCAGCTATATCGACGAGCAGGTATATTTTAAGGACGGCAACCCGGCACCCACAGGCACCCCCGAAGAGATCATGGCAGCCGGACAGAAGATGTACCGTGAGCTGTCCCCGGAGACTGCGGAATTTTTTGATTTCATGATGGAGAACCAGTTATTTGATGTCCTGGGACGCAAGACGAAGAAGGCAGGCGGTTACATGACCTATCTGCCCCTTTACCATGCACCGTTTATCTTCGCCAATTTTAACGGTACCAGCGGTGATGTGGACGTCATCACGCATGAGTGTGGCCATGCGTTCCAGGGGTATCTCGCTGCACAGGATCCCATCAGAGAGCATGCGGATATCGGCATGGAGACCGCGGAGATCCATTCCATGTCCATGGAATTTTTCACGGAAAAGTGGATGAACCTGTTCTTCGGTGACAGAGCGCAGGATTACGTGGAAATGCATCTGGAGGATGCGGCTGCGTTCATTCCTTACGGCTGTATGGTGGATGAGTTCCAGCATATCGTCTATGAACACCCGGAGCTGACCCCGGCAGAGAGAAAGCAGGCATGGAGCCGCCTGGAACAGGAGTACAAGCCCCATCTGGACTACGAGGGAGATCCTTTCTTCGGACAGGGAGGCTTCTGGCAGAAGCAGCTGCACATTTACGACTACCCTCTGTACTATATCGATTATTGCCTGGCACAGACCTGTGCACTGCAGTACAAGGTGAAGATGGATGCTGATTTTACAGAGGCATGGAAGAGCTATCTGAAGCTGTGCAGGCTGTCTGCCAGTGATTTTTACACCAATATGATCAAAGAAGTCGGACTGGACAGCCCTTTTGAGCCCGGATGTGTGAAAAATATCGTGGAAAAACTTGAAAAATATGTGAAATAGCTTTCTTTTTCCGCTAAAATACGGTAAAATAAGGAGTCATTGGACTTAAGACGCTAGGAAGGAGACATGTAAGCGATGTCTAAGAATGAAAAAGTTACAGAAAATAAGAAACAAAAAGAACAAACAGAACAGAAGGTCATGACAAAATATGACCGTAAGGTACAGAAGCGTAAAGAAGAGAAGGAAAAGGAGAAAAAGGAAGAGCGCATCAGCACAACAGTCGGGATCGTATTCCTCGTTGCTCTGGTATGCCTGGTGGCATCTTTCCCGATCCGGACCTATCTGGCAACCCATGAGACTTATGTAGTGATCAATGGTGAAGAGGTGAATAAGGTAGAATTTGATTATGTCTACAACACCTCCAAGAACAACTACATTACACAGTACGGAAGCTATTTAAGCTATTTCGGACTGGATACCAGCAAGGATCTGTCCACCCAGATGTATTCCGATACTCTGACCTGGCAGGACTATTTTGAGCAGAATGCTGTAGAGAGCTTGAAGCAGAATAAGGCGCTGATGGCAGAAGCCAAAGCAGCCGGCTTCACCTACGATACCACGGATGAGTACAACACTTTCAAGGAGACCATCAAAACCTCCGCTGCAGCCGCAGGCGTATCTGATAAGGAATATGTACGTTCCATCTACGGAAGCTATGCAACCATGGGTCGTATCGAAGAATATGTGAAGAATGACATGGTAATGAACGCTTATTATCAGAAGCTGCAGGAGGACAATGCTCCCAGTGATGATGAGATCCAGAGCTATTATGAGGAAAATAAGGCAACCTACGATTCCGTAGACTACCGCCTGACCACGATCGAAGCTGATCTGCCCACCGAGCCTACCGAACTGGCAGATCCCGTAGAGGAGACTGCTGCCGATACCACAGGCACCACCGATGGAACCACAGCTACTGACACTACACAGGATACCGCTTATCAGCCTTCCGATGCTGAGATCGCCAAAGCCATGGATGATGCCAAGGTGCTGGCTGACGATGCAGAGCAGACTGTGGCAAAAGACGGCGAAGCACATGAGAATGAGAAGAAGGCTTCCGTGAACTACATGATCTCCGACTGGCTGTTCGATGATGCCAGAAAGGCAGGAGACACCACTGTCATTACCAATGACAACAGCCATTGCTACTATGTCGTGGCATTTGAGAAGAGATATCTGGATGAGACTCCTTCCGCAGATGTACGTGTGATCATTCCCACCGAGGATAAGACCGGTGAAGAGATACTGGAGGAGTGGAAGAATGGTGCAGCTACTGAGGACAGCTTCGCAGAATTGTGCAAGAAGTATACACAGGATACTTCCGCAGTAGAGAACGGCGGTCTGTTCGAGCAGGTAACCAAGACCGGAATGACAGAGGAGCTGAGCAACTGGATCTTCGACAGCAGCCGTCAGGCAGGAGATACCGTAGCCATCACTGTCAGTGACACCACTTATGTACTTTACTACATCGGACAGGATCAGCCCGAGTGGAAGATCAACATCAAGAATACGCTGGTATCCGATACAATGAGTCAGCATATGCAGGATATTACCGCAGATGTAACGGTAGAGGATCCCAAGGGTAAGCTGAATTATCTGAAGGTGCAGGCAGAGGAATCTGCAGCTGCTGAGACTGAGACTGCAACGGCAGAGACTCAGGAGATCACCGAGGAGCAGACCGCTGCTACCGAAGAGACCGCAACACAGGCACAGTAAGGCTTGCCGGGGAACAGAACATAGACAACAGACAAGTACCTGTTTCACTGCGCAAGCAGAAGAGACAGGTACTGTTAGATTATGAGCAAAGATAGTCAAAAAATGGCGGAAAACATGATAATGTGACTTTGCCGGTTACGTGAGCTGAACAGAGAATAACTTTGAGAAAGGTATGAATAAACATGCAGGAAAAGGTTCTGGTACTGGATATTGACGGAACACTGACCAATTCAAAAAAAGAGATTACAGAAGCTACCAAACAGGGAATCTGGAATATTTTACAGCATGGACACAAGGTGATCCTGGCTTCCGGACGTCCCACGCCCGGTATGCGGAAATGTGAAGAGGAACTGGAGTTGAAAAAATACGGCGGATATCTTCTGTCCTTTAATGGAGCCCGCATCGTGGAATGTAAAACGGGAGAAGTGGTCTATCAGAGAACACTGCCCCTGTCCATTGTGCCCGGATTGTATGAATTTGCCAAAGCGAATGGCTGCGGATTGATCACTTATCAGGGGGAGGGAGTCATCTCCGCATTTGAGCCGGATAAATATGTGCAGTTAGAAGCGAGGATTAACGGAATCCCCATTCAAGTGGTGGATGATTTTGTATCCTACGTAGATTTTGATATCAACAAATGTCTGATGACGGCACCGGAAGAGATTGCTCCCAAACTGGAGAAACAGCTGCAGGAAAAATACAAAGATGTGGCAAGCATCTACCGTTCCGAGCCCTATTTCATTGAGATCATGCCCAAGGATGTGAATAAAGCGACCTCTCTCGATCACATGCTGGAGGGTATGGGACTGACCAGAGAGAATGCGATCTGCTGCGGTGACGGCTACAACGACATCTCTATGATCGAATATGCGGGAACCGGCGTAGCAATGGGGAATGCCCAGCCGGTGGTCAAGGAAGCTGCAGATTACATCACCGGTACTAACGATGAGGACGGGCTGGTGGAGGTCATCGATAAATTTATCATGAAACCGGAGCAGGAATAGCCTTTCTTAGAAACAAACAATAGACACAAAGCAGTAACAAGCGAAAAATCACAGAGCAATGAGCGTGTGTGATTTTTGCAAAAGAGGATATATATGATTCAGATACAAATACCTGAAAAAGCGAAATATATCATAGAGACCATACAGAATGCAGGGTTTGAAGCCTATGTGGTAGGCGGCTGCGTGCGGGATTCCATCCTGAGAAGATGCCCGGAGGACTGGGACATTACTACTTCGGCGAGACCGGAGCAGGTGAAGGCGCTGTTCCGTCGTACCATTGACACCGGGATCCAGCACGGTACCGTGACAGTCATGTTGGACAAAGAGGGCTTCGAGGTCACCACTTACCGCGTGGATGGAAAATACGAAGACAGCCGACATCCCAGGGAGGTTACTTTTACCCCGAATCTGGAAGAAGATTTAAAACGCCGGGATTTCACCATCAACGCCATGGCATATAATGAAACAGAAGGTCTGATCGATATCTTCGGTGGCTTACAGGATATCGGGGCGAAGCTGATCCGCTGCGTGGGCAATCCGGAGGAACGTTTCGGAGAGGATGCCCTGCGCATCATGCGTGCTATCCGCTTCTCTGCGCAGTTAGGCTACGAGATCCACGAGGACACCGAAGCGGCGATCCGGAAGCTGGCACCCACTTTGCAGAAGATCAGTGCGGAACGGATCCAGGTGGAATTGACCAAGCTGCTGATCTCCCCTCATCCTGACACCTTGCGAGATGCTTATGACATGGGTGTCACGAAGGTGATCCTGCCGGAATTCGATGCCATGATGGAGACTCCTCAAAAACATAAGCACCATAAATACAACGTGGGAGAGCATACCTTACATGCCCTCATAGAGATCGCACCTGAGAAGAATCTGAGGTATGCTATGCTGCTTCATGATATCGGCAAGCCTGAGACACTTACCGTGGATGAAAACGGCACCACCCATTTCCACGGACATCCCGCAGTGGGTGAGGAGATGGCACGCAGGATCCTTAGGAGACTCAGATTTGATAATGATACAGTGGCAGTGGTGACCCGTCTGGTAAGATATCATGATTATGGTAATGATGTTACACCTGACCTGCGAATCGTGCGCCGGGCTGTGAATAAGATCGGGGAAGACATCTTCCCGCTATTGTTCCCGGTGAAACAGGCGGATATCCTGGCACAGAGCGATTATCTGCGGGCAGAGAAGCTTAAGAACCTGGAGCTCTGGGAGCAGTTATATGAAGAGATGCTGGAGAAAAAGCAGTGCGTATCCTTGAAAACGCTGGCTGTCACCGGCAGAGATCTCATTGCTATGGGAATGAAGCCCGGCAGGGAGTTGGGCGATATGCTGCAGAAGCTATTGGAACTGGTCTTAGAGCACCCGGAGCAGAATACCAGAGAACAACTGCTGGAAAAGGCGGGCGAGCTGGCAGCAGGCAAAGAGTGAGCATACTTTTATAAGATCTCTCATAAGATAGCGTAGGAACCGTCAAACCGGTTAAGTACATATCTTAGGAGGGGTTGTAAGTGAATGACAGAGCGGTGGCACTGCTGGAGCAGTATGAGATAGAGGTATTGCGTACCCGAAAAGGGCGGGGGGCGATTCTGTGCGATACACAGCAGGGCTGCCTGATCTTCAAGGAATATACAGGACGCGAGGAACAGCTGCGTCTGCAGGAACAGGTGCTAAAGCATCTGGAGGCTTGTGGGAATATCTCTGCGGAGAGACTGCTTGCCACCAGAGAGGGTGCACTGTCGGTCACGGACAGGGACGGTGTCAGATATATTCTGAAGACCTGGTGGGAAGGCAGAGAATGTAACATCCGTGACAGGGAAGAATGCATGGAAGCCATGGGGCTGTTGGCAAGGCTTCATGGAGATCTGGAATTTCGACCGGTATTTCCGGAGACGGAGGACGAACCGGCACCTAAAATAGAGAGATATCTTCCCAGCAGAGATTATGAGAAGCATAACAGAGAACTGAAACGCGCCCGGAAATTCTTAAAACAGCGAAGCCAGAAGACCTGGTTCGAGATCCGTCTTGCAGCCGTACTGGATCCTTTTTTGGAGGAAGCGGTAAGGGTCAGTAACGAGTGGAAAGCGCTGGAAGAGGAGACTGTGGCGGCACAGGATGCCGAAGCAAACGTAACCTTTTGCCACGGCGATTATCAGTATCATAATATATTGCGGCAGGACAGAGACTTTTTCCTGGTGAATTTTGAAAAATGCCAGGCAGACGGTCCGGTGAGAGATCTATATCATATCCTGCGAAAATTATTGGAAAAAAGTGAATGGGACCGAAGTCTGGGAATCGGACTACTCGAAAGCTACGAGAAAGTCAGACCGCTTACTCTTACGGAGAAGAGGGATCTGTATTACCGACTGTCTTATCCGGAGAAACTGTGGAAGATCGTTAACTTCTATTATAATTCGGGAAAGGCATGGATACCGGAGAAAAATCAGGAGAAGCTGGAGCACCTCTTAGAGCAGGAGACTGCCAGAAAACGATTCCTGCGAATCATGGAGCCGTAAGGCACCGGGAAGGAACAAAGGCATGAACGTAAGATACAGGAAGAAAATAACATGTATTTTGCTTATGACAGTATTGTCAATAAGTGGCTGCGGGCAGGCATCTACTGCAGGAAATGTACAGGACACAGTAACATTGCAGACAACGGAAGAATCCGACAGAGTGGATACCGGCTTCGTGGTGACGAATCCGGACAGCTATGATTCGGCGGATACGGCTATACTGGTGGATATCAACAGTGTTGACAACACTGTCACATTGCTGAATCTGGATCTTGGGAAGCAATATACCCTGTCCGTGGACGGGACTACGCGCTATGCGGATAAATACGGCAAGGCAATCTCCCTGGAGCAGCTGGGAGAGGGCGATATCGTGGATGTAACTTTTCTGAAGACGAAGAAGCATCTGACAACTCTGCAGCTATCCCGGTCGGCATGGCAGTATGATGATGTGGAGCGCTATGATTTGAATACCGTACGCCGGGAAGTGACCATCGGGGAAGAAGTCTTCAAACTGTCCCGGGATACCCGGTATTTTTCCCAGGGGCACAGTATCGAAGAAATGGATCTCAACCCTTCCGATATCCTGACTTTTCATGGGATAGACACCACAGTACTCAGCGTAACGGTGGAGAAGGGACATGGGTATCTCAGACTGGTAAATGATGAAAATTTTATCGGCGGATGGCTGGAGATCGGGCAGGAGCAGATCGTCCGGATCACGGAGGACATGCTGGTGACGGTGCCTGAGGGCAGTTATCAGGTGGATATCAGCTATAACGGCGGAGGCGGCACGAAAAATGTGGTGATCAACCGTAATGAAGAGACTGCGCTGGACATCGGGGATCTCGAGGTCGCCGAGGCGAAGTACGGTATGGTGCTGTTCTCCATGAATCCTTCCGGCGCGGAACTGTATATCGACGGTAGCCAGGCGGATCCCTCCCAGCCCATCACGCTGGAATATGGCATCCATCAGATCATAGCGAAGGCGGACGGCTATAAATCTCTGACCCAGTACCTGCGGGTAGCCCAGGAGTCAGCAGGCGTGGATGTGGAGCTGGACAAGGTAGATTCGGACAGCGATAGCGATGAGAGCACGGGCAGTTCGGCTTCGACATCGTCCACTGCGACTTCCGCTACATCAGATACTACAACGACTTATTACCGGGTACATATCGATGCACCGGAAAACGTGGAAGTATATCTCGATGGCAACTACGTGGGAATCTCGCCCTGCAGTTTTAAAAAGACTTCGGGAAGCCATGTGATCACCCTGCGCAAGTCCGGATATGAGACCAGGAGTTATACCGTGCAGGTGGACGAAGAAAAGAAGGATGTGTCCTATTCCTTCGTAGATCTGGTGGCAAGTACATCAGCATCGGAGTAAGCGTTACAAAGGCGTGAGAAATGCCGTAAATATGCGGAAATGCCTTGACAAAAGGGATAAAAACAGATATATATATTTATAGACGTTTCAAAAGAACTATTTTCGAGCGTAAATTTAATCACGAAAACTCATTATAGGAGGAGTTCAATATGAACAAAACAGAATTAGTTGCAGCTATGGCTGATCAGGCTGGTCTTTCCAAGAAGGACGCAGAGAAGGCATTAAAGGCTTTCACCGATGTTGTTGCTGAAGAGTTAAAGAAGGATGGTAAGGTTCAGTTAGTTGGCTTCGGTACTTTCGAAGTATCCAGCAGAGCAGCAAGAGAGGGTAGAAATCCTCAGAGCGGCAAGCCTATGAAGATCGCTGCTTCCAAGGCTCCTAAGTTCAAGGCTGGTAAGGCATTAAAGGATATGCTGAACGCTTAATAGAAGCTGAATTTTCAGAGACTCGAGAGGACAACCTTTCGGGTCTCTTTTGTATCTGTGAACGAATTAAGAGGATAGGAACATGAGATTAGATAAATATTTAAAGGTATCCCGTCTGATCAAGCGGCGTACCGTGGCAAATGAAGCCTGTGACAGCGGCAGAGTATTGATCAATGACAAGCCCGCGAAGGCATCCGCCAACGTAAAAGAGGGAGACATCATCACCATCTCTTTCGGTAATAAAGAGGTTAAGGTGGAAGTCCTGGATGTGCAGGAGACGGTGAAAAAAGAAGCAGCAAAAGAACTGTTCCGTTATATTTAATGTACGTATAAATTCCCATTTTGTACCATAAGATGAAATATAAGTCCGTACAATGGAACGGGTGTGGCAAGGATGGGAGGACATATGGAAGATTTAAATACAGCAGGACGCATGCATAAAATATCGATAACAAATCGCCGGACCTGCACGGTGAACGGGGTAAACGATGTGCTTTCTTTTGATCTGCGGGAGATCGTGTTGGAGACGGAGCAGGGGATGCTGATGATCCGCGGAAATGAGCTTCATGTGAACCGTCTGACCCTGGATAAAGGGGAAGTGGATATCGACGGCAGGATCGACAGCTTTGTATATTCGGATACCGCAGCATCCGGAGAAAAACAGGAATCTCTTCTCACCAGGCTGTTCCGCTGATGAATGAGAATGTTTTTCTGCTGTATGCCGTTCTCCTGGGTGTGGAGATCACTTTTCTATATGATATACTGCGGATCCTGCGGAGAGTTTTTGCCCACAGTGGCATCATGGTGTCACTGGAGGATATCGCGTTCTGGATTTATTGTGCAGGGAAAGTGTTCCTGCTGATGTTTCGGGAGAGTAATGGGAATCTGCGGTGGTTCGCCGTACTGGGTGCATTGACGGGAATGTACCTGTATCACAGAACCTTCAGCCCACTTTGGGTAAAATATGTATCCGGACTGCTTAACAGCATCTTAAGCCCTATCCGCAGGAAAATGCGGGCGGTGAAGAGTTGGCTAAAAAAGCAGTTGACGAGCCTGTGGAAAATGCTTAATATATTCTATAAAGGGAGATGCGCGTATGGCAAAGAGAAGAATAGCCTACCGCAGGAGACGACACCAGAACCGGTTCAGCATGTTCTTAGTGAGCCTGGTCGTATTGATGATCATGGTCGTCGTGGCAGTGCGGAGTGTGGAATTACAACGGAAGATTGATGGATACGACATGCAGATCGCAGGCCTGAACGCGCAGATCGAAGCGGAGAATACCAGGACGGAACAGATCGAGGAGTATCGTAAGTACACACAGACCAAGGCTTATGTGGAGGAAGTAGCCAAGGATAAGCTGGGACTGGTGTATGAGGGTGAGATCCTTTTTCAGGAGGATAAATAAGCAGGGAGACTTTTTCTTAAGTTGACCTGCTTTTTTTGTCGCAAAAAATGAAGTACCCGGATCCTTAAATTTGACAAAAAGAAAACAACAACCGTCCTATAATCGTGAAGGCAGAAAGGGGAAGGATCATGGTTATAGGGAAAAAGGAACAGAGAAATCCGAGACAGGAACAGTGTGCACAGGTGTCCATGCTCTGCAGGCAGAGATTATTGGGATATGCGGAAAGCTTTGAAGAATTGGGGAAAAGTTTTTGTGAGGAAGTGGGGATTGTCGGGGATGACAGGCAGAGCATTCTGGAAAAATACATGCTTCAGCAGAGCCGGCAGATCATGGGAGATCATTTACAGACCGTGGCCAGGATCATGGAACGGGTCGCCGGAGAGGAATTGGTCTACCTTCCGTTAGAAGAGAAAAAAAGAAAAAGTCTGACGCAGGCGTTTGGTAGTGAGGGAATCCAGGCAAGGGAATTATGTTATGTCCGGAAAAAGAGCATACCGGGAGGCATCAGTATGACACTTTCCACGGAACGATCCGGATGCAAAGCTTCGCAGGCGGCGGATATGCTGACGGTATTGTTGGGGAAGCGGCTGCAGCCATCACCGGGGAGTCCCTATCTGATCGAAAAGGAGCCCCATTGCTTCCTGTTCACGGAGGAACCGGGATATGTAGCTCTCACCGGTGTGAGCCGGGCACTGAAAGAGGGGGAGAAAATCTCAGGCGATCAGTATACGATGCTCGAGTCGGAGAGGGGCAGGCTGATACTGCTATTGTCGGACGGCACCGGCGCCGGGGAAGATGCCGGCCGGGGAAGTGGCAGGGTATTGGATCTCATGGAGAAAATGCTGGAAGCCGGATTCGATACGGAAGCTTCTGTAAATATGTTGAATTCCGCATTATATGCCCAAAACGAAGAGGGGGATCATCCTACTGTGGATATCTGCAGTCTGGATCTGTATACCGGAGAATGTGAGATCTGTAAGGTGGGCGGAGTGGCTACTTTTATCAAGGGAAGAAGTGGTACGGAATACATCGGCGGAGACAGTCTGCCTCTTGGCATATTTCAGAAGGCACAGACTGAGCGGAGCATACGGACGCTGAAACCGGGAGAAATGTTAGTCATGATGACGGACGGCGTGCTGGATGCACTGGAAGATGACTGTGAGGAGCGTATGCGGAATAGGATCGATATGCTGGAAGAACAGAATCCCCAGGAGATCGCAGAGAAGATACTTTCTTATGCCATATGCAGCTGCGGAGGCAGGATCCGGGATGATATGACAGTGTTTGTGCTGTGCTTGTGGGAGAATGCGTGATTGCTGCCTTGATTTTTCCGCATAATTAGGATAGAGTAAAAACATGAATACATGGATGGATACGCGAGAAAAAGTATTTGCATATATCAGAGAACACCGTATGCTGCAGGCACACGACCGTGTGGTAGCAGGCGTCTCCGGAGGGGCAGACTCGGTTTGCCTCTTATTTTTGTTGCTGGAATGGCAGAAAATATGTCCGATCGATATTGCTGTAGTACATGTGAATCACGGGATCCGTGCCGAGGCAGGAGAGGATGCCCGGTATGTAGAGAAGCTCTGCGGGGAGAGAAAAATCCCCTATTTCCTGACCCGGGCGGATGTACGGGACAGAGCCGGACGGGAGAAAATCTCCGAGGAGGAAGCCGGACGCAGAACGAGGTATGAAGCCTTTGAACAGGCGGCGCAGGACTGGGGAGCCACGAAGATCGCTGTGGCGCACAACAGCAACGACCGCAGCGAAACCCAGCTGTTTCATCTGTTTCGGGGCAGTGGAATCCGGGGACTGGCGAGCATACTGCCGGTGCGGGATAACATCATACGACCGATCCTGTGTCTCGAGAGATGTGAGATCGAGGATTTTTTAACACAGCAGGGAATTTTCTACTGTAAGGATGCTACCAACGATGAGGACGATTACACCAGGAACCGGATCCGGCATCATATTTTACCCTATGCGGAGCAGAATATTGCGCGGGGCTGCGTGACACATATGAACCAGACAGCGGAGCTGCTGGCGGAGACGGAAGAATATCTAAAGCTTCAGACGGCGGAGGCAGTGAACAGATGCATACGGAGCATAAAGGCTCCGGGCAGTGCGCTACAGCCGGATGTGAGCAGTCGGGCACAAGAGGTGTATATCGCGGTGGAACCTTTTCTGACGCTGCATCCGGTGATCCGTAAAAGACTGTTGTATGAAGAGGTAAAAAGACTTTCCCCCGGGCAGAAAGACATCACCTATCAGCATATTGCGGAACTTCTGACATTGTTTACGCAGGAAGGAAACCGGACGATCTGTCTTCCCTTCGGAATCCGCGGCAGGCGGCAATATGAACAGGTCATCCTGGCGATACAGACGAGTCAGACATCGAAAGAAACGGATAGCGGCATGCAGACTGCTGTTGCGACGCCGCTCTGGCAGCAGCGGGATAAGGATATGGCTCCCGGACAGATGAAAACAGTGGAATGTGCCCTGGGCACACTGGAATATTCTGTGTGTGAGGTGCCCCCTGAATCTGAAAAAAACCAAGAAGTTCCCACAAATCAGTATACGAAATGGTTTGATTATGATAAAATAAAAAAATGTCCGACGATACGTACAAGGCAGACAGGAGACTATCTGACCATTGCAGACGGCAGAGGAGGAATGATCCGTAAATCATTAAAAAGCTATTTTGTCGATCAGAAAATTCCACGCAAGGAACGTGACAGACTGCCGATCCTGGCGGAGGAAGATCATGTGCTGTGGGTCATGGGATATCGCATCAGCGAATATTATAAAGTTACGGAGAATACAAAACGTATTTTAAAGGTACAATTAATAAGAAAGGAGTTCGCCTAAGAGCGAAGAGACAAAAGAAAATGGCAGAACATATCAGAGTACTGTTGACAGAAGAGGAAGTAGATAAGAGAATTCAGGAGATTGGAGAACAGATCAGTAAGGACTATGCGGGTAAGCAGGTACACCTTGTATGCGTATTGAAGGGCGGCAGCTTCTTCATGTGTGAACTGGCAAAACGTATCACCGTTCCCGTATCTCTGGATTTCATGTCTGTATCCAGCTATGGCAGCGACACCAAGTCCAGCGGTGTGGTAAAGATCGTAAAAGACCTGGATGAATCCCTGAAGGATAAGGACGTTATCGTAGTAGAGGATATCGTAGACAGTGGCAGAACCTTAAGCTATCTGTTAGAGATGCTTCGTGACAGAGGACCGGCTTCCTTACGTCTGTGCACCCTGTTGGATAAGCCGGAGAGAAGAGTCATCGATGTTCATGTAGATTATACCGGATTTAATATTCCCGATGAATTCGTAGTGGGCTACGGTCTGGATTATGATCAGAGATATCGTAATCTGCCTTACATCGGTGTGGTAGAATTCGATTAAGCAATACGAAGATGCAGGAGGCCCGTGAAGTTGAAACAAAACGGCAGAACAATTAACTCATATTTTATATTTATCATACTTCTGGTCATGGTGATCGTAGGGCTCAATCTGTTGAGCGGTCGGGAAGAGGAATATACCAGAGCAGAATTTATCGCGGATCTGGATGCCGGAAATGTATCGGAGATCGTAATACAGCCGAATGGAGAAGCCCCTACCGGCTATCTGGAGATCCAGATGAAGAACGGACTGAATCATAAGCTGTATGCTACGGATATCACCGAGCTGGAGACACTGGTCCGCGAGTACGGATTTGATCCCGTAGTGAATGACATTGAGAGAGAGAACTGGTTCCTTACTTATATGCTGCCGATGCTGGTAGTACTGGCTGTGGGTGTATTCCTTTTCATGATGATGAATGCCCAGCAGGCCGGTGGCGGTAACGGTAAAATGATGAACTTTGGCAAGAGCCGGGCCAAAATGTCCATGGGTGACAAGAGCGTCACCTTTGCACAGGTAGCCGGTCTGAAGGAGGAAAAAGAGGAACTGGAGGAAATCGTTGATTTCCTGAAAGAACCCGGAAAATACACCGGTGTCGGTGCGAGAATACCCAAGGGTGTTCTGCTGGAGGGACCTCCCGGAACCGGTAAGACACTGCTGGCGAAAGCTGTGGCAGGAGAAGCCGGAGTACCCTTTTTCAGCATCTCAGGTTCTGATTTCGTGGAAATGTTCGTCGGTGTCGGTGCATCCCGTGTGCGTGATCTGTTTGAAGAGGCGAAGCACAATGCACCCTGTATCGTGTTCATCGATGAGATCGATGCCGTGGCGAGACGCCGTGGTACCGGTATGGGCGGCGGACACGATGAGAGAGAGCAGACCCTGAACCAGTTACTGGTAGAGATGGATGGGTTCGGTGTCAACGAAGGCATTATCGTTATGGCAGCTACGAACCGTGTGGATATTCTCGATCCTGCGATCCTGCGTCCCGGACGATTTGACCGTAAGGTAGCGGTAGGAACTCCGGATGTGGGCGGCAGAGAAGAAATACTGAAGGTACATGCGAAGAATAAGCCCCTGGGAGATGATGTAAATCTGCAGCAGCTTGCACAGACTACCGCAGGATTCACCGGAGCGGATCTGGAGAATCTGTTGAACGAGGCAGCGATCATCGCAGCGAAGGAGAATCGTTCCTTTATCGCGAATAAAGATGTTAAGAGGGCGTTTATCAAAGTAGGAATCGGTGCGGAGAAGAAGAGCCGCATTATTTCCGACAAGGAGAAGAAGATTACGGCATATCATGAAGCAGGTCATGCGATCCTGTTCCATGTGCTGCCGGATGTGGGCCCTGTCTACACCGTATCCATTATTCCTACCGGCGTAGGGGCAGCCGGTTACACCATGCCTCTGCCGGAAAAGGATGAGATGTTTGCCACCAAGAGCCGTATGCTCCAGGATATCATGGTATCTTTGGGCGGACGTATCGCAGAGGAGATCATCTTCGGAGATATTACCACCGGCGCATCCAGTGACATTAAGAAAGCCACCAAGACAGCCCGCCGTATGGTAACCCGCTACGGAATGTCTGATAATATCGGAGTCATCTGCTATGATGATGACGATGATGAGGTCTTTATCGGTAAGGATCTGGCACATGCCAAGGCTCACAGTGAGGAGATTTCCGGTGAGATCGATAAGGAAGTCAAGCGGATCATAGATGACTGCTATACCAAGGCAAAAGACATTATTATGCAACATGAGAATGTACTTCACAGTTGCGCTAAGCTCCTGTTAGAAAAGGAAAAGATCAACAGAGAAGAGTTTGAAGCACTTTTCGTATAGGAAAAGGTTTTCGAGGGTGTTTCGTATATTTGGTAGTATTGTACAAACTGTTTTTGTGAAAAATAAACAAAAACAAATATGCACTTTTGTAATATTTGTGAATTTTGAGAATAGTCAAAAATAGTAGTGCATGCTATTATAATACTCGTAACCCCCCCAATACATTATATAGTTTTTTGCTATACCCCATAAGAAAGAAATACCTTCTCTAAAAAGGACAGTCCTCCCAAGACTGTCCTTTTTACCGTTCAAAAACAAGCAGGCTGTTGTCAGATGTAAGGAAAAAGGGTATAATTACATATGTGTGTGCTGCACAGGTAAGAATAGCAGGAGTATAATATAAATAATAAGACATTAGTCTCAGAAAGGATAGATACTATGGATCTGGAGCTATTACGTCGAACAGAATATAATCAGCAGTATATTGCTGCCATGAGGCCTGTATTTAATAGAAGAGCTCTTTTTACGGATACAAGTGCGGAGTATGTGATCCCGGAAGAGCCGGAACCATATTCCGAGGTGACGATCCGTTTCCGTACCGCCAGGAACAACGTGGACAGAATATTCCTCGTAAGCGGTGGGCAGAAGCACCTTATGGTACGAGTGGAGAGCGATAATGATTTTGATTATTATGCCTATGTAATGCGTCTGGATGACCAGAAGGTATCTTACTATTTTGAAGTACAGACCGGCAGGATCACGGGTATTTTTGATATGCGAGGACTGGTGCAGGAGGTCAACGAGTATTATGACTTTATCATCATTCCCGGCTTCCATACTCCCGACTGGGCAAAAGGTGCGGTAATGTACCAGATCTATACGGATCGTTTCTGCAACGGCGATCCTTCCAACGATGTGCTGACCAATGAATACTGCTATATCGGGGAGCCGGTGCACCGTGTAGAGGACTGGGGACGATATCCTGCACAGATGGATGTCCGTGAGTTCTACGGCGGAGATCTGCAGGGCGTGTTGGACAAGATGGACTACCTGCAGGAGTTGGGCGTTGAGGTAATTTATTTTAACCCTCTGTTCGTATCCCCATCCAACCATAAATACGATATTCAGGACTATGATTATATTGATCCCCATCTGGGTAAGATTGTCAGTGATGAGGGAGAGCTGCTTCCGGACGGACAGCGGGAGAACCGTTTCGCGTCCCGCTATATCGACCGTGTGACCAATAAGGCAAACTTAGAGGCGAGCAACGAGATGTTTGCCCAGGTAGTGGGCGAGGCGCACCGCAGAGGCATGAGAGTCATATTGGACGGTGTGTTCAACCACTGCGGATCCTTTAATAAATGGATGGACAGAGAACGTATCTACGAGAATGCGGAAGGCTATGACAAGGGTGCTTATGTCAGCGCAGACAGCCCTTACCGGAATTATTTCGATTTCCACAATCAGGCAGCATGGCCCTATAACAATTCCTATGACGGATGGTGGGGACATGATACCCTGCCGAAGCTGAATTACGAGGGTTCTCAGGAACTGATGGATTACGTTCTTCATGTGGCGAAAAAATGGGTATCTCCGCCCTATAATGTGGATGGCTGGAGACTGGATGTGGCGGCAGACTTAGGCCATAGCCAGGAGTTCAATCATCATTTCTGGCAGGAATTCCGGAAAGCGGTAAAAGAGGCCAATCCGGAGGCTATTATTCTGGCAGAGCATTACGGCAATACCAGGGACTGGCTGCAGGGCAACGAATGGGATACTGTCATGAACTACGATGCGTTCATGGAGCCTGTGACCTGGTTCCTCACCGGTATGGAGAAGCACAGCGATGATTACAGAGAGGACCTGCTTGGTAATGCAGAGAGCTTCTGGGGAGCCATGCGGCATCATACCTCCAGTTTTTCCATGCCCAGCTGGCAGGTGGCTATGAATGAACTGTCCAACCATGATCATTCCCGTTTCCTGACGAGAACGAACCATAAGGTGGGACGTACCAATACTTTAGGCCCCCAGGCTGCAGAGCAGGGCATTAATAAGGCAGTGTTTCGGGAGGGTGTTGTGATCCAGATGACCTGGACGGGCGCACCGACAATCTACTACGGAGATGAAGCGGGCGTCTGCGGATTCACAGATCCCGACAACCGGAGAACCTATCCCTGGGGACATGAGGATCAGGTACTGTTGGCGTTTCACAAGGATATTATCCGCCTGCGCCGTGAGAACGAGGAACTGCGTACAGGTTCCCTGAAAATGCTGGAGAATGATTATAACTTCATCTCCTATGGGCGTTTTAACCGCAAGGGACAGTGTGCGATCCTGATCAACAATAATTATCATCCGATCACCAAGGAGATCCACGTATGGGAGATCGGAGCCACTAAGACGGGCAAGATGAAAGTGATCCTGCAGTCCAGAGATGACGGATATTGTATGGAAGGCGAGGAGTATGAGATCAAGGCAGGTAAGATCCTGATCGAGATGCCCCAGACTTCCGCAACGATCCTGAAATTCGTGCAGGAATAACAATTTACCAAAGACAGAGAGGATTTTAGATGTTTACCATCATTATTACCTTGCTGTTGCCGCTGGTATCCTTAGGAATCTGGCGGCAATATGTTTTAAAAAATAACGGAAGTAGCGGGAAAGCAGTAACCGGCAGTAAAGGAGAGTATGTTCTTCGTTATGCATCGTGCCTGATGATTATGTTTTTTGGACCCTGGGTGCTGCTTTCCCTGACCGGCAATGATGACAATACGATCTGGAGAAAACTCATCGAATCCAGAGAATATGCAGTCAAAGTGCTGATCCTGGAGATCTGCATCATGCTGGCATATACCATCTGTGAACTGTTCGTGGAAGAGGCGAAAGCCGGCAAACATGAGAAGATCCGAAAGGTGTTCGGAAAAATCGTGGACAGCAAAGTATGGAAGATCATCTGCAGATACATAGCTCCGGCAGTGATGCTGGCAGCCACAGCTTTTATGGTGTACCTGAATTTCAGCATGATGTCCGACCGTGTATTGTGGGGCGACGAAGCTTTTTCTGCAAATACTGCACATAAGAGCGTCGGCGGTATCCTTCAGGTAATGTATTACTGGGACAATCATCCGCCGCTGTATTATTACTGGCTGAAACTGTTCGGAACACTGTTCGGATTCAGCGTTCCGGTATTCCATCTGGCATCCCTGGTGCCTTTTGTCATTGGACTGGTGCTGGCGCTGACTGTGGTGCGGAAGCGTTTTGGTATGCTGCCTGTTGCATTTTTCCTGACGATTTCCGGACTGGGACAGGCGTGCCTGGAATATAATCTGGAAGTGCGTATGTATGCACTCGCATTTTTATGCGTCATGGGCTGTTTCTATTGCTCTTACCGGGTTATTGCAGACGGCAGCAGGAAGACCTGGGTGGGAATGGTGCTGTGGGCACTGGCTGCGGCATATTCGCATTATTATGCACTGGTAGCGGTGGGAATTATGATGTTTTTCACCGGAGTGGCAGTCTGGATCAAATATCGTGGTAAGACCTGGAAAAAGGGTGTGCTGGCGATCGTAGCTTTTTTCATTGGCTATGCACCCTGGCTGTATTTCCTCTATGCGGGTCTTCGGACCGTCAGCGGAGGCTGGTGGATGACGGAGATCCTCGGACTGGATAAGAGCCTGGAGATCGTCATGGGCGGCAGGAGGATGAATGTAATCGTATTTCCGTTGCTGTTAGTATTGCTGATAGTGACGCTGGTGGCGGATTCGTCCCTGTTTTCCATGGGAGAAGAGGGTATTCGTCTGCAGAAGCCGTCAGCGAAAAGATGGTCTGACAAAACATATGCCATGGTAGTAGGTGCCTGCACGATCCTTGGAACGCTGGCATTTGCGTATCTGCTGAGTGTTGTAATGGCACCGATGCTGGCACAGAGATATCTGTATCCGTTAAGTGCAGTGGCGATCATGATGCTGGTCATCGGCAGCAGCCGTCTGCTGGAACAGGTGACGGAGCTGGGGAACCGGTCCTGGAAGGGCTTAGAGCTGTTAGCCCGATTGCTGTTTGTGCTGTTACTGCTTGTAATGTTTGGCATGGGAATACAGAATTACCGGGAATGCTATGACAGTTATGAACAGCAGAAGGTAGAGACTGACAAGACCCTGGATCTGATCGGCACGCCCGAAGAGGATGTGCAGATGGTCACCAACGGAGTGAAACATCTGGGATGGACAGTACTGTATTATTATTACCCCGATAATGAGATCGTAAACGGCAATTACAACCAGGCAGAATCCGACAGATTCTGGTACTTTACACCAGATGCCATGAGCGATGAGACTGTTGCCGGATTACGGCAGGATGGATATCGGGTGACTGATTACGGGCAGATGCAGCTGGCGCAGTATCCTTTTTATCTGTACTATATTGAAGCAGTTCAGCCTGCACCATTCGTAAAGTTGCGTTAGCACGCTTTGAGTGCGAGCACCCAATCGTCGCTTCTGCCATCCCATGGCTGAACTTTTACACTAAAATAATAAAAAATATCTTGCAATTTGTGTGAACATATGCTACAATTTCACATTGTTAGGGCACTTTGCCTGACATGGATGGATTCCCGAGTGGCCAAAGGGGACAGACTGTAAATCTGCTGCAAATTGCTTCGGTGGTTCGAATCCACCTCCATCCAGTTGCGTTGATGAGCTCAATGGAACAGTGCTTAGCGCGTAAGTCCATGCAGTCGAGTATAACGCAATGTGTCCGCTGGTGTGGCGGAATAGGCAGACGCAAGGGACTTAAAATCCCTCGGGGGCAACTCCGTGCCGGTTCAAGTCCGGCCACCAGCATCAATTTAAGAGTAGGAGAAACGTTGATTTTACAGCGTTTCTCCTATTTTTGAATTTATCCTATATAAACAAACAAGAATGTCGGCATTGCCGACATCCTTGTACAATGTTGGGCTAGTTCCATTTTAATTCCAATTCTCTGTTTTGCTCTTTGCAATCTGACAAATACAGATTAATTAGTGTTTGATAGGGAATACCACATTTTTCTGATTTTGCCTTGAAGAAATCAATGGTATCACCATCAATGTTAATAGTAATCTGCTTTTTTACACGCTTTGCATAGGGATTTTTTCTGGGATTTAATTTTTCGATATCGTATTCTTTTTCCATTGACTTACCACCTTTCGTTAATTTTGTAGTATTGAGTTGTTTCATTCTTGGTTGCTTTTCTGGCGGAGATAATACGAATAACATCATCCATACCGCGATAACAATGACATACAATTAACATTTTTGCGTGATCGCTTAGCCCCAACATCATAAACCTTTCTTCCTCTTGTGAATGATTGGGATCGTCAAACAAAATGGCATTTTCATCCGCAAATACAGTGCTGGCTTCTGAAAATGTGATGTGATGTTTTGACTCGTTGATGGCTGCTTTATTATCATCCCATTCAAAACTAATACCTTTCATAATTAAATTATAATTATAATATAATTATATGTCAAGGGATTGAATTTTATTCAATAATTTTAATGATATTCAATGTGAATTGTAATGAAATGAAAAATGTGTAATCAAAAGATTAATGTGATAAAATGATAGTGCAGAAAGTGAAAAAGAACTTGCCTGTAGTGGAGGAGTAGAATGGAGAGTATGATATCATGAGTGAAGCAGTAGAGGAATATGCAAAGGAATATGTAAGGGAAAAGCAGGCGGTCAATGTGAAAAACATTATGGAAGATACTGGATTTACCGTGGAACAAGCATTAGACGAGGCAGATTGGCAGGCAGAAAATAGTAACGAGAGAATGACACATGAAGAAGTGTATCGCGCGCTGAAGAGCAGAGTAACAATTCCTTTTACACTCCATGGCATAGAAGAAATGCTTACAGTAGAATACAAACAAGGCACAGATCCCAGGGAAATTGGCTATGATGCCCTTCAGGGATTTCCGATAGATAAAATATGTTGCATAGGTTATCCAGTAATGCATGGTTACTTTGAACATATGAATGCAACCGGTTATCGGAGATCCTGTGGATTTATTCAATTCGTGGAAAGAATTGAAAATTATGGGGAAAACAGAGAGCTTTCCATAGATGTCAGTGATGATAATCTGGAAAAAGGGAATCCATATTTTGCGTATGGTTATCCGGCAGAAATATTTGATGCTCCCTGTTGTAATTTGGCTGGGTGTAGACATTTGAAATGGACAGCTTATACCTATCTAGTAGATCTGCCCTCCCGCATGAATAGCAATAAACTGAAATTCCTGGGCGGATACTCCTGGGGATATGAAGAGGATGAAAACGGTCCACAGAGATTATTACCGCTAGAGATATTGACAGAAAATGACTGGGAAAAGCATGCAACGGAAAAAGGAATATTAAAGATATCCCAAATAACAGGAGGCTGTACTGCTAAGTTATGAAGAATAGATATAAACAAAAACTGATCTTCGTTATTGCAATTTTATGTTTGAGCTTAGTAAGCTGTAAAAGTAAAACAGAGCCAATTAATAATATTGCATTATGGACGCCGGATGATGATTGGACAATAAATGGGATTGATATTAGAGATGATTATGCCAATTTCATACTATTATATCAGTGATCTGCATTTGTTTCATGAAGCGGCGATACGATTCGATGACCGTCTGTTCTCAGATGCCGACAGCTTTTTTCGGAAGTCTGTGATTATAAGGAGATTCGGGACTCCATAGCCGGGAAAAGCTATGAGCTGGTATTATGCCATTACCCGATCTTTAGTTGGAAGCACATGAGTCGCGGCACCATTCTGCTCTACGGACACACCCATAACAGCCCGGAGGACGATTATTTTCAGAAGTGTCTGGTCGGGATGAGGGATAACGGCTGCCGTCACATTGGTGACAGTACCATACAGGCGTACAATGTAGGATGTATGAAGCCTTGGATGGACTATGAGCCGAGAAGTCTGCAGGAGATCATTAAGATGAAGTTTGTGGAAAATGGAAACTGATAATATAAAAACAGCAGATCCCGCCAGATCTGCTGTTTTTCTCTGTGTATATGAGCGTGAAAAACACACTTCTATCATAAAATAAAGGATACTTTGTTACTTAGAACTTCTCAGCGAAGCTCTTGTAATACTCGTCAAAAAACTCGTTAATCTTTTCCATAATCTTCTTCATGATATTCACCCTTAACCTTTCCAAGACAAATGAACTGTTGACTTTGTTGTTACGCTTAAGGGGTCAGGCCTGACTTCCTTTTGATGATTATAATTTACCATATTGCGCTTATAATGTGAAATACATATAATAGAAGTATAATAATACCAAAAAGGTATAGTAAAAGAAAATACAACATGTCACACAAATAGAATGATTAAGCTGGTTTTTGGAAAAAGCATGGAAGGAGGATGCTGGGAAGATGGAATTGCGGCATATCCGGTATTTCAAGGCAGTGGCGGAGGAGAAAAGCTTCACGAAAGCCGCGGAGCAGCTGGCGATCGCGCAGCCGCCCTTAAGTCGTCAGATCCAGGATCTGGAGGCGGAACTGGGGACGACATTGTTCCTTCGGACGCCCCATAAAGTGTCCCTGACAGAAGAGGGAGAGCTTTTCCTGCAATATGCGAATCAGATCCTGGATCTGGTGAACCGGTCGGAGGAGGATGTCAGAGAGCGCAAGGAAGGACTGCAGGGGACATTATATATTGCGTCGGTAGAGGGCTGCGGTCCCAGACTTTTTGCGGAATGGATCGCGGGATTCGGGCAAAAACATCCCCATGTGCAGTATAATCTGTGGAATGGTAACACGGATGATGTGAATAATCGTGTGACAAAGGGATTGTGCGAGATCGCCATGATCACGGCACCTTATAATACAGAAGAATATGAGGTGCTGCCGGTCTATGAGGAACCCTGGGTGGCGGTGATACCTAAGGGACATCCGTTGTACGCGGAGGAAAATGACCCGGTGAAGCCTTCGGAACTGTTACCCTACGACCTGTTGATCCCTTCCCGAGAGTCCCGTAAGGGAGAGATCGACAAATGGTTCGAGGGAACGGGGCATGCACCGGTGATCCGGGGGCGCATCGCTCATATGATGAATGCCTATGAGCTGAGCCTGCACGGAGTCGGGATCTCTATTTATCCGGCATCCATTTCTTCCCTGATCCGGGACAAGGATGTCTGTGTGCGGGAAGTGGAGCATCCCGATGCCCATGCGTCCTATGCACTGATCTGGAATAAAAATCATACCCTGTCCCATGTGGCTGAAGAATTTATTGCTTACGTAAAAGCAGAATCCGGACAGCAGATGTACTATGCCTGAATTAACGCAACCGATACGTCATTCACATTCGTGCCGGTAGCTCCTGTGATGATGAGCCCATCGACTGCTTTTAGTGCGGGATAGGCATTATTATTCTGTAAAACAGTGAAGACATCCAGACCGTGCGCTGCAAGAGAAGCACAGGTGTCGCCGTCCGTATAGCCGCCTGCGGCATCGGTGGGGCCGTCCGTGCCATCGCTGCCGATGGAAAATACACAGCAGCCTGCCAGCCCGGATAATTCCGGTGCCGCCGCCAGGGCAAGCTCCTGATTGCGTCCGCCGGTTCCATTGCCGGTGAGATGAACGATGGTCTCACCGCCGGCGATAAAAGCAAGCTTCTGCCCCTGACCTGCATGTGTGCGGGCAATGGAGCCGAGAAAGCTTCCGGCTTCCCTGGCTTCGCAACAGAGGCGGTCTGTCAGGAGGATGGGAGTATAACCTAATGTCCTGCAGGCATCGGCAGCAGCCTTGCTAAGCTCTCGGACGCTGCCGGTGATCTGCGTAGTAACATTGTTCAGTATTTTCGGAGTCTCCTGTGTCAGGCAGGCGTTCGCCTCCTTCGACAGGGAAAGCCGGTATTTTCGGGCAATGGCAATCGCCTGCTCACCGGTGGAACTGTCCGGTACAGCAGGACCGCTGGCAATCATATCCAGGGGATCTCCTAAAATATCGCTGAGTACGATACTGAATATCTTCGCCGGAGCACCGGCGAGGGCAAAACGTCCGCCTTTGACAGCGGAAAGCCTTTTGCGGATCGTGTTCATCTCGACAATATCCGCTCCGCCGGCGAGCAGACTGTTCGTGATCTCCTGTAGCTCTGCGCCGGGGATCAGCGGTTTTTCGAACAAAGCGCTTCCCCCTCCGGAGAGAAGGAACAGAACCGTGTCTTGGTCGGTGAGATTCTGCACCATCGTCAGTACTTTTTCTGTGGCAGCGAAGCTGTTCTCATCCGGTACCGGATGACCGGCTTCGTAGCAGGTAACTCCGGGAATCGTGCCGCGGACATGCCCGTATTTTGTGATCACAATGCCCTCATCTACACGACCAAGCGCAGCGACAGCCGTATGCGCCATCTGCCAGGCGGCTTTTCCGACAGCCACTAAGAGGGTCCGACCTCCCTGTGGGCAGAAAGCTTCAGATTCCAGTGCACGGCGGACGGCTGCGTCGGGCAGCACGGCTTTCAGACTGGAGGCTATGATCGTATCGGCATCTTGACGTAAAGCAGTATTCATAAAAATTCTCCTTGTATAAAACTTTGTTACAATATAAATATTGCATTATGGGTGTGACCAAAAGACAGAGTTCGCATTTTCATACAGAATAGCTTGTTTTTCGTATTCTGTTAAAAAAGAAAAGTCTGCGATTGTGTCAATCATATCCCGATAGTGGAACCGACATAAATTAGATGGTGTATCGGTACCAAACAGTAAGCGTTCAGCACCAATCGTTTCAACTGCGCAACGAAGAAACTGTCGTGTAACGGGAAAAGGAGGTTCATCTGGACCTACATTATGCTGCAGGGATGCCAGGTCGAACCAGACATTCGGTAAATGCAATAATTCCAGCCCCTCCTGCATTTTAAGCAGTTCGTTTTGCTTAGGGGCTAACAGATGGCAGATGACAAATTTCATTTGCGGATGTCTCAGAATCAGTCGTCGGAGAGCGGGAATCTGGCTGCTGGGGCTTCCGAGTTTTCCGATATCTATCACAAATATCAGATCGTGTTCATCGGCAAAAGAAGCTTCCCGTTTCATAATCTCGTTATCTAAGGAGAATACTGGGTGGTTTGCCATGAGACCGGATCCGGTACTTACTTCGAATTTCACTACTTTGATATTGCATTCTTCAAATAAATGATGAACGATAGCATCCCGGTTATAGCTATACGGATCATAAGCCGCAGCAGCGAGAAAGCGGGAGGGATATTTTTGTTGAGCATCATAGCTATAGAGATTTTGAAATCCTAAATAGCCGCCCTGCAACAGGACGGCTTTTTCAACATTATGGGTATCCATGATCGACAAAATGCGCTCAGGAGTCACCTGATCGGTATTCCACTCAGTGGGTATGATCTGACAAATAGATCCATCAGAGTATCTGGCCTGACCGCCGCCGCAATATCTCAGTTCTCCTTTTGCACCGGTTCCGGCGATATATTGTACTAAATGTATATGTGAATCAATAATTTTCAAAAGGATTCCTCCGATGCAGGGAAATTACAGTAAACCGGCTTCTGTCATAGTTTTTATAAATCCCTGGCGTGCATCACCATCCGGGGTGGGGAGGGTAGGAAGATAGGGAACACCAACAGACTGTCCCCGCAGGGCTGCCATATCTTTGGCTGCGACAGGGAAACTGGCAGCATCCATAGACAGACGCACGGGATTCAGGCGAAACTGTGCCTCCAGGCTACCGGACAGGTCACCGGCAATAAATTTATTATATACATCTGTGATGAGTTCCGGCATGAAGTTGGCCGCTGTACATACGCCACCTACTGCACCGTGGCACAGACTGGCATAGAGTAAAGTGTCTTTGCCGCCGAATACTTTGAAGTGTACATCCCGGGTACGGCGAATGAACTCAGAAGTCTGTGTGATATCTCCGCTGGTATCTTTCATACCCACAATATTAGGAACATTATGGGCTAATTCGTCCACCAGCTGTGCGCTCATGGTATAACCAACCCGTCCGGGATTATTATACAACAGAACCGGGGTGTCCGGAATACTTTCAGCAATGGTTTTGAAATGACAGTATAATTCCGTGTAAGTGGGTTTTAAAAACATAGGCTGAAGTACGCTGACTGCTGCGGCACCGTTTTTAACTGCCATTTGAGCAAGACGGCAGCACTTTTTAGTACTGATGGCACCGATACCGAAGTAGACGGGAACCCGTCCGGCTGCCTGATCGACCATGATTTTCAGACCGCGTTCCATTTCGTTTTCTTCTACCATGTAGAATTCACCGTTAGATCCGAAAGCAAGAATACCGGATACGCCTCCTTCGATTACATAGTCTACCTGTGCCCGCATACCTGCTTCGTTTATTTTTTCATCTTTGTCGATTATGGTTAGAATAGGAACGACCACACCGCGCATAAAATCTGTATTCATAGAAAACCTCCTTAACGACCGATATGGATATCAGCCAGATATTCATAGTATTGAGCAATAGCACTGTGATCTTTCTGACCACCGTCGTGATTGTGCAGCCACTGGAGAATTTCCTGTACTTCCGCAGTCATGGGAACCGGTGCTCCAACTGCATGAGCACAATCGAGAACGTTGTTCAGGTCTTTAATATGCAGATCAATCTTAAATCCTGGCTTGTCATTGCCGGCGATCATCATAGGAGCTTTGGCGTTCATGACGGTGGAGCCTGCAAGACCTCCTTTGATTGCCTGAAATACCAGTTCCGGGTCTACACCGGCTTTCTGGGCTAATGTCAATGCTTCTGCCAATGCCTGGATGTTACAGGCTACAATGATCTGATTGGCAAGTTTGGTGGTATTGCCGGCACCTACGTCACCGCAGAGAACGGCAGAGCTGCCCATGGTATCCAAAATAGGTTTATAGGTGTCAAACACAGATTGTTTACCACCTACCATGAAGCTTAAAGTACCGTCAATGGCTTTGGGTTCACCGCCGGAAACGGGAGCGTCCAGCATTTCGATTCCTTTTTCCTGAAGTTTGGCATAGATTTCTTTGGAGACGATGGGGGTGATGGAGCTGCAGTCAATAAATACGGCGCCCGGATTCATGTAGGATGCCACGCCATCTTCTCCCAGCATAACTTCTTTTACCTGCGGGGAGTTTGGAAGCATAGTGATGACAACATCACACTGTGCACCGATTTCCTGTCTGGAAGCGGCTTTAGCACCTGCGGCAACCAGTTCCTGCACGGAAGCCTGACTCCGATTGTTAACTAACAGATCGGTGTATCCCGCTTTTAATAGGTTTTTTGCCATGGGTTTTCCCATGATACCCAGTCCGATAAAACCAATTTTCATTTTTATTTCCTCCTGTTTTATAAAATTATTTATTTTTGTAAGTTCTCAGGTAATAGGTGCCGGATTAAAAATGCACATATCATTATGAAATCCGTACTGATCACTGTAGGGCTGTTTGAGACCGCTGGCGACATCCAGAATCATATGGAAAATCTCTGTACCGACATCGGCAATGGTGGCTTCTCCGGTGGCTATGTGACCGGCGGAGATATCGATCAGATCAAACCATTGCTCTTTCATTTCATTGCGGCTGCATACTTTGATGACTGGAGCAACGTCCAGTCCGTACGGAGTGCCACGACCGGTCATGAATACCTGAAGTCCGATTCCGGAAGCAACTTGTGAAGGACCACAGACGATATCGGAAGCAGGGGTGGCGGCAAATATCAGACCATGTTTTGTGGGCTTTTCAGCGGGGGAAAGAACTTCGACAATGGGGCTGGTACCACTTTTGGCAATGGACCCCATAGCCTTTTCCACAATATTTGCAAGCCCCCCTTTTTTATTGCCTGGAGTGGGATTTGCATCACGATCTACTCCACCCTCAGCCAGATAATCATCGTACCATTTCATCTGTGCAGCTAGTTTATTCCTGACATCTTCATTGATACATCGGGCTGCCAGAAGAGGTACACCATCCCGGACTTCAGTGACCTCGCTGAACAATACGGTGGCACCGCCTCTGACTAGCATATCTGCAGCGTAACCGGCGCTGGGATTCGCAGTAATTCCAGAGAAGGCATCACTGCCGCCGCATTGCATACCGATAAGCAGATCACTTAGCGGTAATTCTTCCCGGTGTCTTTGGTTGAGTTTTTGCAACTTTTGTTCTGCCATATCAAGGATTGCCTGCATCATGGCATCATGTCCCTTGCAGTCCTGTAAATTCAGACAGTTTTTAGGAGTAATGTCTTCGGGGGGAAGGATTCGGTCATAGGTTAGTTTCTCGCATCCAAGACCCACAATCATAAGCTCTCCGCCAAAGTTGGGATGCCTGATCACATTGGTGATGGCGCGGATGGGAATACATGCCATGGGTGCATTTATTGCGACTCCGCAGCCATAAGGATGTGTGACGGCGACCACATCGTCTACATTTGGATATTTGGGAAGTAATTCTTTTCGGATGCGTTCCACAGCTACCCGGACAACACCCGCAACACATTGAACAGTGGTTACAATGCCAAGCAGATTACGGGTACCGGCAGGACCTGTTTGATTACGATATCCAAGCCAGGTGGTCCGGGGAGGCGTGGGAAGCTCTTCCTTACTTTTGAGATTGGTGCCCCAGGGCATGTCGTCCAGCGATGGGCTGTCAGGCAGGTGCAGCATATGCTCATTGATCCAGCTGCCTGCTGGAATATTTTCTTTGGCATAGCCTAAGACAACACCGTAGCGAATAATCTCACCGCCGGCAGGAATATCATATAGAGCGATCTTATGAGCCTGCGGGACAGATTCACGTGTGACAACGCCGCTTTCCAACTGTGTACCTGCGGGTAGATCATGGACAGCTACAGCTACGTTGTCCTCTTCTTTGATTTGAATACTGAAACGTTCTGACATAGTATTATCACCTCTTGTATAATCATAGACCGGAAAATCTTGCGACCCGATCCAAAGTATCAATGGCCTCCTTACGCGTTATCAGGCGGTTCGGAGAGAAATAACCCTGCGCATCCAGGACAAGAAAACCAAAATAAAGAGCTCTGGCGATATTGGTTCCGTAATTGGCGGAAATGCTGTCTGCATCTGAGCAGACAGGTATGGTACTGGAGGCATTTCGGTAATCTACACCACAAGCCTGCATGGCAATCGTTGCCATTTCCTGCCGGGTAATATAGTGTGTTTTGTAAACAGTCTCTGCCTCCGGTGGGAAAAAGTTGTTTGCAAGAGCTGCACTCACAGCATAGGTACAGGAAACAGCAGGAGCCGCCGGAATAGAAGGATCACACAGTGGAAGCAGTATATCAGCCAGCTCCTCATAGGATATGGGAACCATAGTATCTGTAATGTCCGGCTCATCCAACATTCCGCGGCAATATAGCCATGCGGCGGATTCGGAACGGTAATGCCCGGACAAGACCCGGTAAGCAATACTTTGTTCCATATCACCTTTTTTGTCGACTGCGGTTACCATGACAAATTGCACGGAGGAAGGAAGCATAAATTGTGGGGACGATCCGGCGTGTTTCCATACCTCACCGTCTGTAGATACGAACCATTTGTAGGATAAGGCTTCCGGACCACAGTAATCTGCAGTGGCAAAAAGAGTCGAGCCCGGCTGCGGAAGAGTTGCAATATGTACATGGGTGGGGCGGGGAAAAGCTTTGTCATTGATCAAAACATTTTCTACGATAGAATTGTCCCAGTTCATGCTTCTTAGCGGATGTCGTACATTGTCGATACGAATATTTCGCAGTATCAGACCGGTAAGAGGAACTTCCGGGAATGCTTCCAAAAAAATGCCGTAGTTCCCACCGTGTGCTGTAATATTCTCAATTGTAATATCGCGGAACAGTGGAAGAAAGGAACCGTTGCGCCCGTCTTCGTAAAGCATGGTTCCATGAATAGTGGCACCATGTACAGTGTCCATGATACTGTCACACAGCATGATCTGCTCTATGCATCCACCTCTCCGTGCATTTGCTTTTAATCGCAGTGCATAAGTCAGATTCGGACTGGAGAAATGGTTATCACAGGCAAGAACACGATAGATACCACCGCTCATTTCACTGCCCAGCGCAATGCCGCCATGACCGTCAGCAAATTCGTTGTGTTCAATGAGGATATTTTCACAAGGGATATTGGCGATTCGGCCATCACGGTCTCTGCCGGATTTCAGGCTGATACAGTCATCGCCGGTATCAAAATGACAATTCTTGATCCAGACACCGGAGCAGCTTTCGGGATCACAGCCGTCGTTATTGAGCCCATGGCTGGAAAAGGTCATACCATCGACAGTAACACTTTTACATTGCACCGGATTCAACTGCCACATGGGGCTGTTATGCAGCGTCACACCCTGCAGTAATATGCGTTCACAGCGCAGAAACTGTATAAAGTTGGGGCGTAAGAAATGTCCTTTTCCGAAAATACGTTGTTCAACGGGAACACCGTCTTCATTCATACGACGCAAGATTTTACGATCGGCAAGTTGCAGATCCGGTTTATCTTCTGACCAGGAATCTTCCACCTGGTGATGCCAGTTCCACCAGTGATCCCAATCTGCGCCACCGTCCAGTGTGCCATAGCCGGTCACAGCAATATCGTGTGAATCGCAAGCATAGAGTAGGGAACTGTAGTTGTAGCAGGGGCTGGCTTCCCAGTGAGAATAGACTAGAGGATAGTTCTGTTCCGGGTGCTCCGGGATAAACCGAATGCAGGTATCGGGCGAGGCAAGAAATAGTTCAACACCGCTTTTCAGATGAAGAGCCCCGGTGTGATAAATGCCTGCCGGAAATGTTAAGATGCCTCCTCCGGCATTACTTAACCGGTCAATAGCTGTCTGCAGAGTCTGTGTTTGTAAATGTTCTGCATCCGGCACGGCTTCTATCCGGTGCGGACCTATATGAGGAGCTTCTATTTTAGATAAAATATTGTGCCGCAGATCGGACTTTGTGAATGCCATTTCTGTTTCCGTCACTTTCTGAATTTTTATTTTATGAGTTTAGTGTATAATGCTTTTTTTTCATTTACGATATCCAAGATTTCAAATTCTTCATAACAATTAACTCAAAGTTCCTTGTCAGAAGAAACAAAAGATTTTATACTGAAAACAGGAGGTGGCATATGAATACTAGGCAGTATTATTATCTGACGACCATAGCCGAATATGGAAATCTCACGTATGCAGCGGAAGCACTGAATGTCACCCCGTCTGCTTTGAGTAAATTTCTGACGGAATGCGGGCAGATATTTGGGACTACGTTGTTTCAACGGAGGGACAGGCGTCTGGAACCCACGGAAGAAGGGCAATATGTAGTAGAATGTGCACAGAAGATTTTGGATCAGCAGAACAGGATGCTTCTGATAATGAAAAATGTGACCGGCAGCAACCGGAAGAGAATTCGTCTGGCTACAGCGCCAAACCGGGGGGCCATGATATACAGTAAGATCTATAAACCGTTTTCCCGGCGCTATCCCGATGTTTCACTGGAACTGGTAGAATTATATGCGACGGAACAACCGGGAGCGATTGCTAGGGGAGCTGTTGACCTGGCACTGGGGGCGGGACCATTTCGTATGGATACGGAGGATATTCCTGTCGCGTATGAAGAATTACTGATTTCACTGCCGGCAGCGAATCCTTTGGCAGGGAAGGAGAGCATTCGGCTGGAAGAATTGTGCGACACGCCGTTTGTATTGCAGGGGACAAAACACAGCATTCGGATTCTGGCAGACCAATTGTTCCGGGAAGCCGGGTTTCAGCCGGTGGTTGCATTTGAGTCCAATGATGTTCTGTTGGCAGATTCTATGATGCATCAGGCAATTGGAGTGGGATTTGTCAGTAAAGCCCATGTATTTCCCTGTGAGGAACTGGTCTACCGGCCATTAGATCCGCCGGTACGACAGACACTGCATTTACGTTATCCGCTGGGACATGAACTTACTGAACCGGAATACTATCTTGCCGGGCTGTTGGCGGAAGAACGTCTGGCGGATCCAAGATATCAGCCATCGGATGATCCGTTTGTGGTACAGATGTTGGAAAATGTTCACATATCCATTGGTTTGGCAGCAGACGGGAGCACACATAGAACATTGGGGACAGCATTGCAGCGGATACGGGAGGTTACGCTGGATACAAAGGTGTTGGAATATCTGATTGCGATTGTGGAAGAGGAGAGCCTGTCCGGGGCAGCAGACAGATTTCTGCTGGCGCAGCCGGCACTTTCCAGGCACTTACACAATGTGGAGACTATGGTGGGAATGCCGTTGTTCTCAAGAGATCATAACCGATTGAAACCTACCGGTGCGGGAACGATCTTTGTAAATAATGCCCGTAATATATTACGGATTGAAGTAGAAATGTTTAAAAAGCTGAGAGGAGGAAAATATGATGAATATTACGGTATATCTGGGAGCAAATGAAGGAAATGATCCTTCTCTGAGGAAAGAGGTACGTGAGCTGGGAACCTGGATCGGTGAGAGCGGTAACCGCCTGGTATACGGTGGATCCAAATCCGGTCTCATGGGAGAGATCGCGGAGAGCGTATTACAGGCAGGCGGAGAGGTGACCGGCGTGGAGCCGCAGTTTTTCATTGATATGGAATATCAGTATGATGCCATTACGGAGCTGATCGTCACGAAGGACATGACAGAACGCAAGACGAAAATGATCGAACTGGGAGATGTATTTATTGCTTTTCCCGGCGGAACCGGAACGCTGGAAGAGATCGCCGAAGTGATGTCCAAGGTGTCACTGAAGCATCTGGAGGCACCCTGCATCCTCTATAACCTTAACGGCTATTATGACAGCCTGAAAGCACTGTTATCACATATGACGGAGATGGGATTGTCCTCCCCGGAGAGACAGGAAGGCATTTATTTTGCCAAGGATTTGTCGGAAATCCGCAAGATCATAGAAAATCAGCGGAGCAATGCAACGATTACTCCGCCGGAAAATACACAAGGTATAGGAAATCAGCTAGGCTAACAGGTTAAAACACATAACTGCAATGCCCAGCACCACCAGGATCACACCGGTGACACGGTTCAGGGTCTTAGGGGTCGCCTTGTTGGCGAACAGTGCAGCGATCCGCGCCCAGATCAGGGTAAATACAACGCACAAGATCCATACCGTCCAGTCGGGCATACCGCCGATGGCAAAATGGGATGCAGCGCCGGTAAATGCGGTAAATGCCATAATGAAGACGCTGGTTCCTACAGCGGTCTTCAGTTCATAACCCAGGACAGAGGTTAGGATCAACAGCATCATCATACCGCCACCGGCGCCGACGAAACCACAGATGAAGCCGATCAGCATACCGCATACCAGAGACTGAATGGCTCTTTTCTTCGCGGAGACGCCTTGCATGGCTTCCTTGGTGGTCATTACGGGACGGACGATGAATTTGATACCTAACAGGAAAGTCATGAACACGGAGAAATTCCCCATGGTAGCGGAAGGCACCAGGCTGGATACGTAGCTGCCTACGACGGTGAATACCAGCACACTTCCCATCATGATCAGACCGTTTTTGATATCAATATTTTTGTTCTTTGCATAAGTATAGGCAGATATTGCGCTGGCGAGGACATCCGAAGACAGGGCGATACCAACAGCCATATAGGGATCCATGCCGAGGAAAGTGATCAACATGGGACTGATGACGGCAGCAGCGCTCATTCCGGCGAAACCGGTGCCCAGGCCGGCTCCCATACCGGCGAAAAAAGTGACAAGAATTGTGATTAAAATCTGCATTTATTTAGCTCCTTTCAGGATATTGTCCATATTTTCTTCCATGACATGAAGCATGTTGAAAAAGATCTCTTTGCTTGCCTCATCAGTGCCATCGAGCAGAGTATCTTTGAAAATGCTCTGTATCATGCGACCTTTTTCGATGACATCCTGCGCTTTCTCCGTACAGAACAGCAGAGTCTTCCGGCGGTCATCAGGAGCCTCTCTGCGTTCCAGGTACCCCTCGCGCACCAGCTTGTCCACATTGACGGACACCAGATTCGCCTTGATCCGGCGGATCTCCACGACATCACTGGCGGTCCGGTATTCCGGATTGTTGCCGAAGAACATGAGAATATCAAAAGCTGTCTGTGGCAGCTTTAACTGCTGGCACAGAGGCTTGCACATGGCGTTGTAAGCCAGATTGAATTTTTGTACGAATTCGATATTGGTATTCATTCGAAGGCTCCTTTTACAAAAATGAATATTTCAAATTTGAAATAATTGCTATATTGCATAATATTACAGATAGTTTTCGAAGTCAATCATAAGATATTTTATTTCATAAAAAATTTATATTCATTATACTATCGTAAACATCATTTCGATATGTTATAATTCACATTGGAATTACTATTCAGAGACTGTGGGCAAACAGTGGAAAGTGCCGGGAGGAGATATGAGTATTAATACATATGATGAACAGAAATTCTGGGAGGAAGTGGATATCCTGTTCCCGGATATTGTAAAAGCAATTACTTCTCTGGCGAAAAAGTCCTACATATCCATAACCAATCTGCGGAACGGCGTGACATGGTGGTCCGAGAAGGCGATGGAATATTTTGGTATGCAGGAGAACTATACCATTCGCGGACAGGAAAAATCAAAAAGATCGATTCATCCGGATGATCTGGAGGATTTCCGGAGGGGATTCCGGGAGAGAGTTGCCGGGAAAAATATGGACGAGCCCTGGGAATACCGGGTGCGTGACGGAAGCACCTACATCCGGATCAGTGCCAGGGCGAAAATGCTGAATGATAAGGATGGAAAGCCTTTTGTGATCGTAATACGATATAACAACTACAGTATTTCCGACGAGGTGGATGCGACCACCGGATTGCATACGGAACCGGCGCTGGACCGGGAGATCATGGAATTCCTGGAGGAAAGCGGACAGGGGGCACTACTGAAGATCGGACTGGATCAGTTCAGCCATATCAATGTTATGTACGGAGCTGCTTTTTCGGATAAGATTCTGAATTGTGCGGCACAGGAGTTGTTGCGCCTGTTTAAGGGAAAAGGATATGTATACCGGCTCTCCGGTGCGAAGTTTGTGATCAGTTTTAAAAAGGTATCCAAAGCGGAACTGCAGCAGATATACGAGGAGATTGTAGAAGCTTTTGAGAATACAGAGGTGGAAGGGAAAAAGATCCCTTTGAAGGTATCTGCCGGCGCAATATTTATGGAACCTTATATGAAGGAGACAAATGCGGTCCGTAGCCGTCTGACCTACGCGTTGAACCATTCCCGGCTTGAGCATCATGGGGAGCTGGTGATTTTTAATGATGAGGTCTGTGGCAGTGACGAGAACCAGTTTGAACTGATCGGTGTGATCCATCAATGTGCAACTCATAACTTTGAAGGCTTCCGGATGTTCTATCAGCCGATTGCCGATACGAGGACCGGCAAGATCCGGGGAATGGAAGCGTTGCTCCGCTGGGAACTGGAACCTTACGGGATGGTGTCTCCCGGTGTGTTCATGGAATGGCTGGAACAGGACCCCTGTATTTTTGATCTGGGGAACTGGATCCTTCGGACAGCACTTACGGATGTACAGAAGCTTCGCAAGGAGACAGAAGGCTTTTTCGTCAATGTTAATGTGGCGGCGGCACAGCTGGAGCGCAGAGAGTTCCGCAGTGCTGTTATGAATATTTTAAAAGAGACCGGTGCGAGGCCGGAGGAGCTTTGCCTCGAATTGACAGAGCGATGCAGAGATCTGGATATTCATTTCCTGCGCGCAGAGGTAGAATTTTTCCATTCCCAGGGGATCAAGATCGCACTGGATGACTTTGGAACGGGCAACAGTTCCTTAAGTCTGGCACTGGAGCTTCCCTTTGACGAACTGAAGGTAGATATGAGCTTCATCCGTGATATTAAGCAAAAACCTCAGAATCAGGCCATGGTGCAGTCTATCGTGGATTATGCCAAGAGGACTAACACCGAGACCTGTATTGAGGGTATTGAGAATAAGGAAGTCAGCGACTATATTGAGCAGTTCGGATCTACCTGGCAGCAGGGATACTATTATTCCAAGCCGGTACCTATCGATCGGTTTGAAGAAGTGTTGCGCGAGAAATCAACCGAAAAAGAATAAGTAGCTATTCTCGAAGGGCATTGGGCGCTACACCGTATTTTTTCTTGAATGCGCGGCGGAAACTGGTCAGATTGTTGTAACCTACTGCCACGTATAAATCTGTTATTTTAATATTCGTTGTTTCCAGCAGATGTTTTGCCTGCGTCATGCGGATCTGTTCCAGATATGTAGAGAAATTAACCCCGACCGTTTTTTTGAAAAGGAAGGAGAAGTAACTCTCGGAGATGTGGAACAGGTCCGATATTCTGCTTAAACATAAGGATGGATCCCCATAATTCTCATCAATATAAGCCTGAATGCGCACAATCAGCTGGTTGTCGTTTTCCGGTTGTTTGTTTTTTTCACATAATTCCAGAGCAATCTGCTCGTAATTTTCCAGGGTAGAATCTTCGGACAGACCGGCTAAGCTTGAGTCATCATAGGAAATGTCGTTATCCCTGATTACTTTCAATAACGTAATTTCTATATTTTCTAAAAGCCATTTCACTTGTCTGGAATTAAGTTTTCGTTTCTTAAAATTTTCGTCCTTTATAAAATTAAAAATTGTTTTTGTCTGTTTGAAGTTACCGGATTTTACAAAATTATATAGCTGATCCGCAACCTCATTAGGATAAAAGAAGGAATCCTGGGACTCCAAAATCTCACGATACAGACACAGATAACCCGGACTGGAGACACGTTTCACAGCTTCTTTGGCTTGACGGTAGGACTTCCAGACAGTTGATATCGCACCGGTAGTACAGCCCAGACCACCGTAAATCCATATATTATATTCCTGTAGTAACGAGGAATGAATCTGTGCAAATAAATTTTCTACGTTGTCTAATTCGTCCCTATTATATAATAAAATAGTGTAAGCACTGTTCCTGGAACCCTGCATGATATAAGAATACGTAAAATAACTGGAAATGATATCAGAGATCACCTCAGCATAATCAGGAGAGATAATATTGATAATTTCCTGAGAATCATTATTTAATTCCAAAGTATCCAGATAGACATTACAGTATAATATGGCAAAGGAACTGGCATTTTCGGGGATAGAAAGATAATTTTGGGCATAAGCAGCCTCTTCCTCACTCAGAATCGTACCATGAATCAATTGATCAAAATAATAATTGAGGAGGGTGATCTTTTGGGTCTCATTTAACCGCATAAGTTCTTCGTGGTTAAAATTCATTTCCCGCAGGCGATATTCCATTGCCTGGTATGGTTTATAATTAACTCTGGAAAGTAAAACAATAATCACAAAGCTGCCGATAATCCCCAAAAAGATAATAAAAAGCGACAGCAATTGTAAGCCGTTTTCAGGACTTCGCAGAGAAGAAACAGGCAGAACAACATAATAGTCCAGACTGGGAGTCTGGGCTGCGACATGCAGAATTACAACCCGGCAGCCGTCCAATACAGCATAGGAATAACCGGTATCGTTCGACAGGAATTGAGAGGGAACGATTTCAGATAACTTTGCCATAAGCTCAGAGTTATTGCTGAAAGAAAGCAGAGTTTCATCTTCGCTGTTCTGAATTAGCATACACCCATCTTTCATCAGGTCTACAGAGTTTACGATCTGCTGCAGGGAATTATTATTTATTTCAAAAATCACATCCGCATTAATATTTTTAAAAGTATATTTTTGCAGAGAAACAGAATAGCAATAATTATTTTTACCGGAAGCATATTCCGAAGAAAAATCACTAAGCTGTATAAAGCGATTATGACTATCTGAAGAATTCAGTGTGTTTTTCCAAAGAGAGTATTTGGAAGTATCAAAATTCAGGCTATATTTATAAAAAGAATAGAATTCTTCAAAATCATTATAACGAATAATGTAATCTGACTGATGCAAATAGACATAATATGCCTGAATCGGCTTAAGGGGGTAATCTGAGTACATGTCCACCAAATCCTGCTTGGCAAGATAGGCATTATAATAAAAGGCACGTTCCCCGGGAGCAGATTCTGCCAAGTGAGCCAGACTGGAATTTCCTGCCAGTCTTTTGGCGATCAGATACATATTGGAATAGCAGTCGGAGAACTGTTCCGTTACCTTTTGCAGAGAGGTGAGGTTCTCATTTAAAAGTTCTTTTCTGGCGTTGTTGGAAAGTATTAAATGAAACACGATGCCTAAGACCAGGATGATGATCAAAAGCACACTGTAAGATTTTATTAATTTGATAAAATAAGTATTCTTTCGTGAATCCATAAACAGAACCTCCAAACCGTTAGTATTATATTATCATAATTGCCGAAAAACTCAAGAAAACAAAGGCTTGTAAAATGAAAAATGTACCATTGACATAAAAAATGTACCCATTGTTTTGAAAAAATATATATGAAATCATAAGAAATGTGACTACAAATTATGCAAATTAACAGTTATGATAAAAGCACATTGATACTTCCGGTACCGAAGTTACAATAACAACTGAATACAGAAAAAATAATTAAGCAAATAAGCAAAATAAGTAAAAAGCAAATATTATTGACGGAGGTTACTTATGGTAAAGAAGAAACTATTATCTGTTGTGTTGATTGCTTCCACTGTTTGTTCTATGTTACTCACGGGATGTGGCAATGATGCAGGAAATACCGAGAGTGGTTCTACAGATACAAATGCAAGTACTGCAGCACAGACAGAAGAAGTTGTAGCAGATGACGTAGAGAAGCCGGAGAAGATTACTATTATGGTAAGCGGAGATTTCCAGGCTACCCAGGCGAACGGTCAGGAAGAATGGATCGCCAGATGGGAAGAACTGACAGGAATTGAGCTGGAAATCATTCAGCCGGATCACAGTTCCTATTATGATGTACTGGGACAGACACTGGCAAGCGGACCGGAGAACTGGCCAGATATCATTTATGTCGGAAACTCTTATTACTCCGGATATGCAGCAGAAGGTGTTCTTTGGGATATGACGGATGCCTGGAATAATTCCGAATTAAAGAAAAATCCCAATACCGATGCAAGTGCGGTAGAAGGAAATATGATAGACGGACATTTATATGGTTTACCGTTGGCGAGCGGCGGTGGATGTATGACATATATCAGAAAGCAGTGGCTGGATAACTGTGGACTGGATGTCCCTACGAATTATGAAGAATATCTGGAAATGCTGGATGCATTTACCAATGGAGATCCAGACGGAGACGGTATTAACGGAAATACCGTTGCTGTATCCGCAGCAGGTTTTGTAAACGGCAATGCTCCTTATGTAAATTACCTTCCTGAGTTCTATCAGGACGCATACCCTTCCTTCTATCAGGGAGAGGATGGCACATGGAAAGATGGATTTACTGAGGATTCCATGAAAGCAGCAATTGAAAGACTGCAGGATGCATACAATAAGGGATACATTGACAAAGAAACATTAACGAACGGAACCAGTAACTGCCGTACCAAGTTCTATGAAGGAAAATTCGGTGTATTCACTTACTGGGCAGGTGGCTGGGCTGAGACTCTTTCCAACGGCATCAGCGCTAACGGTCTGGACGGAGAACTGGTATTCATGCCTCCTATTGAAGAAGTTGGACAGTACTGGGAGAGAAATGCTCCTGTATATGCGATTACTTCGTCCTGTAAGAATCCGGAGGGTGTATTTAAGTATTTCTTAGAGAGCATTTTTGATAATGGTGACATGGAGACATTGTGGACCTATGGCGTAGAAGGCGTGCACTGGTCCAGAAAAGCTGAAACCGTATGCGGCAACACCTATCAGGAAGGTGAATTCCACATGTTAGAGAGCCTTTCCCAGCCGGGAGTACAGTATACTACCATTAATATGGGGGATAATAATATCTGCCCTATGACCGAGAGATTGATGCCGGAAAGCGAATATACCAAAGAGTCGATGGAAATATTTAATACAAATAAGAAAAAGGTATTGATAATCCCGACTACGGAGGCAATGAGTCAGTATAACGGAGATCTTACGACTTTGAAGAACTCTATTATTGCGGACTGCATCGTACAGGGGTTGTCTGTGGAGGATGGATATAAGCGTTTTGAACAGGAAGGCGGCGCAGAAATGTCGCAGACAATTTTGGATTCTTTGAATAACTGATGATATGTGAGAAGTAGAGAAAACTCGTAGGGAGGTTGTGGAGTATGGCAGTTGGAATGCATGAGTTGACGGAAAATGATGTGCGGGAATTTGTAAAAGAACTTGAAAAGAGAAGAATCCCGTTACACAGTGTATTAGTCGCACAGCATGACAAATTGCTTCTTGAAAAGTATTATGCACCTTATGACAGAAATAAATTACAGAGAATGTTTTCTGTGACAAAAAGTTTTACCGCTTTGGCAGTAGGGCTGTTGGAACAGGAAGGGCGGATAACGCTGCAGGATCCTATCTGCAAATATTTTCTGGAATATCTTCCAGGAGTGGTGCATCCATGGCTGGCAGAGCTGACCATTGAGGATATGCTGAAAATGCAGACCTGTCATACCAAGACAACCTACAACAAAACAAGTACAACAGAAAACTGGGTAAGAAGTTTTTTCCAGACAGAACCTACGCATAGACCGGGGACGTTGTTTATGTATGACACGTCGTCACCGCATGTACTTTGTGCAATGGTAGAAAAAATAACCGGACAAAAAATGTTGGCTTATCTGAAAGATAAACTGTTACGGCAGATCGGATTCAGTGAAGAATCTTATATCATAGAAGATCCGTTTGGAACTTCTATGGCTGGGAGTGGTCTTATGGCTACTCCCAGAGATCTACTTTTGACCGGCTGTATGCTGTTGAAACACAGAACAGATCCTTATATTACCCGGGCAACGAATGCCCAGACGTCTACGTTGCTGGATGGAGAGAACAGATGGTATGGTTACCAGTTCTGGATTCCTATGGAAGGTATGTTCGCCATGATGGGATTGGGATCTCAGCTTATGATAGCAGTTCCTGCAATGAAGCTGGTAGTGGTAATTACTGCAGATACGCAGGGAATGGGCGGTGCTGACCAGTTAATACTGACGGCTGTTCGTGAGAAACTGCTGTTGGATACATTTACAGAGGAGACGTTGGATAGGAAGGAGTTACCGGTTTTAAAGCCTGTATATGTGGGAATCCACGATGATGTTTCCGGCAGAAAATACGCGCTGAGATTAAATCATTATGGATTTGGCTGGTGCAGTGTGACTTTTGATGAAGAAGAGAAAACGGGAATTTTATCCTATGAACTGAAAGGGAAAGTGTGTCAATTACCTTTTGGAATAGGGCATTTAGAGGAAGGCAGCTTCCCGATTTATAAGGAAAGCTGTGTAGCCTCTGCAGCTTGGATGGATCCGCATACCCTCTATATTCTATGCTGGCTGACCGGTGAAAGTGTAGCATCTATCCGATTCAGAATCTCTTTTGCCAAAAATGAATTAACAGTGCACATGATGAAAACGGAAGAAACAAAATATAACGAGTATACAGGATTCTTAAACAGTTAATAAATGGATGGAGGAAAGAAATTGGATACGAAAGAAAGAGAAAAAGTCCGGATAAAAAGGACTCCGGGGGGAACTAAATGGAAACACGTTCGCGCCTATCGGGGTGTTTATCTGATGACAACTCCGGTACTAGTCGCAGCATTGATTTTTTATTATCTTCCAATGTTCGGTATTCGTTATGCTTTTTTTACATATAAAGGAGTAAATGATCCGATTTTTATAGGGTTGAATCATTTTACCAGAATGTTTAGTATGCCCGGATTTTGGAGAGCGTTCAGCAATACATTAGTATTAAGCATTACAAAGCTGATTTTAAATACGGGAATGGCGGTTGTTATTTCTGTGTTATTGAATGAACTTATATTTTTGAAATTCAAGAAATTATTTCAGACAATTGTATATATTCCACACTTTATGTCCTGGGTGGTAACCGCTTCCATATTTTCAATGATTCTATCCCCTACCTCCGCAGGTCTTGTGAATGAGATGTTGATGAAAATGAATCTGATCACGGAAAATATTTATTTTCTCGGCGATCAGAAGTGGTGGCGATTCGCTTATTACATCATTAACATATGGAAAGATACCGGTTGGGGAACAATTATCTTCATGGCAACGCTGGCAGGAATCAGTCCGGAACTGTATGAAGCAGCTTCCATGGACGGAGCTAATCGATTTGAAAAAATGATTTATATCACATTGCCGGCACTTAACAATACCATTGTTACTGTCCTGGTGTTAAACCTGGCAAAGGTCATGAATCTGTTTGAATCGGTATTTGTATTGCAAAATGACGCGGTTACCAATGTATCCGATGTACTGCAGACATATATATATACGCAGACCTTCAACTCTGGTGCACTTCCGGATTACGGTTATACGACGGCTGTTGGATTATTTTCATCTATTATAAGCTGTATCCTGGTTGTTACATGTAATAGAGTCAGTCATAAGACAAGAGGAAGAGGAATCGTATGATGAAGAAAAAAATAAAAGCTTTTGATATAGTGTTAGTGCTGATTTTTATCGTTTTTTCACTTATAATGATTATTCCGGTATACAAAGTGTTAGTAGACTCCTTTGATTTAAAGACTGCTTACGGAATGAAGTTATTTCCTGAACAATTTGGATTTGCGGGATATAAATCTATTTTTACGAATCCGACAATGTTTCGACCGTTTTTGATTTCCTGTTATACGACCTTTGTGGGAACGTTGATTGGATTACTGATTTCTGTACTGGGAGCATACGCACTGATTCAGTGGAAAATGCCGGGGCGTGCGTTACTGGCAAATGTGCTTTTGTTTACTATGATTTTTCACGGTGGCATGATTCCTACTTATCTGGTAATGAAAAGTTTTCATTTGACCAATAACTTATGGGGAGTGATTCTCCTGCCTGCTATCAATGTTTACAATTTGGTGCTGATGAAGAACTTTTTTGAGGGAATTCCGGTCAGTCTAATGGAGTCGGCGGAAATTGACGGCTGTTCTCATTTAAAAATACTCTATAAGATTGTATTGCCTCTGTCTAAAGCAGCGCTGGCATCCATCGGTCTGATGTATGCTGTGGGATACTGGAATGACTATACAAATTATAAGTTATACATCACAAAATCTAATTTATACAACTTCCAGATGAAACTGCGAGGACTGATCATGGGAAGCGATTTACCTTCGGCAATCGAAGGAGCCAATGAAAATACGGTAAAAAATGCAGCGATTATTGTGGCAATTCTACCGTTTATGATTATATATCCTTTCTGTCAGAAGTATTTTGTACGAGGAATTAATATCGGAGCTGTAAAGGAATAATAAGTAATGATTATAGAAAGCAAAAATGACACCAGCATACAACTGCCTGATGTCATTTTTTGTGAAATAAAATCTCAAGAAAATCTTAAGAATTTTCGGTGGACAAACATAAGGCTTTCGAGATACAATGTATCTTAGAGTGTCGGTCGGATGACCGGTTAGAACAAACAGATGAAAGGAAGCATTCATGAAAAAGAAAGTACTTGCAGCAATTTTGATTGCAGTAGGTGTTCTGACAGGATGTGGAAACACAGAACCTATTTCTTCCCCTATCCAGACTGTGGAAGCAGAGCCTATTGCTACTGATATCCAGGAGGTTGAACAGCCCGGTGCGACAGAGGAAGACAATGAGAATCATGACCATATGTACCGCAGTGAGCTTACCAATGAATGGATCGATGAGAGCCTGAAGGATCAGCGTCCCATCGCCGTAATGATAGATAACGAGAAGACCGCACTTCCTCATTTCGGTGTGGCAGATGCAGATGTAGTATATGAGATCATGAACAGTACCCTGAATGACAGAATTACACGTTTCATGGTAGTGGTAAAGGATTGGGATAAGATCGAGCAGCTGGGCAGTATTCGTAGTGCCCGCCCTACCAACTTCATGCTGGCAGCAGAGTGGAACGCAGTTCTGTGTCATGATGGTGGCCCTTTCTTCATCAATGACTGGGTAGCAAAGGATTATTCCGCAAACTTCAGCGGTGGCTTTGCCCGTTACAGCAACGGCAAGGCAGCAGAGTTCACCGAGTATATCACTTACGATAAGTACACCAATACCCAGAAGGGCAAGACCTATGATGGTCTGAAGCAGCGTTTTGAGAGCTCCAGATATACCACGACTTACAATGACTATTATCAGGGACCTCACTTCAAGTTCGCAGATGCAGAGGTTACCTTTGCAGACAGAAACGATGCGATCAGTGCAACCACTATTGAGCTTCCCTTTAAGCATAATGGTTCTACTCTGAAGTACAACGAAGAGACCGGAACCTATGATTATTATGAGTATGGTTCTGCGCACAAGGATGCAGCCAGCGGCGAGCAGCTGACTTTTGAGAACGTTATCCTGCAGAATACCACTTTTGCAGATCTGGGCGAAGGTTACCTGATTTACAATGCGATCGATTCCGGACGCTCCGGTTACTATATCACCGAGGGTAAGGCGATCGAAGTGAACTGGACCAAGTCTTCCGAAAATGCGATCACACATTATTATGATGCGAAGACCGGCGAGGAGATTGAGGTTAATACCGGTAAGACCTACATCTCTCTGATTCCTTCCGATGGCTGGAACAATGTTGTGATCAAATAAATATAGTCATTATCATAAAAGTAATAAGATCCCTTCTGTGGTGTTAGCACCGCGGGAGGGATTTTCAGTTCAATAAGGCGAATAACAAAGAGTATCATCCTTTGATATGATGGATATTTGATAGATATTCTTAACAAAAAATAAGCGTTTTCTATACAATAACCCTAAAAACTTCATGGATATCACTGAAAACTTGACTTATAATAAAGTGTAGTAAAAAGGTTTAGGAGTAACAGAAATGAAGACTGCGAAAAAGTATAATCCGGATCTGATCCTGCATGGAAATCTGATCCGTGCAATATTATCTCTGGCGATCCCGGTGGTGATTAACAGCTTTTTACAGACCATGTATAATCTGACAGATACTTACTGGCTGGGGAAGATTGGCACGGAGCAGCTGGCAGCGATCAATCTGGTAACCCCGATGCAGAATATCATTACGAATTTCGGCAGTGGGATCACGGTGGCAGGTGCTGTTCTCATCGCCCAGTTTATTGGTGCGGGTGAAAAGGAGGACGCCAGATCCATGGCGAATCAGATTTTCGTCTGCGCGATGGGATTTGCGGTAGTCTGCGCTACGCTATGCTTTCTGGGGACTCCGGCGATCGTGAACTGGCTGGGAGCTGACGGAGGCACGGCATATTATGCGAGAGTCTACCTGCGGGTAGTTATCTGGGATATGCCATTTTTGTATATGGTGAACATATTCTCCGCGGTGCATCAGGCGCAGGGAGATACGGTGAGACCTATGTTATTGAACCTGGGAGGCATTACGCTGAATCTGTTCCTGGATCCGTTTTTTATGATCATTCTGGATATGGGCACGGCCGGAGCGGCACTAGCAACACTTTTGGCAAAAGCGGTGCCTGCTACGGTGGCATTTGCACTTTTGTGCAGACCGGAAAATGACATCTGCTTAAACCGCAGATATATGCGCTTACAGAAGGAAAAACTTGGAATGATCCTGAAGGTCGGACTGCCTACCGCTATCGGAGGCAGCACCATGCAGCTCGGATTTCTGCTCATGAGTAAAAATGTATTTGTCTATGGAACAGAGGCGATGGCAGCTTATGGTATCGGTAACAAGGTCAATGGTCTGATCACTCTGCCCTCCAATGCCATCGGCTCAGCGACTGCAACGATCGTGGGACAGAATATGGGAGCAAAACAGCCGGAGCGTGCAGAGCAGGGATATCGCTTTTCTATGTGGATATCGGTTGTATTTTTGTTCGTAGGTGGTATGATCTTATCAAGAGATATGATCTCCACGGCGATCGTCAGTATTTTCTCCAAAGATGCAGAGGTCGTGGGAATGGCAGCAGACTTTTTAAGCGTGATGGCATTGTGGTGCTTTACCAACGGAGTATATAATACGACCTCCGGGCTGTTCCAGGGAACCGGACACACAGAGGTAACGATGGCAATCGATGTGACGAGGCTGTGGGTGTTCCGGTTTGTGACGCTGTGGTTCTGCGAGAGCATTCTGCATATGGGCGTGCGCAGTGTCTGGTATTCCGTGGTGATCAGTAACGGTATCTCTTCCCTGATCCTGTATGTTCTGTACCGCTGTGGTATCTGGAAGAAGACGCGGATCAAAGTGGGTAAAGAAGCTGCTTAAGGAGCACCATGGAGAGTAAGAAAAAAGTTAAGAAGAGTCTTGTAGTATATATAAGCATCGTTGTAGTACTTTTGCTGCTTCAGGTCATTGCCTGGAACAGCAGAAGCTTCAGCGATGCTTATATTGCTTATATTTTCCCCATCTGGGTCAATACCTATGGCAGGATCACGGGAAGCTTCCCATTTTCCGTGGGAGAATGGATGATCGTGGCGGGGATTGCTGTTGTAATATCAGCGGTTCTGCTGGGGATCAGTATGATCTTTCCGGGATGCAGACATTCGGCAAAGTATTGTCGCGGTGTTAAGAGGTATTTTCGGGTTTTTGCTTGGGTGCTGCTATTCGTGTTTGCGATCATGACTTTAAATTGTACGATGATCTATCATGGTTCTACCTTTTCGGAGAAGTATTTCGGAGAGGAAGAGGAGCAGGATGTGACACTGCAGGAGCGGACAGAGGAGCTGCTCAGGATTTATAACGATATCGTGTCCCATTGCAATGCACTGAGTATGGAGATGGAGCGGGATGACAGCGGTGCCGTGGTATATTCCGGAGATGTGGACAGCAATGGGAATGCGGTGGATATGGCAGGGAAAGCCATCGATGCGATGCAGAACCTTGGGAAAAGCTATGCCCAGCTGGATGGTTATTATCCGAGACCGAAGGCTATGTTTTTCTCGGATTTTATGTGTCAGATGTATATGTGCGGGTACTATTTCCCGTTTTCCATGGAAGCAAATTATAATGATGTTATGTCTATCATGAAGAAGCCGGCGACTATGTGCCATGAACTGGCGCATATCCGGGGATATATCTACGAGGATGAGGCGAATTTTATTGCGTTTCTCGCCTGTGTGGAGTTGGATGATGCTGCATTTCAGTACTCGGGATATTTAAGCGTCCTGAATTATGTGGCGAATGATCTGTACAAGACGAGACTGGCGGATCCTGAGAGCTATGCGGCAGCCAGGGAGGCAGTGCGTCCACTGCAGGTATTGCAGCAGGTGCGGGAGGACAATATCTTCGTCACAGAGGCGGAATGGGAGAGGATCAACGGAAAAGCGGTAGTGGACACGGAGACCGTGGACAGTGTCTCAGATACTCTGACGGATGCTTCTCTGAAGCTGAACGGTGTGTCGGACGGCATGGTCAGCTACAACCGGGTAGTGGAGCTGTTGTTACAATGGTACGGCCAACGAGGGGAGTACTAACCGAAACATTTGTAGGAGATAGAGGAATAATTGCAAAAATTTAAATTTTTTTCTATTAACCACTTGACATTTGATCGGAATTTATGTAAACTACGATTGTTGTGACGCAGAGCAGTCATGAAATACAGATTGCAAGAAGGATTAAGTCGCGGGCCCAGATAGCTCAGTTGGTAGAGCAGAGGACTGAAAATCCTCGTGTCACTGGTTCGATTCCGGTTCTGGGCATTTCGCAGGACACCATTTATTAAAATGGCCGCCCTGCTTCATATATAAACATGCGGGTGTAGTTCAATGGTAGAACACCAGCCTTCCAAGCTGGATACGTGGGTTCGATTCCCATCACCCGCTTTTAAAAACCCTTGATTTTTCAAGGGTTTTTAATTATTTTTGCTTAATTTGATTTTGAATAGTGCTTTTTAATTTATTAGCAGCACTGCTATTATACAGAGAGTTAAGCTGATAATATGTGACGCTACGAAGCTTTTTCAAACGATCTTGGGTAGATAATCCCTGATGTATCAAGTCAGCATTCATATTTTCTAAGTTAACCAGCACGATGAGTTGCTCAACACTAGCGAAATCACGCATATTTCCCCTCTTAAATCCTGTTTCTTCTCGCCATTGCTTTGCTGTTTTTCCGAAAATAGCTACGTTTAAGATATCGGCCTCTGTTGCATATTTATAGCTTTGTTCTTGTTTGGTCAATTCTGGTGTAATCAAAAACTCTTTGATAGCATCTGTATGTATTCGATAATTAATTTTTGACAATTCACGCTTAGTATCCCATCCAATTTCCAGACGGTGTGCTTCATCTGATTTTAGACGTTGATAATCTTTGATGACATATAATTTAAATTCCGGAGAAACCCAGGAGGCAAATTCAAAAGCAATATCAGTGTGAGCGAAAGTTCCACCGTATCGTCCGGGTCTTGAAATGATTCCAATAGCATTTGTAGAAACTATCCACTTTTGTGGAGATAGTGTAAATGAATTCAATCCAGCATCGTTTTTAAACCCCTCGAATTCGAGGGGGTTAAAATTCGGGTTATTCATTTTTTCCCATAAACCAAGATATTCTATTGTGTTTCTGTTTCGCAGTCAATTCGCAATAACACCAGATGGATCATCTGGATTTCTGTATTTTGCTATGTCTGTTAAAGAAATGTAATCTTCATTTGATTTGGTATCAGTAATTAAAGATATTTCCGTTCCATTTGCATTTAATTTCATATGCTCTCCTCCATAATTTTCGTATATATTTTTTAGATTATCATGACACTTGTATCGCACACCAACACACCAGAAATGAATCTTCACTGTAATTGCACCGGTGCAACTATATCAACTCGAGCACGGACAATCCCAGTTTTCAGCCATTTGTTGTTGAGTTAATCCGCTTTTATTCGTAATGATTTAAATACATTTGGAAAATAACCCATGAGATGTCTCCCTCCAATCAAATTTGTAGAGCTGCACTACAATAATTGTAGAAAACATATGTTCCCGTGTCAAGATAAAAGAAGCAGCATTTTTTGACCTGGAACAATTTCATAAAACCCAAAATTAGGTTTGACTTTCAGGAGATCTTGTCTAAGCAGAAGGATGCAATGTTGATGAGTACGTGAACGAGATGCATGCGGATGACTGATTATAACAAGGTGCCCCGGCAGACTGAATAAAAAAGTGAATACCTCCGATATACATGATAGAACAGGTAGACCCGGGAATAGGAACGGAGGTTTATATGCAGATCGGTGGAGTAGGAAGCGGACATGACACATATTCTCATCAGGTAACGGAATGTCTTCATGAGCATGCGGCTCAGACGGATACAGGCAGCATGGCGAATAAAATGGCAGACGGACAGGAGACGCGGACGGCAACAGAAATCCTGCAGGATACTTCCAATGAAAATATGATGTCCTGGGTGCAGAAGATCGGGAATAGCGGAAAGCAGCTCTTACAGAAAATCTGGGGAGAGAGCAAGGAAGCTAATGATGCGATCACTTCACAAAATGGCAACGGAAATCATATTGCAGGGCAGGAGACGCTGGTCACCGGGAATTCTGTAGGAGTAAAGACTACAATGAACAGGGCGGCAATGGAGAATGCGGCGACACATACTTATTTCCGGCCTGTGGAAGCAAAGGATGCCATGCCGGCGAATCCTTTTCAGAAGGTGCGTTATCAGGTACAGAGGGTAGCGAGAAAGTTGATGGACCGGCTGCCGGGGCGATTTCTGGGATCCCATGCCGGCGATTTTTTGCAGACGAAACAACAGCAAACGAAAGAAGATCTGCGGAAGAGAAGTCAGTATAAGCAGGATGATCAGGAGATCGAGTGCATTCTCACGGATGAAAGCTATCTGACAGATTCCTATAACCGCAAGGGTGAGTACAGCCATCTGACTACGGATAAATAATTATATTACAAATTTTACGAAAAATTTCAATAATTTGCTTGACAGTTTGGCATTCATCATGTAATATAGTCTTTGCTGTGAGACACAGCAGACATTCATAAGATTGCGGATGAATGCCGATACAATTAATTTCATACCTTCAAGATACAGGTTTTGACCTGTACAATATGCGCGAGTGGCTCAGCGGTGGAGCACCTCCTTGCCAAGGAGGGGGTCGCGGGTTCGATCCCCGTCTCGCGCTTGAAAAAAAACGATACCAAATCGGTATCGTTCTTTCAGACTGTAGACAAAGCTCCTTCCTGTGAGGGAGCTTTGTCTACAGTCTGTTTATTTATCGTTATTTTTACCGTTATCTTCTCTTTTCCGAATCATGCCTCTTACTTTTTATAGTACCATCTTCCTGTATAGGGTGCAAGTCGTCACTGATGGTTCGTATAAATAATTTTACGCGTCTTTGCTGTATTTTTAAGGTGCAAGATTTGTATAATTCCGATAATTGTAGTATACTGTAGGAAAAGAATTTTCGTAACACATCAGTTCACCATGTATTACAGAAAAGAGGTTATATTTCAAATGAAAAAGCAAAGCAAAGTAACCAGTCAGTCTGCCATGCTGCAGCAAAACACAAGATCAACCTATCGGATACTGATCATCAGCATCGTTATGCTGATCCTGTTCATCGGATCCAACATGTATCTGAGCCGGATCAATTCCCTGCAGCTGGAAGCTACCATGTATCTGAACCAGTATCGTCTGGGTTCCAAGACGCTGACCGCTGCCGTACAGTCTTACGCAGTCACCGGAGACCAGACCTACTATGACAATTATATGAAGGAATTAAACGAGGACAAAAATCGTGACATTGCCTGGGAAGGTCTTCAGAAAGACGGTCTGACCGACAATGAATGGGCACAGTTAAACCATATTGCTGAAATGTCCAACGGTCTGGTTCCTCTGGAAGAAGAAGCCATGGATAAGGCCGGTTCCGGAGATACACAAGCAGCTATTTCTTATGTATTTGGTGAGGAATATGAATCTACCGTACAGGAGATCACTGCAACCACAGATAATTGTATCAATGATATCCAGGCACGTATGGCTCAGAAGCAAAATACTCTGAATCTGATAATGATCACTACCATGGTGATTTTCATTCTCTGCTTCCTGACCATTGCCCACAAGATTGTCACCACACTGACCTTTGCAAAACAGGAACTGCTGATTCCCATTGTAAAAGTATCCGAGCAGATGAAAGTACTTGCGCAGGGACATTTTGACAGCCGTCTGGATCTGCCGGAGGATGACAGTGAAGTCGGCATCATGGTGCAGGCCGTTCATTTCATGAACGACAACTTTACCAAGATGATCACCGAGATTTCCGAGATCTTAGGTCAGATGGGTCAGGGCAATTACCGTGTAGAGCCTACGGAAGAATATGTCGGTGACTTTGTACAGATCAAGGATTCCATGGTGAAGATCATTGCCGATATGAAGAAGACACTGTCCACCATTCAGGTCAGTGCACAGGAGATCGATGGTGGTTCCGAGCAGCTGGCACAGGCAGCTACCGATCTGGCAGAAGGCTGTACCGCACAGGCCTCCAAGATTTCCGAAGCATCCCAGATGATCGACGCTATGGCAAAGAGTATTGAAGAAAAAGCCAGAGTTGCACAGGAGACCGCAGATATCTCCAAGCAGTCCGCACAGACGGTTGCTGATGGCAATGCCAAGATGCAGGAACTGAAAGTCGCAATCGGTGAGATCAGTAAATGTTCCGAGGAGATTCGTTCTATCATTCAGGTCATTGAGGATATCGCTTCCCAGACCAACCTCCTGTCACTGAATGCCTCCATCGAGGCTGCCCGTGCCGGAGAAGCAGGCCGCGGATTTGCTGTCGTAGCCGAGCAGGTCAAGAATCTGGCGGAACAGTCCACCGAGGCTGCCGGAGAGACCACAAAGCTGATCGAGAGCACCATCGATGCTGTCAACAAGGGAATCGCCATTGCAGAAGAAACCGAAGCCAGCATGGATCAGGTAATGGAAGAAGCCGAGGCATCTACCAAGCGTATGGTTGATATGGCACAGGCCCTTCAGGCTGAAGTGTCCAGCGTCCAGCAGATCGATGAAAACATCGCTCATGTGGCCGGAATCGTGGACAACAACTCCGCATCTTCTCAGGAGACCGCCGCTGTCAGCGAAGAACAGTCCGCACAGGTACATACTATGTTACAGCTGATGCATCAGTTCCAGATCTAGTTTTCAGACTGTAGACAAAACGCTTTTGGTCAGCACTCCAGAAGCGTTTTTCTTGTTTTCGGTTCAAAAAGTGTGTACTTGATCAATAATAAACACTTTTGGGCTCCCCTTTTTCCCTTCCTGGCTATCATCTTTGCCAGTTTTTTCAGATTCATGCAGGCAAACGTAAGCCCGACTTTCATTTCCATCCGGGCTTTTCCTATCATCTGTGTATAGCGGAATCCGTGGTTTTCTTTTGCTGTTCCGAAGAGGCGCTCTACGGTCTCTTTCCGTTGCGCATACATTTCCTTCATCCCAATCGTATGCCGGATATCCTCACACTTTTCCATGTACGGCTCCCAGATATGCCGGGTCACTACCTTCACATGATCCCTGCTTTCTGTGCACTGCTTCAGATATGGACATCCTTCACAGATCATTCCGCAGCTCTTGTATTCCCGGTATCCGGAACGGTTCGTCGTATGATAAGCCAGCACCTGATCATTCGGGCATACATAGCAGTCAAAATATTCATCATACACATACTCGGCTTTTTTGAAAAAACCATCTTGGGTCATGGGGCGTTTATACGGTAGAAGCGGTGTGATACCATCATCCAGAAGTAACTTTGCTATCGCTGGTGTTTTGTATCCTGCATCGGCTACCAGTGTCTGAATGCCAATGTCTTTTATCTTATCATACAGGGATTTAAATGTCCGGCTGTCATGCTGGTTGCCGGGATTTACACTATAACCCAGAATCCATCCGTTTTTGTCACAGGCTGTCTGCACGGAATACGCAAAAACATTTTTATGCTCACCCTTTCGGAACCATCCGCTTTCCGGATCCGTTGTACTTTCCTTGACCGTTTTTTCTTCTTTTCCATCAGAGCTGCCACCACAGGAGGGGGGATCTTTGGGATCTTCCTTCTTTTCTTTCAGAGGCTTTTTCCCATGCGCTTCCCGGTCTTCGTTGATTTCCTTCTTTAACTGCTCTTCGAAGAACAGTGCTTCCTCATCTGCAATCCGTTTCCGCATCTTTTTGCTGTTTGCCCGTGCTTTTACATGGGTGGCATCCACGAAGACCTCGGAAGGATCGATCAGTCTGTATTTATAGCATTCCTGCAGGATACGGGAAAAGATCTGTTCAAAAAGATCAGTATCCTTAAAGCGTCTGGTATAATTCTTTCCAAACGTAGAGAAATGGGGAACCTTGTCCATCATTTCCAGACCGAGGAACCATCGGTATGCGACATTGACTTCGATTTCTTTTACTGTCTGGCGCATACTTCGGATGCCGTACAGATACTGGATGAATGGAATTTTAATGAGCATGACCGGATCCATGCTGGGGCGGCCATTGTCTGCACTGTATTTATCGATCACAAGATCATAGATAAAACTCCAGTCGATTGCCTGGTCAATCAGGCGCAGCAGATGATCCTGCGGAACAAGGTCATCCATGCAGAACATCTGAATCTGCTCTCTTTTCTTATCTGCATTCTGTGTCATCATAGGAAACACCGCCTTTATTTTGATACTTTCATTATACCAAAAAAGTAGTGAAAAGTCCCGTAAATACGGCATTTTCACTACTTCTTATATGCTTGTAAGTACATAATTTTTGCAGTCATGACACAAGAAAAGCTCCCTCACAGGAAGGAGCTTTGTCTACAGTCTGAAAGAACGATACCAAATCGGTATCGTTCTTTTTTTCGAGCCCTGCCAGGGCTCGAAAGTTCGATGTCTACGCTCCGCTCCGATCCGCGCAGGCCGAGGTCCCCCGGACCTCGTGCGCCGTCTCGCGCTTGATCCTCAAGGCTAAGATAGTACAAATCCGTCTGAAATGATTAGTAAGTAACAAGGTACCGTATGTTCTCGATGTCTCGCGCTCCGTATAGGAGTTTTATTTTGTATGCACATGTCCACGGGACCAGACTTTACTGGGTTGGGCCTTATAGGTGGGGCGGCGGAAGAGGAGGCTTTTCAGTGCAGGTCCGTTAAAGGGGAAGAGGGGCCAGAAGTAACTGAAGCCTGCGAAGGTCGGTGTGGTAATCATGGAGAGTGACACAAGCGTCAGACCGATAATAAAGCCGGGCAGACCCCATAATCCGGTGGTGACCACCAGGAGAATTCGATAGATCCGCAGGGCATCGGCGAATTCTATACTGGAGAGGGACAGATTCGCCAACATGGTGACGGCGGCATAGAAGAGGACTTCGGTAGAGGCCCAGTTAAGGCTGACAGCAATGTCACCAATCAACAATCCCCCAACAATAGACAGTGCACCGGAGACACGGCTGGAACTAAGTGCGGCAGAGTATTTGAAGAGGTCTAAGAGAAACTCCACCGCCAGCACATAGAAAAAAAGGCGGAAGGGTGACAGATCGCTGACAGGTGTGAGCTGCAGTGAGGCGGTGATCTCGGGATAATAGGCGGAGAGAAGTAAAAATACCGGCAGAAGCAGAAGACTCACCGGAATGCACAGGAAGCGTATCATGCGGAAATAAGTTCCGGTCAGGGGATTGTTGTAATAGTCTTCCGGACTCTGGGTAAACTGGAAGATCGTACCGGGAAGCAGCAAAACGGCGGGAGAATTGTCCACGATGAGCAGAATGTGTCCTTCGCACAGGTAGCTGCATGCCACATCGGGACGCTCTGTCAGCTGGATGCTGGGCAGGGGATTCCACCATCTTTTATGAATCAGAAGTTCTTCTAAGCTTTTGCTGCCCATAGTCAGCGAAGTGATCTGTAACCGGGAGAGTTTTTGCTTCAGAGCCTCTAATAACTCCTCGTTAACCTGGTCTGCCAGATAGGCGATCGCTACATCGGTGCGGCTCTCTGTTCCCAGGGTGCAGATGGAGAAGGTCAGTTTCGCAGAACGCACCCGGCGGCGGATAAGATTTGTATTGAATAAAAGTGTCTCCACGAAGCCGTCCCGGGCACCCCGGGTGCTCCGTTCGGTATCGGGCTCGGAGATACTGCGGACGGGATAGGTACGGACGTCAATGATCACCGCCTGATCGAAGCCGTTCACCAGGAGGATGGAAGGCCCACTTAAGAGATTTTGCAGGATATCATCCACAGAGGAGGTCAACGATACCTGTGCATAGCCGAGCCTGCTCTGCACATAGCTGGGGAGATCGCGGATCTCGGAATCCAGTGTATAGTGAGGATCCTGCAGGTCGGAGAAGATCTGCTGGAGGATCTCGGTATTGCAGAAACCATTGATCCCCAGCCAGAATGCCGGAGTTTCTCCCAACCGGAGATCGCGTGTGATCAGGTCAAAGCTTTTACCCAGAGGAAGCAATCGGTGGAGAAGATCAATATTTTGGGAAAGTTCTGTGGATAATGAATTGTTTTGTGTCATAAAAAGGGAATCCTTTCTGAATAATGATTGCATAGACTGCCCGGTGGGTATATTGTATTATTCAGATAGATTCCCCATTATTTTGGTAACTATTCAGTCCATCAGTGATATAATTGCCACAGACCTAACAGGATCAATAAAAACCCGGAGATGGGATCGGCATATTCTCCGACCCGTTGCAGGAGGACGGAACGTCCCAGACGGCTCCCAAGTGTCAGGAATCCGAAGGAACAGAAAAAGGTGGATATCGAAGCCGGAAGAAAGGGAAGTCCGGTAATGCTGGCGGAGAAGCCGATCCCGATATTGTTCATGGAGAGGGCGCAGCCCAGAGCCAGCGTCTGTGGGAGAGTCAGATTCCGATGTTCGGCAAATTTTTTCTTCTCCCGGCATAGGCTGCTGTTATCTGAAGAACTGCAACGCCATCTGGAGACCAGCCATTTTCCGGCATAGTAGAGCCCGAACAGGATCAGGATACTGCTTCCGGTCCGGGTTGCGATCTCACCGGGGATCAGAGGCAGTAAAAGGTTACCGAGGCTTATAGAGATCACAGTACCGATGAGAGTGACTGCGCTGATCAGCAGATTGTGTTTTGCAGGAAGAGGAACCTTCTGCAGTCCCAGTGCGCAGCCTACCAGAAGCGCATCCAGACTGGCGGAGATACCGAAGAGCAATGAGGGAAGAACAGACATAGCATGCTCCGTAGAAAATATTCTTAATTTTACTATATTCCTGTAAAAATTTTTTGTGAGATACAGCGCGGGGGATGCCTGAAGGACAAAAACGATGAAAATAAAGAATAAAATCATAGAATTTGTAAAAAAAGAGACGGTGCTGACTGCAGCAATGGTGCTGGCAGTATTGTCGGCGGTAATGATCCCGCCGGACACAGAATATATCGGATATATTGATTTTCGGACGCTGGCGATTTTATTCTGCCTGATGACTGTGATGGCGGGATTGCAGAAGCTGGGCATATTTCGCAGGGTTGCCAAGATATTATTGCAGCATACCCACAATGTGATTGCGCTGGCAGAAATTCTGGTATTGCTGTGCTTCTTTTTCAGCATGTTGATCACGAATGATGTGGCATTGATCACTTTTGTCCCTTTTACGTTTACGGTACTTCGTCTGTCCGGAGAAGATGCAGTCCGGAAACTGGCAGTTCCGGTGGTGGTATTACAGACGATCGCAGCGAATTTAGGAAGTATGCTGACTCCCATTGGTAATCCACAGAATCTGTATTTATATGGGAAAATACAGATGTCCCCGATTGCATTTATAAGGTTGATGCTGCCGTATTCTACAGTGTCGCTGCTCCTTTTGCTTATCTGTACGGTGGTTGCGGCGAAACACAGTGACATTGCCGTCAGGGATGTAGCAGGGGCGTTGCAGGCAGAAGATGCCGGGCAGGAAACGGCAGGATGGCGTAGACCTCTGTCTGTGTTTTATCTGATATTATTTTTGTTGTGTCTGTTAACGGTGGCGCATGTGATTCCCTATCCGGTAACGCTTGGAATTGTGGTACTTGGTGTTGGAATCTTGGACCGTACGACCATAGGAAAAGTGGATTATTCGCTGTTGCTGACCTTCGTGGGATTTTTTATTTTCATAGGAAATATAGGAAGAATGCCTGCTTTTTGCACCTTTTTACAAAAAATTATTGAAGGAAGGGAAGTCATGACGGCAGTGGCTGCCAGCCAGGTGATCAGCAATGTACCGGCAGCGCTGTTGCTGTCCGGTTTTACGGAAAATGTGGAAGCATTGATCGTTGGAACGAATCTGGGTGGTCTGGGCACATTGATCGCTTCTATGGCAAGCCTGATCTCTTATAAACAGGTGGCAAGTCAGATTCCCGGGGAAAAGAAACGGTATTTTGGATGGTTTACAGTGGTCAATGTGGGCTTTTTGCTTCTATTGTTATTTATAAACGGTCTGTTATAGTGTGTTTATTATTATACAATTATTTTTTTATTATGTAAGGAGGCAGCATCATGACAGAAGATATGACAATCATTGCAGAAGAGGCATATTCCGCAGCCAGGGAGATCCTGGAGAAAGCTAAGCCGGAGGCGGGAGAACTGTTTGTAGTAGGGTGTTCCACCAGTGAAGTGGGAGGCGCATCCATCGGAACCTATTCCAGCCCGGAGCTGGCAGAGGTGGTCTTCGGCGGAATCTATCAGGCAACGCAGGAAGCAGGTGTCTATCTGGCAGCCCAGTGCTGTGAACACCTGAACCGCGCACTGATCCTGGAAAAAGAGGCAGCTGTAAAATACGGTTATCCCATGGTCAATGTGGTTCCCCAGCCCAAGGCGGGAGGATCCTTCGCTACGGCAGCGTATAAAGCATTTGAACATCCGGTGGCAGTAGAACATATTCAGGCGGCAGCGGGAATGGATATCGGGGATACGTTGATCGGAATGCATTTGAGAGATGTGGCAGTACCGGTGCGTCTCCGGACCGGACAGATCGGAGACGCCCATGTGGTATGCGCCCGTACCAGACCGAAATTCATCGGCGGTGGCAGGGCAGTCTATGACGAAGAATTGATGTAGTGCAATCGTACGAATTTGTAAGCAGGAAGTTCTGAGGGCGGGATCGGGAATTATTTCTGCGGCATTTTGCGGAAGTAATCACGGATCCACCGTCCGGATTCATTGAAGTCCTCATCGGTCCAGTCGGAGAGAGTCGTGCTGGCAGCCTTGAAGACACTGCTGCTTTCGTCCTTGTTCGCCAGATTCCAGCAACAGAAGCTGATCTGATATTTGTTCAGCAGATCCAGCCACTTGGTAGTGGAATCGAAATCGTTGGCACCATTGCCGGAAGCGTCGCACATGCCGAATTCGCTGACGAAGACCGGAAGATTGCTCTGCGCACAGGTCTCTAGGCGGTTACGCAGGTCATCTTTGTGGGTGCCTGCGTAAAAATGCAGGGTATACATTACATTATCAAAGGTAAGCGGGGAAGCTGCGGCTTTGTCGATCTCCTGGCTCCAGGTAGGGGTTCCTACGAGGATGACGGCATCCGGCTTCTGTTCCCGGATCACCGGGATGACTTCCTCGGCATAGGACTTGATGCTGTCCCAGGAGGTACCGCTGTTGGGCTCATTACAGATCTCATAGAGCACATTGTCGTTGTCAGCAAAAGCTTCCGACATTTCCCGGAAAAAGGCGATCGCCTCATCTTTGTTCTGATTCGGGTCGCAATCACTTAAAATATGCCAGTCTACGATCACGTACATTCCAAGCTCTGTGGCGTAGGATACACCGTCTCTTACCAGCTGCTTCAGCTGTTCCTTATCACCGCCGGCGCAATAACCGCCGTACTCCGCTGTATACATGGCGAGGCGGATACAGTTGGTATTCCAGTCGTCCCGCAGGGTACGGAAGGAATCATAATTGATATACTGGGGGAACCAGGCAATACCGTGGGTGGACATACCGTAGAGCTGGACGATGTTCCCGTCTGCATCGGTCAGCTTCCCGTTCTCCACATGGAGAGCGCCGTGCTGTCCGAAGGGGGTGGAGTCATCGACAGAGGGCGCCTCGGAAACTGCTGGTTCGGTTTCAGCGGGCTGTGCCCCGGATGCTTCGGAGGACGATGTTTGTTCAGAGGAAGCGGTACTTTCGGAGATGGTTTCCGTGATGGCAGCAGACGCTTCGGGGGAAGCAGATGTTGTGGCTTCATTTGACGTATCCTGCCTGCCACAGCCGGCGAGAGCACAGGTGCCTAAGGCTGCCAGTACCGCACAGCTGAGCGTTTTTCTGAAAATAGACATAATAACCTCTTTTCTTATTCGAGTTCGAGAATCAACGAATGAAAATACAAACAATGGGTTACCTTTTAAAACTAAAAAACAAGCACTTACAACCAATATTATAATTGTGTCTGTGAAGCTTGGCAAGAAATGATTGCCCGCGGATAGGAGCTGTGATACAGTTAATGGGAACAGAGTTCGGAATAGAGGACAGAGATGGAGGAAACCTATGCTTCCGCAGTCATTTACAGAGAGAATGCAGGGACTTTTGGGATCGGAATATGAAGAGTTCCTGGCAAGCTTTGAGCATGAGAAATATCAGGCATTGCGTCTGAATCCGTTAAAAAGGGATGACATGTCTGTCATAACAGAAAAAGTAAAGCAGACTTTTCAGCTGCAGCAGGTTCCCTGGGCGGAGAACGGATATTACTATACCAAAGAGGATCAGCCGGGAAAGCATCCCTGGCATGAAGCGGGACTTTATTATATCCAGGAACCCAGTGCCATGGCACCTGTGACACTACTGTCACCACAGCCCGGAGAGCGGATCCTCGATCTATGTGCTGCTCCCGGAGGGAAAAGTACCCAGATCGCATCAGCAATGGAGGGAGAGGGACTGCTTGTCACGAATGAGATCCATTCGGCGAGGGCGAAAATACTGTCAGAGAATGTGGAGCGCATGGGCATCCGCAATGCCTGTGTATTGAATGAGACGCCGGAGCATCTGGCGGATATTTTCGAGGAATATTTTGACCGGATCCTGGTGGATGCCCCCTGCTCCGGAGAGGGAATGTTCCGGAAGAATGAAGTGGCCTGTGAGGAATGGAGTCCCAAAAATGTGCAGTTATGTGCAGACAGACAGGACGGGATCCTGGAGTGCGCGGCACGGATGTTAGTCCCGGGAGGCAGACTGGTATATTCTACCTGCACCTTTGCGCCTGCGGAAAATGAGGGAAGCATCAGCCGTTTCCTGGCAAAGCATGAGGAATTCGAGATTGTCCCAATAGATAAAGCGAAGCTGGGGATCCCGGAAGGCTGCGACGGTATTCCCGCTTGTGTAGAGAATCCGGCACCCGGCATTACGGGGACTTTACGTCTGTGGACCCATAAGTTACGTGGCGAGGGGCATTATGCCGCAGTATTACAGAAAAAGGGAGAGCTTCCGGAAGGTTATCAGCCGGTGAGTGCCACCGGACCAGAGAAGGGAATTCCGGCGAAGAATCTGACAAGAGACTGGGCAGAGTATTTTAACTTCGCAAAAGAGACCTTTTCGGAGGAGCAGACGATCAAAGCAGGATTATGCACTGCCGGAGAAGGCTTTCTGGCATTTGGCGATAACCTGTACCGCATGCCGGAGAGAATGCCCGGGGTGAAAGGACTGAAGGTATTGCGACCGGGACTTCATCTGGGCACCTTGAAAAAGAATCGTTTTGAACCGGCGCACGCGTTAGCACTGGCACTGCGTCCGGAGGATGTGAAGCATGTGTGGAAGCTGTCTGTGGAGGAAGCCGCGGCTTATCTGAAGGGACAGACTTTCTCCGCGGAAGGCGAGAAGGGCTGGTATCTGATCTGCGTGGACGGTTGTAGCCTTGGCTGGGGGAAACTGGCAGGTGGCGTCATGAAGAATCATTATCCTAAAGGACTGAGAAAGTGATTAGGCGATAGAGATGCAACGGTATAGATTAACATCCGGAACAACGGTTAGGGGGATGACAGAGGAATAGGTTATGAAAACGGAAATATTATATGAAGATAACAGCATACTGGTCATCCGCAAACCGGCGGGACTGGCGGTGCAGTCCGCCGGAATCGGACAGGCGGATGTGGTCAGTGAGTTGAAATCCCATCTTGCAAAGCTTCCCGGCGCGGGGAGACCTGGAAAAGGAGAGCCGTATCTGGGCATAGTCCACAGACTGGACCAGCCGGTGGAAGGACTGCTGGTATTTGCCAAAGACAAAAAAGCAGCAGCGGCATTGTCGAAGCAATTAACAGAAGGTGCGCTGAATAAACATTATTATGCAGTACTTTGTGGATATCCTGACTGCCCGGAGGGGGATCTTGTGGATTATCTTCGCAAGGAAGGTAATGTGGCGGTGGCAGTGACCGGCAGGGAACAGGAATTTGCAGATGCGAAGATTGCCGCGCTGCACTATCGCATTTTGGAAGAGATCAACGCTCCTTCTCCGCTTGCGCTTGCAGATGTAACGATCGGGACCGGACGGTTTCATCAGATCCGGGTGCAGTTCGCACATGCGGGATTTCCACTGTTTGGAGATACGAAGTATGGAACGGCAGTGCTAAAAGAGGCGATGTCTGCGCAGAAATATCGCGGCGTGGCACTATGCGCGTATTCTCTGGAGCTTGTCCATCCCGTTTCCGGGAAAAAGATGGGATTCCGGGTAGTGCCGAAGAATCCGGCATTTGCGGGTTTTGCGATGGAGGAATTGAAAAAACTCACAGAAAATGAAACCGGAATCTCCAAAAGAGGATAAAAAAAGTCTCTCAGAGCACACTAATCCCAAAAAGGGAGTGTGCGGAATGGACTGGGGAGAATTCGGTAAAAACATTATAGGAAAAAAGATGATAGTACTGCTTGCGGTGACGGGAGCAGTCTATTTTTTCCTGCAATATCTGACACCTCTTCTGGCACCGGTGTTGCTGGCGATGCTGTTTGTCACGATATTCGGACCGATGATGAAGCGGATGAACCGCAAACTGCATTTTCCAAGACCTTTAAGCGCCATAGTGCTTCTGATTCTGGCGACACTGCTGTTGGCTGTACTGTTATGGGTACTGAGTTCCTGGGTGCTGGGAAGTCTACCGGTGTGGATCCGAAGTATGGATGCGAGGGAGCAGGAGTGGCTGGAGGCGGTCCGGAACCTATGCCGCAGCGTGGGAGAGATCATAGGTGTGGACGCTTCCTATCTGGAAAATACGGTCAGCGGCAGACTGCAGGAGGGACTGGATTCGCTGGAGGAAAATATTCTGCCGGGGATGCTGTCGCAATCCATGCAGTATGTGCGGTGGTTTGCGGAGCTGGGAGGATTCCTGGTGACATTTCTCATTGCGTCGGTACTGTTGGCGAAAGACTATGACGGGATCATGAACCATCTGCTGGATCAGGAGTCCTGCCATGTGCTGTTGGAGGTGATCTGCGGAATTGTCCGCTATATCGCTACATTTGTAAAAGCACAGGGGATCATCATGTCGGCGATCGCACTGACGGCAGCGATTACGTTAGGGATCGCGGGGATAAAGCATGGAGTGCTGTGGGGGATCCTGGCGGGAATTCTGGATGCGCTGCCTTTTATCGGCACGGGGGTGGTGCTGGTGCCACTGGGAATCTGGCAGCTATTGGAGGGAAGCTTCGGTAGAGCGTTTATCTGTGGTGTGCTGTATGTGGTATGTATTTTCCTGCGGGAGATACTGGAGCCCCGTCTCATCGGCAGGAAAATAGGAGTGTCTCCCATTGCTGTATTGGTGTCGTTGTATGCCGGGATCCGGCTGTTCGGCGTCTGGGGGATCATCAAGGGACCGTTGGGATTTGTGCTGATCTACGAGACGTATCATAGCCTGTCTAAGATGTCTGAGCGGCAGAAAAACGGAGGGGATCGCTCTTGAGAAAAGATTGACGAAAGAAGTCCGGAAAGCTATCATGAAAGTGATAGTCCTATTACTGAAGAATGCTTTGGAAGGGCATGATTATGGCAAAACATACGACCGGAAAAAAGAAAACCGAATCTGTGGAGGAGACGCTTTGCAGTTTCAATGGCTTTTTGTGTGATATTGTGATCAGCGTATATATGTGTGCGGTACTGGTGGTATTGCCGCTTTATAATAAAGGATATGCACAGATCGGAACGGAGAAGGAGAATTTTTTCAGAAAGACCATGACCTACGGAGGAAAGGCATTGCTTCCGGTATTTGTCCTGTGGGCGATTTTTCGTCTCATTACGGCGATCCGTGCAAAGAAGCTGCCGGGGATCAGGGAATTGCCGGGGAGATTGTGGAGGGACCTGAGCAGTACGGATAAATTCGCGGCGTTATATGGGATCGCGGTATTACTGTCGTATCTGTTTACGAATTACCGGGAAGAGGCATTGTGGGGGACAGCGTCCTGGCGGATGGGAATGTGGACGCAGCTGGGAGCGGTGATCGTGTATTTTATGATCTCCCGTATGTGGCAGTGGAAGAGCTGGATCCCGGTGCTGGTACTGCCGGTGTCTGCGGTTGTTTTCTCCCTGGGATATGTGAATAAGTTCTGCCTGTTTCCCATAGATCCGCAGTTCGTAAATACCTCTTTTATCTCGACGATAGGGAATATCAACTGGTATTGCGGGTATCTGGTGACGATATTGTTCGGGGGAGTCTATCTGCTGTGGCGGATGGAAGAGAAAATGACCTGGAAAAAGCTGTTGCTGATGGCATATGTGACGATCGGTTTCGCCTCGCTGGCGACTCAGGGAAGCAGCAGCGGCATTGTAACCTTCGCGGTGGTCATGTTCGTATTATTCGGGATGTCCGTGAGAGACAGCAGGAGGATGGAAGTGTTCTGGCAGGAGATGACGATGTTCTCCGGGGCATGTCTGTTGACCTTTATATTGCGAAAAGCGAATGTGTTTTCACAGGAATTAGTGATGGAAGGAATGACGGATCTGCTGACGTTTTCGATGGTAACCATACTTATGACGATACTGTCAGGAACCATTTTATGCTTGATACACAGAGCTCGGCTGAAGCGGAGTTATCCGGAGAAACTGCTACATAGAATCTATTGCGGGATCGCTATTGCGGTGCCGGTTATGATATTGGTTGTTTTGTTACTGATGCTGATCAATACCTTAGCCGGTGGCGCGTTGACTCCCAACATCACAGACCCAAATGTGACAAAATGGCTGACGTTTAATGTCAGTTGGGGGAGTGCCCGGGGCGGTACCTGGGCAGCAGGAGCCAGATGCTTCTGGGAGGCGGACTTTCTGCATAAAATATTCGGCGTGGGACCGGATTGCCTGTATGCATTTTTATCCAACGAGGGAAGCGTGGGACTGCAGACGATGGTGAATGACCGTTTTGGCGGGAGCCGGCTTACGAATGCACACAATGAATGGCTGACGGTTCTGGTGGATATAGGAGTATTGGGAATCATCAGTTATGCCGGAATGATGATTACGGCGATCAGAGATTTCCTTCGTGCCGGTGAGAACAAGATGGTGGTGGGAGCCTGCGGGATCTGCGTGCTGGCATATACAGTGAATAATATGTTTAGTTTTCAACAGGTGATGAATATTTCGACGATGTTTGTAGTAATGGGAATTGGAGAGAATTTGCGGTCTGCGCCCGAACGATGTGTTTGAGCCAGCTAGAGGTCGCAAGTTCAATACACTGAGATAGACAAGATTCGAACTTGCGGTCTCCGCTCTGCTTCGGTCGGTCCAGGCCGAGGTCCCCCGGACCTCGTGGACCCTCTGCGCCCGAACGATGTGTTCGAGCCAGCTAGAGGACGTAAGTTTGGATATATCATGACAAACAAAAATAGGTTCTCACAAATGTGAGAACCTATTTTTAGTCGTCGCGACAAGATTCGAACTTGCGACCTCTGCGTCCCGAACGCAGCGCTCTACCAAACTGAGCCACGCGACGATTTTGTTAACACGAATCGCGTCAACATTAAAATAATAAATAAAAACCCATTGATTGTCAAGCAAAAAACGAATATGATAGAAGAAAAAGTTGCAAAAACGATAAAATCACGAAATTAAGAGAGGAAATTCTATGTACAATACAACGGTAACGCTGAAAAAAGGAGAAGGAAGAACGCTGAAAGCCGGGGGAATGTGGGTATTCGATAATGAGATCGCATCCATACTGGGGACGTTTGAGAATGGCGACATTGTAAACATTCATGATTTTGACGGCTATTTCATGGGATACGGTTATATCAATACCAATTCCAAGATCACGCTCCGTCTGTTGGCGCGCAGGAAGGATACGGTGATCGATGAGGCATTTTTTGAACAGAGGGTACGGGATGCCTGGAATTACCGCAAGGAGACCATCGATACCTCTAGCTGTCGTCTGATCTTCGGAGAGGCGGATTTCCTGCCGGGTATTGTCATTGATAAATTCTCGGATGTATTGGTAGTGGAATCTCTGGCATTGGGAATCGATAAGTGGAAGCTTGTAATCATTGATGCTTTGAAGAAAGTACTGGCGGAGGATGGCATTACCATCCGCGGTGTCTACGAGCGGAGCGATGCCAAGGTACGCTTACAGGAGGGGATGGAGCGTTACAAGGGCTTCATCGGCGAACCGTTTGACACGAAAGTAGAGATTGTGGAGAACGGTGTGCATTACATGGTGGATGTAGAGGACGGACAGAAGACTGGATTTTTCCTGGATCAGAAGAATAACCGTGCCGCCATTCATCGTTTCTGTAAGGATAAAAAGGTGCTGGACTGCTTCACACACACCGGCTCCTTTGCATTGAACGCGGGAATTGCCGGAGCGAAGAGTGTTCTGGGTGTGGATGCTTCTCAGCTGGCTGTGGATCAGGCAACAGAAAATGCGAAGCTGAACGGACTGGAAAATACGGTAAGCTTCCGATGTGCGGATGTCTTCGAGTTATTGCCGGAGCTGGAATCACAGGGCGAGAAATATGATGTGGTGATCCTGGATCCGCCCGCTTTTACCAAGTCCCGCAATTCCATCAAAAATGCCGTAAAAGGATATCGTGAGATCAATCTTAGGGGCTTAAAGCTGGTGAAAGACGGCGGATTCCTGGTAACTTGTTCCTGCTCCCATTTCATGGATCCGGAGCTTTTTGCCAAAACAATCCGGGAGGCTTCTCATGGTGCGCATAAGCGTCTCCGCCAGGTAGAATTCAAGACACAGGGCCCGGATCATCCGATCCTGTGGGCAGCGGACGAGAGCTATTACCTCAAGTTCTACATTTTTCAGGTAGTTGAAGAGAAGTAAGAGCTGGGAAGTAGCGGAAATGCTTGATTTATAAGGGATGGAAGGCATTTGACGTTTATAGGGAAAACCTCGTAAAGTATCGTAAAATATCACAAAACCGTGACTTAAAGTGGTAAGTCTGAGTGGTAAGCACCTGAAATGTAACGAATGGTAAGTTTATGGGGAAAACGGTATGTTCTAGTTGAATGATAATGGGAAACTAACAAAAGACTAACCATAGACTAACGAAGGACTAACCACGTGTATCTTTCTTTTTCAAATAAGAGATAGTATTATTAGTGTGGCAAGAAAAACGACTTACAAATATATACGGAATGACTACGGTTTGGCTACGGTATTGAGACTTTTTTTGAAAAGCAATTGCATTGTCATGATGACAACTGGACATTTGACATCGGAAGCAATAAAGTATTCTAAAGCAATAATGGAGGATACAAATTTATGTATTCTTACTTTACAGAAAGAAGATATTGAAGTAATTATTAAAAATCCAGCAAGCATCATTAAGATATTTAATCATCAAGCGGAAAGTGCAAAGAAGATAAAAGTTTTAAATGATGGTGAACAGTAGATTCTTATAGGAGAAGACTATGACGATTATCTGATAAAGGGAAAAATTTTATAATCCGTCCAGGGTGACAGCCTTGGCCCATAGATGTGTTGTGACACATGCAGAACATCTGAATCTGTTCTCTTTTCTTATATGCTTGTAAGTATATAATCTTTGCAGTCATGACACAAGAAAAGCTCCCTCACAGGAAGGAACTTTGTCTACAGTCTGAACAGAGGTGACATATTTTGTCACCTCTGTTGGATAAAAATATGGTCTGAATGGAATCAGATCGGTTAGTTTTAATTAAATGTCTGTGTAATCTTCCTGTAATCATTCGGAGACATTCCTATGTAGGATGAAAAAACTCGGTTAAAATATCGTTGGTTAGGATATCCTACTAAATCAGAAATTTCAGTTATTTTTTTATTGGTTTCTTTCAGAAGATGTTTGGATTCCTCAAGTCGGAGCTCAGTCAGGATGATGGTAAAGTTTTTTCCTGTATGCTGGCGAATCAATCGGCTTACATAAGAGGGATTACGCTGTACATATTCAGATACACTGGTCAGGCTGATGGATTGATTATAGTTCTGTTTTATATATTTCAGTACCAGTTCAACAATTGTATTGCCATTCGCCTGATACTGGGAATTGACCAGCCTGCACATGGATGTAACAATTGGAAAAAAAGGATTGATAGAATAGCTTTTCCCGATTGTTCTTTTTAATGTACTCAATTCATTAAGGATCTCATCCTTTAATTCATGAATCTGTGTTATTTCCCGTAAGGTAAAGGAAAGGGAAGAAAGTAGGAAGAAAAAGATTTCTTCGCTGATGCTTTTACTTTCTGATAAATCAGATGAAAAGCTATCTAGACATTTTGCCGCTTCCTTGACATTGCCGGCTAAGATCTGTGTAGAAAGGAACTGCGCCTTTTCGTGAAGATTGAACAGGCAGTATGATTTCGTGCTTAAATCATCATAAAATATAATGGAATCGTCAGGGTGATTTTCGTAATGGGACTGACATATCGTTATTTGACGGCGCAGGGTATTCAGATGATTAAAATTATTAGACAGACTACTTATGCTGATCTGAAAAAGTACATCATTTTCTTTCAGTTCATTTAGCAGAAGTTCCATATCCTTCATCATGGCATAATTAGAAAACCCGTCGCTTTCTGAAGGGTAAATCCAGTATATCGCATCTCCAATATTATATAGAAGAGCATTGTTGTCCCGCTTTTTTATGGCTAATTCTGCCAGATGGGAATAATAGTATTTTTCTTCAATCTGATTAGAAATTGAATCAATGTAAAAATGGCATTTGATAACAACGAGCCGGAAGTCCCTGATATCTATGTGAAGCAGATTTTTCTGCACAAGTAATTGATCTTCAGACATAGGAGAGGACCAGAAAAGCAGCTCCTGTAAAAACTGTTTTCGGATATAAGATTCATTTTCATTGAAGTAGCTACGAAGAACTTCATAGTTACTTTCCCGGCGTCTGGCAGCTTCAAGTTTTGCTATTGCATGGCGTATGCAGGACAATGTTGATTCAGCATCTATAGGCTTTAAAATATAATCAAATACGTTATACCGGATGGCAGCCTGGGCATATTTGAATTCAGAGTAACCTGTAATTAAAATCACCAATATTTCAGGATATGTTTCTTTGACATACTGTGCCAGATCAAGTCCGTTTTTTACCGGCATGCGTATATCAGACAGCACGATATCAGGATGATGGGTTTCAATTATATCTATGGCAGTCGGTACCTCGGGTGCACATAAAATATCAGAAAAAGAAAGCGGGCTTTCGGAAATAAGCTGAACAAGTTTTTGACGTTGGATATCTTCGTCATCTACAATTAGTATTTTCATAACAGGTCTCCTCGTATAATAAGTGTATAGCCAGTAGAAACGATGGTTATGCACTTATTCTTTCTATAGATTTATAGATGATCTGAGACACCTGGGATAATCTCTTTCCATCTCATCTACTTTGGTTATTAGTTACATAGGTTATTCTGTGGTATGATATCAACAGAGTCTGATGTCTAGAGGCTCTGCTTTGTCTCCTTTCAGCCCGATCTCGGTGCCTGCCTAGAAAGCTTGCATCCTGATTCATATGTCATATTCCGCTTACACAGATGTTTCATCCTCTGGCGTACAGCACCAGCAAAAGAGCTGCCAGAGTGTATGCTTATTACGCGAGGTTTCGGTCAGCATATGATTCCCAGGATAAACCTTTTACTTCAGATTCCAAGAATACTTAATCGGAAAGGCGGGTGATATCATTTTAAAGATTAACCCTTTATCTACGCTTTACGTCGGTATTGATGTCAGCTCAAAATCCAACTATGTTTGTGCTTTGGATTTTTTCAAAAATAAATACATAAACTCTTCTTTTGCCAACAATCAGCCTGGGGCTGAGGAATTAGCTTTGAAGATACTTGAGTGTTTAAATCAACACCCCCCGACTTAACTATGGTTGTTGCTGCTTTAGAATCAACTTCTGTTTACAGCATCCATATCGCTAATTATCTTTCTTCTTGCGAAGAATTGATGCGGTTTAAGCCTTATGTTTTTGTCCTGAACCCTAAATGTACTGCAAACTACAAGAAAAGCTATATAGGACTTGGTAAATCTGATCCTATTGATGCCTTTGTTATTGCAGACTATGCAAGAGCCGGAAACATTGAATCCGAGCCTTGGCGCGGCAGCCAGTTTCTTGCTTTGAAACGTCTCACACGGTATCGTCTTCACCTTGTTGAATGCATGGCCAGGGAGAAAACTTATCTTATCTCCAATCTTTATCTGAAATTCAGTTTGACATATCACCAGATTGCTTTTTGGGTATACATATTAAAATATGGGTTCCATCTTTGAAATTTTTCTGTATGCTGATACCGTAATTGTTGCCATAAGTGAGGCGAAGTCTTTTCTGTATATTCATCAGACCGATACCATTGCAGCCGGTATTCTTATCGTCCATATCAATGAAAGGATCCAGATGATTGATTTTATCTATAATTTCTTCTGAAATTCCGCAGCCATTGTCCTTTATATGTAAAATAACAGAAGAATCGTCAGAGGCAGCAGTAACTGCAATGAGCATTTCTTTGAACGAATCATTGAATCCATGGATAATCGCATTTTCAATTAAAGGCTGAAGCGTCAGCTTGGGAATTGCATAGGAGTTCAGCTCCTCGGGTACATCAATCAGGACAAGCAGCCTGTTTTGGTATCGGATTTTTTCGATAAATAAATAATTTCTCACATATTCCAATTCTTTTTGCAGGGAAACAATATTATCTGCTTTTATGGCAAATCTTAAAAACTTACTCAAAGAGACGATGGATGCCTGTGCCTCGCTGCTTTTTTGAAGTGAAATAAGTCCATTAATACAGTCAAGAGTATTGTACAAAAAATGAGGATTGATTTGTGCGTATAAAGAAGCTAATTCCGCATCTTTGGTAGCAAGCTCCTGGGCATGCAGGGAGGAGGTGAGCTGTGAGACTCTGACGAGCATGGAATTATATACATTTTCGAGTTCTTCAAATTCACCTTTTACATTCATATGGATAAGCGCGGCGTTGCCTAAAGAGTCTGTAGAGCTAATCTTTCTGATAAATTGATTAAAGCGGCCAGAGATGACTCCGTAGGCAAGAATAATAGATCCGGTAATCAATATTACAGATATACTGATAAGAATAAGTAAGTGACGAAGCAGATGATAGGAGCCGGCATATAGTTTTGAGTCATTGATAATTCCCATAAGTACAAAGTTACCATATTTTAATTCCTGGGAATTTGCATGATAATTATAAGTATGCAGGGTTAGTCTGTTGTTATTAAAAAGTTCCTGACAGTCAGAATCAGACAAAAGGGAAAAATTCGAGACGATTTCCCCCTCTGTGGTAACAAAACAATAGGATGTTGATGAGGATGAAGAATGGTAACCAATAGAATCCGCAAAGACCCGGCTGCTTAACCGGATGGAAAGCAGTCCGAGAAATTGATCCGTCTGGGATATCTGATAGTTATATATGGCACGAAAGAAGTATAGACTCCGGCTCTGGGTATCCCAAAATAAGTATCCCTGTCCGTGAAGAGCAGTGATATTGTCTTTCAGCAGTCCGAATAATTCATTTGTACGCTTTTTCTCTGTGTTATAAATTGCACTTGTGGCGTAAAGATCCCCAGCGGCATTCTGAATAGAGAGAGTAACGATCGGGTTGTTGATTGTCCAGCTGTTTATAACATAGGAAGAGGAAGAATGATACATATAGTTGTATAAAATATCGGTCAAGAGTGACTGATCATCCGGAGATGGGAGAGTAACGTTCTTTTGAAGGAGCTGTTGGGTAATATCTGAATAGATGATGGAGTCGGTTGCATAATAAAGGGAATCAAAATAACCGTTAAAATTATCGGTTTTGTTCATAATGGCATTTTGGGTTTCCAGGGCAAGCGTATTTTTCATCTGATGAAGGTAAACATTCCAGACAGAAAATGCAATAAGAATATATCCGAGTATTAATAAAGGAAGTACAGCTGCAAAGTATAACTGTTTAATGCTGAATGATTTAAGTAAATTATCAATCTTTTCTTTTGCGGTTTTCATAATGCTCCTTATCATTCAGAGGATTTGATTTTTGTATGTATTTATCCGGAAGATGTCAAAACTTGTGACCTGAATGTAAAATAGTGTGCAGTACATTTAGTATATAATGCATGTTATCATAAACATATAAAAAAATAAAGTGTACCGGGAGGTAAAGATTATGAAGGTAAAGAATGTAAAAAAAATTCTGGCTACTGTAATAACTGCCGCTTTGGCAATTGGGCTAGCAGGGTGTGCATCATCAACACCTGTAAAAACTGATGATACAGGAAAAACAAAGGTTTCAATGGTTATTTTTAGTGGTGGCGGACAGGATACATTTGATAATGCTGCGGCTAAATTTAATGAGATGCAGGATGAGATTGAACTTTCCATTCAGCCGGCAACCGGTGATTACAACCAGTATCTGGGTGCCAGAGCCGCATCCAATGACCTGCCGGATATGTTTTGGCTTAATTCATACGCACAGGTACAGCAGTTTGCAGGAAATGGATATCTTATGGATCTGAGTGATCAGGAATTTACGAGCAAGGTCTATGATTATACCTTGGATGCAGTCAGTTATGACGGCAAGGTTTATGCATATCCTCTCAGACAGGAGTTCCTTGGAGTCTTTTATAACACAGAGTTATTTGAAAAAGCAGGAATTACTGAAGTTCCGACTACACGTACAGAATTAAAAGAGGATTGCCAGAAGCTTCAGGATGCAGGGATTACACCTTTTGCAGCTACCTATAAAGATGCCTGGACACTGAACCATGCATTCAGTTGTCTGGAAGGAGCAGCTGTTGATAAGAATGATAATATGAAGAGCTGGGTTGCATCCATGAATGATGGTTCCGGAAGCTATAAGACAGATAAGTCCGACAATGTGTTTGAGTTTTTGGATCTGATGAAAGAAAACTCCGGAAGTAATTATATGGATTCGGATTCTACAGCCGGATTTACAGCTTTTGCTAACGGTGATGCAGCCATGCTGTTTTCAGGCGAATTTTCACTGTTGAACGTAGCTACGATTAATCCTGATCTTCCGGTTGGACTGTTTGCAGCGCCTGTTACGGACGATTCGTCAGATGCCAAGCTGGATGTAGATGTTGGTGTTGCTTGTGTCATCAACAGTCAGACGAAAAACAAAGAGGCTTGTTTAAAGGTACTTGAGTATTTGAGTGATAATACCAGTAAGGATGGCTGGTTTGCCAATACAAACGATGCTATGGGAGAGGCTGTTCCATGTATGCCATATGAAGGACAGTATTCAGCAAAATACATGGATGATTATAAAGCCTATATGGACAATGGAGCACACAGACCGTGGGTATATCAGCAGCTGCCGGCAGGAAGCAATACCGAGATTGGAAACATTATTCAGGCGTATATGGCCGGTTCTGTAGATAAAGAGCAGGCGCTGCAGCAATTGGATGAAAGCAATCAGGAGCTTATTAACCCGTAATTAATATAAATATAAGATAAAGAGGACAATATGTTCCTCTTTATCTTATATCATGGGAGAAATACTATGTCGGATTTGATATATAAAAAAAATAGAAAAAGGTATTTATTGTTAATTCTTCCAGCTTTTATTTTATACACGTTTACCTTAGTCATACCATTGCTGGGAGGTACATTTCCAAATTCACTTACAAACTGGAATCTTATGAAAGGGACGAAGCAGTTTGTAGGATTGGATAACTATATTCGTCTGTTACAGGATAAAAACTTTCAGCAGGCAATTGTGTTTACACTGATATTAGGAATCGTCACTATTATATTTACAAATGTACTGGCATTTATTACCGCTTTTTTTCTTAGTGAAAAAATATTTGGAGGAAGTATATCAAGAGCAATGTTCTTCCTGCCTAATATCATCAGCGGAGTAATGGTTTCCTATGTCTGGTATTTCATTTTTACAAGAGCCATACCGGATGTGGGAAAAATGCTTTCGAATCATTTTCTGTCCAATATAAGCTGGTTTGGAACACCGGGCTGGGCTTTTGCTGCAACGACAATTGTCAGTGTCTGGCAGGGAACGGGTTTTCTGATGATTCTGTACATTGCAGGTCTTCAGACAATTCCGAAGGATGTGCTGGAGGCAGCTAAGCTGGATGGATGCGTGGGTATTAAAAAAATTGCTTATATTGAACTGCCTCTGTTAATGACAACAGTCACGGTTAATTTGTTTGTGTCCATTGCAAATAGTTTCAAAGCCTTTGATATTCCGTTTGCGTTAACCGGAGGTGGACCGGGAGGAAGTACACAGACAATTGCACTGGATATATATAATGATGCATTCGGATCTTTCAGATACGGATATGCATCGGCAAAGTCAGTTATCCTGTTTCTAATGGTAGCAGCAGTAACTCTTGTACAGCTTTGGATAACAAGAAAGAAGGAGGTTCAGGCATGAAAGAAGAAAAAAGGGAAAGCAGATGGAAAGGCATAATTATGCTGGTATTGGGTTTTATTTTTATGCTTCCCGTATTACTGATTGTAATGAACTCCTTTAAGACAGGAAAGGAAATTCTTACTAATTTTGTATCCTTTCCAACATCGCTCTATCTGGATAACTTTACCCGGGCAATGAAGACGATGCGGTATGCATCTTCTTTTATGAATTCTGCGATAATAACAATTTTAACCGTTATTATTTCATTAACCGTCAGCTATCTGGCGGCATATGGAATTTTACATTTAAAAGGAAAACTGTCATCAGGTTTCTACATCTTTTTCATTCTGGGTCAGGTTATTCCTTTTCATGCGGTTATGATTGCAATTACCATTATGGCTAAAACCCTGCAGCTGAATAATTCATTACTTGGTCTGGCACTTATGTATGGAGGACTGAATTGTGGATTCGGAATTATGACCTACATGGGATTTCTTAAGAGTGTTCCTACGGAATTGGAAGAGGCAGCAATGATTGATGGATGTGGGGCATACAGAAGTATGATGCAGATTGTATTCCCTTTGCTTAAACCGGCAACGGTTACTTTAGGAGTGCTGTATTTTTTATGGTGTTGGAATGATTTCGTTTTCCCTAATATTATGCTGGGAAAAGAAGAACTCAGAACGATTACAATGAACCTTTATGTATTCAGGAGCAGTACAAATACGGAATGGGATTTATTTATTGCAGGACTTACCGTATCACTGATTCCCATTGTGATAATATACATACTTGCACAGAAGCATATAACATCAGGACTAACAGCAGGATCGATAAAATAAATATGAGTGATAAACTATATAATGCGATACTATCCTCTGCCAATCCATATTTTTATTTAAAGGTAAAAGAGGGGCAGACTGAGACGGGAAACAGGGAAAGCTATTATGGTAAAATTCCACAGGATGACAGATGTACCTTTGATATTTCAAATAATAAAATACTTATTAATATGGAGCAATTTGGTAAAATCAAAGCAGCAAATTTCTACAGGGGATGTTATCTGACGGATGATATTCCGGGTGTGTGGATGCATAAAGACTTTTCATCGGTTTCGCTGTTTTATGAAATTTTTATCAATGGACATAAGCAAATACCGGAGGAAGCGACAGAATACATTATGGATTTCGTTGATAATATATTTCCCAGAACGGTTTTAAGCTTTGAAGACATAAAGGTATCTGTTGTCTCTTATGCGCCTGTAAGTGAAAATGGAAATGAGAGAAGCAATGCTTTTGTATATGGAATATGCATTGAAAATCTCAGTACAAGACAGATCAATGGGACAGCCCGTATTTTTAAGGAAATTGCTCCGGAAGAGGAACTGTTTGGAAACGAAGTCAGTATTTTGCAGGGGAGTGGAAGAGAAAAATCAGAGTTTACCCTGAATCCTTTGGAAAAAATATGGATTCCATCGGTTATTTATGCACCTGGAAGATATGAAGAGGCTGAAAGCATCAGATTAAACAGTGAGTACTGGTTTGATCAGACTCACAGTTATTTCAGAAATATAATAGGAAGACTGATAGTGGAAAAAAATCCAGTGGAAGGTGCGTTGTTTGAAAGATCTGTAATGCAGTGTTTTAATGCTATCGCAATGAATGCAGAAGGTGAAGTGGTTGGTTCTAATTGGGGTTCCTTTCCGGCAACCCGCCAGATCTGGATGAAGGATATGTATTATGCATTTCTTCCCTTCAGCCTGTTGGAGCCTGACCTGGCCTGGAAAGGTGCCGAGTGGTTCGTTCATTACGGTGTGAGACCTAAAGGCGATAAATGTGAAGGTGGAGTCACACATTCATTGGGAAATTCACTGGCTGGGATACTTTTAGCAGGTATTATCTTTGAATCCACAGGGAAGGCAGATTTTTTAAAAAACAAGCCGGAAATGTTTTCAAAAATGAATCAGATTATGGATGAGGTAGAACATGTAGAGAATGCGGAAGATTCACTATATCCGAGTATCTGGATTTCAGATGCACTGGCATTGGGAAAATATCATACGGGAAGCAACATCTGTGTCTGGAAAGCATTTCAAAGCATGGCTGAGATATATGGTTATGTTTTTCATGACGGAAAAAAACAGGCTTATTATGCAGAAAAGGCAAAAAAGTTAAAAGCTGCAATTGAAGACAAAATGACAGTAATGGTAGATGGGAAAAGACAATATCTTGAGGGTATTGGAGGCATTGAAGAGTCACAGAAGAGGTGGATTTCAGAAGAGAATTATAAAAAGCCCTTTCTTGATACAGCGCTTATATTCCTGCAGGATGTCATCAGGGATAAAAAAATTAATCTTCTCATGCATGATGGAGAAGAGAGCGATACGACCTTAATGCCGTTTTATGGATATTGTGATTATTTCGATGAATCCTATAGAAATTTCGTGAATTTCACAGTGACGGAGAATCCCACCTATGATGCAGAGATTAAAGGCATTCGTTGGGGTGGAATGTCAGGTGCCACCTTCCCGGGGTTTATAAGTGCACTGTCCGCTGCTGAAGATGAGGAATCCTTCAGAGGAAGAGAAGGCAGGATGACAGAGCTCCTTCGCTTGGCAGATGTTGACGGAAGCTGGTGGTGGTGGCCATATAGTGTGGAAAGTCAAAAAGGCGAGGTTGACAGAAACAATGGATGTGGAAAGTGTGCATGGGCATCCGGGGTCTTTGCAGTGATGTATATTACACAATTTCTTGGAATCAGACATAATGGCATATACAACGAAACACAGGTATCTCCAATGAATTTTCTGGGAAGATTCAGGTGGGAAAACATACCATTTGCAGGAGGTATCGCAATAGAAGGAGAGGAATAAATGATGTTAGGATTAAATCAGATTATGATATTAAATGGTGGTCAGTCACGATCAATCACAGGTGAGAACAAGGAAGGGAAAAAAGGAGCCGGAGGACAGGCGGCAGGAGATCTGGGAAAGGGGAGAAAAGGTTCACCCTGTACATCACTTCCTATGGGAAAAACTACAGTCCTGGCAGATATTGAAGGTCCTGGAACCATTCAGCATATTTTTTTTACGGTAACAAATAAAACAGAGAAAGGATGCTTTGTTTTAAGAGACCTCGTTCTGCGTGTTTATTGGGATGAAGAAGAAAAGCCATCTGTAGAGTGTCCGGTTGGAGATTTCTTTTGCTGTGGCTTTGGCGTAGATTGTACAGTAAATTCTTTACCGATAGTAGTAAATCCTGTAAGGGGATTTCATTGTTATTTTCCAATGCCATTTAAAAAGCACGCAAAAATAACAATTGAAAATCAGCATCCGGCGGATATTGGAGGCTTTTTTTATCAGATTGATTATAACCTGAAGGAGGTACCTGAAAATGCCGGATATTTTTATGCACAATGGAGACGTGAGCCATTGACAATCAAGGCAGAAGATTACACAATTCTTGACAATGTAAGTGGACGGGGACAATATATAGGAACTTATGTTGGAATTGCTGCTTTGGAACGTTATTGGTGGGGAGAGGGTGAAATGAAATTTTACCTTGATGGAGATGTGGAATATCCTACGATCTGTGGTACAGGAACGGAAGATTATTTCGGAGGTGCATGGAGCTATGCCGGATTTAAAGATGGAAAATTCCAGGAACAGAATTTTTGTACTCCGTTTATAGGCTATCCTTTTTATTCAAAAAATGATTCTCTGTATCAATCCTGTTACTTTAATGATGACTGTCCTCCTATGCGTGGACTATACAGGTGGCATATTATGGATCCTATATGCTTTGAAAAAGATATCCGTGTAACAATGCAGCAAATTGGGTTATCTCCATATGGATTGTTTGAACGACAGGATGATGTGTGTTCTGTAGCATATTGGTATCTTGATTCACCATGTGGTTTTGAGGCAAAACTTACAGAAAGGGAAGCGAGATTACCAAGATAATTCGGAACACTCCTGGAAACGAACATGCTGATAACCCCCCTTTTATTTAGAAAAATATTATAAAAGAAGGATTAATGACTGGTGGAGTGAAGGTCTAGTCAGGGACAGGAACGATGGTAAGGAACTATATCTTTGGAGAACCGATTGAAACAGATGCTGTGGTAAAGGAGATCGCATCCTCTGCATGGTGCGATGGTGTTTTTCAGAAAAAAGAAGACGGTTTTCATTATTCCTTGAAAGAGGATGAAATTGTGTACGGGCTTGGAGAAAATGTGCGTGGCATCAATAAGAGGGGCTGGCGTTACATCAGCAATTGCAGCGATAATCCGAATCATTGCGAGAACACGAATTCCCTGTATGGAGCACACAACTTCATTATGGTGGGAGACGGAGTGCATGAAACCTATGGCCTGTTTGTGGACACGTCGGGCAGGGTGACCTTCGATATTGGTTATACTGACATCGATGACCTTAGCATTTCCATGGAAGAGGAGAACTATAAAATTTATCTGATTGAGGCAGATTCCTACAGCAATGTAGTACAGGAATTCCGTGAACTGATCGGACGAAGCTATATTGCACCCCGATGGGCATTTGGCTATGGACAAAGCCGATGGAGCTATGATACGGCAGATGAAGTGCGTGAGGTGGCAGCCGAATATAAAAAGCATAACATTCCCATCGACAGTATCTATCTGGACATTGATTATATGGAGCGGTATAAGGACTTCACGATTAACCGGGACAGCTTCGCCGATTTTGAAGAGCTTGTCGAAGAAATGAAGAAAGAGAATATCCATCTTATTCCGATTATTGATGGTGGTGTGAAAAAGGAAGATGGCTATGATGTCTACGAAGAAGGAAAAGAGAACGGATACTTCTGCAAGGACGAAAACGGAGAGGATTTTATTATCGGGGTATGGCCCGGGAAATGCTGCTTTCCGGATATGCTCAATGATGAGGCAAGGCAATGGTTTGGCGATAAGTACCGGATTCTGATCGACAAGGGAATTGACGGCTTCTGGAATGATATGAATGAGCCGGCGATCTTTTATTCCGAAAAGCATCTGAAAGAGGTCTTTGAGAAAATGGAAGACTATAAGACGATGAACCTTGATGTGAATACCTTTTTCGAAATGACCGGAATGATTGGAAGCATCTGTAATAATCCAGAGGACTATGCATCGTTTTATCATAATTATAGAGGAAAACGTTACCGTCACGATCAGGTACATAACCTGTTTGGCTATTATATGACGAGATCTGCTTCTGAGGCGTTTGAGCGCTATGTACCGGAAAAGAGAATTTTGTTGTTTTCCAGAGCATCCTATATCGGTATGCATCGGTTCGGAGGAATCTGGCAGGGAGACAATGCTTCGTGGTGGTCCCATCTGAAAATGAATGTGAAGATGATGCCCTCTTTGAATATGTGCGGCTTTTTATATACCGGAGCGGATGTCGGTGGATTTGGTGCAGATGCAACCGAAGATCTGGTGTTACGTTGGCTGGAATTTGCGGTGTTTACACCACTTTTACGGAATCATTCGGCAAGAGGAACCAGGAGACAGGAGGTGTATCGTTTCTCCCATGTGGAGAAATTTGCGGATGTGATCGGCGTGCGGTATCAGATTCTTCCTTATATTTATAGCGAATATATGAAAGCGGCACTGCGGAACACGATGATGTTTAATCCTCTTTCATTCCTCTATGGTGAGGATGCACTGGCAAGACAGGTGGAGGATCAGCTTTTTATCGGAGAAAATGTCATGGTGGCTCCGGTCTGCGAGCAGAATGTAACAGGAAGAGTCGTATATTTCCAGGAAAGAATGAAGCAGCTCATTTTTAAAGATGGTATTGTGGAAGAGGGAAAAGTGTACGAAAAAGGCTTTTCCTATGTGGAAATGCCGATGGGTACCGTGCATATTTTCCTAAGGGAAGGATATCTGTTCCCGGTGGCAAAAGGCGGAAAGTGTGTCGAAGCTGTTGATTTTGAAGATCTGACGCTGTATTCCTTTGGAGAAGAGATCAAACCGTACGAGTACTATCTGGATGACGGAGAAACGAAAGACTTTGCGCTTGAATCCCATATCCGTATGTTAAGCTGCTAAAACCCCGGAGACTGGCAGCAGGTTTTGTCAGCGGAAGGGAGTTAACGTAATGAGTGAAACCATAGTAACTTTGAAAAGGGGCGAAGACTGGATTTTTCCTTGATAAGAAATACAATCGTCTGGTAATTCAGAAGCTGTGCAGGGATGCCAGAGTCCTCGACTGCTTTACCCATACCGGCTCCTTTGCGCTGAATGCGGCAGTTGCCGGAGCAAGAAAGGTTGCCGGTGTGGAGGCGTCGGAGCTTGCCATTATGCAGGCTGCGAAAAACGCAGGACTGAATGATGTGCAGGACCGTGCAAAATTAATCTGCGCGGCATGAAGCTTGTGAAAGCTGGCGGCTATCTGGCAACCTACTCCTGCTCCCACTTCATGACTCAGGAGCTCCTGGCAAAAACTATCCAGGAGGCGGCCCGCTCCGCTCACAAACGGCTCCGCCAGGTGGAGTTCCGCACTCAGTCACCCGACCACCCCATCCTCTGGGCAGCGGACGAGAGCTATTACCTCAAGTTCTACATCTTCCAGGTGGTTGATGAAAAGTAGAAGTGGAAAATAGTGAAAAAATAGTGAAAAAATAGTGAAATAATAATGGAAAAAGTCCTCCTTTTTGGATATAATAATATTTGAAAGGGAGGCTTTTTTATATGATTAAAGTGACTTTAACGAATGAAATTTTAAGATATATTACAGAAATTGAGCAGAACAGATATAAAGTTTCGTCAGTCAAGCTCTCCAAAACAGTTATGAATAAGCTTCGCAAAAATTCAAAGAAAAAAAGTTCGTATGCCTCGAACAAGATAGAGGGAAATCCCTTGTCGGAAAAACAGGTGAACGAAGTAATAGAAAGTGATGAAAGAAAGCATTATCTGAAACCGGAGCAGGAAGTCCGGAATTATTTTTTGGCGTTGAATTATCTCGAAGAAAAGGTAAAGAATAAAGAAAAATTTTCCAAGAAACTTATTTTAGATGTACAGAAACTGGTGGAAAAGGGGGCGTCCAAAGAAAAAATAGGTCTCAGAGGACCTATGCCGCCCGGAGTTCTGTTTGCAGTGTATGATTCCAAAACAGGGAATCCGGATTATATTCCCCCGGAATATTGTGACATTCCGGGACTTTTGGATGAATTAGTGGAGTATGTAAATACTACGGATGATCACCCTCTGATCGTAGCAGCAGTGGTGCATTATCAATTAGTGACAATACATCCGTTCGAAGACGGCAATGGTAGAACGGCAAGACTGTTATCTGGTTATATTATGGACTTGAACGGTTACGGATTTAATGGAATCGGATCGTTAGAAGAATATTTTGCATACGATATAGATGAATATTATGAATCTATTCAGATGGGACTTCCGGCATTGTATTATTCCGGAAGAGAGAATTCTCCGCACCCGGAAATCTGGATTAATTATTTTCTGCGAATGGTGAAACTGTATTCGGGAAAAGTCTGTGACTTACAGTTGGCTTCTGAGGAGGAAGATATTGCAGGAAGTCTATCTTTTCTGAAAGGAAAAGAAAAGGAGCTATTATTGTTTTTAATGAAAAATTATCGGGGAGAGTTTACTCCGATTGAAATTAGCAGAGAATTGTCGGTAACAAATAAAACGGTTATTAACAGACTGACGATACTGGTAAAAAATGGATTTGTGATTCCTATATTAGTCAATAAGAGAATCCGATCGTATGAATTGAGTGAATTTACCAAAGATCATGAGAAAAAAATTATAAAAGCTATCAGCTAAAAGTCTATATTTTTCAGGTGGTGGATGAAAAGTAAGTGGCTGAAAGTGGCGGAAATGCTTGATTTACAAGGGCTCGAACGTGTTTGGTGATAAGCTTGCAAACTATGTTCGCTCTTCATAATACGGAAATTTGTAGTATAGATGTAGCGTTTTGTGGTATACTATAGAAGAACAAATACCTTTCTGTGAAAGGGAAAGGGGAAAGGATACGCGTATGACAGTTGATAGAAGAGTAAGCAGTATTGAATCCAGTTTCAAAATGGAAAGCATGCCATTTGATGCAGAATGTCGTCAAAGAGTAAGAAATGTCTTAACCAAGAAAGTTTCTGCTACAGATGCAATTTCAGAATTAAATAAGAAATACAGAGTATCCAAGAAGCAGGTTGAAGGATCAAGAGTATGATTATTTCTATGAGGATGAACAGGATGCCAAGTACTGTTATCCGGGAACAAATGTATTAAAGAATAAACTGGATATAAGAGATTTAGATACATTGCATGAGGCTGAAAGAGATTATTCAGCGGTGCGTCAGGCAGAACTCGTAGGTCAAGGCGTTACTGGAGATTTCTCTTTTAAGCATCTTTGTTCTATACATAGGCATTTATTCAGTGATGTATACTCTTGGGCGGGCAAGACGAGAACGGTTGATATTTCCAAAGGAACCGTTTTCTGTTTGGTGCAGTTTATCGAAAGCCAGTTTGATGATTTGTATCGTAAGTTGAAAAAGGAAAATTTCTTAGCTGACATAACCGATAAGGAAGAAATGAGCGAGAGACTAGCCTATTACCTGGGTGAGATTAATATGATCCATCCGTTTAGAGAAGGTAATGGAAGGACTCAGAGAATATACATTGAGCAGTTATGCTTGAACAATGGTAGATTTGAAATTGATTTTACCGATGTTTCAAAAGAAGAGATGATAGCCGCCAGTGTCAGATCGGCAAATGCCAGCAACGATATGCTGGAAAAACTTATTAGTAATTGCCTTGTTGAAAAATAGTTTTAGAGAAGAATGTACGTTCCGCTTTGAGTGTAAAAACTGATCTTTGAACTGACCATAGGCTAACGATAGACTAACAGCGTACTAACGAGGAACTAACAAATTTACGTATAAAACTAGTAAAAAACTAATATATAGTCACTTTTATTTTTATTGTGGTTGTAGTAAGATTATCATGGCAATCGAAACAGAGATGTTCCGGTTGCTTTTTTTATGCCATGGAAAGGGGGGATTTGATGGAATAAGCTATACAACAACATAAGTGATAGCCAATACATACGTATGTACTGGCGTACACGAGCAGAACTGTCTGGCATTCGGTATTCCGGGGATGCAGCATGAATTATTTAAGGATTCATGATATGTACAAAAGTTGTTGAAGTAAAGGTGTAGTATGAGACTTTTTATGATTATTGATTTATATGTGGGCTACAAGGAAGCATGTTGCTATGGTGTAGAAAAGGTGGAAAATAGTACAATTATTGTAATGGAGAGTGAAGTATGATATTTTATAAGAAATCAACAAATCGTGATTGCCCGAGTTCTTTGAGTGAGATAAACTTCTTGGGCGAAGGGAAGGAAGAAGGAAAAGTACTTTAGAGGTATTATGGAATGAGTAATAAATTGGTTAAGCATCAAGAATCAAAAGAACTATTAAGTGGAATGCAAAAGGAAATTTTGTTTTGGATTTGTTTCATTATTTTAAGTATATCTTTCATTACAGTCTTGATAAATATACTTTTGACATCTAAAGCATTTAATACACAAATGGAAGAGATGGTACTGGGAGAAGATTATTATATGGAGGATATTGTGATTACAGGTAAAAGGGCTGAAGATGCTTCGGCTGATACGATATCTCAGAATTATTTCTTCTACTACAACGATGGAAAAGTGAATGATTATCACAAGCGAATGCAAGTACCGGAATTTGTATATTCGGAATATGATGTAGGAGATTCCATAGCTGCATATACCACTGACCATGTTAGTTATTCTTATTACAAGTATGGGATTCTTCCGGATACAGAGTATACAAACAATGAATTAATGAAAGTGGCTGGAGTATTGCTTGGAATTGGAATATTTTTATTGGCTTTGTTTGGGGTATTAAGTAAGAAAATGAATTACAAGAAGTAACCAACTTCAAGTTTATAGGGATGATACAACAATTATTTTTGCATGGAAAAAAGAATTCGACGAGAAAGAAAAAATACCTTTGGAATGGTAAATTGAATAAAACGGGGCAAAATCTATATAATAAAATCAGAAAATCGGGGCAAAATATTATAAATCATATTGAAAAAACGGGGCAAAAGAGATATTGTTAAAAAGGGAGGAGGGAATTTATGTATAGAAAAGACTCTATTATCATAGAAGAATGGTTGAAAAGATCGGATAAAGCATTATTGGTAACAGGCGCCAGACAGATTGGAAAGACCTGGCTGATAAGAGAGGAAATTGCCAAAAGCGGATATTGTAAGTTTGAAGTTAATTTTATAGATCAGCCGGATTTGGTGGATTATCTCAATGTAAAAATGAGTGCGAATGAGTTCCTGGTGAAATTAAAAATGATTATGCCGGAGGATTGTAAGCCGCAGGAAACGGTCGTCTTTTTTGATGAGATACAGAAATGTCCGGAAATAGTGACAAAAATAAAATTCCTTGTAGAAGAAGGCAGCTTCAAATATGTAATGAGCGGATCCTTATTAGGAGTAGAGCTTAAGGGAATAACGTCGGTTCCGGTTGGATATTTAACTGTTTTGAGAATGTATCCGATGGATTTTGAAGAATTCATGATAGCAAATAATGTGTCAAAAACAACTTTGGAAATGTTGAAAGCGAAATTTGAAACATGTCAGCCCGTGGATGAATTCATACATCAGAAGCTATTGTCGCTGTTTTTTATCTATTTAATTGTCGGAGGCATGCCGGATGCGGTAAAAATCTATATTGCTACAAAAGATATCCGGGAAGTGGATAAGGTACAACGGGATATCGTTGCGCTATATAAAGAGGATTTCTCTCAATATGAGAGTGAAGATAAAAAACTGAAATTGATATCTATTTATGATATCATTCCGGCAGAATTGAACAAACAGAATAAAAAATTTGTATTTACAATGCTGAATAAAGAGTTAAAGTTTGACAGATATGAAAACAGCTTTTTATGGCTGAAAGATGCCGGAGTTGCGTTACCGGTGTATAACGTGGAAGCTCCTGTTATTCCTCTCAAAGCGAGCAAGAGCAGTAATGTGTTCCGACTTTTTTCCAATGACACCGGTTTGCTTACCAGTGCATATCCGGCGGAAACCAAACTGGAACTGATCAATAAAAACAGCGAAGTAAATAACGGTGCTCACTTTGAAAATGCTGTGGCACAGCAATTAACGGCCAATGGTTTGGAACCTTATTTCTGTAAAAAGAAAAATATAGGGGAACTGGATGTTTTGGTCGAAATGGATGGGAAAGTGGTTCCCATTGAGGTGAAATCCGGGAAAGCTTACAAGGCACACAAATCCTTGGATAACTTTATGAAAATTTCTGATTATCATATTGAGAAAGCATATGTTTTATCGGTAGCAAATATGGAACAGGAGGGATCCGTGGTATATCTTCCTATCTATATGTGCTATCTTTTAAAAGAACGGAAAATTGGAAAGTTAATCGTGGATCTAGACATGGAAGGGTTATAACACCGGGAGAAGTAATAAAACGGGATTTGTCGAATAAAGGAGCGAAATAGAAATGAAGATTCGCAAGGCAGAAAAAAAGGACATTCCAAGAATTCTTGCACTGTTGGGGCAGGTATTACAGATACATGCAGAGATCCGTCCGGATATTTTTATACCGGGTACTACGAAATACACCCTCTGCGAGCTGACAGAGCTATTACAACAGGAGGATCACCCTATCTATGTTGCCGTAGACGAGGACGATCTGTGCATGGGCTATGCATTCTGCCAACTCAGGGAGCAGCCCTTTTCCACTAATATGGTGCCCTTCAAATCATTGTTTATCGATGACCTTTGCGTTGACAAGCAGACACGGGGGCAGCATATCGGGGAAAGCCTGTTTGAATATGTGAAACAGCAGGCAAAAGAACTGGGCTGCTATGAAGTAACCCTGAACGTCTGGGCAGGCAACACTTCGGCAGAGCACTTTTATGAAAAGATGGGAATGAAGACAAAAGAACGGCAGATGGAATATATCCTGTGAGCCGGACGGAGGTGGCAAGCATGATTAAAATTGCATTTTTTGATGTTGATGGGACGCTTTTGAAGATGGGTCATAAAGAATTAAGTGAGCGGACGCTGCATGCATTAATTTCTCTTCGTCGGAATGGGGTGAAGCTGTGTATGGCGACCGGAAGAGGATATCTGTCGGCGCCGCGTTTTCCGGGAATTGATTTCGATGCTCTTCTGACCTTTAACGGTTCTTATGTAACAGTAGGAGACGAGATTATTTTTAAGTGCCCGCTTGATCGGATGGACAAGCTTCAGATCCTTCAGAATCTGAAAGGCATGCATAGGGCGGTAGCGATAAGTAACGAACATTTTATCATCACCAACGGTACAGATCCGGATCTGGAGCAGTATTTCAGATTCGGTAATGAGATATTGAAAATCGATAAACAATTCGATGAACGGGTTCATGAGGATATCTATCAGATGATGTGTGCCTGCCGGGAAGAAGAGTATGAGAGGATTCTCTATGGTACGCACCATACACAGATTACAGCGTGGTGGGATAGAGCGGCTGATATCATTCCTCTGGAATGTGGGAAGGGAAACGCTGTGCGCGCGGTACTTCAGCATTTTGGCTTTACAAAGGAGGAAGCCATCGCTTTTGGAGATGGCTTCAATGATATCGAGATGCTGGAAGCAGTCGGCACCGGTGTGGCCATGGGGAATGCGAAGGATGAGATCAAAGCCCACGCCACCTGCACGTGCAAATCGGTGGAAGAAGACGGAGTCTACGATTTTTGCTTAGAACATGGGCTGATTACAATATAGGCATTGCTGCCCGCATTTCCTTCACTTTTCCGGCATCCACTGCTTCATATGCATTCTTTCGGTTTCTATCATAAGAGAAGTCCACGTCTTGCAGGGAGGAGGTCGCATCCGGCTGCCAGCTTCTGCAGGATGTATGAACCTGCTCTATGCTCGTATATTCCATCAGAGCTTTTACGTTTTGTGCATTCACGCCGCTTCCGGCTAAAAATGTGATATCCTTACCATACTGGCTTTGCAGCTTTTGCAATTGCGTTCTGCCCGACCATACATCGGGTGCACCACCACTGGTGAGGATCCGGTCCGCACCAAGTAAGATCAATGCTTCCACCGCACGTTCCTGTTGCGCAACACAATCAAACGCCCGGTGAAATACAGCTTCTTTTCCGGCACTGTGGATGAGGTCGATCATTTCCTGTGTCCGGTTCCTATGGATGGCATGGTCCTCTGTCAGGAAGCCGAAAGCAATACCGTCAGCTCCGTGCTCTAAAAGTATGCGGGCATCTAAGAGCATGGTCTCGTATTCATCCTGGGAATAGCAGAAGCCGCCTCCTCTTGGGCGGACCATTGTTACAATAGGGATGCTGCACTGCTCTTTTGCACAGATCAGATTGGCCGTAGAAGGTGTGAGACCACCCAGATACAGTGCACTGTTAAGCTCTACCCGGTCAGCACCATTTTGCCAGGCGGTTTTTACATCTTCGAAGCTGCCGCAGCAGATTTCCAATAATCCTTTCAAAATAATCCCCCTCAATTTATATCTTCGTGGTCCACCGGGAGAGATCCCATACCTGGGTGGCCAGTCCGTCATAGAATTCCGGTTCGTGGCAGACCATGAGAATGCTGCCCTTGTATTCCTGCAGGGCACGTTTCAGCTCGTCCTTGGCATCGACATCCAGGTGGTTCGTCGGCTCATCTAACAGCAATACATTCGTGGCGCGGTTCATCAGCTTGCAGAGACGTACCTTTGCCTGTTCGCCACCGCTCAATACCTTGACGCGGCTCTCGATATGCTTGGTGGTGAGTCCGCATCTTGCCAGGGCGGAACGGACCTCATATTGGGTGAAGGCGGGGAACTCCTGCCAGATCTCTTCGATGCAGCTGTTGTCTCCGGAGCCGGACATTTCCTGCTCGAAGTATCCGATCTCCAGATAATCGCCCTGCTCTACTTCACCGGACAGCGGAGGGATCAGACCCAGAATGCTTTTTAACAAAGTGGTCTTACCGATACCGTTGGCACCGATCAGCGCCACCTTCTCGCCGCGTTCCATAGACAGGCTCAGAGGCTTGGACAGCGGCTCGTCGTAACCGATGACGAGATCTCTGGTCTCGAAAATGATGCGTCCGGTAGTACGTCCTTCCTTAAAAGAGAATTCCGGCTTCGGCTTCTCCGCAGCCAGCTCGATGACATCCATTTTGTCCAGCTTCTTCTGCCGGGACATCGCCATATTACGGGTGGAGACCCGGGCCTTGTTTCTCGCCACGAAGTCCTTCAGATCGGCGATCTCCTTCTGCTGGCGGTTATAAGCAGCCTCCAGCTGGGACTTTTTCATGGCATAGACTTCCTGGAATTTGTCGTAATCGCCCACGTAACGGGTCAGCTCCTGGTTGTCCATATGATAGATGAGGTTGATGACACTGTTCAGGAAGGGAATGTCATGGCTGATCAGAATGAAAGCATTCTCGTATTCGTTCAGATAGCGCTTCAGCCATTCGATATGCTCCGCATCCAGATAGTTGGTAGGCTCGTCCAAGAGCAGGATATCCGGCTTCTCCAACAGGAGTTTTCCCAGCAGGACCTTGGTACGCTGGCCGCCGGACAGTTCGGTGACATCACGATCGAGACCGATCTCCATCAACCCTAAGGCTCTTGCCACTTCTTCTACCTTGGCATCGATCATATAAAAATCATGCATGGTTAAGAGGTCCTGGATCGTCCCCAGATCTTCCATATACTGTTCCAGCTCTTCGGGAGTGGCATCTCCCATTTTGTCGCAGATTTCGTTCATCTGTGCTTCCATATCATATAAAAAGTCAAAGGCGGAAGCCAGTACCTGGCGGATGGTCATGCCGGGAGTCAGCACGGTATGCTGGTCCAGATAGCCGACACGGACATTTTTCGCCCATTCTACTTTTCCCTCATCCGGCATGAGCTTGCCGGTGATAATATTCATAAAAGTAGATTTGCCTTCGCCGTTGGCACCGATGAGGCCGATATGTTCGCCCTTTAACAGTCGAAACGATACATCGTTAAAAATAGCACGGTCACCGAAGCCGTGGGTCAGGTGTTCTACGTTTAATATACTCATAATTCCTCACATTCTGCTGCGTATGCAGCGGATACACGCTAATAGTCCTTTGCAAGTATAGCGTAGGGTTTATCCTTTTGTAAAGTAAAAAGCGGGGAGAGGGCAAAAATCAAAGTAAAAAGCCGGGAAAAAGGCAAAATTGAGTTGTGATGTGCTATAAATCTGTGCTATGATGTATCCGCTTACGCAGTAAAAATGAAAGACTTTAATGCAGGAAAATATAATGTAATGTGAAACTTTTCGTTGTATTTGTCGTTTGATAGAATAGGCATCCCCATAGTGGGGACACTATAACAATAAGTATGGGCATATCCCATAGAAAAGAGGAGAGACTTTATGAAGAAGAAATTAGCATGTATGTTACTTATGGGTACTTTGGCACTGTCCATGGCGGCCTGCGGAAACGGGCAGGACAAGAATACCGGTGCTGCTACAGAGACCGGTGTGGAAAGCACAGAAGGCACCGTGGAATCCACCGGGACGAGTGTAGAGAGCACTGAGGCGGGAAATACCGGCACACAGCAGGAAAGTGGAGATGTGGCATCAGCATTACAGAGCGCCAAAAAAGCAGTGACAGACGCGCTGGGTGATGATTACTGGCCGGATTCCGAGATCCCGGAGGAAATGCTGAATGAGACCTACGGTGTCAGTGCAGATCTGTATGATGCTTATCTGGGTGAGTGCCCCATGATCAGTGTCAATGTAGATACTTTATTGATTATTCACGCAAAAGATGGTAAGGTAGAGGATGTAGAAAATGCATTGAACGCCTATCGTGACAGTCTGGTGAATGACACGATGCAGTATCCCATGAATCTTGGCAAGATTCAGGCATCCCGGGTGGAACGGATAGGTGATTATGTATGCTTTGTACAGTTGGGCGCGGATACTTCCTCTGCGGAAGAGCAGGGAGATGAGGCCGTGATCACTTACTGTCAGGAGCAGAATGAGCTTGCCCTGGAGGCTGTCAGACAGACTCTGGAGTAAATGCGGAGTAGAGTGAATGGTATTCAGCAGTGTGTTGTTTCTTTTTCGGTTTTTACCGATTTTTATGATCTGCTATTTCCTGGTTCCCCGGAACATGAAGAATCTGGTTCTGTTTCTGGGGAGCCTGGTCTTTTATGCCTGGGGAGAGCCGGTCTATATTTTTTTGATGCTTTTTTCCACGATTTCGGATTTCGTATGGGGAAGGCTGATAGAGGAATATAGGGGGGAGGATCGCTCCAGGATCTTTTTGTTATGTTCTGTTGTTATCAACCTGTTTATCCTGGGATTTTTTAAATATGCCGATTTTCTGCTGCAGACGGTGAATACAGTGTTCGGAACATCGATTCCGTTGCTGGGTCTTCCGTTACCCATCGGTATCTCTTTTTACACCTTCCAGACGATGTCTTACGTGATCGATGTATACAGAGGAGATGCCAAAGCGCAGCGCAATATTTTACAGTTCGGTGTCTACGTGACCATGTTCCCGCAGCTGATCGCGGGACCGATCTTAAAATATCATCAGGTGGAACGCTATCTGCAGGACAGACATGCGGATATAGAGACGATTGGTTACGGTGTGAAGCGTTTTGTGACGGGACTTGCGAAAAAAGTATTGCTTGCCAATAACCTGGGACTTTTGTGGCAGCAGGTCTCAGCGCTGGAAAAAAGTGAGATGAGTGTCCTGATGGCATGGCTTGGAATTGCCGCTTTTGCGTTCCAGATCTATTTTGATTTTTCCGGATATTCGGATATGGCGATCGGGCTGGGAGCCATCCTGGGCTTCCATTTCCCAGAGAACTTTAATTATCCGTACATTGCAGCTTCCGTGAAAGATTTCTGGCACAGATGGCATATTTCTTTAAGCACCTGGTTCAAGGAATATGTATACATTCCGCTGGGAGGCAACCGTAAGGGGCTGCCCAGACAGATCCTCAATATCCTGATCGTATGGACGCTGACGGGAATCTGGCATGGCGCAGGGTGGAATTTCCTGTTCTGGGGACTTTGGTTTGCCCTGTTTTTAATTCTGGAAAAACTGTTTTTGGGAGAGCTCCTGAAAAATGCTCCGGTGGTGTTTGGCAGAGTCTATACGCTGGCTGTGGTCCTGATCAGCTGGGTATTTTTCGCACTGGAGAAGCCGGGAGAGATTCTGGCATATCTGCAGGCGATGTTTGGATTAAACGGTGTGGGACTGGTGAATTCCAAGGCACTGTTTTTAGGGAATGAGTATCTGGTACTATTGGTGATCGCTCTGATCGCGTGCCTGCCCCTGGGAAACCACCTGGTGCATGCACTGCGAAGCAGCAAGACCGGACCCGCCATGGCACTTTACCGCCTGGGAGAAAAGGTGATCCCCGCAGCGTTACTGATACTTTCGATTGCTTATATTGTGGATGCGTCTTATAATCCGTTTTTGTATTTTAGATTTTAACCGGGGAGGAGGAACAGAGTGTGGATGAAAAAAGAAATGCTCTCCTGACGGTGGGACTGGTGTGTGCGGTGCTTTTCGTTCTGGGAGTCGCCGATCTGTGCAACAGCGACAGGGTCTATTCGGAATCGGAGAACCGAGTACTGGCGTCCCGGCCTGTTTTTTCCTGGGAAAGTCTCCTCTCCGGGGAATACGGGGATGCTTATGAAGAATATATGTCCGATCAGTTCACCGGTCGGGATAAATGGGTGGGAATTAAGACCCGCGCGGATATCCTGTTCCGGAAAAAGGAGGTCAACGGCGTATATCTGGGATCGGATCATTACCTGATCGGGGTAAACGATCCGGAGGAATACACACAGCAGATGGAGGATTCCCGCATCGTTTCCCTGAAAAAGCTGGTAAACCGGTGGGATGCCAAAGTCATGCTGGTACCTACGGCGGATAATATTCTGACAGATAAGCTGCCGGCTTTTGCGCCCTGTTATGATGAGACGAGACTGCTTGCGAAGGTGAAGGAATCTGTCGGTGAGGAGAACTATATTGATGTGTATTCCGCATTGCAGGAACATGCGGGGGAACCGATCTATTACCGCACGGATCATCACTGGACCAGCCTGGGGGCCTATTACGGATTCCTGGCATGGGCAGACAGCCTGGGGAAATTCCCCTATCCGTATAATACGGCAGGCATGAAAACAGTGTCGGAGAATTTTCAGGGGACCCTGCAGTCCCGGATCAATGTGGCCTGGACGAAGGATAAGATACAGTATTTTCCCGAGACAGAGAAAAAGCCGGTAACGGTCACCTATGATTTCGCTGACACGGCGGACTCTCTGTATGCGCCTGAGTACCTGAAGACCAAGAACCAGTACGGATTTTTCCTGAATGATAATCATGCATTTATAGAGATTCATACGGGATATAATGCCGGGAAGACACTTTTTGTGATCAAGGATTCCTATGCGAACAGCATGATCCCGCTGCTGACGGCGCACTATGAGACGATCTATGTGGTGGATCTTCGGTATTTTAACGGGAAACTGTTCCAGTTCATGGAGCAGTACGAGCCCGAGCAGGGCATGGATGTGCTGGTATTGTATGACTGCATTCACTTTTTAGAGGATTTTAAATTCTATTAAAGATTCACATTATTAACATAAGTAATTAAGGAGGTTTACCATGGCTTATTTGGGAATTCCCCAGAATACCATCGCGGTACTTCAGAAATACCATTTTAATTTTCAGAAAAAATTCGGACAGAATTTCCTGATAGATACGACGGTCTTAGACCGGATCATATCTTCCGCGGAGATCACGAAGGAGGATTGTGTGCTGGAGATCGGTCCGGGCATCGGCACCATGACACAGTATCTGGCGGAGCGCGCGGGCAGTGTTGTGGCGGTGGAGATCGACAAGGCGTTACTTCCGATCCTGGAGGAGACTCTGCAGGATTACGATAATGTAACAGTGATCAATGATGATATTCTGAAAGTGGATATTAACAGACTGGTGGAGGAGAAAAATGGTGGACGTCCCATAAAAGTGGTGGCAAATCTGCCCTATTACATCACGACACCGATCATCATGGGATTGTTCGAGAGCCGTGTACCGCTGAAAAGCATTACGATCATGGTACAGAAGGAAGTGGCGGATCGTATGCAGGTAGGACCCGGCACGAAGGATTACGGCGCATTATCCCTGGCAGTGCAGTATTATGCAAAGCCGGAGATCGTGGCTAACGTTCCTCCGAACTGTTTTATTCCGAGACCTAATGTCGGCAGTGCGGTGATCCGTCTGACCCGTTATGAAGAGCCGCCTGTGAAGGTAAAGGATGAGAAGAAGATGTTTTCCCTGATCCGGGCTTCCTTTAACCAACGCCGGAAGACTCTGGTGAACGGTCTCGGCAATGCGGGACTTCCCGGAATTACAAAAGAATCAGCGTCAGCAGCTCTCGAACAGATGGGATTGTCACCTACCGTTCGCGGAGAGGCACTGACGCTGGAACAATTTGCACAGCTGAGTGATCTTATTTAGATTGTTAAGATGCTAATTCGTCTTTTTATCTGCCGCGGCGTTGATCAGTTCCATAATGGTCTTAACGGCATCCATCTGATGGCTTTTGCTCATGGCGTCTACATAATTCTGGCGGTTAAAGTACAGCTCATGTACTTTATCTACCAGAAGATTCGTCGTAATATCATCCTCATTCAGGACAATGGAATACCCTTGGGCTTCAAAGGAAGCGGCGTTCAACAACTGGTCTCCGCGGCTGCTTGCAGCAGGCAGGGGGATCAGGATGTTGGGCTTTTTCAATGCCAAAAGCTCGCAGATGGCGTTGGCTCCGGCGCGGGAGATCACCACATCCGCCATGGCAAAGATGTCTTTTAATTCCGCTTTGATATATTCAAACTGTTTATACCCGGAGGTATTTAATAACAGATTGTCGATCTTGTCTTTGCCGCAGAGGTGTACAACCTGGAAATCCTCCAACAGCTTCGGCAGGGCATCACGGACTGCCTTATTGACATTGGCAGCACCCAAACTTCCGCCGATGACCATGATCACGGGCTTATTCGCAGTAAATCCGCACATGTTAAGCCCCGCAAGCTTACTGCCCTCGGCCAGCTCCGCACGGATGGGAGAACCGGTGAGCACCGCCTTATCTGCGGGGATGTTCTTCATAGTCTCCGGGAAATTACAGCATACCTTTTCCGCTACAGGAATGCACAGCTTGTTCGCCAGACCCGGAGTCATATCCGATTCGTGAATGATACAGGGAATATGTAAGGAAGCTGCTGCGCGGACCACGGGAACGCTTACGAAGCCTCCCTTGGAAAATACGACATCCGGCTGATAATTTTTCAGATAATTGCGTGCCTCCACGAATCCCTTCATGACACGGAAAGGATCCGAGAAGTTCTTCGGATCTAAGTATCTGCGGAATTTGCCGGTGGAGATTCCCGTGTAAGGAATATTGAAGTCGGCGATCAGCTTCTTCTCGATGCCTTCGTAGGAACCGACGTAGGCAATCTCATAGCCGGCTGCCTGCAGCGCCGGTAACAATGCAATATTCGGTGTAACGTGTCCGGCAGTTCCGCCGCCGGTCAGTACTATTTTTTTCATAAAATCTCAATGCCTTTCGGTAACCTGTTTATTATTTTGCGATCATTTCTTCCAGAGCGTGAGCCAGCTGGTCAGGACAGGAGGTAGGTTTGAAACCGCAGCGGATTCCTTTCAGACGGCTGATGGCCTCTTCCGGCTTCATGCCCTTTACCAGAGCACTGATGCCCTGGAGGTTGCCGTTGCATCCGCCGGTGAATTTAACGGAATCGATGACGCCGTCCTTTAATTCTACGTCGATCATAGTGGAGCAAGTACCCTTTGTCTTGTATATCATAAGTAAATCAACCTCTTTTCTAACAGAATCACTAAAGACTGATTATAGCAGATTTTTATGGTTTATACAATAATGTCAGAATGCTTTTCTTGTTATAAAAAATGTAGAAAGCTCATAATTCCTGTCTGACGCAGTAGAAGAATGACGATGAAAAACCGTACAAAACAGGACATATATACGTTATACTTGAGGAAACGACGGAAAGGGGTTTTGAGGATGTTTACGATATTTAAAGAAGAAAAAGTGATCACGGCGGGGATCCTGGTATTTTTATGTCTCAGCGTGCTGGTGCGTCTGATGCTGGCGTGGATGTATCATACAATGATCCGGGAGACGGACAATATGGCAACGACGGGGAACCGGCTTTTGAAACAGTGCAAGGTCAAATTCGCAAATTGTTACCAGCTAAACGGAGGCGTGTCTAATATTCCGGTGTTTGTGGACAAGTTCTTAAACCGCTTGTCCTTCGGTCATTTATCCTTTGATGCATGGTATCATCTGTCCGGGCAATGCATGCTGTTCTCTGTGGTATTTGCGGGAGTGGGGATATGTAAGGGGATTTTGGACGGTAGAATGTTAGGTGAGATACTGCCTTTTTATATTGCGAGTTTTCTGGGGCTGTATCTCTATTTTTCCCTGTCGGCGCTGGTGGATATCAAGGGGAAGCAGCGGGTACTGAAGACGAATCTGATCGATTATCTGGAAAATCACCTGTCCGGCAGGATCCCGGTGACGGAGCAGGACTACGAGAGACTGTACGGAGCGTCGAAGCTCCCCGGCAGGCGGACAGTGGAGTTGATGCCGATCCGGGGGAGGGCTGCACAGCCGCAGGAGATGGTTCGGGAGACCGGAAGAGAGGTATTTTCCACGGAACATGAGATGCCCGGGAAAATGGAAGCCAGAGGCATGGCTCAGCAGGATGAAACTTCAAGGGTCACGGAGGAAGAATTACAGGCACTTTTGCAGGAATTGCTTACTGTATAATAAATGGAAACGATTTCGATATACATCTTGAAAATGGAATGTAACTTTGTTAAAATAAAAACTATCTGGGGCATATTTGCAAAAAGAAAGTTTCACAAAAAGTTATGCAAATATGGATCAGAAAAGTTTTGTTAAGTATGTGATATATCTGAAAGATATAAGGAGGAGCATTATGAGCAGACAAGTTACATTTGATTATTCCAAGGCCGGCTCTTTTATTTCTGAAGAAGAGATCGGTTACATGAAGAAGCTTACCCTGGATGCGAAGGAGACCCTGGTATCCAAGACCGGTGCAGGCAATGATTTCCTGGGATGGATCGATCTTCCCGTAGATTACGATAAGGAAGAGTTCGCCCGCATCAAGGCAGCAGCAAAGAAGATCCAGAGCGATTCCGACGTTCTGTTGGTTATCGGTATCGGTGGTTCTTATCTGGGAGCCAGAGCGGCTATCGAGTTCTTAAGCCACAGCTTCTACAATGTGCTGGATAAGAGTGTACGTAAGACTCCGGAGATCTACTTCTGTGGTAACTCCATCAGCTCCACCTATCTGAAGCACCTGATGGATGTAGTAGGCGACAGAGATTTCTCCATCAATATGATCTCCAAGTCCGGTACCACCACAGAGCCCGCTATTGCGTTCCGTGTATTCAAGGAGAAGCTGGAAGCTAAATACGGCAAGAAGGGTGCGGCAGAGAGAATCTATGCTACCACCGATAAGGCTAAGGGAAGCTTAAAGCATCTGTCCGATGAGGAAGGCTACGAGACCTTCGTAGTACCCGATGATGTAGGAGGACGTTTCTCCGTACTGACCGCAGTAGGTCTGTTACCTATCGCTGTCAGCGGTGCTGATATCGACAAGCTGATGGAAGGTGCAGCCAGCGGAAGAAAGCGTGCACTGGAGAATGATTTCGAAGAAAACGATGCGCTGCAGTATGCGGCTCTGCGTAACATCTTACTGCGTAAGGGCAAGAGTGTTGAGATCCTGGCGAACTACGAGCCCGCTGTTCACTATGTAAGTGAGTGGTGGAAGCAGCTGTTCGGTGAGAGCGAAGGTAAGGACAACAAGGGTCTGTTCCCCGCAAGCGTGGATCTGACCACCGATCTGCATTCCATGGGTCAGTTCATTCAGGACGGTTCCCGTGTAATGTTCGAGACCGTGATCAACATTGACACTCCGAGAGAGGAGCTTACGATCGGCGAGGAGCCTGTTGATCTGGATGGTCTGAACTATCTGGCAGGCAAGACCGTTGATTTCGTCAATAAGAGTGCTATGAACGGAACCATTCTGGCACATACTGACGGTCAGGTTCCCAACTTCATGGTAACCGTTCCCGAGGTAAATGAGTTCTATCTTGGCGAGCTGTTCTACTTCTTCGAGTTCGCATGTGGTGTCAGCGGATATCTGCTGGGTGTAAATCCTTTCAACCAGCCTGGTGTAGAGAGCTACAAGAAGAACATGTTCGCTCTGCTTGGCAAGCCCGGTTACGAGGCACAGAGAGAAGAACTGCTGAAGAGACTGTAATTGTTACAAGCAATCATATATCTGCAAAGTATAAAAGACAGCGTAATGAATTGATTTCATTACGCTGTTGTTGTATTATAAACTTATATTTTATGATGCCAGGGTCAAAAGGTCTAAGCCCACATGAGCTTGCTCATAAGTGGGTGA